>PJTY01000090.1_pt1 | contig 77247 bp, 80 predicted proteins | sample 1512121 | NCBI WGS metagenome assembly PJTY01 (sample SAMN08177680, study PRJNA422409) | Soil metagenome, whole genome shotgun sequencing project. | isolation source: Soil enriched (2) on filter paper: alkali lignin treatment | place: USA: Madison | collected 2015-01-15 | reverse complement strand
TCAGGCAAAAGGACCGCGCCAAGTCGATAGCGAGACTCTGGAAAGTGTCTCATTCCCATCGGGATTGAGGCCGCCGACGGTGTAACTTTGGCCTGCCTGTCATGGGCGTGTCGAGGGAAGCTCTCAGGTTTCCGTGACAGAGGGGGCACCTGGAATGGTGTGCCGAACTGTGCGGAGTCATGTCTTGAGCGAATACCCGATTTCCGATTCCGATCAGGAACCCGAAGAACTGGCCCCGATGCTGCTGCCGCTGGACGGCTGGCACCGCGATCACGGCGGCCGCATGGTCGAATTCGCCGGTTACATGATGCCCGTTCAGTACGAAGGCATCATGGCCGAGCACCTCTGGACGCGTGAGAGCGCTGGCCTGTTCGACGTCAGCCACATGGGCCAGCTGCTGGTCACCGGCGAGGAAGACGCGCAGACCGACGTGGAACCGGCGCTGGAAGCCGCGCTGCCGATCGACCTTTCGACGCTGAAGCTGGGCGCGGTGCGCTATTCGCTGCTGCTGGACGAGAACGGCGGCATTCTCGACGACCTGATGGTCTCGCGCTGGCCGGGCGGTTTCTACCTGGTCGTCAACGGCGCCACCAAGTGGGACGATATCGGTACGCTGCGCGAATATCTGCCCGACGACATCACGCTCAACCACCTGGACGATCGCGCGCTGCTGGCGCTGCAAGGTCCTAAAGCGGTTGATGCGCTCGAACGCGTTGCGCCGGGCGTTGCCGCACTCACCTTCATGAAGGGCGGCCGTTTCACGCTGGGCGGCGTCGATGCCTGGATCAGCCGCTCGGGCTACACCGGTGAGGACGGCTTCGAAATTTCGATCCCCGGCGAAGCTGCCGCCGACGTGGCCGACTTGCTGCTTGCCCAGCCCGAAGTGAAGCCGATCGGCCTTGGCGCGCGGGATTCGCTGCGTCTCGAAGCTGGCCTGCCGCTCTATGGTCATGACATGGATCCCGAGCGCGGCCCGGTTGAGTCCGGCCTTGCGTTCGGTGTCAACAAGCGCCGCCGCCTGGAAGGCGGCTTCCCCGGCGCCGAGCGCGTCCAGCGCGACTTCGCTGAGGGCACCGCGCAGAAGCGCATCGGGCTGAAGCTCGAAGGCCGTCAGGCCGCGCGTGAAGGCGCCAAGGTTTTCCATGGTGAACAAGAGGTTGGCGTGGTGACTTCGGGCGGTTTCTCGCCCTCGCTCCAGCATCCCATCGCCATGGCCTATGTCGACGCTGCCTTCGCGGCGGACGGCACGGCCCTTTCCATCGAAATCCGGGGCAAGAAGCTCGACGCCACAGTCGCAGCCATGCCCTTCGTCCCCAACCGCTATCACCGCTGAGGAAATTCTCCCATGACCCGTTATTTCTCGCAGGAACACGAGTGGATCGAAATCGAGGGCGACCTCGGCACCGTGGGCATCACCGATTACGCACAGGGCCAGCTTGGCGACATCACCTTCGTCGACCTGCCCGCCGAAGGCGCGACCTTTGAAAAGGGCGATTCGGTTGCCGTCGTCGATTCGGTGAAGGCCGCTTCGGACGTCTACACCCCGGTTTCGGGCACCATCGCCGAAACCAACGAAGTTCTGGCCGACCAGCCGGAACTGGTGAACACCGACGCCGAAGTCGGCGGCTGGCTGTTCCGCATCACCCTGTCGGACGCTTCGGAACTGGAAGCGCTGATGGATGAGGCGGCCTACAAGGAATATGTCGAAAGCCTCTGACGTCCAGTCCTCCCCGGAACGGGGAGGGGGACCGTCCGCAGGACGGTGGAGGGGACTTGCCGCCAGGCGCGACAGTCGCGCCAGGCCGAGAATCCCCTCCGTCAGCCTTCTCAGGCTGCCACCTCCCCCACGGGGGAGGACAATCATGCAGGAAACCCCATGCGCTATCTTCCCCTGACTCCGGCCGACCGTGCCGAGATGCTCGGCGTCATCGGCGCCGCCAGCGTTGACGATCTCTTCGTCGACGTGCCCGCCGAAGCCCGCCTGTCCGGCCCGATCGAAGGCCTGCCTGCTCACGCCAGCGAAATGGCTGTCGAGCGGCACATGTCCGCGCTTGCGGCCAAGAACCTCTCGGCCGGCACCGCACCGTTCTTCATCGGCGCGGGCGCCTATCGCCATCACGTTCCGGCCTCGGTCGATCACCTGATCCAACGCGGCGAGTTCCTGACCGCCTACACGCCCTATCAGCCGGAAATCGCGCAAGGCACGCTGCAGGTGCTGTTCGAGTTCCAGACGCAGGTTGCGCGCCTGTTCGGCACCGACATCGCCAACGCATCGATGTACGACGGTTCGACCGCGTGCTGGGAAGCCATCCTGATGGCCAGCCGCATCACCCGCAAGACGCGCGCCGTGCTGTCCAGCGGCCTGCACCCGCACTACGCCGAAGTGGTGCGCACGATGGCTAAGTTCACCGAAGACGACATCGTCTCGCTGAAGCCTGAACTGGTGGCCGAAGCCGATGACGCCGCCGTGATCGCCGCGATCGACGACAAGACCTCCTGCGTCGTCGTCCAGTATCCGGACGTGATGGGCCGCATCCCCGATCTGGCAGCGATTGCCGATGCCGCGCACGCCAAGGGCGCGCTGCTGGTGGCGGTCGTCACCGAGCCGGTGGCGCTGGGCATGATCGAGGCGCCGGGCGCGCTGGGTGCCGATATCGTCGTAGGCGAAGGCCAGTCGATCGGCGTTGGCCTGCAGTTCGGCGGTCCGTACCTCGGCCTGTTCGGCTGCCGCGAGAAGTTCGTGCGCCAGATGCCAGGCCGTCTCTGCGGCCAGACCGTGGACGCCGAAGGCAAGCGCGGCTTCGTGCTGACGCTCTCCACGCGCGAACAGCACATCCGCCGCGAGAAGGCGACCAGTAATATCTGCACCAATTCAGGGCTTTGCGCGCTGGCTTTCAGTATTCACCTGACCCTTCTGGGCGGTGAGGGCCTGGCGCAGCTTGCTGCCGTGAACCACGACAAGGCGCAGACCCTGATCGAGCGTCTGGCCAAGGTGCCGGGCGTGAAGGTCCTGAACGACGCCTACTTCAACGAGGCAACCGTGGTGCTGCCGCGCGACGCCCGCGAAGTCGTCCGTGACCTCGCCGACCGCAAGGTGCTGGGCGGCGTTTCGCTCGGCCGCCTGTTCCCGGAGAACAGCGATCTGCACAAGGGCCTGCTGGTAACGGCGACCGAGACCGTGACCGACGAGGATATCGAAACCTTTGCCCGTGAGCTTGAAGGAGTGCTGGCATGAACGCGGTAAACGCAAGCGGCTGGCGCCCGAGCATGGGTGAAGCCGGTGAAGGCACGACCTTCAAGACCGCTTCGGGCGACTATGGCCTGATGCTGGAAGAGGCGCTGAGCTTCGAACTCGGCTCGTCCGAGAAGTGCGGCGTCGATCTCGACAAGCCCAGCCGTCCGGCGGCTGCGGGCCTGTCGAAGTTCCTGCGCAAATCGACCCCGGCGCTGCCGGGCCTGACCGAGCCGGAAACCGTGCGCCACTACACCCGCCTGTCGCGCCAGAACTACGCGATCGACCTCGGGCCGTTCCCGCTCGGTTCGTGCACGATGAAGCACAATCCGCGCCTGAACGAGAAGATGGCCCGCCTGCCGGGCTTTGCCGACGTTCACCCGCTCCAGCCGCAGAAGACGGTCGAGGGCGCGCTGGAAGTGATCGAGCAGCTGGCCGACTGGCTGATCACGCTGACCGGCATGGCCTCGGTGGCGATGAGCCCGAAGGCCGGTGCGCATGGCGAACTTTGCGGTCTGCTCTGCATCCGCGCCGCACTCGATGCGCGCGGTGAGAAGCGCGATGTGGTGTTGGTGCCTGAAAGCGCCCACGGCACCAACCCGGCGACCGCCGCTTTCGCGGGCTTCAAGGTCCAGTCGATCCCGGCGACCCCGGAAGGCCGCGTCGATGTAGAGGCGCTGAAGGCGAAGCTCGGGCCCAACGTCGCGGGCGTGATGATCACCAACCCGAACACTTGCGGCTTGTTCGAGCCCGATATGAAGGCGATCGGCGATGCTGTCCACGCAGCCGGCGGCTACGTCTACTGCGACGGCGCGAACTTCAACGCCATCGTCGGCAAGGTGCGCCCGGGCGACCTCGGCGTCGACGCCATGCACATCAATCTGCACAAGACCTTCTCCACCCCGCACGGCGGTGGCGGCCCGGGTGCCGGTCCGGTCGTGCTGTCCGAAGCGCTGGCGCCTTTCGCGCCGCTGCCCTTCGTCAGCCGCGGTGAAGACGGCCGCGTCCACCTCGTCGAAGAGGAAAACGCGGGCGAGGGCCATGCGCAGGCATTCGGCCGCATGGTCGCCTTCCACGGCCAGATGGGCATGTTCACCCGCGCGCTGACCTACATCCTCAGCCACGGCGCGGACGGTCTGCGTCAGGTGGCCGAGGACGCGGTGCTCAACGCCAACTACGTCCTACGTTCGTGCGAGGACCTGCTGCCGGCACCCTTCGCCAAGAGCGGCCCGTGCATGCACGAAGCGCTGTTCAGCGATGCCGGTCTGGCCGAGGGCTTTTCCACGCTGGATATCGCCAAGGGCCTGATCGACGAGGGCTTCCACCCGATGACGGTCTACTTCCCGCTGGTGGTGAAGGGCGCGATGCTGGTCGAGCCGACCGAGACGGAGAGCAAGGCCGGCCTCGATCGCTTCATCGGTTCGCTGCGCAGCCTGGCCCAGCGCGCCAAGGACGGCGATCAGAGCCTGCACAGCGCACCGCACTTCGCACCGCGTCGCCGTCTTGACGAAACGCTCGCGGCGCGCAAGCCTGTGCTCGTGTGGCAGGGCACGCCGGGTGAGCCGGCGACGCCCTCGCTGAGCGAATTCGGGGGTAGCTGAGCTTATGGGGGGAAACGGATACGCGGCCTGGCTGCCGTTGCTGATATTCGCCGGGATCATGGCCTGGCGCTTTCGCAGCCTTGAAAAGGCCCGGCCGCTCCGTCTCCCCCTGCTCTGGATCGCGCCGGTGATCGTCGCGGCGGCGGTAAGCGTGGCGCTCTACGGCATGCCGCCCAGTCTGTTGGGCTGGACGGCGCTCGCGGCAGGCTTCGCCATCGGCGGCGGGATCGGCATGCAGCGATCGCGCCTCATGCGGCTCCATGTCGAGGGCGAGGGAAACGAGGCGCGGGTGATGATGCGCCAGTCGCCGCTGGCGTTGCTGTTGCTGCTCGTGGTCTTTGCGGCGCGGCGCATGATCCTGCCCGGCGGCATGGCCATGGGCGCGTCCCATCCCGCGGCGAACGCGCTGATCATGACCGACGCCATGCTGGGCTTCGTGCTGGGGATGGTGGTGGTGAGCCGCCTCATCCTCTGGCAGCGGGCGCGGGCGATGGTCGCCGCGCATATAACCGACAGCTGAGACTTCCTCCGCGACCTTCCTTCGAAAAAAATGCGGCGCGAAACGGGGTTTTCCGTTTCGCGCCGCATTTGTGTTCGAGCGGGTCGCTGACGTCGTGTCAGGTCGCGCGATCGACTGCGTTTGCCGCCGATTCGATGTCCTGGCCAACGCCGCGAACGGTATTGCAGGCCGCCGCTCCGAGCACGAGGCCCGAGACTGCGAGCGCCAGAACCGCTTTCCTGATCATGATGGCTTTACCCTTCCAAAGGCGGCGCTCGCGGTGAGCGCCTCCATCCGTCGCTAATCCATTCGGAAATCGAGGGGAAGGGGCCTGTGTTCGCGGCCTGCCATGCCGATGCGGCGTTATGTCGCACCGGCAGGCATTCGCTTCAGGTTACTTGATGGCGTCTTCGCCAGCCTGGCCGACCGACTGGACGTCCTTTCCGGCGCCCTTCACGGTATTGCAGGCCGATGCCGAAACGACGATGCTGCCAACCACGAGGGCGAGAACCAGTTTCTTGACCATTGTCGGACTCCTTATTCATGCGGGTTCCCGGCATTTCATGCGGGAGCGAAAGGAGCAACTCGCAGTCAGGCGCGCGGTTCCCGGATGTCGGGCGTGGCGGGAACGGTTTCCTCCGCGGCGCTTTCGTCGAGCGCCGATGTGGGCGAAATCCGCCGGGACAAGTGATGCTCGCGCCAGGTGATGATGAGCCCGGCGGCGATGATGAGCGGGGCGCCCAGCCAGGTTGCGGCAGGTGGCAGGTGGTCGAAGATCGCGTATCCGTAGGCCGTAGCCCAGATCAGCGCGGTGTAGTCCATGACCACCACGGTGGCGACCGCGCCATGGCGCAGCGCGGCGGTTATGAGCAATTGCGCGAGCGTTCCCGCCAGCCCTACGGCGACGAGCAGCAGCCAGATCTGGGGCGGGTGCCGCTGGCCGTAGAACGGTAGGAGGACGGATGCGAACAGCGAGCCGAAAAAGGCGAACCAGAACACGCAGGCGATCGGGGCTTCGGTCCGGGCGAGGTCGCGGATCTGGAAGCTGACCATGGCGACGATCACGCCCGCGCCAAGTCCTGCGGCAAGACCCGCGAGGGGCAGGGCTCCGGCTTTTCCGCCGATCAGGGTCGCGGGCTGGGTGATGATGAGCACGCCCACGAAGCCCAGCAAGACCGCCAGCCAGCGCCATGGTCCCACGCGGTCGCGCAGGACCACAGCGGTTATCAGCACCGCGAAGAGCGGCGCAGTGAAGCCCAGTGTCGTACCCACCGAGAGCGGCAGCAACATCGCCGCCGTCACATTGCAGACGAGGCCCAGCGTGCCCGAAGTGGCGCGGAAGGCATGCGAGGAGAGGCGACGCGTCTTGAGCGCGCCGATCCTGCCCGTCGCCAGAAGCCATCCGGCAATGAGCGGCACGGCCATGGCCTGGCGCCAGAACACCATTTCCGGGGCCGAGACGCCGCGTTCGCCCGCCAGCTTGATGAGCATGAACATCGTCGAGAGCATCATCATCGCCATCAGCCGCAAGGCGATGGCGAGCAGGGGGCGGTCTTGGCGGGATGGGACGGTGCTCACCGACTGGGCTTTAACTTCGCCGCAGAAGGAGGCAAGGGCGCTGCATGAACGATTCGGACAAGATCATGGGCGCCGTGGGTGCCCTGGCGGCGCTCGTGGCAGCTGTTGCCTGGATCGGCGACCGGCGCCGGATGAAGCGCCGCGACCTTGACCGCGTGGGCTTCATGCCGTGGACGTCCGTGTTCTTCTTCGCACTGATGGCGGCGGTGTTGCTGCTGGGCGTGGTCGGCAAGGACCTGTTCAGGGGCTAGTTCTGCCTGTTCAGAGGCAGGCTTCGAGATAGGCCTGGTCGAAGCCGAACTGGCGCGCCTTTTCCAGCGTGTAGGGGCGCAGGCCGGAGCTACGGAATTCGCCGATGATCTTGCCGTCGTCGGTCTCGTCCAGATACTCGAACTTGAAGAGTTCCTGGGTGACGATCACGTCGCCCTCCATGCCGATGACTTCGGTGATGTTGGTGGTGCGACGCGAACCGTCGCGAAGGCGCTTCACCTGCACGATGATGTCGACCGACTCGGCGATCTGGCGGCTGATGGCTTCCTTGGGGATCTTGATGTCGCCCATCAGGATCATGTTCTCCATACGGCCAAGGCACTCGCGCGGGCTGTTGGCGTGGAGCGTACACATCGAGCCGTCGTGGCCGGTGTTCATGGCGGCGAGCAGATCGAAACATTCGGCGCCGCGAATTTCGCCGAGGATGATGCGGTCGGGCCGCATGCGCAGGGCGTTCTTCACGAGGTCGCCGATGGTGATCGCGCCTTGCCCTTCGAGGTTCGGCGGACGGGTTTCCAGCGGCAGCCAGTGCGGCTGCTGGAGGCGCAGTTCGGCGGCGTCCTCGATCGTCAGCACGCGCTCGCCCGGGTCGATCATCTTGGATAGGGCATTGAGCATCGTCGTCTTGCCCGAGCCGGTGCCGCCCGAGATGACGATGTTCATCCGGCAGGCGCCGGCGATCTTGAGCGCGGTGGCCATCTTGTCGCTCATCGAACCGAAGTCCTTGAGCATGTCGATGGTGATCGGCTTCTCGGAGAATTTACGGATCGAAATGGCAGTGCCGCGCAGCGAGAGCGGCGGCACGATCACGTTGACGCGGCTGCCATCCTTGAGGCGGGCGTCGGCCAGCGGAGTGGTCTGGTCGACGCGGCGGCCGACCTGGTTGACGATGCGCTGGGCGATCTGGAACAAGTGCTGCTCGTCGCGGAACTTGGTGGGGGCGAGCTGGAGTTTGCCCTTCTTTTCGATGTAGGTCTGGTTCGGACCGTTGACCATGATGTCCGACACGTCGGGATCGTTCAGCAGCTCTTCCAGCGGGCCGAAGCCGAGCAGTTCGTCGATCAGCACTTTTTCCAGCGCGAACTGTTCGCGGCGGTTGAAGGTGATCTTGAGCTCGGCGAGGACTTCCATGATGATCGGACGGAATTCCTCGGACAACTCGTCCTTGGTCAGCGTCGCGGCGGCTTCGGGATCGACGCGTTCCAGCAGGCGCGGAAGAACCTGCTCCTTGATCTTGTGGATCGAGGCTTCGAAGCCGCTCTGCTCGGACTGGTCCTCCTGCACGGCATTGGCACGGTCGGCGAGGCGCGACATGGCGTCCTCGCGCGAATTCTTCGGGCCGGTGCGCTCGGCGGGAAGAGGGAAGGGATCGGCCGCAAGAGGAGCAGTCGCTTCCGCGCCCACCTTGAGCGGCTTGGCCACGCCGAACGCGGGCCGGGCGCCCTGACCCAGACCGCCCATGCCGCCGCGTCGCCCGAATGCAGTCATCTCTTCGTCAACCCTTTCAACGCCCGGCTTTCAGCCGTGGCGGAGCACCCGTGATGCGCGCAGGATTAAGGTTGAAACTTTGATAACTTCCTAATGGGGGGCTAATGGCGAGAAGTCTGGAGCGGAGAGCGAAGACAGGTGAAGACCGGCGAAACGCCTGATGAGACGAGAACCTGTTGGCTTTGCGCAAGGCCGCTTGGACGGAAGGTGGAATGGCACCACCCCGTGCCGAAAAGCCGTGGCGGTCGCACGGTCGTGCCGCTTCATCCGATCTGCCACCGCACCATCCATGCGACTTTCACCAATGCCGAACTGGCGCGAATGCCTGCGGCTGCGGAAGTGCTGCTGGAAAAAGAAGAAATCCGGCGCTTCGTGCAGTGGGTGGGAAGCAAGCCACCGGATTTCCATGCGCCGACTGCGCGACGGAAGTGAGCTTGGCCGACGAATGCGAGCAGCCTAAACGAAAAGGGCGCCGCCGGACTTGCCGGCGACGCCCTTTCGAATGCGATCCGCGAGGATCAGTGTGCGTCAGCCCACGTGCTCCGCGAGCACGGTCAGGCCCTTGTCGCCCACTTCGGCGAAACCGCCGGTGATGCGGATCTCTTCCGGGGCCGCGCCGTCGGTCTTGTAGACCTTGAGCGCGCCGTCGGCGATCGTCGACATGAAGGGCGCGTGGCCCTCCAGCACGCCGAACTCGCCTTCGGTGCCGGGGACGACCACCATGTGGACGTCTTCCGAGCGGACGAGCTTGGCCGGCGTGACGAGTTCGAAGTGCAGAGCCATGATCGATTACGCCTCTTCGGCCAGCTTCTTGGCCTTTTCGACCGCTTCATCGATGCCGCCGACCATGTAGAAGGCTGCTTCCGGAAGGTGGTCGTACTCGCCTTCGACGACGGCCTTGAACGACTTCACGGTGTCTTCGAGCTGGACGAACTTGCCCGAAATGCCGGTGAAGACTTCCGCGACGTGGAACGGCTGCGACAGGAACTTCTGGATCTTGCGGGCGCGGGCGACGGTGAGCTTATCTTCTTCCGAAAGCTCGTCCATGCCCAGGATCGCGATGATGTCCTGAAGCGACTTGTACTTCTGCAGGGTTTCCTGAACCTTGCGAGCGGTCTCGTAGTGCTCGGCGCCGACGACGCGGGGCTCAAGGACGCGCGAGGTCGAGTCGAGCGGGTCGACGGCCGGGTAGATGCCCAGTTCCGAGATGGCGCGGTTCAGCGTGGTCGTTGCGTCCAAGTGGGCGAACGAAGCGGCCGGTGCCGGGTCGGTAAGGTCGTCCGCGGGAACGTAGATCGCCTGAACCGAGGTGATTGAACCCTTGGTGGTCGAGGTGATGCGTTCCTGCAGCTGGCCCATGTCGGTGGCGAGGGTCGGCTGATAGCCCACGGCCGAAGGAATACGGTCGAGCAGAGCCGACACTTCCGCGCCCGCCTGGGTGAAGCGGAAGATGTTGTCGACGAAGAACAGAACGTCCTGGCCTTCCTGGTCGCGGAAGTACTCGGCCATGGTCAGGCCCGAGAGAGCGACGCGAGCGCGGGCGCCCGGCGGTTCGTTCATCTGGCCGAACACGAGAGCAACCTTCGAACCGTCCGAGGTGGCGTTGCCTTCGGCGTCCTTGGCGATAACGCCGGCGTCGAGGAACTCGTGGTAGAGGTCGTTGCCTTCACGGGTACGTTCACCGACGCCCGCGAAGACCGAGACGCCGCCGTGGCCCTTGGCGATGTTGTTGATCAGTTCCTGGATGAGAACCGTCTTGCCCACGCCGGCGCCGCCGAACAGGCCGATCTTGCCGCCCTTGGCGTAAGGCGCGAGAAGGTCGATGACCTTGATGCCGGTGACCAGGATCGAGGCTTCGGTCGACTGGTCGATGAAGGCCGGGGCTTCGGCGTGGATCGGGGCGAACATGTCCGAACCGACGGGACCACGCTCGTCGATCGGGTCGCCGACGACGTTCATGATGCGGCCGAGGGTCTTCGGGCCGACGGGGACCGAGATCTGCTTGCCGGTGTTGGCGACGGGCTGACCGCGGGTCAGGCCATCGGTGCCGTCCATGGCGATGGTGCGGACGGTGTTCTCACCGAGGTGCTGCGCGACTTCGAGAACCAGCTTCTGGCCGTTGTTCTCGGTCTCGAGCGCGGTGAGGATCGCCGGCAGTTCGCCTTCGAAGGTGACGTCGACGACGGCGCCGATGATCTGGCTGATCTTGCCAGTGGCGGTCAGGTTTAGCACGGGTGCGGTGGCCATTTTGGTTTCCTTGCCTGCGGTTACTTACAGCGCTTCCGCGCCAGCAATGATTTCAACGAGTTCAGTCGTAATCGCGGCCTGACGGCTGCGGTTGTACTGGATGGTCAGCTTCTTGATCAGGTCGCCCGCATTGCGCGTCGCGTTGTCCATCGCGGTCATCGACGCACCCTGTTCGGAGGCGGCGTTTTCCAGGAGGGCACCGAAGAGCTGCGTGCGCAGGTAGCGCGGCAGCAGCGCGGCGAGGATTTCTTCCTCTTCCGGCTCGTATTCGGTCACCGCATCGGCGGCAGCCGTAGCGGCAACGGCCTTCGGCGCGGGAACGGGGATGATCTGCTGGTCGGTCGGTTCCTGCAGCAGGGCCGAACGGAACTTCGAGTAGAACAGGTGTGCCACGTCGAACTTGCCGGCCTCGTAGAGGGCGACGAGTTCGTTGGCGACGCGTTCCGCTTCGTTGAAGCCGGGGTCACGCACGTCGGTGGTGTCGAACATGTGCGCGATCTGCTTCGGGAACTCGCGGCGCAGCGGCGCGCGGCCCTTGCGACCCACGAGGTAGAACAGAACGGTCTTGCCCTGTGCTTCCAGTTCCTTCGCCTTGACACGCGCGGCCTTGACGATGTTCGAGTTGAACGCGCCGCACAGACCCTTGTCCGAGTTCGCGACGACGAGCAGGTGCACCTTGTCGCTACCCGTGCCGGCGAGCAGCTTGGGGCTGTTCTCGCTGACCGTGATCTTGCTCGCGAGCGAGCCCATCACTTCGGCGAGGCGGGCAGCGTAGGGACGCGCGGACTCTGCGGCGGCCTGCGCCTTGCGCAGCTTGGCCGCAGCGACCATCTGCTTGGCCTTGGTGATCTTCTGGGTCGACTTGACCGAGTTGATGCGGCCTTTGAGTTCCTTGAGCGAAGCCACTCAATTTTCTCCATTCGTCATCCCAGCGAAAGCTGGGACCGTTGGCAACCAAGCGAAGCCTGGCCGAGAGCGACCCCGGCTTGCGCCGGGGCGGCCCAGATCAGGCGAACTGCTTGGCGAAGGCGTCGAGCGCAGCCTTGGTCTTCGCCTTGGCGTCGTTCCCGAAGTCCTTGGTCGTGCGGATCAGTTCGAGGACGTCGGCATGCTGTTCGTGCATGAAGTCGAGCATTTCGGCTTCGTACTCGGTGACCTTCGAAACCGGCAGGGCGTCGAGGTAGCCGTTGGTGCCGGCGAAGATCGACACGGTCTGCTCTTCGAACTTCAGCGGCGAGAACTGCTTCTGCTTGAGCAGTTCGGTCAGGCGCGCACCGCGGTTGAGAAGCTTCTGGGTCGAGGCGTCGAGGTCCGAACCGAACTGCGCGAAGGCAGCCATTTCACGGTACTGAGCCAGCTCCAGCTTGATCGAGCCGGCAACCTTCTTCATCGCCTTGGTCTGGGCCGAACCGCCGACGCGCGACACCGACAGACCCACGTTGATGGCCGGACGGATGCCCTGGTAGAACAGGCCGGTTTCAAGGAAGATCTGGCCGTCGGTGATCGAGATCACGTTGGTCGGAATGTAGGCAGAAACGTCGCCGGCCTGCGTTTCGATGATCGGAAGCGCGGTGAGCGAGCCGTTGCCGTTCTCGTCGTTCATCTTCGCGGCGCGCTCCAGCAGGCGGCTGTGGAGATAGAACACGTCGCCCGGATAGGCTTCGCGGCCCGGAGGACGACGCAGCAGCAGCGACATCTGGCGGTAGGCGACGGCCTGCTTGGAAAGGTCGTCATACACGATCACGGCGTGCATGCCGTTGTCGCGGAAGAACTCGCCCATGGCAGCGCCGGTGTAGGGCGCGAGGTACTGCAGCGGAGCCGGTTCCGAAGCGGTGGCGGCGATGACGATGGAGTATTCCATCGCGCCGTTCTCTTCGAGCTGGCGCACGATCTGCGCGACGGTCGAGCGCTTCTGGCCGACAGCGACGTAGATGCAGTAGAGCTTCTTGCCTTCGTCGTCGCCCGCGTTCGCTTCCTTCTGGTTGATGAAGGTGTCGATCGCGACGGCGGTCTTGCCGGTCTGGCGGTCACCGATGATCAGCTCGCGCTGGCCGCGGCCCACGGGAACCAGGGCGTCGATCGCCTTCAGGCCGGTCTGCACGGGTTCGTGCACCGACTTGCGCGGGATGATGCCGGGAGCCTTGGCTTCGACGCGGGCGCGCTTTTCGGCGACGATCGGGCCCTTGCCGTCGATCGGGTTGCCGAGGGCGTCCACCACGCGGCCGAGCAGGCCCTTGCCGACGGGAACGTCGACGATGGTGTTGGTGCGCTTGACGCTGTCGCCTTCGCGGATTTCGGCGTCCGAGCCGAAGATCACGACGCCGACGTTGTCAGCTTCGAGGTTGAGGGCCATGCCCTGAACGCCGTTGGCGAATTCGACCATTTCGCCGGCCTGAACCTTGTCGAGGCCGTGGATGCGGGCGATGCCGTCACCGACCGACAGAACCGAGCCGACTTCGGAAACCTGGGCTTCGGTGCCGAAGCTGGCGATCTGGTCCTTGATGACCTTCGAGATTTCTGCTGCGCGGATATCCATTGTTCTGCCTTTCTTAGCCCTTCATGGCCTGGGCGAGCGAATTGAGACGAGTGCGGATCGAGCTGTCGATACGCTTGGACCCGATGGTGACGACGAGGCCGCCGAGCAGGTCGGGGTCGACGCTGGTCCTGACCTTGACCTTGCGGCCCTCGCGCAGTTCCAACTTCTGGCGCAGTTCCTCGACCTGCTGGTCGGTCAGCGCGTGAGCGGACGTGACTTCGGCGGTCGATTCGCCGCGCTGGGCGGCCGCGATCGAAGCGAAGGCGCGAATGATCTCGGGCAGGGCGGCCAGGCGGCGGTTGCCGGCCAGAACGCCCAGGAAGTTCTTGGTCAGCGGCGCGAGGCCGAGGACATCGGCAACGGCGTCGATAGCCGCACCGGCAGCCTTGCGGCTGACTTCGGGGTTGCGAATCAGCTCGGCCAGATCGGCGCTTTCGCTGATGGCGAGGGCGATCTTGTCGAGGTCGGATTCGACCGTCGTTACGATGCCGTTCTCGCTGGCAAGATCAAACAGCGCCGAAGCGTAGCGTCCTTGCAAGCTGGCCTTGATGCCGCCGGAATTCTCCACGCGTGTCCTATCCTTACATCGGGTGGGCTGGGACACTTTGGGGCGCACGACAATGACGTGCCCCCCGGCCCGCAGACGGGGCGCGCATAGCGACGATAGTGTCATGATGCAAGCTGCGGGAGACGGCTTGGGGACAATGCTCGGGAAAGCGCTTTAAAAGCAAGGGGCGGGAAGTATCGCCCAAGCGGCTGTTGCAAGGTCATGACAAAGGATTGAACGGAGTTTGCCATGACCTGTCGAATCAGCGATGTCTTCCAGCCGCTTCATACCGCCAATGCGATATATGGTGGGAAGGCGATCGGAACCGTGCCGGAAGAGGTGCAGCGGAGAGGGATTGTGAACGGGATCGAGACCGGCGTGAGCGATGAACGGGCCTGGCAGGCGGTTGAGGCGCGCGACCGCACGTTCGACGGGCGCTTCGTCACCGGCGTGCTGACCACGGGCATCTATTGCCGCCCGTCCTGCTCGGCGCGGCATCCCCGGCGTGAGAACGTGCGCTTCTTCACCGACGCAGGCGCAGCAGAGCAGTTCGGCCTGCGCGCCTGCCTGCGCTGCCGCCCGAACGACGTTTCGCGGGACGAGGAGGCCGTCGCCGCCGCACTGCGGATGTTGGATGCGGGCGAGGAGAAGGCGCCGGGCCTGGCCGAACTGGCCGAGGCGGTGGGGTATAGTCCCACCCATTTCCAGCGGGTGTTCAAGCGTTCGGTGGGTCTTTCGCCCTCAGAGTATCTGCGCGCGAAGCGCGTCGAGCGGGCCGGAGATGCGATGAGCGGCGGCGCCAGCGTGACCGAGGCGATCTACGAGGCCGGGTTCGGCGCGAGTTCGCGGTTCTATGAGGCCAGCGAAGGCAGGCTGGGTATGGCGCCCTCCGCCTGGCGCAATGGCGGACGGGGGGTGGCGATCCACTGGGCGGTCGTGCCGACCAGTCTCGGCCGGATGCTCGTTGCGGCGACGGAGAAGGGCGTCTGTCGCCTCTCGTTCGATGAGGGGCGCGAAGAACTGGCTGCGCGGTTCCCGCAAGCGGAACTGATCGAGGGCGGCGAGGCGTTCGAGAGCCTGCTCGAAAGCGTCGTGGCGGCGGTCGAGCAGCCGGGGCAGTCGCGTGCGATCCCGCTCGATGTGCAGGGTACCGCCTTCCAGGAAGCGGTCTGGCGCGAGTTGCAGCGCATTCCTCCCGGCGAGACCCGCAGCTATGCCCAGATCGCGGCGGCGGTCGGCAAGCCGGGCGCGGTGCGCGCGGCGGGGTCGGCCAACGGCGCGAACAATGTCGCAGTGCTGATCCCCTGCCACCGGGTGGTCCGTTCCGACGGCACGATCGGCGGTTATGCCTATGGCGAGGCGATCAAGCGGGAATTGCTGAAGCGCGAGCGGGAGTAAGCGCAGGGCGACATCGATCCCAATTCATTCAAACGAACGAATAGGGGTCGATGTCGATATTCACCCGCACCCCGCGCGGGAACTGAAGCGGCTTCAGCCACTCCCGCAGGGTCTTCTGCAATTCCGCCGAGCGACGTGCATTGATGAGCAGGCGGAAGCGGTGGCGCCCGCGTAGCAGGGAGAGCGGGGCGGGAGCCGGGCCGAGCACCAGCATGTCGGGATGGTTGGGCGCGGTGCCGCCGATGGCGCGAGCGGCGGCCTTGGCTTCCGCCTGATCCTCCGAGGAGACGATGATCGCTGCCCAGCGTCCGAAAGGCGGGGCGTTGGCATCGCGCCGGGCCTCGATTTCGGCGGCGTAGAAGGCGTCACGGTCTCCGGCGGCCAGCGCCGAGATCACTGAGGCTTCCGGATGACGCGTCTGGATCAGCACCTCGCCGGGTTTCTCGCCGCGACCGGCGCGTCCGGCGACCTGCGCGACTTGCTGATAGGTCCGCTCCGCCGCCCGCAAGTCGCCGCCTTCGAGGCCGAGGTCGGCATCGACCACGCCCACGAGCGTGAGGTCCGGGAAGTGATAGCCCTTGGTGACGAGCTGGGTGCCGACGATCACGTCGATCGCCTTGCCCTCGGCCTTGGCGACGAACTCGCCGACCGCCTCTGCGGTGTTCATGGTGTCTGAGGTGACGAGGGCGACGCGGGCTTCGGGCAGGATTTCCGCCACTTCGTCGGCAATGCGCTCGACGCCGGGACCGCAGGCGACGAGGCAATCGCCGGTGCCGCACTCCGGGCAAGCATCCGGCACCGGGACTTCATGGCCGCAATGGTGGCAGGCCAGCCGCTGAGAGAAGCGGTGCTCCACCAGCCAGGCCGTGCAGTTCGGGCACTGGAAGCGGTAGCCGCAGTGGCGGCAGAGCGTCAGCGGCGCATAGCCACGGCGGTTGAGGAACAGCAGCGACTGTTCGCCGCGCGCCAGCCGTGCCTTCATCTCCTCGACGAGGCGCGGGGCGAGCCACTTGCCGCGCTCCGGCGCTTCCTGACGCAAGTCGAGGATCTTGATGTCCGGCAATTGCGCGCCGCCGAAGCGAGAGGGCAGGTCGATCTTGCGATAGACCCCGGCCTCGGCCAGCTGCATCGATTCCAGCGCCGGGGTGGCACTGGCCAGCACGACCGGGATCGCCTCGAACTTGGCGCGCATCACCGCCACGTCGCGGGCATTGTAGCGCACGCCGTCGTCCTGCTTGAACGAGATTTCGTGGGCCTCGTCGACGACGATCAGGCCGAGGTTCGCGTAAGGCAGGAACAGCGCCGAGCGGGCGCCGACCACCACTTGCGCCTCGCCCGCCCCGATCGCGCGCCAGGCGCGGCGGCGCTCGCTGGACTTGAGCGAGGAGTGCCAGAGGATCGGCGGCACGCCGAAGCGATGCTCGAAACGGCGCAGGAAGTTCTCGGTGAGGGCGATCTCGGGCAGCAGCACGAGGACCTGCCGCCCCAGCCGCAGGGCCTCCGCCACGGCCTCGAAGTAGGTCTCGGTTTTGCCCGAGCCGGTCACGCCGTCGAGAAGGAAAGGCGCGAACTTGTGGGCTTTCACGGCCTCGACGAAGATGTCGGCCGCCGCTTGCTGGCCTTCGGAAAGCGTAGGCTGGGCGTGTTCGGGCCGGGCAGGGGGATAGCGGCGGTCGAGATCGACCACGACCGGCTCCAGCAGTCCGGCGCCGACCATGCCGCGCAGCACGCCTTCCGAGACCGAGGCTAGTTCGGCGAGTTCCTTGATCGAGGCCTGCTCGCCCTGGAGCGCATCGAGCGCGGCCGCGCGCTGCGGGGTGAGGCGCGCGGGTTCCTGTCCGGTCAGGCGGTATTCGGTGGTCGTGCCGCCGCCGCGCAGCGCTGCCATGCTGCCCAGCGCCATGCGCGCCACCGAGGACAGCGAGGCGCAGTAGTAGTCGGCGGTCCATTCGATCAGGCGGCGCAGGCGCTCGGGCAATGGCGGGACCGGCAGTGCTTCCAGCAGCGGGCGCAGCTTGGATTCCGGCACGTCCTGCGCGCTCAGGCGATCGGGTTCCCAGACGATGCCCAGCACTTGCCGGGGGCCGAGCGGCGCAATCACAACGGAGCCGAATTCTATCGCCATGCCCTCGGGGACGCGGTAGTCGAGGACGCCAAGTGCGGCGTTGAAGACAAGGATTCGGACGCGTTTCATGTGGGTTGCATATAGGCACTGCTGCCTGGGGGCGTGAAGGAGTTGATAATGGTGAACTGGGGAACAGGGGATAATTCGGCAGTGGCGGCTGAGAATGACGGTGCAGAAACCGGTGCTGACTGGAGCCGTCGCGGGGTTCTCATGGGCCTGCTCGCTACGGGTGTGTTGATGCTTCCGGGATGTTCCACCCTCGCCGGTTCGGGCAGTTCGGCCAGCGCCGATCCGGTCCGCCGCCTCATGCGCACATCCTCGGAGCGTGCCTTTGCATGGCTGGGGCAGCCCGAAGGTTTCTGGACCAGCCCGGTGGCGCGCATCCCGATGCCGGTGCTGTTCGGCCGTCCGGGCCGGACCACCACCGGCGTGCTCAAGTCGAAGGCTTTCCGCGACAAGCTCCAGTACCAGCTCAACCTCTTCGCCACGCCCGGCGCGCGCGCGGCGGGGCCGCTGGTACTCAAGACCGTGCAGAGCGTGGCGATCCCCAACCCCGGCGAAGTCCTGACCGGCGGCAATACCGCCGCGACCACGCTGCTGCGACGGGCCATGGGTCCGGCGCTCGTCAACGCCATGATCCCCGAGATCGAGCGCGCCATCAACGAGGCTCAGGACTCCACGCTGAACCAGGCGATCGCCGCGCTGAAGGGCGTGACGGTGCAGGACACCGCCCATGCCCTTGCGCTCGATGCCGACAACGGCATCTGGTACGAGATCGGCGCGGCCGAGGCGGCGATCCGTCAGGACCCGGCGGAAACGGGCGATGCGGTGCTGATCGGTGCGCTGAAGAAGGGCTGATTCGGCAGGCCGAGGGAAGGGTAGCGGGGACGGGCGCGCTTCCCTATAGGGAGCGCCAGAATCGACGGGCACCGAATGCCCGTCGGCACCCCCGCACCACAGGAACCGCGCCATGAAGTTCTTCGTCGACACCGCCGACACCAACGACATCGCCGATCTCGCCGCCACCGGCCTGCTCGACGGCGTTACCACCAACCCCTCGCTGATCGCCAAGTCCGGCCGCGACTTCCTGGAAGTCACCAAGGAAATCTGCGGTCTCGTCGATGGTCCGGTCAGCGCCGAAGTCGTTGCGCTTGACCATGAAGGCATGATGCGCGAGGCCGAAATCCTCCGCAAGATCGCCGACAACGTCTGCATCAAGGTGCCGCTGACGATCGACGGTCTCAAGACCTGCAAGAAGCTGACTTCGGACGGCACGCTCGTCAACGTCACGCTCTGCTTCTCGGCCAACCAGGCCCTGCTGGCCGCCAAGGCCGGCGCCAGCTTCGTCTCGCCCTTCGTCGGCCGCCATGACGACAACGGCTTCGACGGCATGGATCTGATCCGCGACATCCGCCTGATCTACGACAACTACGCCTTCGAGACCGAGATCCTCGCGGCCTCGATCCGCCACCCCGTCCACGTTCTGGAATGCGCCCGCATCGGCGCCGACGTCGCGACGATGCCGCCGGCGGTCATCAAGAACCTCGTGAAGCATGTCCTGACCGACAAGGGCATCGAAGGCTTCATGGCCGACTGGGCCAAGACCGGCCAGTCGCTCTGATGATAGAGGGCACCGCTCCGGGAGAACCTGGAAGCGGTGCCCGTTTATCCCGGCTTGCACCGGGCGGGCTAAGCCGCCATTGAGCGTGCCATGTCCGAAGAAACTCCCGTCGATCGCTTCAAGCTGGCCCTGACCGGCGCCTCTCGCGCCATTGCGCAGGATGCCGAAGTCGAGGTCAACTGGACCGCCGACGCCCCCAGCTCCACCGGCCAGACCTTCCGCGTGCCGATGCCCGGCCGCTCGATTCCGCAAGCGGCGGCCATGCAGGCGCGCGGCTATGCCGACAGTTTCGCGCTCCGCCTGAAGCACCATAACGACAAGCTGCACATGCGTAACGCTCCGGCCGATCCTTCGGCGCGGGCCTGCTACGACGCGGTCGAGACGGTGCGCTACGAAGCGCTGGGGGCCAATCACTACGAAGGCATGCGCGCGAACCTCGACGCCTCGCTCGAGGCGCGCATCGCCAGCGATCCGATCACCCGCGCGGACAGCCCTGACGGCGTGCCGATCCCGACTGCGCTGGCGCTGCTGCTGCGCGAGCGCCTGACCGGCCAGCCCGTGCCCGAAACCGCGCAGTTCGGTGTCGACATGGTGCGCCGCTGGATCGAATCGAAGGCTGGCGACGATTTCGAGGCGCTCGCCGGTTCCCTCGAAGACCAGAAGGCGTTCCAGAAGCTGTCGCTCGACATGCTCATGCACCTGGAAATGACCCAGGCCGAGCAGATCGAGCAGCCGCCCGAAGAGTCCGAGGACATGGACGGCGACGACGAGACCGAGGAAGACGAGACCGGCGACGAGAGCGGCAAGGAGGAACAATCCACCGAAATGGCCGCGGAACCCTCCAGCGGTCAGGACGAAGGCGAAAGCGAGGCCGAGGGCGAGAACTCGGACGAGATGGAAGACGGCGAAGAGGGCCAGGAAGGCGAAGAGGGCATGATGCCTGTCCGCCCGAACCGCCCCTGGACCGACATTCCCGACAGTTTCGACTACAAGGTCTTCACCGAGGCCTATGACGAGACCGTGGTCGCGTCAGAGCTTTGCGACGACGAAGAACTGACCCGCCTGCGCGCCTATCTGGATGCGCAGCTCAAGGGGCTTCAGGGCGTCGTCACCCGCCTTGCCAACCGGCTCCAGCGCCGCCTCATGGCGCAGCAGAACCGCTCGTGGGACTTCGACCAGGAAGAAGGGCTGCTCGATGCCGCGCGGCTGGCCCGCGTGGTCGTTTCGCCCGGCCAGTCGCTGTCCTACAAGGTCGAGCGCGACGTGGAGTTCAAGGACACCGTCGTCACGCTGCTGCTCGACAATTCCGGCTCGATGCGCGGCCGCCCGATCTCAATTGCGGCAATCAGTGCCGACGTGCTGGCCCGCACGCTGGAGCGCTGCGGCGTGAAGGTCGAGATTCTCGGCTTCACCACCCGCGCCTGGAAGGGCGGGCAGAGCCGCGAGTCCTGGCTGGCGGGCGGGCGTCCGCAACATCCCGGCCGTCTCAATGACTTACGTCACATTATTTACAAGAAGGCTGATGAGCCCTGGCGCCGGGCGCGCAAGAATCTCGGCCTGATGATGCGCGAAGGCCTGCTGAAGGAGAACATCGACGGCGAGGCGCTGCTCTGGGCGCACAACCGCATGCTCGCGCGGCCCGAGGATCGGCGGATCATGATGGTGATCTCCGACGGCGCGCCGGTGGACGATTCGACGCTCTCGGTGAACTCGGCCGGTTATCTGGAAGCGCACTTGCGCCGGGTGATCGAATGGATCGAGGCGAAGTCGCCGATCCAGCTCGTGGCGATCGGCATCGGTCATGACGTGACCCGCTACTACCGCCGCGCCGTGACGATCATGGACGCCGAGCAACTCGGCGGCACGATGATCGAGCAGCTTGCGGGGCTTTTCGAGGAAGAGTGATCGCTTTCAAGGGCTGGTGAACCGCCGGGCGCGTCGCTCATGGCTTGACTGCGCCCGGCTCGTGCCTAATTGCCCTGCGTCATGACCGAGACGCAAAGCCTGACGCTGTTCAACAGCCTGACCCGCCAGCTGGAGCCGTTCCAGCCCGTTCACGCCGGTGAGGCGCGGGTCTACAGCTGCGGGCCGACGGTCTACAACTACCCCCACATCGGCAACATGCGCGCCTATGTCTTCGCGGACATTCTCGGCCGAACGCTGAGCCACAAGGGCTATAAGCTCACTCACGTCATCAACATCACCGACGTTGGCCATCTGACCGATGACGCCGATGCGGGCGAGGACAAGATGGAGAAGATGGCGCGGGCCCAGTCCCAGTCCATCTGGGACATCGCCGCGCACTATACCCAGGCCTACTGGGCAGACATCAAGGCGCTCAACATCCGCCAGCCGGCCAAGTGGTCGATCGCCACCGACTATGTGCCGCAAATGATAGAATTTGCCGAGAAGATCGCGCCAAACCACTGCTATGAATTGGACAGTGGTCTTTACTTCGACGTCACCACGGTCGCCGATTACGGTCGCCTCGCACGCGCCGTGACCGATGAGGGGGAGGGCCGTATCGAAGCCGTCGAAGGCAAGCGCAATGCCGCCGACTTCGCGATCTGGCGCAAGACGCCTGAGGGCGAGAAGCGGCAGATGGAATGGGATTCGCCTTGGGGCCGGGGCGCGCCGGGCTGGCATCTCGAATGCTCGGTGATGTCGGGCGACCTGCTCGGCTTCCCGTTCGACATCCATACCGGCGGCATCGACCACCGCGAGATCCATCACCCCAACGAGATTGCCCAGAATCAGGCATTCTGCTGCACGAATGGTCTCGACTTGGCCTCAAATTCCGGCGCCAAAATATGGATGCACAACAATTTTCTTGTCGAGCGGTCCGGCAAGATGAGCAAGTCCTCGGGTGAGTTCCTGCGTCTGCAATTGCTGATCGACAAGGGCTATCATCCGCTTGGCTACCGCATGATGTGCCTTCAGGCGCACTATCGGTCGGAACTGGAATTCTCGTGGGAAGGCCTCGCGGCCGCGCTGGTGCGGCTCAAGCGCATGATCATCGTGGTCGAACGCCTCGGCGACGTTGAGGCGGGCGACCCGAACCACCCCAAGCTCGCGCCCATGCTCGAAACTTTCGAGAAGGCGATTGGCGACGATCTCAACACGGCCGTCGCGCTGACGGCGCTGGAAGAGGTGTTGGCGGCCAAGAAGGTCGATCCCGCCGCCAAGCGCGCCGTCGTCGAACGGATGGATGCCGTACTGGGCCTCGATTTGTTCGGCACGAGCCGCGCCGATTTGCGCCTCCGCCCCAAGGCCGCTGAGATCACCGAAGCGGAGATCGAGGATGTGCTGGTTCGCCGCAAGGCCGCGCGTGCGGAAAAAGACTTCGCGACCTCGGACGCTCTGCGCGATGAACTCGCCGCCAAGGGTGTCGAGGCGATGGACGGTGATGCGCTCGGTTGGGAATGGAAGCTCGGCTGATTTCCGCCGGGGAGTAATCAGCCGAATTGATTCCTCCCCGGTATCAGAGCTGGTACTCCAGCCAGATCCGGTGCGTGCCGTCTGCGTCTATGGCAATGCCGCCGGAGCCGGAAATTCCAACCAGATCGCGCGTTCCGCTGCCATCCACGATCCGGAACACTTCGTTTTCGCGGCTTCCGCTTTCCGTTGATGCGGAATGGAGGAAATTGAACGAGCCGGATTTTTCGTTCACGGTTCCGTCGAAGCTCTCCATTGCCACATACGTGCCTTTTCCTGCGGCGCGGTCGAACGCTGCGGTAAAGACCGTCTCGGACGTGCCCGTCATCTCGCCCGCGTAGCGCTTCAGCATCGTCGACACGGAGACGGGCAGAGCCGTCTCGATGGATGAACCTGCGCCGATGTCGGCCGGTCGGAAGTTTTCGACCGAGAACGTGGCGAGAGCTTTCATGCATATCTCCGTTCCGACTCTCTCGCTATCGGGAGCGGAGGTCTAGTAATCTCGTTCTCTTATTGTTCCTATTTGGCGCTGTCAAACCGCGAGCCTGACATGGGGCAGTGGGGGGCAAGAACTTGCGATCGGGTGCCTCTCTTGCAGCAGGCGCTATCGCTGCGTCCAAATGCGCAATGGATAGGCGCGAGGCTCGCACTTGCGATTGCCGTTCGCCTTGCCGATCTCTCAAGTCCTGGATTTTGCGCAATTTCGGAGTCTGTCAATGACCATCGCCGTGATCAACGCCAAGTCGCGTGCCTTGCTGGAAGGGCGCCTGCCCGAAGGCATCGAACCGCTCTGGTACGAGGGTGGCGAGCAGCTTCTCGAACTGGCGCCGCGGGCCGAGATCGCCTGGCTGGACCCCGTCTCTCCGGCTTTGGCGGCGGAGTTCATCGCGGCGGCGGACAAGTTGGCCTGGTATACGGCGCTCTCGTCGGGCGTCGATTGGCTCCCTCTGTCGCTGATCGCGGAGCGCGGCATTAAATTGACCAACGGCTCGGGGATTCATGCCCAGTCGGTGGCGGAATATGCGGTGATGGGAATGCTGACGGTCGCGAAGGGTTGGCGCGAGGTCGTGCGGGCGCAGGACCGGCACGAGTGGCTGGCACAGCCTCCCGGCAAGCGCGAACTTCTCGGCTCGAAAGTGCTGGTCGTCGGTGCCGGTGAGATCGGCGGCCGGATCGCGGAGATCCTGCGGGTGTTCGGCGCCGAAGTGACCGGCGTGCGCCGCCGCCCGGGGCCGGACGACCTCGGTTCGGACGACTGGCGCGGCGAACTCGGCCGCTTCGACTGGGTGATCGCGATCGTGCCTTCCACCCCCGAGACGCAGCGCATGTTCGGCAAGGCGGAGTTCGCGGCGATGAAGCCGGGCGCGGTTTTCCTCAATTTCGCACGGGGGACGGTGATCGAGCAGGATGCGCTGCTGGCGGCCATCGATTCGGGACATCTCGGTGGCGCTTTCCTCGACGTGACCGAACCGGAGCCGCTGCCTGCCGACCATCCGCTATGGTTGCGCGAGAATGTCCATATCTCGATGCACCTGGCGGGCCGTGCGCAGGACACCTTGTTCGAGCGGGGGGCGGCGCGCTTTCTTGCCAATCTCGAGCATTTCGTGCGCCAAGAGCCGCTGGAGCACGACGTCGATCTCACCCAGGGGTATTGAATAAGGGGAAGGCAGGACTTCCGCCCTGCCTTCCTGTTTTCCCGCCGATCAGCACTCCTCGAGCAGGAGCAGTTCGAGTTCCAGCCTGAGACACGGCGGCGGTCCGGCGCGGTGATCGGCCTCGGCCACGGTCGCATCCGCGACCAGTTGGCGGGGAATCGCGAACTCGTGCTCTGGCAGGGCCTCGATCAGGCGTTCGCCATCGGCAATGGCGTCCTTGTCGGTGAAGGCGAGGGCCACACTGTGGCGCGACCCGGAAAATGTCGCGCTGTTCCAAGGGCGTTCGGCGTGGCGCAGGAACTCGGCGCGCGGACCGGCAAGCTTGAGAATTTCGGCCAGCAGGAGCAGCCAGGGCCCCCGTAGGAACATCCCCTCTCCAGAGTCGCCCATGGCCTTTCGAGCCGACTGGAGCATCGAGCGGTCGCGGGCAAAATTAACGTGCATGTGGGCTCTCCAGGTAAGTCGTCATGAAAAGTCGGATGCGATCGGCGGTCGGCGCGCGGGGGCGGCGTCCGTTGCGCAAGTCGCCGACAAATCGCGGATCCTGTGCGGCCAGGCGGCCGAACTTCGTCCAGGGCATCCGGGTCAGGCGCAGGAAGTGCTCTATCTGGCGTAGAAGCATGGGACGCGTGGCTCCGACAGTGAGGGAATCGCGATTTGTGTTCCCATTATGTTCCCATCAGGTGAGCCTTGTCTAGGAAATTTCCTACGTGTAGGATTACAAGATGGACAATGCCGAAATCCGCCGTCGCTTGCTGGAGCTGGCTGAAGAGCGCAGCGTAAGCCTTTCCTCCCTGTCTCGAATGATTGGGAAAAATACGACATATCTCCAGCAATTCATTAGAAAAGGAAGTCCTCGGAAACTGGAGGAGGGTGATCGCGGGATGCTGGCGCGCTTTTTCGGGATCGACGAATCGGAGTTCGGCAAGATTTCGGGATCAGGCAGGTCGAAGGAAAAATCCTACGATCTTGGCAGAAATTCCTACGCAGAGGATTGGGTGGATGTTCCGCGTCTGGCTGTCGGCGCCTCAGCCGGGCCGGGTGCCTTGCTGGACGGCGAAGAGGTGTTCGGGACCATCCGGTTTTCGCCTCGCTGGCTCCGTTCCATGGGGCTGCGGCCGGAGATGCTCTCGGCCATCGTCGTCAGCGGCGATTCGATGGAGCCGGTGCTGCGCGACGGCGACGAGATCCTGGTCGACCGGGACTGGCGTCCGTTGCGCGACGGCATCCATGTCGTCCGGCTTGACGATACGGTTCTGGTCAAGCGTCTGGAATCCGGCCGGGCAGGGCGTCTTGCGTTGCTCAGCGACAATCCGGCCTACCGTCCGATCGAATGCGCTCTGGAGGAAATCGAGGTGATCGGCCGTGTCGTCTGGAAGGGCGGGCGAATCTGAGGGGGCGGCGCGAGGTTGCATTCCTGCCGGCGAGCCGTCATTTCCGCAGGCATGAGCGAGACCCAAGAGCAGCAGCCGATGCGCGTCGGCATCATCCCCGTTACGCCGCTTCAGCAGAACTGCTCGCTGATATGGTGCACCAAGACCATGCGCGGCGCTTTCGTCGATCCGGGCGGGGACCTGGCCAAGCTGCGCCAGGCGCTGGAGAAGACCAGCGTGACGCTGGAGAAGATTCTCGTCACCCACGGGCATCTCGATCACTGCGGCATGGCCGGAGTCTTCGCGAAGGAGATGGGGGTTCCCATCGAGGGGCCGCAGGAAGAAGACCGCTTCTGGATCGCGCAGCTCAACGACGATGGACCTCGCTGGAACATGGAGGCCCATACTTTCGAGCCGAACCGCTGGCTGGAAGATGGCGATAAGGTCACGGTGGGCGAACTGGAACTGGATGTGGTCCATTGCCCCGGCCACACGCCGGGCCATATCGTATTCCACCACGCGCCCAGCAAGTTCGCGATGGTGGGAGACGTGCTGTTCCAGGGTGGAATCGGTCGCTGGGATTTCCCGCGCGGCAACCTGGAAGATCTTGTCGATTCGATCACGGGCAAGCTCTGGCCGCTGGGTGACGATGTGACTTTCGTTCCGGGGCACGGGCCGATCAGTACGTTCGGGGATGAGCGGCGGACGAATCCCTATGTCGGCGATGCGGCACTGGAGCGCGGGCTTCCTGCGTGAATTGCCGAGCAGCTGAGTCGCTGCGCTGCAATATTATATTGGTAAAGGGCGGTGCCGTCGGCGCCGCCCTTTTTGATTCTCAGAACCGTCCAAGCGCGATCAGCACGGCTACGACGGCAAAGCCGAGCAGGGTGAGGACGGTGAGGAGGACGCCGACGATCCGCAGCGGATTGGGCCTGTCGATGTCCATGCCGAAGGCGTGGGCGACGCGGCCCAGCATGAACAGCGAGCCGGCAATCGCCAGCCAGGTGCCGCCTTTTCCGCTCATTTCGATGGCTGCGGCGAGGATCAGCACGAAAGGCGTGCTCTCCACGAAATTGAGCTGGGCGCGCATGCGGCGCGACAGCAGGTCGTGTCCGCCGTCGCCGAACAGCACCTTTTCTCGCATGCGTAACCGGGCGATACGCACTATATGCCAGAAGGTGATCACGCCCGCGGCCGCCGCGAGGCACAAAGTTGTCTGTAGAATCATGGATCGATTTCCCTCTGGGTGAATTTCGCTGTCATGCTGCGCAGAGGAACGGGTTGCAACTCGTGCGAAATCGGTTATAGGCGCGCCTTCGCAAGCCGCCGGTCCGCGAATACGGTTTCCGGCGGCCTTTTTGACATTCAATTCCAGGAACAGGTGCCGAAATGGCTGTCCCTAAAAGAAAGACCACCCCCTCCCGCCGTGGCATGCGTCGTAGCCACGACGCGCTGAAGGTCGAGGCTTTCCACGAGTGCCCGAACTGCGGCGAACTGAAGCGCCCCCACAACCTCTGCAACGCTTGCGGCCACTACAACGGTCGTGAGATCGTCGCGGTCGAAGTCTAAGACCAAGACGATTTTCGGAGGTTGCCCATGAGTCTGCCGCGTATCGCTGTCGATGCGATGGGCGGCGACGAGGGCGTGCGCGTCATGATTGAAGGCGCTGCTCTCGCGCGCCGTCGTCACGATCGCTTCAAGTTCCTGTTGGTCGGTGATGAGCCGCGGATCAAGGCCGCGCTCGAAAATCATCCGAACCTCAGGGCAAGTTCCGAAATCCTGCACACTGAAGGCGTCATCAGTGGCGAGGATAAGCCCAGTCAGGCCTTGCGCCGGGCCAAGGGCACCTCGATGGGACGCGCTATCGAGGCGGTGAAGGCGGGTGACGCCGGAGCCGCCGTCAGTGCCGGCAATACCGGCGCGCTGATGGCGATTTCCAAGCTTGCGCTGCGCACGATGCCCGGCATCGATCGCCCGGCGCTGGCCGCTCTGCTGCCGACGCTGGAAGATCATGACCTCGTCATGCTCGACCTTGGCGCCAATGCCGAGTGCGATGCGCGCAATCTCGTGCAGTTTGCCGTCATGGGCGCCGCCTATGCCCGCATCGTGACGGGACGGGAGCAGCCGCGGGTGCGCCTGCTCAATATCGGCACCGAGGAAACCAAGGGCACCGAGGATCTGCGTGACGCAGCGGCGATGCTCAAGGCATCGGCCGGTGATCTGTCGATTTCCTTCGACGGCTTCACGGAAGCCGACAAGCTCGGCCGCGGCGACATGGATGTCGTCGTTACCGACGGTTTTTCCGGCAACGTTGCGCTCAAGGCCGTAGAAGGCACGGCGCGATTCGTGGCCGACCTGCTCCGGCGTGGTTTCAGCAGTTCGCTGCGTTCGAAGATCGGATTCCTGATCTCGAAACCGGCGACCGAGCTGCTCAAGTACCATCTCGATCCCAACAATCATAACGGCGCGGTTTTCCTGGGTCTCAACGGTATCGTGGTGAAGAGCCATGGCGGTGCGAATGCCGCCGGCGTCGCCAATGCCGTCGCGGTCACCGCACGCCTCCTGGAGGAAAACGTGACCGAGCGGATCTCTGCCGACCTCGCCCGCCTGGGCGGGACGTCTTTGCGCAAGCCCCGCGTCCAGCAAGAGAGCGCCTGATGCTTCGTTCGGTTCTTGTCGGCACCGGCTCGGCCCTGCCGCGTCGTTCGGTCAGCAATGCGGAACTCGCAGAGCGAGTCGATACGAGCGACGAATGGATCGTCGAGCGGACCGGCATCTCCAACCGTCATATCGCCGCGCCTGACGAGACGACCTCCAGCCTCGCCACCGATGCGGCGCGCAAGGCGATCGAGGCTGCCGGTTTCGAGGCTTCGTCGATCGACCTGATCGTTCTGGCCACGGCAACGCCCGACCAGACTTTCCCGGCCACGGCCACGATTGTCCAGAACAACCTCGGCTGCCGGGGCGGAATCGCCTTCGACGTCGCTGCGGTCTGCTCGGGCTTCCTCTATGCGGTCGGCGTTGCCGATTCGATGCTGCGTTCGGGCATGGCTAAGCGCGCGTTGGTGATCGGTTCGGAAACCTTCAGCCGTATCCTCGACTGGGAAGATCGGACCACTTGCGTCCTGTTCGGCGATGGTGCCGGTGCGATCGTTCTGGAAGCGCAGGAACAGGATGGCGAATCGGCGCGCGGGGTTCTCGCCACGCGCCTCCATGCCGACGGCGCGCATAACCAGTTGCTCTACGTAGACGGCGGTCCCTCGACCACCGGCACGGTCGGCAAGCTGCGCATGAAGGGCCGCGAGGTGTTCCGCCACGCTGTCGTCAACCTGGCTGAAGTTCTCAAGGAAGTGCTTGAGGAAACGGGACATTCTCCCGAGGATATCGATTGGCTGGTGCCGCATCAGGCCAATGCCCGCATCCTCGATGCAACGGCGCGCAAGCTCAATCTTCCTGTCGAAAAGGTCGTCATGACCGTCGGTCAGCACGCCAATACCTCGGCTGCTTCGGTGCCCCTGGCGCTCGATCATGCGGTCCGCGACGGACGCATTCGCGAAGGCGATCTCGTGGTGCTGGAAGCGATGGGCGGCGGCTTTACCTGGGGTGCCAGCGTTATCCGCATCTGATTTTCGCCCCATTGCGGAACATCGGCGAAACACTTGCCGGGAACCATTGCTTTTCCCACATATTTTCATAATATTGTTGGAAGGGGGGTTGTCGCAGGAGGGGATGCGGGACTTATGCGCTCCACGGACACATTGACCAGGGCGGAAATCGCTGAAGCCATCCACAGGAAGCTCGGTCTGTCCAGATCCGAGTCGCTTGCGATGGTGGAAACTATATTGCAGCATATGTCTGACGCCCTCGCTGAGGGGGAGAACGTCAAGATTTCGGGCTTCGGAACTTTCCTTTTGCGCGACAAGGGCGAAAGGATCGGACGCAATCCGAAAACCGGCGTGGAAGTGCCGATCACTCCGCGCAGGGTCATGACGTTTCGGGCCAGCCAGATGCTGAAGGATCGCATTACCGGCTGATCCGGATACGGCATCAAGTCGGTGATACGGAGAATTCAGGAATGACGGATTCCATCTTCAACGATGGGAAGGCGCCGGACGCGCTTCGCACGATCGGTGAAGTGACGAAGGCGCTCGGCATTCGCCAGCATGTCCTGCGTTACTGGGAAGAGCAGTTTCCTGCGCTTCAGCCGATCAAGCGCAGTGGCAACCGTCGCTATTACCGGCCTGAAGATGTCGCGCTGATCGCCGGCATCGACAGGCTGGTCAATCGCGAGGGCTATACCCTGCGCGGTGCCCGGATGGCGCTGGAAGGCAACGAACCTACCGAGATCGTTGTCGCCCGGGTCGCTGAACCGGCACCTGCGGCTCTGCCGGATTTCGTGGAACAGCACTTGCTGCGGATTCGCGCCCGTCTGACCGACGCCCTCGCGGCGGCTTGATTCCGGTCCAGCCTGAACTCAGTCCAGCGGGGTGGGGCCCAGATCGGGGTCGAGGTCGCGCGGGCGCTTCAGGTGGACCAGACGGCCACCGTTTTCGCTGATCTGGTCCCAGGATTCGATGTTGAGTTCGATCACCGCATAGGCGGCGGTCGGGAACTTCTCTTCCACCATGTCGCGCATGGGGCTGCTGCCGTCGTCGGGAACCAGATCGAAGATCAGGTCTTCGAGGCCGGGATTGTGGCCGACCAGCATGATCGAACGCGGATCGCCGGCCTGTTCGCGCAGGAGATCGAGCAGGGTGGCAGAACTCGCGAGATAGATTCGCCGGTCCCAGGTAATGGGCGGCATTTCTCCGGCCGCCTCAGCGGCGAGTTCGAGCGTCTGGGTGACGCGGACGGCGGGCGAGGCGAGTAAGCGCTTCCAGCCTACCGCATGATCGCGGATATGCAGCCCCATCAGGGCCGCGCCCTTGCGGCCGCGCTTGTTCAGCGGGCGGTCGAAGTCCCGCAGGCGGGCATCGTGCCAGTCGGACTTGGCGTGGCGGAAGATTCCAAGCGTTTTCATGCGAGCCCTTAAATGGCGATCTTCAGGCGTCCGGGGCGAACGGCGAAACGGATGACCGTGCCGCGCTCTCCTGTCTTTCGCCTTCTCCTGAACCATTATGGGCCACGCGGCGCAAGGCCTCCTCCAGCGAAATGCGGAGAACCGGGGTTCCGGCGGGGAAGGCGCTGAGCAGGCGCGACGGGAATGCCGAGGACAGCACCACGAAATGGCCGCGGTCGCCCTTGCTGCGGATCAGGCGGCCGAAGGCCTGGGCGAGCTTGGCGCGGATCAGGCCGTCGTCATAGATCGAGCCGCCGCCCGCCACGCGCCGTGCGCGATGGAGAATGGTCGGACGCGGCCAGGGAACCTGCTCCATGACGACGAGGCGCAGCGATTCGCCGGGAACGTCCACGCCGTCGCGCAGGGCATCGGTGCCGAGCAGCGAAGCGGCGGGATCGTCGCGGAAGATATCGACCAGGGTGCCGGTGTCGATCGGGTCGACGTGCTGGGCGTAGAGCGGCAGGCCGCCGCGCGCGAGGCGATCGGCAATGCGGCCATAGACCGCGCGCAGGCGGCGGATGGCCGTGAACAGTCCGAGCACACCGCCGCCGGCGGCCTCGATCAGCCGCCCATAGGCGCCCGCGAGCGCCGGGATGTCGCCGCGCGGAACATCGGTGACGATCAGCACTTCGGCCTGTGTGGCATAGTCGAAGGGGCTGAGATGTTCGGACAGTTTCGGCGCGACGTCGATATGGTTCACGCCGGAGCGGGCGATGGCCTTGTCCCAGCTTTCGCCGTCGCGCAGGGTCGCCGAAGTCATGACCACGCCGTGGGCGGGTTCGAGGACCGTGCTGGCGAAAGGCTTCATCGGATCGAGCCAGTGGCGGTGGATGCCGACGTCGTACTCGCGCGCTTCCGAACGGTCGAGCGCCAGCCAGTCGACGAATTCCGGATCGGCGGGGCCGCCGAGACGGCCCAGCATCGCTTCCCAGGCCAGGAGGATATCGACGCGCCAGCCCAACGACTGGCGCGCGCCTTCGATGCGGGCGCGGCCCGGGCCGTCGAGCCAGTCCGGTCCGTCTTCCAGAAGGGCTTCGAGCCGCAGGCCGAGGCGAACGAGAGGCTGGCGCAGTTCGCCCAGCGCCTCGCGGGCGGCTTCGGCCACTTCGACGAAGGAGCCGTCCAGCCCGGCCGCTTCGGTTTCCAGGCCATAGCCCGCTTCCTGCCCGCCGCTTTCGTCGCGCGCGTAGACGGTGGCGCGCACGGCTGCGAGCAGGTCCTCGATCGGGCCGGAAGGCTCGCCTTCGGTCAGGCGCTGCATCCAGCCGTCACCGGGAAGCGCTTCGGCGGCGGCGCGGGCGGCGTTGATGGCCTTGGCCCCGGCTTCGTCATAGCTGGCGACATCGGCGAGGCGGGCCGAAAGACCGCGCCTTCGCCCGCGCGAGGCCTTTTCAGGGCCGATCACCCAGCGGCGCAGTTCGATCGCTTCCGCGCCGGTGAGCGCAGCGGCGAAAGTCGAATCGGCAGCGTCGAAGACGTGATGGCCTTCGTCGAAAACGATACGCGTGGGCCGGGCGGCATGGTCGCGGCCCCGGGCGGCGTTGATCATTACCAGCGCGTGGTTGCCGATCACGAGGTCCGCCCCGGCGCTGGCGCGGGCGGCGCGTTCGATGAAGCACTTTCGGTAATGCGGGCAACCGGCATAGACGCATTCGCCGCGCCGGTCGGTGAGGGCGGTGATGCCGCGCTGGCGGAACAGGGTGCCGAGCCAGCCGGGCAGATCGCCGCCGATCATGTCGCCGTCCTGCGTATAGGCCGCCCAGCGCGCGACGAGCTGCGCCATGATCGCCGGGCGCCCGGTGAAGCCGCCTTGCAGGGCGTCTTCCAGATTGAGCAGGCAGAGGTAGTTCTCGCGTCCCTTGCGCACGACCACCGGCGGGGTGCCGTCCGCGCGCCGTTCGGGCCAGGCGCGGCGGCTCTCCTTGCGGAGCTGGCGTTGCAGCGCCTTGGTATACGTGGATACCCAAGTCGTGCCGCCCGAGAGGCCGCTCCAGAGCGAGGCGGGCGCCAGGTAGCCCAGCGTCTTGCCGATTCCGGTCCCGGCCTGGGCCAGCACGACATGGGGGCGTCCCGAGGACTGGCGGGGCGCGAAGGCGGCGGCAGCCTCGGCGGCATAGGCCTGCTGCGAGGGGCGCTGCTCGGCGCTGCTGCCGGTCAGTTGCGCGAGACGTCCGAGAACCTCGTCCTTGTCGAGCACGATCTGCCGGGGCTGCGGCAGTTCGGGGCTTTCCTCCCATTCCGGCAGTTTGGTGAACAGCCAGCGCTCGGCCCGTTCGGGCTTGGCAATGCGCGGGCCGAGCAGGCTGGCCCAGGGCCAGCGCATGCGCACGAGCGATTGCAGCGAGGTCCAGGCGCCTTCGCGCTCCGACCAGGTCGGGCTTTCGCATAGGTCGAGCAAGGCGCCCGCCGCTTCCTGGAGCAGGCGGGGCACGTCGGCATCGTCCTGCGGCACATCGAGGTCGAGCGCCTGGGCGAGGCCCTTCGGCGTCGGCACGACGAAGCGGGCCGGATGCACGAAGGCATAGAGTTCGAGCAGGTCGAGTCCGGACAGGTCCGGGTAGCCGAGACGCGTCGCCACCAGCGGAGCGTTAAGGATCAGCAGCGGGGTGTCGGCCGCCGCAGTAACCGATTCGCCCTTCGAGACCGGGCGCGTATGGCCCGATCCGTCGCGGAGCCAGGAACCGCCATGGCTGGCATGAAGGGCAGGAATGGGCAGGGCGGCCATGGCCTCCGTCTTAGGCATGGCGCGGACAAAAGGGAAACCTCGCAGTCGCCGCTTTCGTCGATAACCAAGCTCTCACGATAAAAAATACATCAAGATACATTTTAGGGTCTTGTAGATCGCGCTTTAAGATATATTTTGAGTCCATCATGAAGAGGAACGAAAACGACATGAGAGATCATCATTCTCACAGGCGCGGCATGGACCGCGCAGAACGCGGCGAGTGCCGCACGGGCCGCCACCACGATTATCCCGGTGATCGTCATCGCGGTGGGTGCCGCGAGGATCATGCGCCGCATGGCATGCGCGGACGCGGTGGCTTCGGTATGGTGCGCGGTCCGTTCGGCCGCGACGATGACGGCTTCGGCGGCGGATTTCCGGGAGGCCGGGGACGTGGTCGCGGTGGACGCGGTGAAGGTTTTGGCGGCGGCTTCGGCGGTGGACCCGGCGACGGGCGCATGGGCGGCGGGCGTCGCAAGCGCCTGTTCGATCAGGCCGAGCTTCAGATCCTGCTGCTTGCGCTGATCGCCGAGACCCCGCGCCATGGCTATGACCTGATCCGCGAGATCGAAAACCTGTCCGGCGGCGACTATGCGCCGAGCCCCGGCGTGGTCTATCCCGCGCTCACGTACATGGAGGAGTCAGGTCTGATCGCTCCGGCGGCCGACGCCGGCTCGCGCAAGTCCTACGAGACGACTGAGGAGGGCCGGGCACAGGCTGCAGCCGATGCCGACAAGGCCGAAGCACTCAAGGCCCGTCTTTCCGCTCTTGCCGAGGCGCGCGAGAAGGTCGACCCTGCGCCGGTGCGCCGTGCCATGCACGCGCTGAAGATCGCGATGTTCGACCGGCTGTCGAAGGACGGCGCCAACCGGGAGGTGATCCTCCAGATCGCCGATGCGCTAGACGAGGCGACCCGCAAGATCGAAAGGATCGAAGGATGAGCACGATCACGGCCCGCGTGGCTACGGAGAGCGGCGGCAAGTATGTCCGCCAGCTCTGCAAGCACTGGAGCCACAAGCTCCAGACCGAAGTGGACGGCGATACCGGTACGGTGACCTTCCCGAACGCCGTCGCCACCATGGCGGCGGACGGCGAGGGCATCACCATCGCGATCACCGGCGAGAAGCGCGAAGATGTGGAGGGCCTGACCGACGTGGTCGCGCGCCACATCGACCGTTTCGCCTTCCGCGAGGCGCCGCTCGCCTACGACTGGCAGTGGCAGGAAGCGTGAAAGCGCCTTGGCGCTTTGGGCATTTCGCGGGGAGCGCTTGCCTTGGCCCTTGCGAAATGCGCGCTTTTGGCCAAAGAGCGCTGCCATGACTGAACAAGCCCTGATCGAAGCCGCACGTGTGTCCAAGGCCTGGCCCTTCCAGGAGGCCCAGAAGCTGCTCAAGCGTTATCCGCAGGGCAAACCTGGTGGCGCGCCGGTGCTCTTCGAGACCGGCTACGGTCCCTCGGGCCTGCCGCATATCGGCACGTTCCAGGAAGTTCTGCGCACCACGCTCGTCCGCCGCGCCTATGAAGCGCTGACCGGCGGCGCGCCGACGCGCCTTGTCGCCTTCTCGGACGACATGGACGGGCTGCGCAAGGTCCCCGAAAATATCCCGAATTCGGAAGTGCTAGCCGCCAATCTCGGCAAGCCGCTCAGCCGCATTCCCGATCCTTTCGGCACGCATGAAAGCTTCGCACATCACAACAATGCGATGCTGCGCGACTTCCTCGACCGTTTCGGTTTCGACTACGAGTTCGTTTCGGCCAGCGACCGCTATAACTCAGGCGAATTCGACGCGGCGCTGACCCGCGTGCTGGAATGCAACCAGGGCATTCTCGACATCATGCTGCCGACCCTGCGCGAGGAGCGTCGCAAGACCTATTCGCCGGTTCTGCCGGTCTCGCCGACCACGGGCGTGGTGCTCCAGGTGCCGGTCGAAGTGCTGGACCCTGCCACCGGCATGATCCGTTTCACCGACGAGGACGGCAGCGTCGTCGAGCAGTCGGCGTTCGGCGGCAAGGCCAAGCTCCAGTGGAAGGTCGACTGGGCCATGCGCTGGTATGCGCTCGGTGTCGACTACGAGATGTGCGGCAAGGACCTGACCGACTCGGTCACCCAGTCCGGCAAGATCGTGCAGGTGCTGGGCGGCCGGAAGCCGGAAGGCCTGATCTACGAACTGTTCCTCGACGAGAACGGCGAGAAGATTTCCAAGTCCAAGGGCAACGGCCTGACCATCGAGCAGTGGCTGACTTACGGCACGGAGGAGTCGCTGGGCTTCTACCTGTTCCGCGAGCCGAAGAGCGCCAAGCAACTCCACGTCGGCGTGATCCCCAAGGCGGTCGACGAATACTGGCAGTTCCGCGGCAACCTTGCCGGGCAGGCGCTGGACAAGCAGCTCGGCAATCCCGTGTGGCATCTGCTGCGCGCGAGTGGCGATGGTGAGGGCGCGGGCGATACCGTGCCGGTGACGTTCTCGCTGCTGCTCAATCTCGTGGGCGTGCTCGGCGCCGATGCGACGGCGGATCAGGTCTGGTCCTACCTCGGCAACTACGTGGCCGACGCCAATCCCGAGGCGCATCCCGAACTCGGCGAAATGGTCCGGGCGGCGCTGGCCACCAACCGTGACTTCATCGCGCCGACCCTTCAGCGCCGCGCCCCCAGCGCCAACGAGGCCGAGGCCCTGAAGGTGCTCGACGCCGAACTGGAGAAGGCCGGTCCCGAGGCGACGGCCGAGGAACTCCAGAACGTGGTCTATGAAATCGGCAAGAACGAGGCCTATCAGTTCGAGAGCCTGCGCGATTGGTTCAAGGCGCTCTACGAGACGTTGCTCGGCAGCCCGCAGGGGCCGCGCATGGGAAGCTTCATCGCGCTTTACGGCGTGCCCGAAACGCGCAAGCTGATCGCTGAGGCTCTGTCCCCGGCGAACTGAGGCCGCAAATGCACAAGAACCCCAGGACGCCCGAGGAACTCGCCGAAGAGCTGCTCGGGCGTCGGTTCGGCGATCTCGACAAGGAGGACCGGGAGGTTCTTCGCCGCATCGCGACCGGAACCGTCGTCGGTCCCAATGCCGATGAACTGGCGGCGCTTCACGCCACGCGCGGGGACCGGCTGGCCGACCGGGTAGCGGCGGTCGGGGGAAGCTGGGGTTTCATAATCGCATTCGCACTGGTGCTGTTTGGCTGGATGCTGCTCAACAGCAGCGTTCTGGAAGCCCTGGGGGTCAAGCCCTTCGACGGCTATCCCTATATCTTCCTGAATCTGATGCTCTCCATGCTGGCGGCGATCCAGGCGCCGGTCATCATGATGAGCCAGAACCGGCAGGCCGAAAAGGATCGCATCACCGCGCGGCACGACTACGAGGTGAACCTGCGGACCCAGCTGGAAATCATCCGCCTGCACCGCCGGTTCGATCATCTCATGGAATATCTGGAAACGCGGCGCTCTGCGGAAGACGGCGAGGAAGTCTGAGAGCTTATTTCCAGGGTCTCGCTCGGAACCACTTCGTCGCCACATACTTGACCCCGCGCAGCACCGGCCGGGCCGCATGCATCGTCAGCGGGTTCGGTGAGCCGTCCGGCAGGGCGTTGTTCCAGATCAGCAGCGATCCGGCGGCAGGCACGACCTTGAGGTTGAGATGGACGAAATCGGTGGTGCCGCCTTCCTCCACGGCATTGAGATAGATCATCGCCGTCCAGCTGCGCTGCCCGCCGTTGCGGCTTTCGCGGCGCCAGTAGGGGGCCTGGGTGTCGAACCAGTCCCAGTGTTCGTGATAGTACTCGCCCCGGTTGTAGCGCTGGCCCTGCACGGATTCGCCGTGACCGGGAGCGATGCCGGTCAACGCGGCGAGCCGCTCGTCGAGCGCGTGGATCACGCCGTCATGCGGATCGACGTCGCCGGAGAAGCTGGTCCGGTATCCTTCCCAGTCCTTCTCCTCCACAAGGCGGGAGGGGCAGGCGACATCGTCGATCAGGCCGATGATGTGCCGGCAATGCGCGTCGCTGAGAAATGCAGGGGAGCTGTAGATTTCAGCGCCATCGACCGCGAGGCGGGCAAGCGCGGAGTTCTCCGCCAGGCGCTCGCGAACGCGGTTGCCCGTCCTTGCCAGAGCGTCGCAATCGGGATGGGCGGGTTTCATGCGGCCGAGACTAACCGCGCTTGAGCGGGGATCAATCGGACCAGGCTACGAAACTGTGGGCTACGAAACTGTGGTTGATCTTTCGGGTGATCTTCGGAAGCCGACGCGAAAAGCCCCCCGGATCGCGGGATCCGGGGGGCTTCGTTTGCGCAATTACCAGAAGAAGTCGTAGATCACGTCCACCACTTCGCCGGAGTAGACGTCCACCAGCAGCACGTCGTCGTAATAGCGGACCCAGCGATAGGGGCCGTAGACGGGCGGCAGGCGATATTCCCAGGGATCGTTGATCCAGTAGTTGCTGCCATAGAACAGCGAACCCAGCGAGAAGCCGATGCTCAGGCGGCGGTAGGAATAACCCCGGTACGGCGCGTAATAGCCGCCCATGCGGTAGACCGAACGGTTGCGGTCGCGATAGTGCTGCCAGTCGTAGCGATTGTCGCGGCGCCAGTCGCTGCGGTCCCAACGGCGGTTGTCGTTACCGGCCCAACGGCGATCGTCATTGCGGCGATCCCGGCCCCAGGCATTGCGGTCGGGGCGGTTGTCGTTGTTGTTCCAGCGACGGTCGTCACCGCGCCGATCGTCATTGGGGCGGACTTTGCCCCAGGCGTTCCGATCAGGGCGATTGTCGTTGTTGTTGTTCCAGCCGGGGCGCCCATCCGGACGATTGTCACCGGGGCGGACGTCGGGGCGATCCGGACGGTCTGGGCGATTGCCGGCGCTCCAGCGACGATCGTCATTGCCGCGAGAGCCCTGCCAGCCGCTCTGCGAGCCGTTATTCTGCCAGCGATTGCCGGACTTCCAGCTCGGCTGCCCCTGAGCAGGGCTACGGTCGGGGCGGTCATTGCCCCACGCGCGGCCGCCTTGCTGGGTGGGGGCGGGACGGCCCTGCTGCGGTTGCGCCTGAGGTTGTGGCCCCGGTTGTGGTCGCGATTGCGGCTGGGGGCGATCACCGCCGCCGCGCCAGGCAGAGGGGCGCTGCGCTCGCTCGGGCGCCTGTGGGCGCTGGACTTCGGGGCGGGCGACTTCGGTTCGCGGCTGCGGAGCAGGGCGGTTGGCGCCGCCATTCCCGCCTCGGCCTTCGCCGCGATCGCGCCCCTGACCCCAGGCGCGCTCCTGACGGGGCTCGGCCATGGCGGCGGTGGGAACGGCAAGTCCCGCGGCGGCAATGGCCATTGCGCCGAGCGCGGCGGCGGAAAGCAGCTTCTTCGCCTTCAGTGTATGTTCCTTTGTCATTTTCCGGTCTCCAAACCGGATTTCCCGCCCGGCGATGACGGTTCATCCTGGGTTTGTTTCTAGACGAAGCGCGCTGTCGGAATGGTGAACCGAGACAACGCCGATTGTTCAGATTTGGTTTGCCCTGAATGAACAAAGCCGCCGTCCAGTGGCCCGGACGGCGGCTTCGCTTGGCTCATCTGATCGGAAGGATCAGCGGGTCAGCTTCTTGCCCAGCGCGTCAGCGCGTCAGCTTTTTGTAGGCCAGACGGGTCGGACGGTCGGCCGCATCGCCAAGGCGGCGGCGCTTGTCTTCTTCGTAAGCCTCGAAGTTGCCTTCGAACCATTCGACGTGGCTGTTGCCTTCGAACGCCAGGATGTGAGTCGCCAGACGGTCGAGGAAGAAGCGGTCGTGGCTGATGACCACGGCGCAGCCTGCGAAGTTCTCGATGGCTTCTTCCAGCGCGCCCAGCGTTTCGACGTCAAGGTCGTTGGTCGGTTCGTCGAGCAGGAGGACGTTGCCACCCTCCTTCAGCATCTTGGCCATGTGGACGCGGTTGCGTTCACCGCCCGACAGCTTGCCGACGTTCTTCTGCTGGTCGGCGCCCTTGAAGTTGAACGCGCCGACATAGGCGCGGGTCGACATGTCGTGGCCGTTGACCTTCATGTAGTCGAGCCCGTCGGAGATTTCCTCCCAGACGTTCTTCTTGGGGTCGAGGTGATCGCGGCTCTGGTCCACGAAGCCCAGGTGCACGGTCGAACCGATGTCGATCGAACCCTCGTCCGGGGTTTCCTTGCCGGTGAGCATCTTGAACAGCGTGGACTTGCCGGCGCCGTTCGGGCCGATCACGCCGACGATGCCGCCCGGCGGCAGGATGAAGGACAGGTCCTCGAACAGCAGCTTGTCGCCGAAGGCCTTCGAGATGTTCTTCACCTCGATGACCTTGCCGCCCAGACGCTCAGGCACCTGGATGACGATCTGGGCCTTGCCGGGCTTGCGGCCGGCCTGGGCTTCCTGAAGCTGTTCGAACTTGCGGATACGCGCCTTCGACTTGGTCTGGCGGGCGGCGGGGGTCTGCCGCATCCACTCCAGCTCGTCCTTGAGCGCCTTCTGGCGGCCGGATTCCTCGCGGTCCTCCTGCTCCATGCGCTTGGCCTTCTTCTCCAGGTAGGTGGAGTAGTTGCCTTCGTAGGGGAAGTACTTTCCGCGGTCGAGTTCGAGGATCCAGTCCACCACGTGGTCGAGGAAGTAGCGGTCGTGGGTGATCATCAGCACCGCGCCCGCGTATTCCTTCAGGTGGTTTTCCAGCCATTCGACGGATTCGGCGTCGAGGTGGTTGGTCGGTTCGTCGAGCAGCAGGATCGACGGCTTCTGGATCAGCAGGCGGGTGAGCGCCACGCGGCGCTTTTCACCGCCGGACAGGCTTTCGACGGGCCAGTCGCCCGGCGGGCAGCGCAGTGCTTCCATCGCGATTTCGAGCTGGTTGTCGAGCGTCCAGCCGTCGACCGCGTCGATCTTGTCCTGTAGCTCGCTCATCTCGGCGCCGAGCGCTTCGAAATCGGCGTCTTCCTCGCCCATTTCCATGCCGATCTGGTTGAAGCGATCGACCATGTCGGCGGTCGCGCGGGCGCCGTCCTTGACGTTTTCGAGCACGGTCTTGGTCGGATCGAGTTCCGGTTCCTGCTCGAGGTAGCCGACGGTGATGTTCTCACCCGCCCAGGCTTCGCCGGTGTAATCGGTGTCGATGCCGGCCATGATCTTGATCAGGGTCGACTTGCCGACGCCGTTCGGGCCGACGATGCCGATCTTGGCACCCTGGTAGAACTGCAGGTTGATGTCGTTCAGCACCGGCTTCGGGGCGCCGGTGAAGGTCTTGGTCATGCCCTTCATGACGAAGGCGTATTGGGCAGCCATCGGTTTCCTCTGGAAATAGGATCTGGATCGGAAAAGTTGCCGCTCGCTCTACAGGTGCGAGGCCCGGTTGCCAAGGGTAGGGCCGGACGCTCCGAGAGTGTGACGCGCCGGTTGACACGAAAGGTCCGAAATGTGTCCGCTTGCCGGGTCTTCAGGCGATCGAAAGCGGGCGGGAACCGGGGAAGACTTCCATGCCGACAGGGACCGGGACGTGTGAACTTCGGCAAGGCGGAAATGTGAGCTGTTCGAACAGGGCACCGGCTTGCTCCATTTCAGGGCCATCTGAATTTCGGGGTCACACGATCTCGATCCTCTCAGAACCGGGCGGTGTAGGAAACCGCCGGGCTGGGACGCTCTTCACAAAAAGGGTTGATCGCTGCTGCGTCAGCGCCCAGTCGCCCAGCTACCCAGTCTCGGTGTGGCAAAATCTTGTGGCTGTAGCTGGATTTGAGGAACGACAAGACCATGAGCGACATCTCCATCAGGCTCGACGATCCCGCGGCGTCGCACGTTGCTCACCTTCTGGAGTATCACCTCCGCGAGTTGCAGGAGGTCATGGGGAACCATGCCTTCGCTCTCGATGCCAGCGGACTGTCGGATCCGAGTGTCAGCTTCTGGACGGCGTGGAACGGCGATACGCTCGCCGGTTTCGGAGCGCTCAAGGAACTGGATGCGTCGCGGGGTGAAGTGAAGTCCATGCGGGCGGCGCCCTCCGCGCGCGGGACCGGCGTGGGACGGGCCATGCTCGCGCATATCGTCGCGGAAGCACGGGCGAGGGGCTATGCGTGCCTGAACCTCGAGACCGGCACGGCGGCGCTGCATGTTCCGGCGATTTCGCTCTACCGGAGCGCCGGTTTCGTCTCGTGCGAGGCCTTTGCCGACTATCGGCCCAGCCCGCACAATCAGTTCATGCGGCTGGACCTTGTGTCCTGATCTCGCGCGGCCGACCAACCAGGGCCGTTCAATCACGCGGAAGGGGGACAGGCCGGTTGGCAGGAGCGACGGGGCGCGTTAGGCACCTGTCATGCAACGCAGATTCTCCCGCGCGGCGCTTCTCGCCGCCTCTCCGCTCCTCGCCGCCGTCCCGCTTCTGGCGGCTCCCGCACAGGCCACGCCGACCGAAGGTTCGGGCGTCGCCTGGGAGATCGTCGAAGGCCTGACCACCGAGATCGGTGCGCGCCTTGCCGGATCGCCCGAAGAAGGCCAGGCCCGCCTCTGGGCCGAGGCCAAGCTCAATGCACTGGGCTTCCAGAATGTGAAGATCGAGCCGTTCAAGACGCTCGCCTGGAAGCGCGGCGAAGAACGGGCGAAGCTGACCGCGCCTTACACGCAGGCGCTGGCGATCGCCGCGCTCGGCCTCTCGGCGCCGACACCCGCCAAGGGCATCCAGGCCGAGATGGTCTATTTCCCGACGCTCGATGCCCTCAAGGCTGCACCGGAAGGGTCGCTCAAGGGCAAGGTCGCCTTCGTGGACCACGCCATGCGCGCGGCGCAGGACGGTTCGGGATACGGCCCTTACGGCGACGTGCGCCGCCGCGGTCCCTCGATCGCCTCGCAGAAGGGCGCTTCGGCCATCGTCATCCGCTCGGCGGGTACGGACAACCACCGCAATCCGCATACCGGCGTCACCGTCTTCGCCAAGGATGTCGCCGCGATCCCGGCCGGGGCGGTCTCCAATCCGGATGCCGACCTGATCGCCCGCATCGCCAAGCGCGGCAAGCCGATGAAGATCGACCTCACCCTGCTCGGCAAGCCGTTCCCGGATGCGCCCTCGGGCAATGTGATCGCCGACCTGCCGGGCCGCGATCCCTCGCTGCCGAAGATCGTGCTCGCCTGCCATCTCGACTCCTGGGATCTGGCGACCGGCGCGATCGACGACGCTTCGGGCTGCGGCATCGTCACCGCCGCAGCACTGGCCGCGCAGAAGGACGGCAAGACCCTGCGCACGATCCGCGTGCTCTGGGCGGGCAACGAGGAAATGGGCGTCACCGGCGGCGGCAGCAAGGCCTATGCCGAGATGCACGGCAACGAACCCCACGCCGTGGCGATGGAGAGCGACTTCGGCGCCGACAAGGTCTGGCAGTTCCGCCTGACGCTGGCCGACAGCAACAAGGCCGTGGGCGAGAAGATCAAGGCGGCGCTCTGGCCGATGGGCATCGTCCATCACGACGGCGCGGCTACCGGCGGCGCGGATGTCTCGGGCATCATCGCCAAGCAGGAACTGGCGGTGGTCGACCTCGGGCAGGACGGCATGCACTACTTCGACCTGCACCACACGCCGGACGACACGCTCGACAAGGTCGATCCGGCCGCGCTCCAGCAGAATGTCGATGCCTGGACGGCGGTGCTGAAGGTCATCGCCAACGAACCCGGCGAGATCGCGCGGGTGCCCGGATCGAAGGGCGAAGGTTAAGAGAAAGAGCAGGGGGCCATCGCCCCCTGCACCCCCAAGACTGTCGAGGTCGTGACCTGCGCTATCCGTCGTGCGCTCATGGCTGCGCCGCAGGGAGCGCGCACCGGATAGGTAGCGCGCAAGGTAGACATTCCGAGGGTCTGGGGGATCATCCCCCAGGACTTCCCTCTTACTTCATCCCCTGAATCAGGCCGTGGATTTCGACCAGCCGCCGCGCCTGCTCCAGATGCAGCAGTTCGGTCATCTTGCCGTCGACGCGGATCGCGCCCTTGCCCTGGTTCTCGGGCAGCGTGAACGCCTCGATCACGCCATGCGCCCAGGCGAGGTCGGCCTCGCTCGGCGAGAAGACGGTGTTGCAGGGTTCGATCTGCGCGGGGTGGATCAGGCTCTTGCCGTCGAAGCCGAACATCAGCCCCTGGCGGGCTTCGGCCTCGAAAACGGCGAGGTCGCGGAACTCGTTGCAGACGCCGTCGAGGATGGTGAGGCCATGGGTGCGCGCGGCGGCGACCGCCATGGCAAGGAAGGGCAGGAACGGCGTGCGGCAGGGTGTGAGCTGGGCGCGCATTTCCTTGGCGAGGTCGTTGGTGCCGAGGATCCAAAGCGACAGCCGCGTGGTGCGGGCCATGGCGGCGAGCCGGGGCAGGTTGCCGACGCTCTCGCAGGTCTCGATCATCGTCCAGAGCTGCATGTTTTCGTGCGCGCCGGAGAGGGCGGCGTGATAGCGCGCGATATCCTCCGGCGTGCCGACCTTGGGCACGAGCACGGCATCGGCCCGCGAGGCGGCGATGGCGACGAGATCGGCCGCGCCCCATTCGGTATCGAGGCCGTTGGCGCGGATGGCGACCTGACGGTGGCCGAAGCCGCCTTCGGCAACGGCGGCGATGGCGGCGGCGCGGGCCTCTTCCTTGGCTTCGGGGGCTACCGCGTCTTCGAGGTCCAGCACGACCATGTCGCAAGGCAGGGTGCGCGCCTTGGCAATGGCTTTCGCGTTGGAGGCGGGAAGGTAAAGCGCGCTGCGGCGCGGGCGGTTGTCGTGCTCGGAGGCGGTCATGGTCGGGGGTTCCTCTCGGTTGCGTGAGGCATTGCGGAGAGGAAACGGCAGGTCAAGGCCGCGGGAACGGCGCCAGCTATTCGGCAAATAAATTGCGTTACGGCTTGCTACAGCGCTGTTGGGTAGTGCAAACGTTTGAGAAATCTTGTAGCAGCGCGCTGTCGTTATCGATCGTACCTCCTCCACGATCGATCGTGCGGGCCGTTTTCACGGCCCACGCTGCGACAGCCCTTACGGGTCGCATGCCGTCCCGCGACCGCTTCACGAATAGAAGCGGCGCGGGACGGTTTTCCCGTCAGGCAGCGGGTTCGAGGATTTTTTCCGGAATTCGATCGACAAGGCGGCCAATGTCGTGCGCGGGGATGGTCTCGACGAAGCCTGTCATATCGCCTGCGCGGATAGCGGGGCGTGCTGCTTGCCTGTCCTGCGCCTTTCGGTAGTCAGAATGGCGATCACGGCAGCGAGGAAGAACTCGCCAAGCCGATATTCCGGAGGACTGAAAGCACCATGACAGTTGAAGTTCTGCTCCCCAAGATCGGCTTCTCGATGCAAGAGGGCCAGGTGGCCGAATGGCTGGTGTCGGATGGTGGGACCGTCACTGAAGGCGAGCCGCTGTTCTCGCTCGAAGCCGACAAGTCCACCAACGAAGTCGAGGCGCCTGCTTCCGGAACCCTGCGGATCGTCGCTTCCGTTGGCGAGACTTACGAAGTGGGCACGGTGCTCGGTTATATCGACTAGGCGGTAGAGCAAGGTCGGGAAATCGGGGCGGGAAGGGGCTGGACAGTCCCTTTTCCCAGGTCCAGATTACCGGCATGCGCAAGATCCTGCCTGCCGCCGTAGCGGCACTCGCCCTCGCTCTTTCCGCCGGTGCCGCTCAGGCGGCCTTGCCGGTGGGCGCCAAGGCTCCGGCCTTCTCGACGCAGGGTGCCAAGGGCGGCAAGGTGATGTCCTTCGATCTCAAGTCGGCCTTGAAGAAGGGGCCGGTGGTGCTCTATTTCTACCCCAAGGCCTTTACGCAGGGGTGCACGCTGGAAGCCCACGCCTTTGCCGATGCGACCGATGATTTCGGCAAGTTCGGGGCGACGGTCGTGGGCATGTCGAACGACGACCTGCCGACGCTCCAGAAGTTCTCGACCGAAGCCTGCCGCGACAAGTTCGCCGTTGCCGTCGCCACGCCGGCGGTGATCAAGGCCTACGATGTCGCCCTGAAGCGCGAAGGCGCTCCGGCGGGCATGACCGATCGCACCAGCTATGTGATCGCGCAGGACGGGCGGATCACAATGGTCCATTCCGATCTCGATTACCGCGATCATGTCAAGCTGACGCTGGAAGCGGTGAAGAAGCTCAAGCATTGAGGCTGGCGGCAGGGCGGAGCGGGCACGTTCACTTCCTGCCTTGAACAAGCCCCCCATTGGCGCGTAAGAGCGCCCTTTCCCCGCGCGGTGCTCCGCGCGTGCTTTACATATGCCGTCGCTGCGCTATGCGCGCGCTGTCGCTTCTTGGGAGTTTCAAGTCATGCGTGCCGAAGGGCAGGCCCACATTGCGCGTATCGAGAAGGCCCTCGCGCTGGTCCGCAAGTTCCTCGACTGGGACCGCGCCCTGCGCCGGTTCGACGAGCTGAACGCGCGCGTCGAAGATCCCACGCTTTGGGACAAGCCCAAGGAAGCCGAAGCGGTGATGAAGGAACGTCGCCGTTTGGAAGCGTCCATCGGCGCCGTGAACGAGATCAGCCGCGAGATGCAGGACGCCGTCGAGTTCGTCGAACTGGGCGAGATGGAAGGCGACGAGGATACCATCAACGAAGGTATCGCCGCGCTTGCCGCGCTGGCCGAGCGTGCCGACCACGACAAGGTGACCGCGCTCCTTTCGGGCGAGGCCGATTCCAACGATACCTACCTCGAAGTCCACGCCGGTGCCGGCGGTACGGAGAGCCAGGACTGGGCCGAGATGCTCCAGCGCATGTACACGCGCTGGGCCGAGCGTCACGGCTACAAGGTCGAGCTGGTCGACTACCACGCCGGTGAAGCCGCGGGCATCAAGAGCTGCACCCTGCTGATCAAGGGCGAGAACGCCTACGGCTATGCCAAGACCGAGAGTGGCGTCCACCGCCTGGTCCGCATCAGTCCTTATGACAGCTCGGCGCGCCGCCACACCAGCTTCTCGTCGGTCTGGGTCTACCCGGTGATCGACGACAGCTTCGAGATCGACATCAACCCCTCGGACCTGAAGATCGATACCTATCGCGCTTCGGGTGCGGGCGGCCAGCACGTCAACACCACGGACTCGGCGGTGCGTATCACCCACGCGCCTTCGGGCATCGTCGTGGCCAGCCAGATCGACCGTTCGCAGCACAAGAACCGTGAAATCGCGATGGGCATGCTGAAGGCGCGCCTGTTCGAGGAAGAGATGCGCAAGCGTGAGGAAGCCGCCAGCGCCGAACACGCCAGCAAGAGCGACATCGGCTGGGGCCACCAGATCCGTTCCTACGTCCTTCAGCCCTATCAGCAGGTGAAGGACCTGCGCACCGGCGTGGTCTCCACCGCGCCGGGCGACGTGCTCGACGGCGCCCTCGATCCCTTCATGGCCGCCGCGCTCTCGCAGCGCGTGACGGGCGAGAAGGTCGAAGTGGAAGACGTCGACTGAACCCGTGAACGGCCCGCACCGGCATGACTTTGCCAAGTGCGGGCCGAACCGCTAAAGGGCCGCATGCGCTTGTCCTTCCGCCTTTCCTGTCGAGCTGCCGTAATGGCTTCGACGCTCGCTTTCGGGCTGACCCTTGGGGCCTGCCACCGCGAGCGGGTGGACGAATCGCGCCCTGAAAGCGTGCGGGCCTTCCCGGTGGCGGACCGTCCAGTCTCCAAGACGCCGGACGGCGCCGTCGGCACCGAAGTCCAGCGCGACAGCCTGAACGAAGCGCAAGTGGTCATGGATCTCGCGAAGATCGAGCCGGGCATGAGCGTGGCCGATCTCGGCGCGGGCGAGGGCTACTACACGGTGCGCCTGGCCCAGCGCGTCGGCGCCAAGGGCCGCGTGCTGGCCGAGGATATCGACCGCGAGGCGAACGAGCGACTGGGCAACCGCGTCATGCGTGAGGAGCTGGAGAACGTCTCCATCAAGCTCGGCACGCCGGACGATCCCAAGCTGCCGGAAGGCAGCTTCGACCGGGTGTTCCTGGTCCACATGTACCATGAAGTGACCGAGCCTTATGCCTTCCTGTGGCACTTGCGCCCGTCGCTGCGCGAGGGCGGCCGTGTCGTCGTGGTCGACGTCGATCGGGCCAGCGACAGCCACGGCATTCCGCCGCAACTGCTTTTCTGCGAATTTGCGTCCATGGGGTTCCGTCTGACGGAATTTGTCCGTAAGCCGGAGCTCCAGGGCTACTACGCACAGTTCGAGGTTGCCGGTCCAAGGCCGGAACCGGAAAACATCGTACCTTGCCGGATATCCGGCAACACCATGACGCAAAAGTAGTGCGTCAGTAGCACAGGGCGTATACAGGGCCGCTGAACCGGCGTGCCACGCGCCGGGGGAAAGACGAAAGAGAAGATGGGTTTCAAGGGTCTCAAGCCGATTGTCTATGGTGGACGCGAAGTCTGGCCGCTCGTCGAGGGCGGCAAGGGCGTTGCCGCGACCAACCACATGAGTTCGGGCGCCTGGGCGGCGGCGGGCGGCATCGGTACGGTCAGCGCCGTCAATGCCGACAGCTATGACGCCGAAGGCAAGATCGTCCCGCAGGTCTACAATGCCCTGACGCGCAAGGAGCGTCATCAGGAACTGATCGACTACGCCATCGACGGCGCGGTCGAACAGGTCCGCCGTGCCTACGAGATTTCGAACGGCAACGGCGCGATCAACATCAACGTCCTGTGGGAAATGGGCGGCGCCCAGACCATTCTCGAAGGCGTTCTGGAGCAGACCCGCGGCATGGTCACGGGCGTTACCTGCGGCGCGGGCATGCCCTACAAGCTGTCCGAGATCGCGGCGCGCTTCAATGTGAACTACCTGCCGATCGTCAGCTCGGGCCGCGCTTTCCGCGCGCTGTGGAAGCGTGCCTATCACAAGGTGCCCGATCTGTTGGGCGCGGTGGTCTATGAGGATCCGTGGCTGGCGGGCGGTCATAACGGCCTCTCGAACGCCGAAGATCCGCTCAAGCCGGAAGATCCCTATCCCCGCGTCAAGGCGCTGCGCGATACCATGCGCGCAGAAGGCATTGCCGACACCGTGCCGATCGTCATGGCCGGCGGCGTGTGGTTCCTGCGCGACTGGGAAAACTGGATCGACAACCCGGAACTGGGTTCGATCGCATTCCAGTACGGCACCCGCCCGCTGCTGACGCACGAAAGCCCGATCCCGCAGGCGTGGAAGGACCACCTCCGCACGCTCGAACCGGGCGACGTGCTGCTGCACCGCTTCTCGCCGACGGGCTTCTACTCCTCGGCCGTGCGCAACCCGTTCCTGCGCAACCTCGAAGCGCGTTCGGAGCGCCAGATTCCCTACTCCAAGGTTGAAGCAGGCGAGCATACCGTGCGCCTCGACGTCGGCGTAAAGGGCAAGAACTTCTGGGTGGCGCCCAAGGACCTCGACCGTGCGCGTGCATGGTCGGCGCAGGGCTTCACCGACGGCCTGCGCACGCCCGACGACACGATCATCTTCGTGAACCCGGCCGAGCGCGACGAGATCCGCAAGGACCAGGCCGACTGCATGGGCTGCCTGTCGCACTGCGGCTTCTCCTCGTGGAAGGACCACGACGACTACACCACCGGCCGTCTCGCCGATCCGCGCAGCTTCTGCATCCAGAAGACGCTCCAGGATATCGCCCATGGCGGTCCGATCGACGAGAACCTGATGTTCGCGGGCCATGCCGCCTACAAGTTCAAGCAGGACCCGTTCTACTCGAACGGCTTCACCCCGACGGTGAAGGAACTGGTCGATCGCATCCTGACCGGCGACTGATCGCTTCGGTCTTGCAGACACAGGAAAGGGCGGCCTTCGGGCCGCCCTTTTTCGTTCCCGGAGGAGGAAAGCCTATCCTGCCGCCTGCGGATCGCTGGCGGGAAGCGCGCGGCAGATGCGGTCGCGCCCGGATCGCTTGGCTTCGTAGAGCGCTTCGTCCGCGAGGTGCAGGGCCGCCTCGATATCCTCGCCGCTCCAGCAGCAAAGCCCGGCGGAGAAGGTGATCGGGCGCCCGTCCACCGTGCCGATCGGCTCCTCGCGCATGCGGGCGGCGATGCGGGAGAGGGTCCAGTCGGCCTCGTCCTCGATGCATTCATGGAACAGGATCGCGAATTCCTCGCCGCCCCAGCGCGCCACCATGTCGGCGCGGCGGATCTGCGAGGAGAGGCGGTCGGCGAAGGCGCAGAGCACCCGGTCGCCTTCGTCGTGGCCCAGTTTGTCGTTGACCTGCTTGAAGAAGTCGATGTCGACGATGGCGACGCAGCCGCGGCGCTGCTCGGCGGGCAGGGCGTCCAGCTTCTCCAGGAAGCCGCGGCGGTTGGCGACCCCGGTGAGGGGATCTTCCAGTGCGGCGATGGTGAGGTCCTCCATCTGCGCACGGGTAGCCGTGGCGGCGCGGTGGACACCGGCATAGAGCGTCTGGATGACGTCGCCCACCTCGGGAAGCGCGGTGCCGTCTTCCTCGCTGCGGTTGAGCGCATCGGCCAGGGCGTGGATCGGGTCCAGGAGGGCACCTATCCCGAACAGGGCCAGCGCGGTGCCGATCACCGTCGCCAAAGTCAGCAGGACGAATTCGAAAAGGGCTATTCGTCCCGTGGACAGCCCCCAGGCGCAGTAGCCGAGCAAGGGAAGGTGCGTGGCGACAAAGCAGAGGGCGAACAACCTCAGTCGCAGCGAACGCGGAAAGATGAAGGACGTCGCAAGATAGAACTGCATAGGCATCCCGGTTCCTATTGGATTTGCCGGGAAAAATTGGTCGTGTCCGTAAACGGTTCCTAAAGAAACCTCGTTAATTTGCGTACGCAAGATGAGCCGTGCGCCGGTCATGCTCGGCCGTGTCACTGTGTGCGCAGTGAACATAACGAAAAAGGCGAGGGTCCGGAAACCCCCGCCTCAATCGATTTAAATTTGCTTCCGATGTTAGCCGGCGCGCACCGTGTTGGCGGCGCTGAGCACGGCGCGGACACTGGCCGTGGCCACGTCCTCGTCGATGCCGACGCCCCAGACCACGCGGCCGTCCGGCGTCACGCATTCGACATAGGCGGCGGCGCGGGCATCGGTATGCTGGCCCATCGAGTGCTCGGCATAGTCGCGCACGTCGAGCGAAACGCCGAAGCTCTCCGCCAGCGTCGCGGCAACCGAGGAAATCAGGCCGTTACCGCGTCCCGATACCGACTGTTCCTTGCCGTCCACGCCGATCTTCCCGGCGAAGACGCGGGTGCCGTCGGCGGCCTTGGCTTCTTCCCAGTCGATCAGCTGGAAGTGCTGCGGGTCGTCGATGCGGTAGGTCGTGCGGAACACGTCCCAGATGTCGGCGGCCTGGAGCTCGCGGCCCAGTTCGTCGGCCAGTTCCTGGACGTGCTTGGAGAAGTTGGCCTGCATGCGCTTGGGCAGCTTCAGGCCCTGGTCCTGCTCGATCACCCAGGCGAAGCCGCCCTTGCCCGACTGCGAGTTGACGCGGATCACCGCCTCGTAGTCGCGGCCGAGATCGGCGGGGTCGATCGGCAGATAGGGCACGGCCCAGATCTGGTCGTTGCGCTTTTCCTGCGCGGCGAAGCCCTTCTTGATGGCATCCTGGTGGCTGCCCGAGAAGGCGGTGAAGACCAGCTCGCCGCCGTAGGGATGGCGTTCCGCGACCTTGAGCTGGTTGCAGTATTCCACCGTCTGGATCACATCGTCGATGTCCGAGAAGTCCAGTTCCGGGTTCACGCCCTGCGTGTACATGTTCATCGCCACGGTGACGAGGCAGCAGTTGCCGGTGCGCTCGCCGTTGCCGAACAGGCAGCCCTCGACGCGGTCGGCGCCGGCCATCAGGCCCAGCTCGGCGGCGGCGACGCCGGTGCCGCGGTCGTTATGGGTGTGCAGCGAGATCACCGCCGATTCGCGGTTCGGCAGGTTGCGGCAGAAATACTCGATCTGGTCGGCATAGATGTTGGGCGTCGCCGCCTCGACCGTCGCGGGCAGGTTCAGGATGATCGGATTTTCCGGGGTCGGCTGGAGAATTTCCATCACCGCCTCGCAGACCTCGATCGAGAAATCGAGTTCGGCGGTCGAGAAGGTCTCGGGCGAATATTCGAACTGCCACTTGGTGCCGGGATACTTCGCCGCCTGGTCGCGCAGGATCTTGACGCCGCTCGTCGCGATGGCCTTGATCTCGTGCTTTTCCATGCCGAACACGACATTGCGCCACAGCGGCGAGACCGCGTTGTAGAGGTGGACGATCGCGCCGTGAACGCCTTCCAGGCTCTCGAACGAACGGGTGATCAGGTCTTCGCGCGACTGGGTCAGCACCTGGACCAGCACGTCTTCGGGAATGCGGTCGTTCTTGACCAGGCCGTTGATGAAATCGAACTCGGTCGCGCCCGCGCTGGGGAAGCCGACTTCGATTTCCTTGAGCCCGACCTTGACCAGCAGGTCGAAGAAGCGGTTCTTCTTTTCCGCGCCCATCGGGTCGATCAGCGCCTGGTTGCCGTCGCGCAGGTCGGTGGAGAGCCAGCGCGGCGCCTTGGTGATGACCTGCGAGGGCCACTGGCGGTTCGGCAGGTCGATCTGCGGGAAGGGGCGGTACTTGACCGAGGGGTCTTGCAGCATGGTCATGGGTATTCTCGCTCGGAAAAACTTCTTCAGTTCATGGCTTGCCGGTCCGTTCGGCCGGTCTTTTCCGGGTCCCCTTGAGCGCCGAGCGCGCCGTAGGACCGACGCGTCACCTCACGCCCAAGGGCGGGTAAGTCGCAGGGTAAGGCCTAGAAGAAGGTTCATTGCCGTGCCTATGGGCATTCGGAGCGCCGATGTAAAGCGAAAAGGCGCGGCTTCTTGCGCTACGCGTGGGCGCGTGCGCAACAAACTTGCCTAATTCAATCAGCTATCGGCGGGCGGTACGCGGTCGAGGAACAGGCGGTCGAGGACGCTCCAGGGCAGCATCCAGAACATCGCGACCACGGCGGCGCAGGCCACGCCCAGCCAGGGCGACAGGTACGTCAGCGGAATGCCGAGGGCATAGACGGCGGCAGCCGCCAGGCCCTTGCGGTGCGAAGCCTTGTGATAGCGCCGGGTGGCGACGGTCTGCGCCCCGGTCGCCGCGACCCGTGCCTGCAGCAGGACATAGGCGAGGGCGGGAGTCAGCATCGTGACCAGATAGAGCAGAGTCGCCTCGCGGCTGAAATGGTGCTCGCCGAGATAGGCGGTCGAGAACGGGATCAGCGAGAGCGTGAAGAGCAGCAGCATGTTCGACCACAGCAGCCCGCTCGTCACCACCCGCGCATGGCCGAGCAGGCGATGGTGGTTGACCCAGTAGATCGCGACGTAGGCATAGCTCAACACATAGGCGATGAAGATCGGCCAGAGCGTCCAGAGCGCGCTCAGCCCCTCGGTGACCGGGGTCTTCAGTTCCAGCACCATGATGGTGATGATGATGGCGAGGACGCCGTCCGAGAACGCCTCCACGCGGGTAAGGCTGTCCTCGCGTGTGATATCGTCTGCTTGGTTCATCCGGGGCTCCGTTACATTCCAGCAATGGCGCTTGGCGGAGCGGAGCGCCCGGATCAAGATGTTAGGCGGCAGGGATCAGGTGCAGGTGAACTTGCTGATCTTGCCGTCTTCGCCGACCTGGACGTTCAGACGATCCGGTCGGTAGTCCATGGTCACGGCCATGCCCGGCTTGATGACCCGCATCGGCTTGTCGCCGCGCGCGGCGGTGATGGCGGCGATGACGTCGTCGCTGGCGGTCTGGCCGATATAGGACGCGAACTGTTCGGCGCCGCAGCTCGGCTCCATGGATGGGGGCGGGGTTGCATCGGCCACTTTGTCATTCCCGGTGCTGGCGCAGGCCGAAAGGGCGAAGAGGGCCGTGGCCAGGGTGACAGTCGCAGTGATTCTGGTCTTCATGGCGATCTCCTTTCGGGCGTCTTTGGTCCGCGCTTATCGCGCAGGTGCCGTGAATGGTAGATTGCGCAGATATTTACTGCTTCTCGAAGGCGGCGTTGATGACGAGCACGGTCTCGTCGGAGACGACGGGCACATACTTCGAGACACCGAAATCCGAACGCTTGATCAGCGCGCGGCCGAGGAAGCCGATCGAGTCCTTCTTGCTCATCGGGTTCTGCGCGGCGCCGAAGAAGCGGGCCATGATCGTGATCGGCTTGCTGACGCCGTGGAGCGTGAGCGTGCCGTCGATCGCGGCGGCGTCCGGTCCGCGCGGCGTGACCGAGGTGGCGACGAAGGTGGCGGTGGGGAACTTGGCGGCGTCGAGCCAGTCGGCGCTGCGCAGTTCCTCGGTCAGCTTGTCGCTGGTGGTCTGGATCGACGTGACCGGGATGGTGACGCTGAGCTTGGTCGCCGAAAGCTTGTTCGGATCGAGGGTCATCGAGCCGCTGGCGCCCGAGAAAGTCCCGGCGAAAGGCGAGATGCCCATGTGGGAGACGCTGAAGGTGACTTGCGTATGGGCAGGCTCGACGGCGTAAGTCCCGGCCTTGACGTCGGCGGGGGTGCCCGACCCGTGGAGCATTTCCATGCGCCCTCCGGGGCCGCCCGCGCCCGGCTGGGCGATGACGGGAGCGGCGAGTGCGGCTGCGGCTGCAAGGGCAAGAGAAATGCAGGAAGGGCGCATGATCTACTCCTGACGGCACAAAGGAAAAGGCGGCGCATTTCTGCGCCGCCTTCGATTTCCCGTCAAACGGGTATTTGGAGGATCGGATTAAAATTCGATCCGCGACGAACTTAGTTCTTCGCCTTGTCCACCAGCGCGTTGGCGCCGATCCAGGGCATCATGGCGCGCAGCTTGGCGCCGGTTTCCTCGATCGGGTGACGCTTGGCGGCGATGCGCGAAGCCTTCAGTTCCGGCTGGCCGGCGCGGTTGTCGAGCACGAAGTCCTTCACGAAACGGCCCGACTGGATGTCTTCCAGAACGCGCTTCATTTCCTTCTTGGTCTCTTCGGTGATGATGCGCGGACCGGTCTTGATGTCGCCGTATTCGGCGGTGTTCGAGATCGAGTAGCGCATGTTGGCGATGCCGCCTTCATACATCAGGTCGACGATCAGCTTCAGCTCGTGAAGGCATTCGAAGTAGGCCATTTCCGGCGCGTAGCCGGCTTCCACCAGCGTTTCGAAACCGGCCTGGACCAGCGCGGTGGTGCCGCCGCAGAGCACGGCCTGCTCGCCGAACAGGTCGGTTTCGCATTCCTCGCGGAAGTTGGTTTCGATGATGCCCGAACGGCCGCCGCCAACGCCCGAAGCGTAGGCCAGAGCCACGTCCTGCGCGTTACCGGTCACGTCCTGGTGGATCGCGATCAGGCAGGGCACGCCGCCGCCCTTCACGTATTCGCCGCGGACGGTGTGGCCCGGGCCCTTCGGCGCGATCAGGAACACGTCGATGTCGGCGCGGGGCTCGATCAGGCCGAAGTGAACGTTGAGGCCGTGGGCGAAGGCCAGCGCCGCGCCGGGCTTCAGGTTCTCGTGGATGTCGGCGGCGTAGATCGCGGCCTGATGCTCGTCGGGTGCGAGGATCATGAGAACGTCGGCCCAGGCGGCGGCTTCGGCGTTCGGCATCACCTTGAAACCGGCGCTTTCCGCCTTCTTGGCCGAAGCCGAGCCTTCGCGAAGCGCGATGGCGACGTTCTTGACGCCCGAATCGCGCAGGTTCTGTGCGTGGGCGTGGCCCTGGCTGCCGTAACCCAGGATCGCGACCTTCTTGTCGGCGATCAGGTTGATGTCGCAATCGGCGTCGTAATAGACCTTCATTGTAGTACCCTTTCGACGGCCCGTTCCCGTGAGGCGGGGCCTGATTGATATGCGCCGTTCGGCGCGTGGTCGGTTGGTTCCGGTTTCTGGCCGGAGAATTAAGCTTCGTGCGGCCCGCGGATCATCGCGACGATGCCGGTGCGGCCGACTTCGACAAGGCCGAGGTCGCGCATCAGCTGTACGAAAGTATCGATCTTGTCCGGCGCGCCGGTGAGTTCGAAGATGAAGCTCCCGGTCGTCGTATCCACGGCCTTGGCGCGGAAGATATCGGCCAGACGCAGCGCCTCGACGCGCTTTTCACCGAGACCCGCCACCTTGATGAGCGCCAGTTCGCGCGCGACGTGGGGGCCTACCTCGGTGAGGTCGACCACCTTGTGCACCGGCACCAGGCGTTCGAGCTGGGCGTGGATCTGGTCGATCTGGCTCGGCGGACCGTGGGTGACGATGGTGATCCGGCTCACCGCATGGTTCTCGGTGATGTCGGCCACGGTCAGGCTGTCGATGTTGTAGCCGCGTGCGGTGAACAGGCCGGCGATCTTGGCGAGAATGCCCGCCTCGTTATCGACGGTGATGGTGAGGACGTGGCGTTCCTCGGCCTCTTGCTTGATGTGCATCATGATATGTCTTTCGGGTCCTGCGCGCGCGTTCTCAGACCAAAGCCTTGGCTTCGTCGTCCATCGTGCCGGCGACGGTATCGCCGTAGAGGATCATGTCCGTATGGGCCGCACCCGAGGGGATCATCGGGAAGCAGTTCGATTCCTTGGCGACGAGGCAATCGACGATGACGGGGCCGTCGTAGTCGATCATCTCCTGGATGCCGGCGTCGAGCTGGCTTTCGTCCTCGATGCGGATGCCCTTCCAGCCATAGGCCTCGGCCAGCTTCACGAAGTCCGGCAAGCTTTCCGAATAGGACTGCGAGAAGCGGCTCTCGTACGTCAGTTCCTGCCACTGGCGAACCATGCCCATCCACTCGTTGTTGAGGATGAAGATCTTCACCGGCAGGCGGTACTGCGTGGCCGTGCCCAGTTCCTGGATGTTCATCTGGATCGAGGCGTCGCCCGCGATGTCGATGACCAGGCTGTCCGGATTTCCGAGCTGCGCGCCGATCGCGGCGGGCAACCCGTAGCCCATCGTGCCGAGGCCGCCCGAGGTCAGCCACTTGTTCGGACCGAAGAAGTGGAAGTACTGCGCTGCCCACATCTGGTGCTGGCCGACTTCGGTCGAGATGACCGGGTCCTTGTCCTTCGTCAGCTCGAACAGGCGCTGGACCGCAAGCTGCGGCATGATCGCCTTGTTCGAGAGCGGGAAGTAGAGGCTGTTCTTGCCGCGCCATTCCTCGACACGCGCTTTCCACGGCGCGAGGTCCTGGCCCTTGCGGTCGCCCCAGAGCGTCAGGATCTGGTCGAGCACGGTGGCGCAGTCGCCGATGATCGGCAGGTCGACACGGACCGTCTTGTTGATCGAGGCGCGGTCGATGTCGATGTGGATCTTGATCGAATTCGGCGCGAAAGCGTCGAGGCGGCCGGTCACGCGGTCGTCGAAGCGGGCGCCGATGCAGACGATCAGGTCGGCCTGGTTCATCGCCAGGTTGGCCTCATAAGTGCCGTGCATGCCGAGCATGCCCAGCCAGTCGGCATGGTCGGCCGGGAAGGCGCCGAGGCCCATCAGCGTCGAGGTGACGGGCGCGCCGGTCTTGGCCTGGAGTTCACGCAGCAGCTCGGTGGCACGCGGGCCGGAGTTGATGACACCGCCGCCGGTATAGAGCACCGGGGCCTTGGCCTTGGCGATCAGTTCGACGGCCTGTGCGATCTCGTCCGCCGTACCTTCGGTGCGCGGGGCATAGCGCTGGCGGCGCTGCGTCGGCGTGTCGTTCCAGACGGCGCTGGCGATCTGGACGTCCTTGGGGATGTCGATCAGCACCGGTCCCGGACGGCCCGAGGTGGCGATCTGGAACGCCTCGTCGATCGTTGCGGCGAGGTCGGCCGGGTCCTTCACCAGGTAGTTATGCTTGGTGCAGTGGCGCGAGATGCCGACGGTGTCCGCTTCCTGGAACGCGTCCGAGCCGATCAGAGCGGTCGGGACCTGGCCGGTGATGATGACCAGCGGAATAGAATCCATGAATGCGTCGGCAATGCCGGTGATGGCATTGGTTGCACCGGGACCGGAGGTGACCAGAACGACACCGGGCTTGCCGGTCGAGCGGGCGTAACCTTCGGCGGCGTGGGCCGCACCGGCCTCGTGACGGACCAGGATGTGCCGAAGTCGCTCGTCGCCGAATAGAGCATCGTAGATCGGTAGCACGGCACCGCCGGGATAACCGAATACGAATTCGACTCCCTGCTTGACCAGGCTTTCGACCAGGATGTTCGCGCCGCTGCGCTCTTCAGTCACAACACTTTCCTTTTCCGACTCGTGGGCGTTTCCCGAGGGATGGGCTGCCCTTCGAATATTGCGCACTGTTTGCAGTGCGCATTACCAAAAAACCACAATTCGCCTTTGGGCGAACTATAATGAAAACCGACCCGGCACAGCGGGTGCCATGCCGGGTCCTCCCTCTCCTACCCGCATACTTTCATCAGCGGGTGAGGGCGCTCTAAGGGGACGAAAATATTACGTCAACCCCATAACCTGAAATAATCTATCTCTGAGAGATTTTTCGTCGAAATATTCGAACTCGATCCTTGCCCAATCTTGCGGCGGTTGATGGCGCAGCCAGGTGAACTGACGCTTGGCGTAGTTGCGCGTGGCCTGCGATCCGCGTGCGATGGCGGTCTCCAGATCGGTTTCGCCGCGCAGCACCTCGGCCAGCTCGGGAACGCCGATGGCGCGCATGACGGGAAGGTCGGGATCGAGATCGCGGGCGAGCAGGCTTTCCACTTCCGAAAGCGCGCCGCGTTCGATCATGCGCGCGAACCGCAAGTCGCAGCGGCGATAGAGCGCCTGTCGCTCGGGAAGCAGGATGGCGGCATGGACCGAGATCTGGTCGCCGATGCCGCCGCTGGTCTGCGCCTGCCAGTGGGCGATCGGAAGCCCTGTCGAGCGCACGACTTCGAGGGCACGGGCGATGCGCGCGGTGTCTGCCGGGGCAAGGCGGGCGGCGCGCTCGGGGTCTTCGGCCTGTAGTGCGGCATAGGCTTCGGCGACGGGCAGGGCGCGCACGGCTTCGCGCACCTCGGGATCGATGGGCGGGACGGGGGCGATACCGTCCAACAGGGTGCGTATATAGAGGCCGGTGCCGCCGACGAGGACGGGCACGGCCTGTTCGGCATGGATCGCGGCGATGGTCTCGCGCGCGGCGCGGGCCCATTCGGCGGCGGAACAGGTCTCGGCTCCGTCCCAGGCGCCGAACAGCCGGTGCTCGATACCGCCCATCTCCTCGGGCGTGGGGCGGGCGCTGAGGACGGTCAGGTCGGCATAGACCTGCGAGCTGTCGGCATTGACGACCACGGCCCGGCGTCCGCGCCGTTCCAGTTCCTGAGCGAGGGCCACGGCACAATCGCTCTTGCCGCTGGCGGTCGGCCCTGCGATGAGCGCGAGCGGTGGCTTGTGTCCCGCGGACGCGCCGCCGGTGGAATTTTCATACGCAGCTTCAAGGGAATTCGCAGTGCTCATTGCGCGGCTGATAGCAGAACCGGACCACCTCTCGGCAAGAATCGATGCGGCCCGTGCCGAAATGCAGGAAAGCGGCGTGCGGCTCGCTTCTGCGGCGATGCTCGACTTCTGCGAAACGACGATGCAGATCGCCTCTCCGGACGAGGATGCGGCGGCGCTGCGCAAGGCTCTGGACGATCACTTCGCGCCGACCGATGGCCTGGTCTGCGATCATGAGCCGACGATTCCCGGCCTGTTCATCTCCGACATGGATTCGACCATGATCGGCCAGGAATGCATCGATGAGCTTGGCGATTTCGCCGGTCTCAAGGAGCGCATCGCCGAGATCACCGAGCGGGCGATGCAGGGCGAACTCGATTTCGAGCAGGCGCTGCGCGAGCGAGTCGGCCTGCTCAAGGGGCTGTCGATCGACGCCATCGAGGAATGCCTGGCCAGCCGCATCAAGCCGATGCCGGGCGCGCGCACGCTGGTGGAGACGCTCAAGAAGTTCGGTTGCCGCACGGTACTGGTGACGGGTGGTTTCCACCACTTCGCAGACCCCGTCGCAGAGCGGCTCGGCTTCGAATATGTCGTCGGCAACCGGCTGGAAGTCGCGGACGGCAAGCTGACCGGCGGCCTTGCCGGGCCGATCGTCGACAGTTCGGTCAAGAAGGCGACCCTGCTGGCCGAAGTCGAGGCGCTGGGCGGTCATGTCACCAGCCTTGCCACCGGCGACGGCGCGAATGATATCCCGATGCTGGAAGCGGCGACTTACGGCATTGCCTATCATGCCAAGCCAAAGGCCCGCGCGGCGGCCAACGGCTGGGTCGACCGGGGCGACCTTACCAGCGTCCTGCGCCTGCTCGGTATCGACGAGCAGGAATGGGTTCGCGGCTGAAGGAGCGACATGCGATGGCCGACAAGGAAACCTCGATCCTGAACCGGCTGTCGCACCCCCGCTATCTTCTGTTCCTTGCCGTCCTGGCGATCTCCGTCTGGCCGCTGTTCGCGGTTATCGGCGGGGTCGAGGCGGTGGTTACCGCCTTCGATCTCGCGGTCATCGCATTTGTCCTGTCCTGCGTTCCCTTGTGGCGGAACGGCAGTCCCGAGGTCATGCGCCGACAGGCGAAGCGCGACGATGCCGGGCAGGTCCTGCTGCTCCTGCTGACGGGCGTGATCTCGTCGGTGATCCTGGCTGCGCTCGGCACTCTGGTGCTCGACAACAAGAGCCTCGTGCCCGGCGAGATCGCGCTGCTGGTGGTGACGCTGCTGGCCTGCTGGACCTTCGCCAACCTCATTTATGCCTTCCACTATGCGCGGCTTTACTACTCCGCGAAAGACGGCGGTGATCATCAAGGTCTCGATTTTCCAGGTGGTTGCGTGCCGGACTTCGCGGACTTCGTGAACTTCGCCTTCGTGATCGGCATGACCTGCCAGACGGCGGATATCGAGATCACCGATTCCGATCTGCGGAGGGTCTCGACCTTCCAGGGGCTGTTCGCCTTCGCCTTCAATCTCGGCATTCTGGCGCTGACGGTCAACGTGCTGGCCTCTTCCACGGGTGGAGGCTGAGCGGGCGTCAAGCTGGCACCCTATCTCGGAACATGACCGTCACGACATAATGACGAGAGGGAAGATGGCCAAAAAAAGGGCGCCCCTGGAGGCGCCCTTTTGATTTCCTATCCGGTGGAGGAAGGGATCAGGCTTCCATCCAGTCCTTGAAGAAGGCCTCGTTGGCTTCACGAAGTGCGGTGACTTCGTTGCCCAGAACCTTGGTGCCCGCGACCGTGCCGATGCGGACGGCGCCCGGAAGTTCCGTGCCTGCAGGTGCGGTGACGACATAGCGGCTCTGGTCTTCGCCGAAGGCCTCTGCCGTGGTCAGTTCCACTTCGAGGTTGCAGCCGAGGCCGCTGGCGAGCGCCATTTCCGCGAGCGCGACGACCAGGCCGCCGTCGCTGACGTCATGAACCGCGGTAACCTTGCCGGCGGCGATCCAGTCGCGGATCGAGGCGCCGTTCTCGCCCTCGGCCTTGAGATCGACCTTGGGGGCCTCACCGGCTTCCTGACCGGCAATCTCGCGCAGCCAGAGCGACTGGCCGAGGTGCGTGCCCAGCTTGCCTTCGACTCCGCCGAGCACGAAGATTTCGTCACCGGCGTTCTTGAAGGCGACGGTCGCCATCTTCTCGTGGTCGGCCAGCAGGCCGACGCCGCCGATCGCCGGGGTCGGCAGGATCGCCGAGCCGCCGCCGGTGGCCTTCGATTCGTTGTAGAGCGAGACGTTGCCCGAGACGATCGGATAGTCGAGCGCGCGGCAGGCATCGCCCATGCCGTTCAGGCATCCAACGATCTGCGCCATGATCTCGGGGCGCTGCGGGTTCGCGAAGTTCAGGCAGTTGGTGATGGCGAGCGGCAGGCCGCCGACCGCGCTGATGTTGCGATAGGTCTCGGCCACGGCCTGCTTGCCGCCCTCGTAGGGATCGGCGTAGCAATAGCGCGGCGAGCAGTCGGTGCTGATCGCCAGGGCCTTGGGCGTGTTGTGGATGCGCACCACGGCGGCGTCGCCGCCGGACTTCTGCATCGTGTCGCCGCCGACCTGGCTGTCGTACTGCTCCCAGATCCACTTGCGCGAGGCGAGGTCGACCGTGCCCATCAGCTTGAGCAGGTCGGCGCCGATGTCGGCGCTTTCCGCCACGTCGCCCATGGCCGGAACCTTGGCCCAGGCCTTGTATTCCTCAGGCGAAACGTAGGGGCGCTCGTATTCCGGCGCGTCGTCGGCCAGCGGGCCGAGCGGAATGTCGCAGACCACTTCGCCGTCGAATTCGAGAACCATGTGGCCGGTATCGGTCACTTCGCCGATCACGGCGAAATCGAGTTCCCACTTCTTGAAGATCGCCTCGGCCATCGGCTCCTTGCCGGGCTGGAGCACCATGAGCATGCGCTCCTGGCTTTCCGAGAGCATCATTTCGTAAGGCGTCATCGCCTCTTCGCGGCAAGGCACCTTGTTCATGTTCAGGCGAATGCCGGCGCCGCCCTTGCTGGCCATTTCGACCGACGAGGAGGTGAGGCCCGCTGCGCCCATGTCCTGGATCGCGACGATCGCGTCGGTGGCCATGAGTTCGAGGCAGGCCTCGATCAGCAGCTTTTCGGTGAAGGGGTCGCCCACCTGCACGGTCGGGCGCTTTTCGTCCGAATGCTCGTCGAAATCGGCCGAAGCCATGGTGGCGCCGTGGATGCCGTCGCGGCCGGTCTTGGAGCCGACGTAGACGATCGGGTTACCCAGGCCGGTGGCGGCCGAGTAGAAGATCTTGTCCGTCTCGGCGACGCCCACGGTCATGGCGTTGACGAGGATGTTGCCGTCGTAGGCCTTGTGGAAGTTCGTCTCGCCGCCGACGGTGGGCACGCCCACGCAGTTGCCGTAGGAGCCGATGCCCTCGACCACGCCCTGGACGAGGTGCTTCATCTTCGGATGGTCGGGACGGCCGAAGCGCAGCGCATTCATGTTTGCGACCGGGCGGGCGCCCATGGTGAAGACGTCGCGCAGGATGCCGCCGACGCCGGTGGCCGCGCCCTGGAAAGGCTCGATGTAGCTGGGGTGGTTGTGGCTTTCCATCTTGAAGATGGCGGCCTGTCCATCGCCGATGTCGATCACGCCGGCGTTCTCGCCGGGGCCGCAGATGACCCAGGGGGCCTTCGTGGGCAGCTTCTTCAAGTGGAAGCGGCTCGACTTGTACGAGCAGTGCTCGGACCACATGACCGAGAAGATGCCAAGCTCAACCAGGTTGGGCTCTCGGCCGAGCGCGTTCAGGACCCGCTCGTATTCCTCGGAATTGAGGCCGTGGGCCTCGACGACATCGGGGGTGATTTCGGACATGCGACGCGCCTTAGCGCCGAGTTGGGCGCTTCGCTAGACGGAAAAGCGAGGCGATATCGAGGTGATCGTCCGGGGTCTTCGATGCGGCGCCCCGCATCCCGCCTTGACCGGCGAACGCGGGGGCTTCATTGCATGGTTCATGACTGAGAAGAGTGCCGAAATCGGCGAAATCGCTGGGATGAGTTTCGAGGATGCGCTGCGCGCTCTGGAAGACGTGGTGCGCCGTCTCGAAAGCGGCGATGTGCCGCTCGACGATTCGATCACGCTCTACGAACGCGGCGAGGCGCTGCGCCAGCATTGCCAGAAGCGGCTCGACGCCGCGCAGGCACGGATCGAGCGCATCGTCGCCGGACCGGACGGGGTTCCGACCGGAACCCAGCCGTTCGATGCGGCGGATCGCTGATTCGTGGGTGAGGTCATCGTGACCGATCCGATCCTCTCCGAAGGCCTCTCGCGCATCGCCGAGGAGATCGACGGCGCTTTCGACGCGCTGCTGCCGGTCCCCGACGACGCCCGGGCGCGGCTGGTTGAGGCGATGCGCTACGCGTCGATCGGCGGCGGCAAGCGGCTGCGGCCGCTGCTGCTGACGGCTGTCGCGGAAATGTACGGCGTCGTGCGCGAGGCGGCGATCCGCGCGGCGATCGCCATCGAATCGATCCACGTCTATTCGCTGATCCACGACGACCTGCCGTGCATGGACGATGACGCGGTGCGTCACGGCAAGCCCACCGTCCATCTCGCCTTCGACGAGGCGACTGCAGTTTTGGCGGGCGATTCGCTCCATGCCTTCGCCTTCGAGGTGCTCAGCGATCCGGCGACCAGCGCAGATCCCTTCACCCGCATCGAACTGGTGCAGGCGCTCGGCCATGCCAGCGGTGCGCAGGGCATGGCGGGCGGGCAGATGATGGACCTCGTGGCTGAAACCAGCGAGTTCGATCTCCAGACCGTCACCCGTCTCCAGCAGCTCAAGACCGGCGCGTTGCTCGGGGCGGCGGTGGAGATGGGCGCGATCCTCGGCCGCCTGCCGCCGGAAGGACGCGCGCATCTGCGCGGCTATGCCCGCGACATCGGCCTCGCCTTCCAGATCGCCGACGACCTCATCGATCACGAAGGCGATGCGTCGGTGGCCGGAAAAGCCGTGGGCAAGGATGCCGAGGCGGGCAAGGAAACGTTCGTTTCGCTGCTCGGCCCCGACCGTGCCCGCGAACAGGCGCGCATGCTGGTCGAACAGGCGATCGGCCACCTCGCGCAGCATGGCAAGGAAGCCGACCTGCTGCGGGCCGTGGCGCGTTACATCATCGAGAGGGATCACTGATGGGTCTTGGGGAACGCATCGGGGTCTATCCCGGCACTTTCGATCCGATTACGCTGGGTCACGCCGATATCATCCGGCGCGGGGCCAAGCTGGTCGACCGGCTTATCATCGGGGTGACGACGAACCCCTCCAAGGATCCGCTCTTCACGCCGGACGAGCGCATGGCCATGGTCGAGCGCGAGGTTGCGGCCATGGGGATCGACAACGTCACTGTCGTCGGTTTCAACGCGCTGCTCATGAAGTTCGCGCAGAAGCAGGGCGCCAGCGTCATCGTGAGGGGGCTGCGCGCCGTCGCCGATTTCGAGTACGAGTACCAGATGGCCGGCATGAACCAGCAGCTCAACCCGAGCATCGAGACGGTGTTCCTGATGGCCGACGTCAGCCTTCAGCCGATCGCCTCCAAGCTGGTCAAGGAAATCGCCATGTTCGGCGGCGAAATCGCCAAGTTCGTAAGCCCGACCGTGCGCGAGGACGTGATGGCGCGGATCGCCCGGAACGGGTTCCTGGGCGACTACTGAGCCCCTCGAAAGCCACTTGCGACAAATTCATTCATTGTCACGTCAGCACCGGGGCACTATCGCCCCTGACCTGAACGGCTTCCTTCCTGTGAGTATTCGATGAAGTTCCGCCTGACCTTTACCGCGACGATGATCGGCCTGGCGCTGGCAGCAACGCCCGCTCTGGCCAAGAAGAAGGAAGACCCGACCCCGACTCCGCCGGTGGCGGCGCTGCCGACTTTCGTCGATCCGGACGTGACTCACCAACCCGAGAACGTGCTGCTGCTCGATCTTTCGGACGGCGGCCGCGTCGCCATCCGCCTCATGCCGGAATGGGCGCCGCATCATGTCGAGCGGATCAAGACGCTGGCCGCGCAGGGCTTCTACAACGGCCAGATCTTCCACCGCGTGATCGACGGCTTCATGGCGCAGACCGGCGACCCGACGGGCACCGGGCAGGGCGGTTCGCAGCTTCCCGACCTCACCGCCGAATTCAACGCGATGCCGCACGTCCGCGGCACCGTCTCGATGGCGCGCACCAACGAGCCGAACAGCGCGAACAGCCAGTTCTTCATCGTGTTCTACCCGCGCTTTTCGCTCGACCGGAAGTACACCAACTTCGGCCGCGTGATCTCGGGCATGCAGTACGTCGACGCGATCCAGCGCGGCGAGCCGCCGCAGAACCCGACCAAGATCGTGCAGGCGTCGCTGGCTTCGGAAAACAAGGCGCCGCCGCCGCCCGCTCCGGTCGCCCCGGTTCCGGCCAAGATCACGGCCGACCAGCTGACAAACTCGAAGTCGAACTGACTTTCGCGAAAAGGCGTGACGCGCAGGGAGCGCGCCTCTAGAGGGGCGCCCCATGCGCGTTGACCTTTTCGACTTCGAACTTCCGCCCGAGAACATTGCCCTTCGCCCCGCGCGTCCGCGCGATTCGGCGCGGATGCTGGTGGTGCAGGGCCGTGACCAGGGTGCGCTGGACGAGCGCAAGGTGCACGATCTTCCCGGCGAACTGCGCGCCGGGGACGTTCTGGTCTTCAACGACACCCGCGTCATTCCCGCCCAGCTCGAAGGGCGCCGCGGCGAGGCGAAGATCGGCGCGACGCTCCACAAGCGGATCGATTTGCGCCGCTGGCAGGCTTTCGTCCGCAATGCCAAGCGCCTCAAGGCCGGCGACCGCATCGAATTTCCCGCCGACGTCACCGCACTCGCCGAAGAGCGTCACGAGGACGGCAGCTGGACGCTGCTGTTCGAGGGCGGCGAGCCGGTCGAAGTCCTGCTGGAACGGGCAGGGCGCATGCCGCTGCCGCCCTACATCGCGGGCAAGCGCGATACCGACGAGCAGGACGCCAGCGACTACCAGACGATGTTCGCGCGCGAGAAGGGTGCCGTCGCCGCACCGACTGCCGCGCTGCACTTCACGCCCGAACTGATCGAGCGGCTGGATGCGGCGGGTATCAAGCGCGAGACGCTGACCCTCCATGTCGGGGCGGGCACTTTCCTGCCGGTCAAGGCGGACGAGACGCAGGACCACAAGATGCATGCCGAATGGGGCCGCATCGATGCCGAGACGGCGGACCGCCTCAACGCCGCGCGCGCGGCGGGCGGCCGGGTCGTTGCGGTCGGCACCACCAGCCTGCGCCTGCTCGAAAGCGCGACCGGCGAAGATGATGTGATTCGGCCGTTCGAAGGCGACACCTCGATCTTCATCACCCCCGGCTACCGCTTCAGGGCGATCGACGGACTGATGACCAACTTCCACCTGCCCAAGTCCACGCTCTTCATGCTGGTCTCGGCGCTCATGGGGCTGGAGCGGATGCAGGAAGTCTACGGCCATGCCATCGGCGAGGGTTACCGCTTCTATTCCTACGGAGATTCCAGCCTTCTTTTGCCCTGAGGGGACTTGGAACTGTCACCGGTTTCGCGCATCACGCGGGGCATGGAACCCATTCTCGAAATCAGCGGTCTGACCAAGACTTACGCCGGGGGCTTCACGGCACTCCAGGGCGTGGACCTCACGATCAACAAGGGAGAGATCTTCGCGCTGCTGGGGCCGAACGGCGCCGGCAAGACTACGCTGATCGGCGCGGTTTGCGGGCTGGTGCGGCCCAGCAGCGGCACCATGCGGGCCTTCGGCGAGGACATGAGCCGCAACTGGCGAAGCCTGCGCGCGCGGATCGGTCTGGTTCCGCAGGAACTGGCGACCGACATGTTCGAGACGGTTCTCCATTCCGTGAACTACTCCCGCGGCCTCTATGGCCTTGCGCCGAACCCTGAGCGGATCGAGGAAATCCTGCGCGCGCTCAGCCTCTGGGACAAGCGCAAGGCGCAGATCCGCGCGCTCTCGGGCGGCATGAAGCGCCGCGTGCTGATCGCCAAGGCGCTGGCCCACGAACCCGATCTGCTGTTCCTCGACGAGCCGACCGCCGGTGTCGACGTCGAACTTCGCCGCGACATGTGGGCGCAGATCGCCAAGCTGCGCGACCAGGGCACGACGATCATCCTCACCACGCACTATATCGAGGAAGCCGAGGAAATGGCCGACCGGGTCGGCATCATCCAGGCGGGCAGCATTCGCATGGTCGAGGAAACCCGCTCGCTGATGAAGCGCCTGGGTCGTACCGAGGCCCATATCGGCCTGGCCACGCCTTTGGCCGCGGTGCCGGACGTGCTGGCTGACTACAATCTCACGCTCGCGGACGGCGGGCAGGAACTGCTCTACCGCGGCGGCGACGGCGTGGGCGGCGGCAAGGCGGCGGTGGCGCAGCTTACCAAGGACCTCGTGGCCAACGGCATCGATTACACCTCGATCGACATTCGTGAATCGAGCCTCGAAGACATCTTCGTCGATCTTCTGGAAGGAGCGGCGGCATGATCGCCTTCAACGCGCGCAGCGCCTGGACCATCTACAAGCGCGAAGTCATGCGTGCCCTGCGGACTGCCATGCAGTCGATCCTGGCGCCGGTCCTGACGACGACGCTCTATTTCGTCGTGTTCGGCGCGGCGATCGGGTCCAAGATGGATTCCGGGATGACCGGGGTGAACTACGGCGCCTTCATCGTGCCGGGTCTGCTGCTGCTGACGCTGCTCAGCGAGAGCACCTCGAACGGCAGCTTCGGCATCTACATGCCCCGCTTCACCGGCGCGATCTACGAACTGCTCTCGGCGCCGGTCGGCGTGGCCGAAACGTTGATCGGATTCGTCGGAGCAGCCGCTACCAAGTCTCTGATTCTAGCTGCAATCATCCTCGTAACCGCGACATTCTTCGTCGATTACACGATCGCCCACCCGTTCTACGCTCTCGGTTTTATCCTCTTGGTTTCAGCCAGTTTTTCCCTTCTTGGCTTTATTCTGGGGATCTGGGCCGACAGCTTCGAAAAACTGGGCATCGTTCCGGTGCTGTTCATCATCCCGCTTACATTCCTCGGCGGCACGTTCTACTCGATCGACCTTCTGCCCGAGCCTTGGCGCTCGGTCGCGATGGTGAACCCGGTGGTCTATCTGGTGAACGGTCTGCGCTGGTGCTTCTACGGCAGTTCCGATTTCCCCATCGGCCTGTCGCTGGGCATGACGCTGGGCTTCCTCGTGCTCTGCGTGGCGGTCATCGCCTGGATCTTCCGCACGGGCTGGCGCCTGCGCGCCTGAGTAGGTAATATCGTTTCATGACAATGCGTTTCGCTGTTTCCTTGGGTGCCTCTTCTCTGGTTGCGGCGCTCCCCGCACAGGCTCAGGATCTCCCTTCGAACCCGTTCGACGCATTCCAGTTTCACGTCTTTCCAGGTCTTGAAGTCGTTCCGGTGGATCCCGTGGAGGAACTGCCGGTGCGCCTCGTGCTGCCCGACTACGTCGCGCCGCCGCCCTTCATCGCCGCGCCGGCGCCGCGTCTTCCCGACACTGTCAGGACGATGATCCAGGCGGCGGTAAAGACCAAGGATTCCGCGGTCGTCGGCGCCGTGGTGAAGGCGGCGCTCGCGACCCAGCCTTACGACAAGGATGAGATCCGCGCGATCCACCAGGTCTTCCTCGATGCGAATGCGCAGGAAATCGCGGACAAGGCCAATGCCGAGCGCGAGCGTATCCGTCGCGCCGCCTTGCTGGAACTCTGGACCGGTAAGGTGGAGCTGGGCGCCTTCCGGGCAACCGGGAACACCAGCAATTTCGGCTATACCGGCGCGGTCAAGCTCGACCGCAAGGGCCTCAACTGGCAGCATACGGTCCAGCTCAACGCGGACTATCAGAAGGATCGCGGCGTCGTCTCGCGCGAGCAGTATGGCGCCAGCTACCAGCCGCGCTACACCCTGAACGACGGTCTCTTCACCTACGGCCGCATGCAATACGAGAAGGACCGCATCCAGGGCTTCCTCGACCGTTACTCGCTGTCGGGCGGTCTCGGTTATCGCGTCCTGAAACGCGACAATGTGACGCTGTCGATGGAAGTCGGCCCGGCGCTTCGCCGCACGCGCTATGTCACCGTGCCCAAGGAGACGACCTGGTCGGCGCTCACTTCGATCGATTTCGACTGGCAGATGAGCCCAACGATCAAGTTGACGCAGGATGCCTCGTCCTATGTCGAGACCGGCAACAGCACCTTCACTTCGGCGACCGGCCTCGAAGCCGGCATGGCCAAGGGGTTGAAGGCGCGCATGTCCTATTCGATCGAGCACGAAACCTCGCCGCCGGACGGATCGCTGCGGACCGACACGATCTCGCGCTTCTCGCTGGTCTACGGCTTCTGAAGTCTGTAACGGGCGGGGCATGAACCCCCGTTTCGAATTCTCCATCCACGCCACCGACGGCAAGGCCCGCACCGGCACGATCAAGATGCGTCGCGGCGAAATCCGCACGCCGGCCTTCATGCCGGTCGGCACGGCCGCCACCGTGAAGGCGATGAAGCCGCAGGACGTGCGCGCCACCGGCGCCGACATCATCCTGGGCAACACCTATCACCTGATGCTGCGTCCCGGCGCCGAGCGCGTCGCGCGGCTGGGCGGGCTGCACAAGTTCATGAACTGGGACCGCCCGATCCTGACGGACAGCGGCGGCTATCAGGTGATGAGCCTGTCGGACCTACGCAAGATCACCGAGAACGGCGTGACCTTCGCCAGCCACCTCGACGGATCGCGCCACCTCCTGACGCCCGAGCGCTCGATGGAAATCCAGCGCCTGCTCGGCTCCGACATCGTCATGTGCTTCGACGAGTGCCCGAAGATCGACCAGCCCCGCGACGTCATTGCGCGCTCGATGGAAATGTCGATGCGCTGGGCGAAGCGTAGCCGCGACGCCTTCGACGCGGGCGGCGAACATGCCGCCAATTCCGCACTCTTCGGCATTCAGCAGGGTGCCCTCGACGAGGGCCTGCGCAAGGCCTCGGCCGACGCGCTGATCGATATCGGCTTCGACGGCTATGCGATCGGCGGCCTTGCCGTTGGCGAGGGGCAGGAGGCGATGTTCTCGACCCTCGAATTCGCACCCGGCCAGCTTCCGGCCGATCGTCCGCGCTATCTCATGGGCGTGGGCAAGCCCGACGATCTCGTCGGCGCGGTGGAGCGCGGCGTCGACATGTTCGACTGCGTGCTGCCGAGCCGCTCGGGCCGCAACGGCCAGGCGTTCACCTGGAACGGCCCGCTCAACTTGCGCAACGCCCGCCATGCCGAGGACAACAACCCGCTCGACGAGCGCTGCAAGTGCCCGACTTGCGGCACCTACAGCCGGGCTTACCTGCATCATCTCGTGCGCTCAGGCGAAATTCTCGGATCGATGCTGATGACCGAGCACAATATCTCGTTCTACCAGCAACTCATGCAGGGCATGCGCGATGCCATCGCTGGAGGGGTGTTCGCGCAGTTCGCCGCCGACTTCCGGCGCGATTATTTCCGGGGGCGTGGCGGATAGCTTTCAGCCACAAGCCAGCACTGGAAATGCGATCAGACACCCGGGAAGCAGCGATGCTTCTCGGGTGTATTCGTATCTAACGGGATCAGGCTGGCTCCAGGCCCTCTTGCAGATCGTCGTGGAGGGCGCCGATTTCGAGTTTGGTGCCTACATAGGCAACGAAGCGGCCGGTTCGGGAATCCAGGAAACCTGCACCGATCTCCGCCGCGAACTGCTTCGCGGTTTCGAGGTCGGGATACCATTTGCCGGTGCGGTTTGGGGTAATGAATCGATATCGGGACATGGTGAAAACCCAATGCACAAGTTCCATGTCCGTTCCCTGACAGCACGCTCGATTCGGCTCATTTTCCGGCGGTTTGGCGCATAAAGAAAAAGGGCGGCTCCGCGAGGGAGCCGCCCTTTCTATTTCTGGCCGATAGGCCCGAAACTTAGCGCGAGTAGAACTCGACGACCAGGTTCGGTTCCATCTTCACCGGGTAGGGCACTTCGTCGAGCGTCGGGACGCGGACGAAGGTCACCTTGTCGGTGCCGTCCTGAGCGACGTAGTCGGGGACTTCACGCTCGGGCAGGTTCTGGGCTTCGATGATCAGCGCCATTTCCTTGGCTTTGTTGCCCAGGCTGATGACGTCGCCGACGCGGATGCGACGCGAAGCGATGCTGCACTTCACGCCGTTCACGCGGATGTGGCCGTGCGAAACGATCTGGCGAGCCGCGAAGATGGTCGGAGCGAACTTCGAACGGTACACGACCATGTCCAGGCGCTGTTCGAGCAGGCCGATCAGGTTCTGGCCGGTGTCGCCCTTCATGCGCGAGGCTTCCTGGTAGGTAGCCTTGAACTGCTTCTCGGTCACGTCGCCGTAGTAGCCCTTGAGCTTCTGCTTGGCGCGCAGCTGCAGACCGTAGTCCGACAGCTTGCCCTTGCGGCGCTGGCCGTGCTGGCCGGGGCCGTAGCTGCGGCGGTTGACCGAGCTCTTCGGGCGACCCCAGATGTTCTCGCCCATGCGGCGGTCGAGTTTATACTTGGCGCTTTTACGCTTCGACATAAGTCGTCTCCTTTTCTGCTGCCGCTTCCACTGTGGAGGCGGTCCATGTTTTCCCGGGGCGCACCATTCCACCTATTTCGCGGAATGCGGCCGCCGCTTCACCGGGGTGCGGGGCCGAATGGACGGACCTGTCAAGAAGGCAGGCGCCATGTGAAGGGGTGCCCCATACGGGCTCGGGTGTGAAAGTCAAGCGAGATGTGTTTTTGAAGAATTCGCTGCTAGCGAATTCTTGCGGCACCGGCCCACGCCCCCACCCGACCTCCCATCGGCAGTATACTTGAGTGGGAGGTCGGGTGGGGGCGTGGGCCGGTACCGCAACCCGGCATCAGCCGGGCCAAAAATCAACTCCGCGGGCGACGCTCGTTTCCGAGGGCAGAGAGCACACCGCGAAGGGTGCGCACTTCGAGATGATTCCAGCCCGGCTTCGTCAGCAGGTTGCGCAAGGTCAGCCGATTGGCTGCCGCACGCGTTTCGGGCCAGAAATAGTTTTTGGGTTCGAGCAGTTGCTCGAAGTGGCCGATAAGGCCTTCCAATTCGTCTTGCGGGGCAGGGGGAAGCAGTTCCTCCTGCGTGGGCTGCGCGAGTTCGCCCGAGCCGACGGCGCCCTTCGACCATTCGTAGGCGCAGAGGATCACCGCCTGCGCCAGGTTGAGCGAGGCGAACTCGGGATTGATCGGCACCGTCAGGATCGCGCGGGCCAGCGCAACGTCTTCGGTTTCCAGGCCCGAACGCTCGGGGCCAAACACGTAGGCCGAGCGGCCCCCGGATGTGCGGGCTGCTTCATGCACTTCGCGCGCGGCCTGCTCGGGGGTGACCACCGGCTTGGTGACGCCGCGCTTGCGGACGGTGGTGGCGTAGACGTTGGCGCAGTCGGCCACGGCTTCGGCCAGCGTCTCGAAGACTTCGGCATGTTCCAGCACCACGTCGGCACCGGCAGCGGCCGGACCGGCCGAGGGGTTGGGCCAGCCGTCGCGCGGGGCGACGAGGCGCATTTCGGCCAGGCCGAAGTTGAGCATGGCGCGCGCCGCCTTGCCGATATTCTCGCCCAGCTGCGGGCGGACCAGCACGATGACCGGCTTCTGTACGTCAGTCATCGCTGCGACCTTCCATGGCGCCCGGACCTGCGACATCGCGCACCGTCCCGGCAAATTCCTCGAAATCGCGCGCTTCGTTGAAGGCGCGGTAGACCGAGGCAAAACGAATATAGGCTACCGAATCGAGCTGGCGCAGACCTTCCATCACCATCTCGCCGATCTCGCGCGAGGAGACTTCGGATTCGCCGAGGGTCTCGACCTGCCGCTGCACGCCGGAGACCAGCTGGTCGATCTTTTCCCGCTCGATCCCGCGCTTGCGGCAGGCGAGCGTGGCCGACTTCTCGATCTTGGCACGATCGAACGGCTCGCGGGTGTCGTCGCTCTTGACGACGGTGATCTCGCGAAGCTGCACGCGTTCGAACGTGGTGAACCGCGCGCCGCAGCTGGAACACTGGCGGCGGCGGCGGATCGCCGTGTTGTCCTCGGTCGGGCGGCTGTCTTTGACCTGGGAATCATCGTGGGCGCAAAAAGGACAGCGCATTCAGTCGGTTACTCTCAAGTCTTCACAACAGTCTTCAGGGGCGCACGCGCTTGTAGAACTGGTATCCCGCACCGACCGCAAGGCCGAGCGGGATAGACACGAACGGCAGCACGAGGCCGGCGACCGCCCCGGCCGCGCCCCAGGCGAGCACCGGCTTGGTCGACGGATGGTCGAGACCATCCTGAAGCATTCCGGCAAGCTCGTGGCGAGCGTCCGAGATGAAATCACCGTTGTCGTTGGGGCGGTTCGGGTCGGTCATGGCACCAAGGCTCCTGAAATCAGTCCTCGTAGATCGGGAATCGATCGCACAGAGCCTCAACGCGCGCGCGCACGTTCTGCTCCACCTGAGCGTCGCCCGCTTCGCCGCACTTGGCAAGGCCGTCGAGCACGTCGGCGACCATGTTGCCGATTTCGCGGAACTCTTCCGGGCCGAAGCCGCGGGTGGTGCCGGCGGGCGAGCCCACGCGGATGCCGCTGGTCTTCATCGGCGGCAGCGGATCGAAGGGGATGCCGTTCTTGTTGCAGGTGATGCCCGCACGTTCCAGCGCTTCGTCCGCGTCCTTGCCGGTCACGCCGAGCGGCGAGAGGTCGATCAGGGCGAGGTGGGTGTCGGTGCCGCCCGAAACGATCGCGGCGCCGCGCTCCTTGAGGGTTGCGGCGAGGACCTGCGCGTTCTCGATCACGCGCGCGGCGTAGTCCTTGAACTCGGGACGCAGCGCTTCACCGAAGGCAACGGCCTTGGCGGCGACGACGTGCATCAGCGGGCCGCCCTGAAGGCCGGGGAACACCGCCGAGTTGATCTTCTTGGCCAGCGCCTCGTCATTGGTGAGGATCATGCCGCCACGGGGGCCGCGCAGCGTCTTGTGCGTGGTGGTGGTGGCGATGTGCGCGTGCGGGAAGGGCGAGGGGTGCAGACCGGCGGCCACGAGGCCGGCGAAGTGCGCCATGTCGACCTGGAACAGCGCGCCCACGGCGTCGGCGATTTCGCGCATGCGCTTGAAATCGATCACGCGCGGATAGGCCGAACCACCGGCGATGATCAGCTTGGGCTGGTGTTCCTTGGCGAGGGCTTCGACCTCATCGTAGTCGATCAGGTGGGTGTCCTTGGTCACGCCGTACTGTACGGCCTTGAACCACTTGCCCGAAAGCGCGGCGCGGGCACCGTGCGTAAGGTGGCCGCCGGCATCGAGGCTCATGCCCATGATGGTGTCGCCGGGCTTCACGGTGGCGAGGAGAACCGCACCGTTGGCCTGCGCGCCCGAGTGGGGCTGCACGTTGGCGAACTGGCAATCGAACAGCTGCTTGGCGCGTTCGATGGCGAGCGTTTCGACTTCGTCCGAAGGTTCGCAGCCCTGGTAGTAGCGCTTGCCGGGGTAGCCTTCGGCGTACTTGTTGGTCAGCACCGAGCCCTGCGCTTCGAGCACGGCCTTGGAGACGATGTTCTCCGAGGCGATCAGCTCGATCTGCTTGCGCTCGCGGCCGAGTTCGTGGCCGATCGCCTTGGCGACGGCGGGATCGCTCTGGGCAACGCCGTCAGTGAAGAAACCGGCGGAACGGATGGCGGTATCTACAGTCATGTTCGGGTTTCTCCGTTTCAGAAGACGGGGTTGGAAAGCTTTTCGACGCGGCCCGCGTGGCGTCCGCCACCGAACTCGGCCGAGAGGAAGGCATCGAGGCAGGCCTTGGCCATGTCTTCGCCGGTCAGGCGCGCGCCCATGGCGATGACATTGGCGTCGTTGTGCTCCCGCGCGAGCGCGGCCGAGAGCGGCTCCGAAACGAGCGCGCAGCGGCAGGCGGGATCGCGGTTCACGGCAATCGAGATGCCGATGCCGGAGCCGCAGAGCGCGACGCCGAACTGGGCGGTGCCGTCGGCGACGACCGAGGCCAGCTTGTAGCCGTAGTCGGGGTAATCGACACGGTCGGCGGTTTCGGGGCCGAGATCGGCGACTTCGTGGCCGAGTTCGATGAGATATTCACGCAGTGTCGCCTTGAGGTCGACGGCGGCGTGGTCTGAAGCAATCGCAATGCGCATGGGATCGGGCTGCCTGTCCTGATGCGGAGATTCGTTGCGCCTCCCCTTAGTCGCGAGTTCGTCTTATTGCCACCATTGTTGGCAATCGGCGGCTACGATTGCCGGAAGTGGTCAAATTCGAAGCGTTTTTCGCAGGAATGCGGGGAATGCGGCAGGGGCTGGTCCAGTTGACGCCGCATTTTCAACCATTCAGGGGAAAGGCCGCGGGGAATTGACACTATCTGCTTCAAGGCGGATGTTTCTGCCGTCTATCAAGGGGTTGGCGGTGAAATCTTCGAGGCACCTGATCGTTGCGCTGGCTCTGGCACTGGTTCTGGCGGTTCTCGGAACGACTCCGCCGCGCCCGGCGCCCGCTGATGCGCCCCCTGAAGAATTCTCCGCAGGGCGGGCCATGGCGGACATCGAACGCATCGCGCGTGCGCCGCATCCCAGCGGTTCGGCCGAGCACGCAGCCTTGCGCGGATACCTGATGCAGCGCCTCGGCGAACTGGGTCTGACCGTGCGCACGCAGGAAGGGCAGTTTCCTGCCGAAGCCCGCGCGGAACTGGACCGGCGGGGAGGCAAGGCAGCGGCGCGCGTTCCTCTGACCAATGTACTGGGCCTGCTGCGGGGGACCGATCCGAACCTGCCCGCCCTGGCACTGATGGCGCATTACGACAGCGTGCCCGGTTCGCCTGCCGCCGCCGACGACGGGGCGGGGGTGGCTTCCATCCTGGAAACCTTGCGCGCGCTCTCGCTCGACCGGCAACGCAAGCGCGACGTGCTGGTGATCCTGACGGACGGCGAGGAATCGGGGCTGCTCGGCGCCCGGATGTTCTTCGCGCAGGCCGCGGAGGCACGGCGGATCGGAGCGATCGTCAATCTCGAAACGCGCGGGGGAGGGGGCAAGGCCAACCTGTTCCAGACCTCGGCCCGCAATGGCGAGGTAGCCCGCCTCTGGGCGCAGACCGCGCCGCATCCGGCGGGGACGTCGCTGGCAACCTTCATCTACAGCGTCCTGCCGAACGATACCGATCTGACGGTTGCCCTTCCGCACGGCTATTCGGCCTGGAACTTCGCCTTCATCGGCAGGCCGGGCCTCTATCATTCGCCGTTGGCGACGGCGGCCAACCTCGATCGCGGTTCCTTGCAACAGATGGGCGAGCAGACGCTCGGGCTGGCTCAGGCCCTGACGCAGGCGACGGATCTGCCCAGCCGCGCCCCGGATCTGGTGTTCTTCGATGTCTTCGGCCTTTTCGCTGTCCATTATGCGCCGTCGTGGGGCTGGGCGATGCTGGCGGTGGCGCTTGTCGGCTATGGCCTGCTCGCCTCGCGGCGGCCGGACCCCGCCGAAATGCTGCGCGGCGCGGGGAGGATGCTGGCGCTGGTCGTTCTTACCGGAGCGCTGCTCTGGGCGCTGAACATGGTCTCCGGTGCGGACGGGCCGGTGAACTATTACGATCGTCTGGCGGCGATACCCCGGCTTCAGGGCATTGCTCTCTGCGTTTCGATGGCGATGACGGTGTTCCTGCTGGGGCGACGACCGGCCTCGGTTTCCGGCGAAGTGGGGCTGGTCCTGCCGGTCTGGCTGGCCGCCGCCGCGTTCCAGGCTTTCGCGCCATCGGCGGCCTATGTGCTGACCCTGCCGCTGCTGCTTGGCGGTGCGGCGGCCTTGGTGCGCGGGCTTGTGCCTCGGCGCGAGCCGCGCGTGCTGCTCGTGATCGTTGCAGCGCTGATAACGGGATATGCGCTGCTGCTCGGCTATTCGCTGCTTCAGGCGGTGGGACCGGCGCTGCCGATGGTCTGCGTGCTTTCGCTGCTGATGGCCGTGCCGGTTCTCGTGCCGCTGCGGGCGCCGATGCCGGTCGGCGTTGTGCGCGGCACCGCAGGACTGCTGCTGATTGCGGCTTTCGGCCTAGCGCTATGGGTGCGATGGGACGCGCCCGCCGCGAGTATTGCGACTTACGAGCAAGTCCGGAGCCTCGGCGAGAAGGGCTAGGTTCCTTTCAGGACGGGAAACGCCGCATAGGCTTGCGAAAATCGCAGCGCTGGGTCAGTCTCGCTTGGCCGGCGCAGACCGGCAAACGGGAGATCGGCCATGAAGCGTATCTTGCTGTCGTCGTTGGGCATTGCAGGTGTTCTGGTACTGGCGGGATGCATGGAAACGATGCCGGGACCGGATCGTCCGCACCGACCGCGCCCGGAAAAACCCGCCATGTGTACCCGCGAGTATGCGCCGGTCTGCGCCGTGAAGCGGGGTAAGCGCCAGACGTTCAGCAATGCCTGCATGGCGCGCGCGAAGGGGTACGCGGTGGTCGACCAGCGGCCCTGCGGACGGTAGGCGAAAAAAAGCCCCGTCTCGGCGGGGCTTTTCTCTCAATGATCGCGGTTCCTTACTGATCGAGGAAGGAACGCATCTTGCGGCTGCGGCTCGGGTGCTTGA
>PJTY01000088.1_pt1 | contig 78323 bp, 102 predicted proteins | sample 1512121 | NCBI WGS metagenome assembly PJTY01 (sample SAMN08177680, study PRJNA422409) | Soil metagenome, whole genome shotgun sequencing project. | isolation source: Soil enriched (2) on filter paper: alkali lignin treatment | place: USA: Madison | collected 2015-01-15 | reverse complement strand
TGCACATAACTCATTGAATTAGCAGGGACCCTGTGGGAGCGGCTTTAGCCGCGAACACCGGCGCAGCCGGTGCCATGCACCGCGTTGGATTCTTCGCGGCTAAAGCCGCTCCCACAGGGTACGAGGATCGCTTGCGAGTTCAGTTTTCTGTGCGATAGCGCAGCCCAAAGGGCTGGGCAATCTCCCACAGGTACTGTGCCGCCTCCAAGCTGTGCGTAATACCTGTGGGAGCGGGCAAGCCCGCGAAGAGGCCCTTGACGGTTCACTGCGTCTTTAGGTCCACCACCAGATCCTTGGCCGCCTTCGTCGCCAGCAGACCCATGAGCTTGCTCATCTCAGACTTTGTAAGAAACATCTGAATTTCGACTCAAGCCACTTGAGCCTCCCTTGCTGATGTTAGGTTTTCAACCTCAACCATGCACAGGGAGTTTGCATATGCGCACCAGTCTCGGGGGAAAAGGTCAGGCAGTAGATGGCGATGTCACCACAACGGGGGCCGTCTGTATTGCGACGGGCGCCGGATATCTTGACGAGGGCCGAATGGTGCTGCGCGAAGGTGATCGGACCACGCCATGCCCTCTCTGCGGGCAGGAGGGGATGGTCGCTGAAGGGGTGGACCACTTCATTTCCGATGGCCGCCGGGTGGCCATGGACGGTGCACTGGTAGTCTGTGGCTGTCCACCGGGCAGCAATCGGGTGGTCGCACCGTTGGATGAAGCATTTCCGCCCCTGCGTTCCCTTGCAGGGCGCGCGAATAGCCACTCTGCCGCGCCATCAGCCGCGGTCTACCCCGAACGTTTCTCCCAACCCGTAGCAGGTGCGTTGCCCGGAACCCTGGAGCCCGGGTTCTATGTAGTGCCTCGGCGCATGTCATTCGCACAGGTGCTGCTGCAACTGGCCGAGCACGATGCCACGTTGCCAATCTCCCGGCTGCAGCGGCTTAACCCGACGTTTGATCAAGGCTTCAAGGCGGGGGAAATCTTCGTTATCGGTGACCCTGACAATGGTGATGCTTGCACCCGCGAGGAAGGCCAGTTGATGGCGGCAGCGCAGCATGCACGCCGTGCGCTGGCGGTGCTCGATTTCGCCGAAGCGGACTTCATGATGGAGCATCAGGCCGAAATCGCCGGCTTGCTCAGTAATGCCAGCCAGTCCATGGGCGTGGGCAAGGACATGCTGGAGCAGGGGCTGAAGCAGGTCAGTCATACGCTGACCAGTATCGAACACCTGCATCAGCGCGAGTTTATGGAGCATGGCCATCTGAACAGCCAAAGTTTCTTTGCCGAACGGCGAAAACTGCTCCAGCAGCTGGATGGACAGTTGAAAGCGGCATTGCTTAACAAGCAGCTGAACCTAGGGAACTATGAACGGCTCAAGAAGAGCTTGAACATTTCGACCAAGAGCCTTGTGCACCACTGGTCGAAGGCCGGCGGGCCGGGGCAGATTCCGGGGTATGCGACGCATCTGGACAAGGTGGCGCGACTCAGCAAGTTTCTTGAGTACGGTGGCTACGCTGCGATTGGGTTGGGTGGGACTTCTTCGTATCTGAAAGTGCAAGAAGTTTGTCGGGCAGGGGAGACTGAGGATTGTAAAAAAGTCAGACTGACCGAGACGGGAGGTTTTGCTACTGGAACTGCCGGAGCAATGGCTAGCACTTTAGGAGCAAACCTCCTATCCGGAACAATTTGTGCCGCTGTTACAATGGGCTCGGCAGGTCTGGCTGCGCCGGTATGCGGCATTGTATTGGTGGGCGCCAGCGGCACGGCTGGGGGAGTGCTGGGCGGGAAGCTCGGTGAATCCGTGGGCGAGTTTATTTACGAGGCAACCAGTGATTGACATTACTGGCTGGCAACCACTTGCTAAAGTGGCGCTTCTATTAAGTCCTTTCGCTATCGCCATACCAGGACTAGTCCTTAGTGCTGTTTCAACGTTGACCAAAGATTATGACGTCGCCTGCTCGGCCATCACCAGTAACCCCTATTTTGAAAGCATCAAGCGTTATTGGGGTTGTGGGTCATTCAAGTGGCGCTGGATGACGCTATGTACGGCAAGTGGGTTAGTGGCATTTCCGTGGCTAGCGCTGCGAATGGGTCAACTGGATGCTGGCGAGCTAAATGCGTTTCCGAAGAAGCTTAAACGCAGGTTGAAAATTTCAGCCTGGCTAAACATGACTGGGTGCATCTGGATGGTGATTGTATGGGCGTTATTTAAGTTCAAGTAGGGGAGTCAGACCCGCATCTGCGGGTCATCCTCTTTCTGCCCGACTGTACGATCGGCATTTGCTGGGTGCTCGAGCGGCTGATCCACGACAGCCACCTTCTCCCCCCGCGTCTTGACCAACGAAACCACCACCCCACCCAGCAACAACCCGAACGTCACCCCCAGCGACAGCAACGCCGGCACCTTGCCGATCATCCCATGGTAGAAAATCTTGCAGCCAATAAAGATCAACACCAGCGCCAACGCGTACTTGAGGTACACAAACCGGTGCATCAACGCCGACAGCGCAAAGTACAGCGAGCGCAACCCGAGAATGGCGAAGATGTTCGAGGTATAGACAATGAACGGGTCTTGGGTAATCGCGAAGATCGCCGGCACGCTGTCCACGGCGAACACCAGGTCGGCCAGTTCGATCAGTACCAGTGCCAGGAACAACGGCGTGGCATAGCGCAGCGCCTTGCTGTGCCCTGGCGGGGTCTGGCGGATGAAAAAGTGCGAGCCGTGTATCTGGTCGGTGACCCGCATGTGCCGGCGCACGAACTTCAGGATCGGGTTGTTGGCCAGGTCGGGATGGCTGCCTTCCTTCGACAGCGCCATCTTCACCCCGGTAAACAGCAGGAAGGCTCCGAAGACATACAGCACCCAGGCGAAATTCTGCACCAGCGCCGCGCCCACGCCGATCATGATCGCCCGCAGGAACACCACCCCGAGGATGCCCCAGAACAGCACGCGGTGCTGGTAGCGGCGGGGGATGGCGAAATAGCTGAAGATCATCGCCATGACGAACACGTTGTCCATCGACAGCGACTGCTCGACCAGGAACCCGGTGTAGAACTCCAGCGCCGACTGCGCGCCCAACTGGTACCAGACCCCGGCGCCGAACAGCACGCCGACGCTGAAATAGCCCGAATACAGCAGCAGGCTCTCGCGCATTTCGATTTCCCGGTCGTGGCGGTGCAGCACGCCCAGGTCGAGTACCAGCAAACCGATGACGATGCCCATGAACAGCAGCCACAACCAGGCGCTGGTACCGAGGAACGGGGTGGTGAGGAATGTCTGCAGAGCTGTCATGAGCCCCTCCTTCAATGTCGACGTTGCATGGCAACAGTGATCCGACATGGCGGCCTGGCAGCCGTCAGAGGGGCCCGGTATCACATGGGCTTGAGCCTAGACCCGTTTGCCGGTGATGCCGAATGGGCAGCTGTTACATTTCTTTGCCAGGGCCGCCCTCAAGCGGACGGTCAGCGCGGTCGACTGTGGGAGCGGCCTTGTGTCGCGATAGGGCCGCAAGGCGGCCCCGGCAATTCTTCGGTGACAAGAAGATCCTGGGGGCGCTGCGCACCCCTTTCGCGACACAAGGCCGCTCCCACAGGGATATGTACTGCTTCAAGATCAATAAACCCACACTTCGACCCGGCGGTTCCGCAACCGCCCTTGCTCCAGTTCGTTCCCTGCCACTGGCAGTTCATCCCCCATCCCCGTCACCTCCAGCACCTCCACGCCATCGCGCGCCAGCTCGCGGCGCACCGCCTGGGCCCGCAGGCGGGAGAGCAGGGCGGCGCGACCGGGCGTTTCCTTGGGGTCGCCAAAGCCCACCAGCACCACCTTGCGCTGCAGCTTGCCCGCTTGGTGCAGGTAGTCGGCAACCCGCTGCACATCGCGAAGGGCCTTGTTGTCGAGGCTGGCGCTGCCTTCCTGGAAGCGGAAGTTCACGCTCAACCGCTGCGCCTGCTGGACCAGGGTGCGATAGCGCGGGGGCATGTCGGCCTGGAGGGCTACAGGTTGGGCCTTGATCTGCTGCGAAACGAAACCCTGCTGGGCGACGATCGCCTGGCCCGCCGGGCTCTGGGTGAAATCGGCCAGCGCCTTGGCCTGGGGCTTGGGGTTGGCCGGCAGGTAGAAATACAGGCGCCGCGATAGCGGGTAATCCTCGCTGGCAACCAGTGCACGCTCCGGCAGCATGGCCGACGCGTCACCCTCGGCCACCGCCAGCACCTTTGCCCCGTGCACCGCCGCCAGGCTGCTGAAGCCGATGGCCTGGCGGTCGGCGCCCACTCGCGCGGCCAGCTCGTCGCTGGACTCGAAGCGTTGGGCCTTGGACGACAGTTCGCCGTGCTGGGGTTCCAGCACCAGCGCCTTGAAGGTCTCAAAGGTGCCGGAGCGGTCGTCACGAGCATAAAGGTGGATGGCCCCGCCGGAAACGCCCAATTGCTCCCAGCGCTGGATCTGCCCGGCAAAAATCCGTGCCAGTTGCCCCGTGGTGAGCCGTGGCAGGGGGTTGTCGGGGTGAACGATGACCGCGACGCCGTCCAGGCCGATGACCTGTTCGGCGGCAGCGGCACGCAGGTCGCCCAACGCCTGCAGTTGGCTTGCTTCGTTGTCGTTGATCGGCCGCGACGCGGCGGCAAGGTCGGCCTCGCCATGGCCCAGGGCGACGAAGCCGGTGCTGGAACCGTGGGCTGCGATGTCGATGCGCAAAGGTTGGCCGTGTGCATCGCGAGCGGTGATGACAGTCTCGTTGGCCCGCTTGCCCGGGTGTTGTTCGATGGCGGTGGCTTGTTGTGCGCGCAGTTGCCCTTGCACAAGCGCCGGCAGCAAGGCCGCGCCAATGGTGTTGGAGCCTTGCACGCGCAGGTGCGCGGGCTCGGCCAGGGCCGCCAGCGGCAGCAAGGTGAGCAGCAAGACAAGCAGGCGAGGCATGCCGGAAGGCCTATGGCATAGAGTTGGCCGGCAGATTACGACAGTGGCGTGATGATAATGTGACGGTGTTGCTCACATCTTGAGTCGTGCAGCGCCTGGTAGATCGAGCGCCGCGCGGGCGGCGCTTCGCGGGGCAAGCCCGCTCCCACATTTGTTGCAACGTGCCGAACCTGTCAGGCCATGGTTGCCAGCCTTGTCGCCTCGACGCGGTTCCCCGGCTGGCGCTACTGCCGTCTCGCCAGTCTCAAACACTCCACCAAGGCGGGCAACGCCTGTCTCACAGTCATGGCCACGTTGCAACAAATGTGGGAGCGGGCTTGCCCCGCGAAGCGCCGCGTGGGCGGCGCTCGATCTGCCAGGCGTCGCAGCACTCAATATGTTAATGCGCCCCGGCGGACTTGCTCAGGTCACTTTCTGCCCACTCGGTATAAATGCACGCATCCGCCACCGCCCAGCGCACCTTCACAGTATCCCCCGGCTGCATCGGCATGCCCGCCGCCGACAAAGCCTTGACCGTCAGCTCGGTACCGCCTGCGGTCACCACATGGCAGGTCTGGCTCTCGCCCAGGAACAGCACTTCGCCAACCTTGGCGCTGACCTCGTTCCACCCCGCCGGCAGCGGCTCGCGCGCGGCCTGTTCGGCAGTCAGGGCCAGGGCCTTTTCCGGGCGTACCATGATCAGCGCATCCTGCGAAGCGGCCAGGCCCGGGGTCAGGCGGATGGCCACCGGTTGGCCCTCGAAGCTGCCGGCGCCATTGCTGCTGGCCTTGATCCGCATGAAGTTGGAGTTGCCCAGGAACGAAGCGACAAAGGCATTCGGCGGGTTCTGGTACAGGTCGTAACCGGTGCCCAGGCCAACGATCTTGCCATGGCTGAAGATGGCGATGCGCTGGGACAGGCGCATGGCTTCTTCCTGGTCGTGGGTGACGTAGACGATGGTGATGCCCAGGCGCCGGTGCAACTGGCGCAGTTCGTCCTGCAGGTCTTCGCGCAGTTTCTTGTCCAGCGCGCCGAGCGGTTCGTCCATCAGCAGGATGCGCGGTTCGTACACCAGTGCTCGGGCAATCGCCACGCGCTGCTGCTGGCCGCCGGACATCTGCGACGGCTTGCGGTGGGCAAATTTCTCCAGTTGCACCAGCTTGAGCATGGCGTCGACGCGCTTGCTGGTTTCGCTCGCGCCAAGCTTGCGAATGGCCAGCGGGAAGCTGATGTTGTCGCGCACGTTCAGGTGCGGGAACAGCGAATAGCGCTGGAACACCATGCCGATGTCGCGCTTGTGCGGCGGCACGTTGACCAGAGACTGGCCATCGACAAGGATCTCGCCGCTGCTCGGCGTTTCGAAGCCAGCCAGCATCGACAGGGTGGTGGACTTGCCCGAGCCGCTGGAGCCGAGGAAGGTCAGGAACTCGCCGTCCTGGATTTCCAGGTCGAGGTTATCCACGGCGGTGAAGTCGCCGTAGTGCTTGTTCAGGCCACGCAGGCTGACCAGGGTCTTGCCGTGCGCGTTGTCTTTGATCACTGCACTCATTGTTGTTTTCTCCGCGCTCAGGCGTTTTCGGTGCGCCGGCGCAAGGCGGCGGCAATGAACATGACAAGCAGCGACAGGCCGATCAGCAAGGTCGAGGCCACAGCGATGACCGGGCTGAGGTCCTGGCGCAGGGTGGTCCACATCTTCACCGGCAAGGTCTGCAGGTCGGGGCTGGCCATCATCACGCTCAGCACCACTTCATCCCATGAAACCAGGAAGGCGAACAGGCCGCCGGCGATCATCCCCGGGCGAATAGCCGGGAAGGTCACCTTGAAGATCGCCTGCAGGCGCGAGGCCCCGCAGATCACCGCGGCATCCTCGATCGACTGGTCGAACAGCTTCAGCGAGTTGATGATCGAGATGATGGTGAAGGGCAGGGCGACGATCACGTGGCTGGCCACGAAGGCGAACAGCGTGCCGGTGTAGCCAAGTTTGAGGAACAGCGCGTACACCGCCACGGCAATGATCACCAGCGGTACGATCATCGGCATGGTGAACAGCCCGTAAAGCAGCTCGCGGCCCGGGAAGCGGCCACGCACCAGGGCGAACGCGGTGGGCAGGCCAAGCAGCACGGCGGCGATGGTGGTCAGCACGGCCACCTTCAGGCTTGCCAGCGCGGCGTCCATCCACTCCGGGTTGGAGAAGAACTGGCCGTACCACTTGAATGTCCAGCCCGGTGGCGGGAACACCAGCCACTGCGACGAGCCGAACGACAGCAACACGATGAACACCACTGGCAGCAGCAGGAAGGCCGCGATAACCCCGGTGGTCAGGTACAGGCCCGTACGCAGCGGGCGGCCCATGGCATTGGGAGACAGGAGCATGGCGGTTTACCTCGCGTTGCCGACCGGGGATTCCGGCTGCAGCTTCAGGTACAGGTAGAAGAGCACCAGGGTGATCACCACCAGCAGTGCGGCGGCGGCACTGGCCAGGCCCCAGTTGAGGAACGACTGCACCTGTTGGATGATGAATTCGGGCAGCATCATGTTTTGCGCGCCACCCAGCAAGGCCGGGGTGACGTAGTAACCGAGCGACATCACGAACACCATCAGTGCCCCGGAGAACAGCCCCGAACGGCACAGCGGCAGGAACACCTTCCAGAAATTGGTCCACGGGCTGGCGCCGCAGATCGAGCCGGCCTGCAGCACCATCGGGTCGATGGCGTGCATGGTCGCCTGCAGCGGCAGCACGATGAAAGGGATCATGATGTAGCTCATGCCGATCACCACGCCGGTCAGGTTGTGCACCATTTCCAGCGGGGCATCGATGATGCCCATGGCCATCAACGCCTTGTTGATCACCCCCGAGCTCTGCAGCAGCACCAGCCACGAGTAGGTGCGCGCCAGCAGGCTGGTCCACATCGACAGCAGCACGATGTTCAGCAACCAGCGGCCCCAGCCCTTGGGCACCAGGGTAATTGCCCAGGCCAGCGGGAAGCCCAGCAGCACGCTGATCAGGGTGACCACGCCGGCCACCGAGAAGGTGTTGAACAGTACCCGCGCATAAGCCGAGTTGGCGAACAGCTGCTCGTAGTTGCCCAGGCCCGGCGTTGGCTCCAGCACCCCGCGCAGCAGCAGGCCGGCCAGCGGGGCAAAGAAGAACAGGCCAAGGAACAGCAGGGCCGGCAGCAAATTGCGGCTGCCTTTCCAGCGCTGGCTCAGGCTGACGCGGCGGGGGGCCGTTCCCGGGGCACCGGTGCCCGTGGGGGCACCTTGCGCGTTATGCAGGGCGTTGATGGCGACTTTCATTTGACCAACCACTCATTCCAGCGGGCTGCGATGGCCTGGCCGTTCTTGGCCCAGTAGGCGAAGTCGAGGGTGACCTGGTCCTGGGCGTAGGCGGTCGGCAGGTTCTGCGCCAGGTCTTTGTCCAGCTTGGCCACGCTGTCGACGTTCACCGGCGCGTAGGCGGTCTTGTTGGCGAACTCGGCCTGGCCTTCGGCGCTGCTGGCGTTGGCCAGGAACTTCATGGCAGCGTCCTTGTTCTTGGCACCTTTGGGGATGACCAGGAAGTCGGCCATGACCAGGTTCTGCTTCCAGCTCACGCCCACCGGTGCACCGTCTTGCTGCAAGGCATAGACGCGGCCGTTCCAGAACTGGCCGAGCGAGGCTTCACCCGAGGCCAGCAGTTGCTGCGACTGGGCTCCGCCGCCCCACCAGACGATGTCTTTCTTGATGGTGTCGAGCTTCTTGAAGGCGCGGTCCAGGTCCAGCGGGTAGAGCTTGTCGGGTGCTACGCCGTCGGCCAGCAGGGCCAGTTCCAGTACGCCCGGGCTGGGCCATTTGTACAGGGCACGCTTGCCGGGGTAGGTCTTGGTATCGAACAGTGCAGTCCAGTCCACCGGCTTGTTGGCGCCGAGTTTGCCTTCGTTGTAGCCGAGCACGAAGGAGAAGAAGAACGAGCCGACGCCATGATCGGAGACGAAGCGCGGGTCGATCTTGTCGCGCTTGATCTGGGTGAAATCGAGGGGTTCGAGCAGCCCTTCGCTGGCGGCACGCAGAGCAAAGTCGGCTTCGACGTCGACCACATCCCACTGCACGTTGCCGCTCTCGACCATGGCCTTGAGCTTGCCGTAGTCGGTAGGGCCGTCCTGGACGACCTTGATATCGGTAGCTTTGGTGAAGGGTGCGGCCCACGCTTCTTTCTGGGCGTCCTGGGTGGTACCGCCCCAGCTGACGAAGTTCAGGCTGTCGGCGGCCTGGGCGGCCTGACATGCCAGGGTCAGCAGGCTGGCGGACAGCACTGCGGTTACACGTTTGCTCAACAGCATGGTTACGCCCTCGTTGCTTTTTGTTATTCGAGGCGGGGCTTGTGGCGCGCCCGCCAACAGTGTTCGGGGAGCAGCTAAAACAAAGTGTCTTGTGGCCGTTTGTGATTGTAGATAGCGGCCTGCAGATTCAAGGTCTACGGGATATCATATTATGGTATTCCAAACTTTTCGCAAGAGGTATGAGGCTACCGGCCATCACTCCGTGCTTTCAGAAGCAGCGCGGGCCCTGTGGGAGCGGGTTCACCCGCGAATGCGATGGTGATGCCACCGGCGCATTCGCGGGTGAACCCGCTCCCACAGGGCCCGGCTAAATCAGTTGTTCATGGATTTTCAGCCGACCATTCCCGGCTCGAAGGGAATGCTCTGCACCACCTCCAGTTCATACCCCGCCAGCCCGGCATATTTCAGCGGCGGCCCCAGATGACGCAGCTTGCCCACGCCCAGGTCCTGCAAGATCTGCGCGCCGGTACCCACTTCCGAGTACACCTTCGATTGCCCACGCTGGTAAGGCCGCACCGGCTGGGTCAGCTGCGGCACGCGCTCAAGCAGCGCCTGCGAGGACTCATGGTTGGCCAGGATCACCACCACGCCGGCGCCTTCCTCGGCCACTTTCTGCAGCGCCGCCCAAAGCGTCCAGTTGGCGGGGCCGGCGTATTCGGCGCCAACCAGGTCGCGCAGCGGGTCGATCACGTGCACCCGCACCAGGGTCGGCTGCTCGCGGCGGATATTGCCCATGACCATGGCCATGTGTACGCCACCTTCGATGCGGTCTTCATAGGTGACCAGGCGGAAGGTGCCGTGCACGGTGGGCAGTTCGCGTTCGCCGATGCGCTTGATGGTCTGCTCGGTGCTCAGGCGGTAGTGGATGAGGTCGGCGATGGTGCCGATCTTGATGCCATGTCGGGCAGCGAACACCTCCAGGTCCGGGCGGCGGGCCATGGTGCCGTCGTCGTTGAGCACTTCGACGATCACCGACGCCGGAGTGAACCCGGCCAGGCGCGCCAGGTCGCAGCCGGCTTCAGTATGGCCGGCGCGGGTCAGCACTCCGCCTTCGCGGGCGCGCAGGGGGAAGATGTGGCCGGGTTGCACCAGGTCTTCAGGGCGGGCACTGGGGGCCATGGCCGCCGCCACTGTACGCGCCCGGTCGGCAGCGGAAATACCGGTGGTAACGCCCGTGGCTGCCTCGATCGAAACAGTGAAGGCGGTGCTGAACACGCTGCCGTTGGCCGGCACCATCTGCTCCAGGCCCAGGCGTTGGCAGTGTTCGTCGGTCAGGGTCAGGCAGATCAGCCCGCGCGCTTCACGGGCCATGAAGTTGATGGCCTGGGCGTCGCAACGCTCGGCGGCGATCAGCAGGTCGCCTTCGTTTTCCCGGTCCTCGTCATCCACCAGCAGGACCATCTTGCCTTGCCGGTAGTCCTCGAGAAGTTCTTCGATGGTGTTGAAAGCCATGTTGCACGCTCACTGTGGCGGGGTGATTATTATGGTATACCATCATACATAATTATCGTCGTAACAGGAGAGGAGCGCATGAAGGCCTATTGGATCGCCCATGTGGACGTGACCGACCCCGAGCAATACCAGCAGTACACCCAGCGCGCCCCGGCTGCCTTCAAGGCATTCGGCGGCCGTTTCCTGGCCCGTGGCGGGCGTAGCGAGGCAGTGGAAGGGCGGCCTACCCCTCAGCGTAGCGTGGTGATCGAGTTCGATTCGTACGAGCAGGCGCTGGCGTGTTACCGGTCCGCGTTGTACCAGGAGGCTTGCAGCCATCGTCAGGGGGTGGCGAAGGCTGAGGTGATCATCGTCGAAGGGTTCGAGCCCTGAGTTGGATTTGCCGGCCTCTTCGCGGGTAAACCCGCTCCCACAGGGACGCCACAGATTCCAAAGACTGCGGTGTCCCTGTGGGAGCTGGTTTACCCGCGAAAGGGCCGGACCTGCCTTATGGCATGCCAGGTAGTTCATGCGGCCGCAGGTCAAACACCAGCACCTCGGCATCCACCCCATTGCCCAGCTCCAGCACTTGTTCCTGCCTCACCCGCACCCCATCCCCTTCATTCAACACTTGCCCATTGAGCTCGATGCTGCCCCGGGCCACATGCACATAAGCATGGCGGTTTTCCGGCAAGGTCAGGGTGGCACGCTCGTCACCGTCGAACAGACCGGCATGCACTCGCGCGTTCTGCCGCACCTGCAATGACCCCTCGGCGCCATCCGGCGAAATGATAAGGCGCAGCTTGCCGCGCTTTTCCTCGGCACTGAAATGCTGTTGCTGGTAACGCGGCGTGGCGCCTTGTACGTTCGGCACGATCCAGATCTGCAGGAAGTGCACCGGCTGCACCTGGCTGTGGTTGAACTCGCTGTGGGCCACGCCGTGGCCAGCGCTCATCAGCTGCACATCGCCCGGGCGGATCACCGAGCCGGTGCCCAGCGTGTCCTTGTGCTCCAGCGCGCCTTCCAGCACGTAGGAGAAAATTTCCATGTCGCGGTGCGGGTGTTGACCAAAGCCTTTGCCGGGGATGACGCGGTCGTCGTTGATCACCAGCAGGTCGGAAAAACCTTGCTCGTCCGGGTTGCGGTAGTGGCCGAAGGAGAAGGTGTGGAACGATTTCAGCCAGCCATGGAAGGCCAGGCCGCGGTCTTTGGCGCTACGGACGGTAAGCATGGTGATTCTCCTTGAATGCCGGGGCCGTTAGGGCTGCCGTGCTGTCTATGGAGATAACTTTACTGTCATCAGAAACCTTAAAAAACAGTGTCTTGTTGGAAATACTGTCTCTATATAGGTGACAGTAGATCGGGTATTTGTAGGGCAATTCTGAATTCTCCGCCGCTCGGTCTCTGTCCGTTTTACCGGTGATAGCGTCGAGGCTTTCATACAGGGAGTTGCTCATGACACGTATATCGATAAATGGCAAAGGACAGGCATTCGATGGAGACCTCACCACCACGGGGGCGGTTTGCATAGCTGGCAGTACGAGTTATCGGGGGAACAGTCAGCGTGCGCTGCGCCAAGGGGATGGGACGACTGAGTGCCCGGCATGCAAAAAGCCCGGCGTAATTGTTGAAGGACAGCCTTTCTTCAAAATCGAAGGCAAACCAGCCGTGGTAGATGGGGCGCTGGTCAAGTGTGGCTGTCCAGAGGGCAATAACCGGGTCGTGGCCACGGGAGGACCTGGCTTAGCGGCAAGCCCCTCGGCGACACAGCAGGCAAGCCAAGCGGCAACATCAGGTCAAGCCGGCTCGATTTCACCCATCAAAACTTCGCTAGCAGGAAATAAGCCGCAGCCTGTGATCTGCAAAGATCCTGACATGATGGAGCAGGTGGCCAGATACATCGCCGAGGAAATGAACCGCAACATCACACACCCATCCGTGCTGAAAATGCAGAAGCTGACTAGCTTTGACGCGGTAGAGGAACATGCAAAATTTAAAAAGCTCCCTTGGTATGCCCGTCTTTTACCGCCTGACTTTAAAGCAATGATGATTGGCAACACTGCTGCCGCGATGGCGCTATGGACAGAGCGGGTTGGTCAGAACAGGCCATGGGATCACAAGGTGGCAATTGCACAACGGTTTGGCGGGGTTTGGCAGAAGCAAGGTGAAGTCGACTTTTTCTACGACATCTGGTCGAACATCCACTACGGCTATGTAGGACGGGCAGGTGGCCTTTCAGAAAGTGTTCTTCTGGATGGCGCTGGGCTTGAGCAGATTGCATCAGACTCTATTCGGAAAGTTCAAAAGTGGGCTGAACGCAAGGGCCCCCATCGTTCTGCTGATATAGAAGGGCTACGGGCCTGGGATGACATAGGTGATCGTGTTGCTATCAGCATTGGCGTCAAACTGCATGAGCTGCACCCAAATGGTGGGATTACAGCCAAGATACTCATGGCCGAAGTGTTAGCATTGCCACGCTCAAGCTGGGGAGGTGCCGTAGTTGATCACGCCTGCAAATAAACCGAAACGGTATATCTGGCGCTGGGTAGTGGTGATAATGCTTACGCCTATCATCTTTTGGTATGTTGCCACACCGCAGGTGAGTTTTCATTTTTCTGACAAAGGCCAGGGGCGTCTCGGCTACATCTTGAATGTCCAGCACGATATATCAAAAGGTGAGATCTACCCGGGTGAAGCCACAGGAGGTGCAGGGCATATCTTCCCGAACGACCAGTTTTTCATGGAGTTGTATTGGAACAACCGTGGGAGATCGCACTGCATCCGGGCCAAACCCAGATGGCCAAGTATTGATATCTACATCGGGCCGGACGGTGCCATAGATAGCCGCACTGATAGCAGATTCATCGAAGCCTGCGGGCCATTTCCGCAATAGCAGCCAAAGACCCGCCTAGGCGGGTCTTGTGCTTATCGACTCACTGCAGATGCACTTTAAGTTCGGCGCTCGCCTGACGCATTGCCGCCTTGACCGCCGGCACCTGGCTCAGCGGGTTGAGCAAACCATAGTCATGAATCATCCCGTTGTACCGTACCGAGGTCACAGTCACACCGGCGGCATCAAGCTTGCGGGCATACGCCTCACCCTCATCCCGCAGCACATCGAATTCAGCGGTTTGCACCAGCGCCGGCGGCAGGCCCTTCAACTGTTCACTGCTGGCCCGCAGCGGCGAAGCGTAGATCTGCGCCCGGGCATTGGCGTCAGTGGTGTAGCTGTCCCAGAACCATTTCATCATCCCGGTGGTCAGGAAGTGCCCCTCGGCAAACTGCTTGTACGACGCGGTCTCGAAGCTGGCATCGGTCACTGGCCACAGCAGCAGCTGGAAGCGCAGGGCAGGGGTGCCGGCCTCTTTGGCCTTCAGCGCCACGACTGCCGCCATGTTGCCGCCGACGCTGTTGCCGGCCACGGCCAGGCGCTTGCCGTCCACGCCGATTTCCTTGCCGTGCTCGGCCACCCAGCGTGTGGCGGCGTAGGCCTGGTTGATCGCCGTCGGGTAGTGCGCTTCCGGCGATGGGGTGTAGTCGACGTAGACCGCCACTGCGCCAGAGCCAACCACCAGGTCGCGGATCAGCCGCTGGTGGGTCGGGAAGTCGCCGAGCACCCAGCCGCCGCCGTGGAAGAACATGAACACGGGCAACTCACCCTTCACATTCGCTGGGCGCACCACTTGCAGCTTGATTGACTCGCCGTTGGCCTTGATGGTGTGTTCCTTCACCTCGATACCGGAGAGGTCGACCTTGACCGATGCCTGGGCGCCGGTCAGCACGGCGCGGGCATCTTTCGGGCTGAGCTGTTCCAGTGGTTTGCCACCGCCTTGTTCCAGGGCTTCGAGGAAGGCCTGGGTGTGCTGTTCAATGCCCGGACTGCCAGCGGCGAAGGCGCTGGAAACGGACAGGGCCAGCAGGGAGGCGGTGAGGGCTTTGTGGACAATGTTCATGAGCGAATCCTTTTCCATGCAAGTGTTGGTAGTGGGCGTCTTGCCTGGCCTTCAGGGCCATCGCTGCGACCTGTGCGTAGATTAGGGAGATGCATCGATGGGAAAAAGCCGCTATAAAGCGTTTGACTGTCACCAAGAGCGAGACAATGAACCCGTACGAAGACATGCGCATCTTTGCCCAGGTGATGGAGGCCGGCAGTTTCACTGCTGCTGCCGACCGTCTGGGCATGTCCAAGCAATCGGTCAGCCGGCGCCTGATGCAGCTCGAAGAGCGCCTGGGTGTGCGCCTGCTCAACCGCTCCACCCGGCGCCTGGACGCCACGCCGCTGGGCCAGCACTACTACCAGTCGGCGCTGCGCCTGCTCGGCGAAGTGCAGCAGGTGGAGCACGACATCAGCGGCCAGGCTCAGGCCTTGCGTGGCACCTTGCGCCTGAGTGCGCCGCTGTCGTTCGCCATGGCGCACCTGGGCTGCCTGCTGACCGAGTTTCTGCAGGTGCACCCGCAGGTGGATGTGGAAGTGGATTTGAGCGACCGCGCCGTGGACTTGATCGGCGAGGGCTATGACCTGGCGCTACGGATTGGCGCGCTGGAGGACTCCAGCCTGATTGCGCGGCGTATCGCCAGTGTCGAGCGCGTGTACTGCGCGAGCCCGGCGTACCTGGAAGCGCGGGGCGTGCCGGCCAGGCCGGAGCAGTTGGCCGGGCATGACTGCCTGCCGTATGGGCATTCGCGGCAGGTGCAGTGGCAGTTCAGCCAGGGAGGCAAGGCTCAGGCGATCCAGGTGGTCGGGCGGATGCGGGCGAACAATGGCGAGCTGCTCAGGGATGCCGCAATTGCCGGGATGGGGGTGACCTATCTGCCAACCTTCATCGTGGGGCAGGCGCTGGCGGATGGGCGGCTGGTGACAGTGCTGGATGAGTGGCGGCCGCCGGCGCTGCAGCTGTCGGCGGTGTACCCGCAGCACCGGCAGGTGGCTCGGCCGGTGCAGGGGTTTGTGAACTTCCTGCGTGAGCGGTTGGTGCAGCTCTGACCTTCGGTACCGAGTGGGCTTCTTCGCGGGTGAACCCGCTCCCACAGGTATTCCACAATACCCAAGCCCTGTGGTGACCCGCGAAGGGGCCGGTACAGGCTATGCTTGCACCATGAGCACACCACTCCCTTTGCGCCAACCTTGCCCTCCTGGCGCCTGCGACTGTGGCCGCGAACACCTGGCCGACCACCCGCAGGCAGCCCAACGCATCCTCCTGCTGACCCGTCAGGAAGAAAAGCGCCTGCTCGAACGCCTGGAAAACCTCAAGGACCTGGAAGACCTGCAACGCCTGCAGCAGCGGATGTACGAAAATCTCGGCATCCGCCTGCACATCGCCCCCGGTTTCAACGAGGTACGCACCATGCGCGGCATCGTCATCGAACTGGATGATCAGCCCGGGCTGTGCCGCAAGACCCGGCAGTCGATCCCGGCGGCGATCCGCCGTGGGCTGGAGCGCAACCCGCAGGTAGCCTTCCGCTTGCTCGATACCCACGACCTGCTGCGTGACACCTGAATACCTGCCCGCGTCAGGCCCACTAATTTTTTCGCCCCATGCTACGTCTACTTTGAATCCATCACTCAAGGAGACAGGCAATGACTTCCGTTTTCGACCGCGACGATATCCAGTTTCAGGTAGTGGTCAACCACGAAGAGCAATACTCGATCTGGCCCGATTACAAAGCCATCCCCAACGGCTGGCGTGCCGTAGGCAAGAGCGGCCTGAAGAAGGACTGCCTGGCCTACATCGATGAGGTCTGGACCGACATGCGCCCGCTGAGCCTGCGCCAGAAAATGGCCGAAGCCGCCGCCCAGTGACTGCATTGAACCTGCTGTGCCTGCCGTATTCCGGGGCCAGCGCCATGGTCTACAGCCGCTGGCGGCGCAAGCTGCCGACATGGCTGCAGGTACGCCCGGTGGAGCTGCCCGGGCGTGGTGCGCGCATGGCCGAACCACTGCACACCGACATGCAGGCCCTGGCCCGTCAACTGGCTGCCGAACAGCGCCTGGCGGCCAGCACCCCCTACGCGCTGCTCGGCCATAGCCTGGGCGCCTTGCTGGCGTTTGAACTTGCCCATGAGCTGCAAGCGCTGGGTTGCCCGGCGCCACTGGCCCTGTTCGCCTGCGGCACCGCAGCGCCAACCCGCCGCGAGGACTACGACGGCAAGAACTGGCGCGAGCCAAAGAGCGACGCCGAGTTGATCGGCGAGTTGCGCGAGCTTCAGGGCACGCCCGAGGAAGTGCTGGCCAACGCCGAACTGATGAGCCTGACCTTGCCCACCCTGCGTGCCGACTTCCTGCTGTGCGGTACTTACGCCTACCGCCAGCGGCAGGCCTTGCAGTGCCCGCTGCACGTGTTGGGCGGCATGCAGGACCGCGCCAGTGACGAGCAGTTGCAGGCCTGGCGCAAGGAAACCCACGGGGCGTTCTCGCTGCAGATGTTCCCCGGCGGCCACTTCTTCATCCACGAGCAGGAGGACCGGGTGCTCGCTGCGCTGACCGCGTCGCTGCAACCGCTTCGGCTGTCCGCCTGATTGACGTCACCGCTTGCCTGGGGGAGGCTAGGCCTTTTCCCAGGCAAGAGGCAGACAATGCTGATCGATCCCCACAAGGCCACGCTGCTGGTCGTCGACATCCAGGAAAAACTCATCGGCGCCATGAGCGACCCTGAAGGCACCCGCGCGCGGGCCCGCTGGTTGCTGGCGGCGACGAACGAGCTGGAACTGCCGACGGTGATTTCCGAGCAGTACCCCAAGGGCCTGGGCCATACCTTGGCCGAACTGCTGGCCGCGGCGCCGACCGCCGAGGTGGTGGAGAAAAGCCATTTTTCCTGCGTGGCCGCCGAGTGCCTGCCAGCAAGTTTGATGGCGCGTGAGCAAGTGATTGTCTGTGGCATGGAAACCCATGTCTGTGTGCTGCAGACCGTGCTCGGCCTGCTGGTACTGGGCAAGCAGGTGTTCGTGGTCGAGGATGCCTGCGACAGCCGTACACCGGCGAGCAAGGCCGCAGGGCTGGCGCGCATGCGGGCCGCGGGGGCGCAGGTGGTGACCCGCGAAATGGTCTTGTTCGAACTCATGGGCAGTGCCAGCCACCCGCTGTTCCGGCACATCAGCAAGACTTACCTGGTCGGTGAACAGCCCTGAACGGCCGGTTACTGGCTGCCGGGTTGATGGCCCTGGCGCTGCTGCAAGGCTGCGCCGGGCGCCGCGAGGAAGCACCCGAGGCGGACCCGGCCAAGGTCCGCGCCCAACTGCTGCGGCTGTTGCCCGCCCAGGCCAAGGACCGCGAGGGCTGGGCGCGGGACATTCAGGTGGCGTTCGAGGCCCAGCGTATTGCCCCCAGCAAGAGCAACCTGTGTGCGGTGCTGGCGGTGACCGAGCAGGAATCGACCTTCAATGCCGACCCGCAGGTGCCCAACCTGGGGCGTATCGCCCGGGAGGAAATCGACCGCCGCGCCGCGCGCCTGCACATCCCCAAGCTGCTGGTTGATGGTGCACTGAAGACGCCGTCGGGTAATGGCAAGAGCTACCAGCAACGTCTGCAGGCGGTGCGCAGCGAGAAGCAGTTGAGCGAACTGTATGATGAAGTCATCGCTCGCGTGCCGCTGGGCAAGACCTTGCTGGGCGGGCTGAACCCGGTGCATACCGGCGGGCCGATGCAGGTCAGTATCGACTTTGCCGAAAAGCATGCGCGGGATTACCCCTACAGCCACGACGGCAGCATTCGCCAGGAAGTGTTCACCCGGCGCGGCGGCATGTATTTCGGGATCGCCCACTTGCTAGGCTATTCGGCCAACTACGATCGCCAACTGTACCGCTTTGCCGATTTCAACGCGGGCTGGTACGCCAGCCGCAATGCGGCATTCCAGGCGGCGCTGAGCAAGGTGACGGGGGTGACGCTGGCGCTGGATGGCGACTTGGTGGCGCCGGGTTCGATCATGCCCGGGACCACTGAAAAGGCGGCACGCAAACTGGGAACGAAGCTGGGCCTGCGCAACCCGCAGATCCGCAGCCAGCTGGAGGAGGGTGACAGCCTGGCCTTCGAGGACAGCAAGCTGTACAGCGGGGTGTTCGCCCTGGCCGATGCCGCGGCCGGCAAGCCGGTGCCACGGGCGGTGCTGCCAGGGATCGAGCTGAAAAGCCCGAAAATTACCCGCAAGCTGACCACGGCGTGGTTTGCCGGGCGGGTGGACGAGCGTTATCAGCGGTGCATGAAGCGTTAATGGTGGCCTGGCCGGCAAGCACGCTCCTACACAGGGACCGTGCAGGCCTGTGGGACTGCGAGGAGAACATCAGCTTTCGCCCAGAGCGGCAACTACCTGATCCACACTGGCCTTCAATCCCGCAAACGCATCCTCAGGGTCACTCTCCACCACCACCAGCTTCGCCCCTGCTGCCTTGATCACCTCGGCCACAGCTGCCCCCGGCTGCCGGTGGTCCAGCACCAGCGCCACATCCTGCGCCTTCAGGTTATCCCCCAGCGCCTTCAGCGCAGCCGCATCCCACTCGGCCGGCAGCGGTTGCTCGACCACATCCAGGTTCAACCCGCTGGCCAGGTAACCCAGCCGCTCCGACAGGCTCACCACCGTCAGGTTGTCGACCTTCGCCAATCGTGTCTGGCTGCTGGCCGAAAGCTCCAGCAGCTGGCGTTTGAGCCCGGCCAGGTTACCCTGGATCTTCGCCTTGTCGTCCGGTGCCAAGCGCTCCAGGTCATTGGCTACCACGTCGGCCATGCGCCCCAGGTTGGTCGGGTTGAGCCAGGGGTAGGCGCCATAGGCCTCGTCGCCGTTCACCGCAATACCCGGCAGCGCGCCATCCACCGGCCGTGCAGCGTCGATCTCGACGATGCGGATATTGCTGCGCCGCGCCATCGGGTACAGCGGGTCGTCACGCCAGATCGAGCGCACGCCAATCACCGCGTCGGCCCGTTGTGCTGCCTTGTGCAGGCTGGCGCCACCGCGCCCGGTGAAATAGGACGGTTGGCGGCTGGCAGGCAGGTTGGCGGGCGCTGCACGTTCGAGCTGTACCGTGGTGCCCTCGAGCAGGGCACTGGCCAGGCTGTGGGTGACGGGCAGGGTGGTCAGCACTTGCGTGGCGAAAGACAGCGACGGCAGGCCGGCCAGGGCCAGCGCCAGAGTAAGGCGTTTCAGGTTCATGCCGGGTTTCCTTGCAGGCGGGGGACGAGGGCGCGGGCCAGCGCCGCGAGGGCGAAGCAGATGCCGGCGACCAGGATGATCGCGGCGCCAGAGGGCACCGGCAGGTCGAAAACGATTGGCAGCAGGATACCGAGCAGCGTGCTCAGCGTGGCGATCAGCACCGACAGGAAGAAAAAGCCCTTCAGCGACTGGCTGACCAAGCGTGCGGCGGCAGCGGGAATCACCAGCAGCGCCCCGACCAGGATCGCACCGATCACCTTCACCGAGGCCACGGTGACCAGGGTCACCAGCACCACGAACAGGTAGTCCAGGGTTTTCACCGCCACCCCGCGCACGGCTGCCAGCTGTGGGTTGAAACTGGCCAGCATGATGCGGTTGTACAGCGGCACGGCCAATGCCAGCACCAGCACCGCGACGATGCCCAGCACCAGCAGGTCCTGGCCGCTGACGGTCAGCACCGAGCCGAACAGTACGTTTTCGAGGATGTGCACGTTGATCTTGCCCGCCAGCATCAGCAGCAGGCTCGCGCCCAGCGCCAGCGACACCGACAGGAACACGCCGATCAGTGTGTCCGGCGACAGCCCGGTGCGGTTGCGCAGGAAGTTGAGCAAGATGCCGAACAGCAGGCAGTAGCCGAACAGGCTGCCGTAGGGGCCGGTGTAGGGCTCGCCCAGCAGGATGCCGATGGCCACGCCGGTCAGCGCGGCATGGCCGACCGCCTCGGAGAAGAAGGCAAAACGCTTGACCACCACCAGGGTGCCCAGGCCGCCCAGCACCGGGCCGATCATCAAACCGGCCAGCAAAGCGTTGACCACGAAGCCGTAGGCCAGCGCCTCGGGCAGGTAGCCGGCAGTGGCCCAGTCCTGGACCGTTTGCCGAAAGATTTCAAAACTCATCAGGCAAGGCTCTCGCTACGCGGGTGAACGGAGAACAGGCCGAGCAGGCGCTCCGGGGTCAGGGCCTGGGCGGGTGGGGCGTCGAACAGTACCTGGCGGCTCAGGCCGGTAACCCGGTCGGCCAGGCGCATCACGGCCTCCAGGTCGTGTTCGATCCACAGCACGGTGGTGCCGGCCTGGCGCCAGCCTCGCAGCAGTTGTTCGAACACCTGGATGCCGGCTTCGTCCAGGGCCGACATCGGTTCGTCCAGCACCAGCAGTTGCGGCTCGGGGATCAGGCCTTGGGCCAGCAGCACGCGTTGGCGTTCGCCACCGGAAAGCGCGCCCATGCGCCGTTTGCGCTTGTCGAGCATGCCGACCCGCGCCAGGGCCGCGTCGATGGCCGGCTGCACCCGGCGCGACAGGCCGAGGAAGGCGGGGCGGCGCTGGCACATGGCAGCCATGAAGTCGTCGACGGTCATCGGCAGGCCACGGTCGAACTCCAGCGCCTGCGGCACATAGCCGATCACTTCGCGTTCGCCGGGCCAGTGCAGGGTCAGCTGGCCCTGGTGCGGCATCTGCCCAAGCAGGGTCTTGATCAGCGAGCTCTTGCCGCCGCCGTTGGGGCCGACGATGGCGTGCACGCTGCCGGCGGCGACGTTGAAGCTGACCTGTTCGAGGATGCGGGTGCGGCCCAGGGTCAGGTCGATGCCGGCGAACTCGATGCGCGGCCCGCAGGCCGTCACCAGGTTGGCGGCGGCGGTCATGCGCGGTTCTCCTGGATGGCGCGGACCACGGTATCGAGGTTGCGCTTCATCTCCACTTCGTACTTGTCCTTGGTGTATTCACCGTAGGAAATGTGCGTCAGCGGGTACAGGCGCACGCCGGATTCACGCTGGATGGTTTCGACATAGGCCGACGGGAAGTCCATTTCCGAGAAGATCACCCGCACGTCCAGCGCCTTGAGCTGGTCGATGGTCTTTTTCAACTGGGCAGGGCTGGGTTCGATGCCATGGGCTGGCTCGACCACCGCAGTCACCTCCAGGCCGAAGTCACGCACCAGGTAGTCGTAGGCGGCATGGATGGTGGCGACCCGGAAGGTGGCGCTGGGCGCCTCGGTGACCTTGGCCAGTGCGTCGGCACGCAGTGTGCGCAGGCGCTTGGCATAGGCGCGGGCGTTCTGCGTGTACAGCTTGGCGTTGTCCGGGTCGAGCTTGCCCAGTTCGCGGGCGATGTTGTTGACCTGGGCGATGGTGGTGCTGATCGACAGGAAGGTGTGCGGGTTGACCACCTTGCCGGCGCCGCGGGCGGCAATGCCGGTGGCCGCCAGCAACGGCACGTTCTGGTTGGCCTCGATAGTGTTGATGCCGGGCTTTTCGCTGGCGGCGATCATGCGGTCGGCGAAATCGTCATGGCCGACGCCGTTGAGTACCACCACATCCAGCGTGCCGATGCGCTTGATGTCCTCGGCCCGTGGCTCGTAGGCATGGGGGTTGAACCCCGCCGGAATCAGCGGCACCACTTCGGCCTTGTCGCCGACGATGTTGCTCACATAGCTGTAGTAGGGGTGCAGGGTAATGCCGATACGCAGGGGCTTGCCGTTATCGGCCAGGGCCTGTGCCGGCAGGGCTAGGGCCAGGAGCAGGGCGAGGGCGGAGCGGAGCATGGGGGAGTCCTTGGGTTCAGTGACGGTGTTCGCGGGTGACCCCGGCGTCGTAATGGCTGACCACCTGCTGCCAGCCGGCGGCGATCAGGGCGGCCTGGCCGAGGTCGTCCGGGGGCACGGCGGCGCTGTCGCGGCGCAGCCAGACATCGGCCTGAGCGGTGCTGTCGGCCGGCAGGATCAGCAGCAGGCTGCCGGCCACTGCCGGGGCCTGGCTGCGGCCAAGGTAGGCGCCGGGCTCCAGCCACGACCATTGGTGGCTGCCGCGGCTCTGGCTGCCGGCATCGACCACGAACGGCGGCAGGCCTTCCTCGGCCAGAGCCTGCACGCTGGGCGCGGCGGCGGTTTCCTCACGCAGCAGCTGGATTTCGTCGAAGGCCACCCGCAGGTCGGTATACAGGCCTTGCTCGGCGGCGGTGAGGTCGCGACGGGCGTCGATCTGGTGGCTGGCGATGGCCTGTTCATCCTCGCGTTCGCCGCGCAGCAGCACCACGCTGGTGGCGAGTACCACGATCAGCAGGCTGACCAGCAGCACGTAGAGGGTTTCGTGCCCGGCACCGGCCGGGCGAATCACTTGGGCGCGGCTCATGGCTGGGCGATATCAGCGTAGTCGACTTCCACCACGTGCCCGGGGCCGGCATCGAACAGCACATAGAACTCACCATCCGGTCGCTTGAAGGTCAGGGTCGAGTCATCACCGAGCTTGCCGCCGACCAGCACCTGTTCGTCGTAGCCGATCACATCCAGGGTTACCCCGGGGGCACCGCTGCCGTCCGAGAAGCCGCCGGTGCATTTGACCTGGCCGCCAGGCAGCTCTTCGCATTCGCACATCGGGTTGTGCGCCAGGGCCGGGCCGGCGGCCAGCACCAGCAAGGGCAGGGCGAGGGTGCGCAACAGATGTTTCATTTCTTGCCTCCTTGTTTCTCGAGCCAGGCCACGGTGGCTGGCGATGCCTTGGCCAGGGGGACCGACGCCTGGTACATGCTGCCGTCCCAGCCTTCCAGCGTGATCCAGACCTGCGCGTCGGGCTTGGTGCGTGGCGGGATCGGCAACGAGGTGCCCATGTTGTACGGCGCACCGAAGAAAATCGTGCCGGCGGCGCGCAGGCTGCGCGGTTTGCCGATGCGCAGGTAGGCCGCCTTGACGCCGTTGACGCAGGCCTTGCACAGCGAAGCATTGAAGACCTTGAAGTGGCCGGCCGGGCCGTCGGCGCGGGGGGGCTCGTCACGCATCTCGGCCAGGTCCAGGGTATAGGGGCCGACCTGGATGTCATTGACCACATTGGCGCCGAGCCCCGCTTCGCCGCGGAACAGCTTGGCGTCGGCGAAGTACTTGGGCATGAAGCCCAGCGGGATGAGGATCAGCAGGATGTTCAGGTGAAAGCGCCATTTCAGCCACAGTTGCTTGCGCGGGCTGACGGGCACGGCTTGGGCCTGGCTCATGGGCGGATCTCCACGGTGGGTTCATTACGCGCCAGGCGCGGCGTGCGCTCGCTGCGCTTGAGGGCGGCGGCGGTGGCCTGGGCGGTGCGTTTGGTCCAGATCAGCAAGCCGCTGAACACCATCAGGGTGAGGACCAGGCCGAAGAAGAACCACACCAGCTTGATCGGCAGGCCGCCGAAATCGCCGGTATGCAGCGGGCGCATGGACTCGGTGACGAACTCCAGGGCGGAGCGGTCGCTGATCAGGAACTGGCTGTCGACATTACGCGTGTACGGGTTTACCGAGGCGCTCTGGAACATCAGCGGATACCAGCCTGGCCCCGCCAGGGTGATGTGGCTGTAGGCGGTGGCTGGCAGCGAGATGAAGTTGATCTCCAGCCCTGGCACCGCCAGGCCGGCGATGCGTGCTGCTTCATCCAGGTCGATGCGCGCTGCCGGGCTGCCATTCGGGGTTTGCGGCACATCCTCACGGGCGATCACCGGCACGATGGGCCGGCTGGATATGGTGATGTGGTTGTCGGCCAGGATCGCCTGGATCAGGAACCAGGTGCCGGTGATGGATATGACGGCAATGAACCAGATCGACCAGACCCCGGCCAGGCGGTGCAGGTCGCCCCAGAAAATCCGCGAACCATGGCCGGTCCGCACCGGCTTGAAAAAGCCCTTCCAGAACTTCTTGTACACCACCAGGCCGGTGACCAGCGAAGCCAGCATGGGCAGGCCGAGCAGCGACACCAGGTACCAGCCCCAACTGAAACCGTTGGTGAACGGCACCAGCCACCAGCCGTGCAGGGCGCGGGTGAAGGCTTCGAAGTTGAAGTCTGGAGTCTTGCCCTGAATGGCCCCGGTGTAGGGGTTTACATACAACGTCGGGCTGGTGCCGTCAGGCAGGGTGACATTGGCTTTGACTGCGAAGTGCGAACCGTCGGGCTGGTTGAGCCGCTCCACCACCATGTCCGGCTCGGCCTTGTGCAGGGCATCCAGTACCTGCTGGAAGCTCAGGCGTTCGGCGTCGGCGTCGGGCTTGTTGGCCCGCACGGCCGGGTCGGCCAGCCAGACGATTTCCTGGCTGACCACGGCGAGCATGCCGGTGAAGCAGACGATCAGGACAAAGAACCAGATCGGCAAGGCGAGCCAGCTGTGGACCAGGAACCACAGCCTGGATTTGGATTTTTTCGGTGATTTGGCCATCTGACGGTCTTCTGCAATGGGGAGTCGAGCGTGTGCCCAGCCAAAGAGGGGCTGTATTGATAAGGACGAATGAGAATCGAAAACCTGCCGTTTTAAATGCAAGCAAATGTTTCAGGATGCAAAGGAACCTGAAAGCTGGCGCGATCCTGTAGGAGCGGCCTTGTGTCGCGAAAGGGCTGCGCAGCAGCCCCAGGGTTTCAGCGCAGGTGCACAAATTGCCGGGGCTGCTTTGCAGCCCTTTCGCGACACAAGGCGGCTCCTACAGGCCCTGTACATGCCTTGAGGGCAGTGCTGGTCTTGCAGGGGATCAGGCGCGGGTCAGTGCTACTGCCGGTTGCGGCTTGCCGTGCAGATGGGCGAGGTCCTGGTACAGCGCGCGGCCAATTTCAGCAGCGCGCGCCGGTAGCACCGAAAGCAGGGTGTCACTCAGGCCGTGGCTGTTTTCGCAGAAGCCCTGCAGGTACACCGAGGCCTGCAGGTCGGGGCTGGCCAGCACGCGGTAGTTGCGGTCGACGCTGAAGTCCTCCAGGTAGCCGGCCAGTGGCGCCAGCAGGTCACGGTGCGAGCGGCGCTCGTAGCCAGTGGCGAGTATCACCGCGTCGTAGCGGTGGGTCTGCTGCTGGCCGGTAGCGAGGTCGCGCAGGGTCAGCTCCAGGCCTTCGCGAGTGGCCACCACGGCTTCGACCTGGCGCCGGCACAGCACGTTGTGGCGGTACTGGTGGGCGACCTTCTGCCGGTAGAGGATGCCGTAGATGCGTTCGATCAGGTTGAGGTCCACCACCGAATAGTTGGTGTTGTGGTATTCGCCCAGCAGCTTGCTGCGCTGGTCGGCCGGTTCGTTATAGACCAGGTCGGTGTAGTCTGGCGAGAAGATCTCGTTGACGAACGGGCTGTCATCGGCAGGCTTGAGGGCCGAACCGCGCAGGATCATGTCGACCTTGACCGATGGGTAGCTGTCATTGAGGTCGATGAACGCCTCGGCTGCGCTCTGGCCCGAACCGATCACGGCAATGCGCATCGGCTTGCCGGCGGTGCAGGGCAGCTTGTTCAGGCTGCTCAGGTACTGGGAGTGATGGAAAACCCGCGGGTCGTCCTTGAAGGCGCCGAACTTTTCCGGAATTTTCGGCGTACCGCCGCTACCGACCACCACCGAACGGGTTCGGCGGCTGTATTCGCGGCCTTGGGCGTCACGCGATACCAGGCGCAGGTGCTCGACCCGGCCTGCCTGCACATCCGGCTCGATGCGCAGCACTTCCTCGCCATATACCGCCTGGGTGGCGAAGTGTTCGGCGGCCCAGCGCAGGTAGTCGTTGTACTCGAGGCGGCAGGGGTAGAAGGTGCCGAGGTTGATGAAGTCTGCCAGGCGCTGCTTCTGGTGCAGGTAGTTGACGAAGCTGTAGGGGCTGGTGGGGTTGCGCAGCGACACCAGGTCCTTGAGGAACGAGATCTGCAGCTCGCTCTGGGTGGCCAGGGTTTCGCCGTGCCAGCGATAGTCCTGCTGTTTGTCGATGAACAGCGCGTCGAGGGCATGGCCCTGGGACTCGGCGAGTTCTTCCAGGGCGATGGCCAGGGCCAGGTTGGAAGGGCCGAAGCCCACGCCGATCAGGTCCTTGATGGTTTCCGGGTTTGCAGACTGGCTCATGGCTGCGGTTCCATAATGGTCGAATGTTGACGCTCGCCGGGAGAGGCCGGCGCCTGCGCTTGTACATTGGGTGGAACGAGCCAAACGGTGGGGAATTTACTGGCGGGTAACCGGGCAATTGCAACAGGGGGGCTAAAGGCTTGCGCCTGTCTGCCGATAGGCAGAACAACCCAAGGACCTATTTGCAACGCAGGGAGAAAGACATGACAGGTATTGCAGCAGTCAGCATCCGCACCACGCCCCAGGCGGCGAACACAATCCAGGCCACCGACAGCCAGGATGCGCAAAAGATTGAAGAGAGTGCGGCCGGCGCTCAGGCCGAAACCTCGAAAGTGACCGCTGGTGGCCAGGCTCAAGGTGCCCAGGGCAGCAGTGAGAGTTCAGAGCCTGCGCACATCAGGCAATTGCGCGAGATGATCAAGAAGTTGCAGAAGCAATTGGCAGAGGAACAGAAGCAGCTGGCCCAGTTGATGGCTCAGAAGATGGACGAGACGACCAAGCTGGCAGCCGTGACCGGCAAGCAGGCGAGCATCGCGACCATCAATGGTGAAATCATGCAGGCCACCGCGCAACTGCTCGAAGCACTGCAGAAAACGGGCGGCAGCAGTGCAGGCGGGATGGTCAGCACCACGGCCTGACAGCTGACACGGTCCCCTGTAGGAGCGGCCTTGTGTCGCGATGGGCCGCGAAGCGGCCCCGGGATGTTGGCATAAATGCAAAAATCGTCAGGGCTGCGTTGCAGCCCATCGCGACACAAGGCCGCTCCTACAGGGGCCTGGTAGCATCAGGCTGCGGTCATTCGGCCGCCAGGCGCCCCTTGTTCTGCCGCTCTGCCTTGTACTGCATGGCCACCGCCGGCGCCGGCTTGGCGGCACCGGTTTCCAGCCACTGACGCATGCGGCTGGCATCGGCGAAGTGGGTGTACTTGCCAAAGGCATCGAGGATCACCATGGCCACCGGGCGGTTGTCCATGCGGGTCAGCAGCACCAGGCAGTGCCCGGCTTCATTGGTGAAGCCGGTCTTGGTCAGCTTGATGTCCCAGTTGCTCTTGTTCACCAGGTGGTCGGTGTTGCGAAAGCCCAGGGTGTAGTTGGGCTTGCGGAAGGCCACGGTCTTCTCGCGGGTGGTCGACAGCTCGCTCAGCATCGGGTACTTGCGCGATGCCATCAGCAGCTTGGCCAGGTCACGGGCCGTGGACACGTTCTGCGTCGACAGGCCGGTCGGCTCGACGTAGCGGGTGTGCGCCATGCCCAGGCTGCGGGCCTTGGCGTTCATCGCCTTGATGAACGCCGGGTAGCCGCCGGGGTAATGGTTGGCCAGGGTGTTGGCTGCACGGTTTTCCGATGACATCAGGGTAATCAGCAAGGTTTCGCGGCGGTCGAGCTGGCTGCCCAGCCGCACTCGCGAATACACGCCTTTCATTTCCGGGTTGTTGGCAGTGGTCATGGTGAGCATCTCATCCATGGACTGCTTGGCATCCAGCACTACCATCGCCGTCATCAATTTGGTCACCGAGGCGATCGGTACCACGCGGTCGGGGTGGCTCGAATACAACTCCTGGTTGGTGTTCAGGTCGATCAGCAGGGCGCTGCCCGAGGCGAGATGCAACTTGGACGGGTCCCGTTGAACCTGGGCCGGGAGTTGTGCAGCAGCGGTCGACGGAAGGGTCGCAGTACCTGTGAGCAACAGCAGCAGGCCGAGGATGGACAGGGATGTTTTCACGTTGAGGCTCACTAAAAATTGGTATGTCGTTGGCTGTGCAAGGGTTTTCCCCCAAAAACCGCTGCATTCTGGAGTATGGCTGAATTGCTGTCGAATGCCTTATGACTAAAGGGCGCAACGTGAACGAAATTTAATCCTGTACCAATTCTGTACCAATTACATTCGCTTCCAGCTTCGCCAGTTCGGCCCAGTCGTTGGCAGAATTCAGCCATTTTGCGTAGGTCGAGAGGAGGACCTGCACCGAGTGTCCAAGCTGCCCTGCAATGAATGCCGGATTCATCCCTGACATGAGGCACATCGTGGCATAAGTGTGCCGGCAGTTGTACTGGGGGCGATGCTTGAAGCCCCTTGCTTCGACTGCCTGGTTGAAGTGCTTACCGGCGGTCTCGGGTACGGTGATGTGTGGCGACGAGCCTGCTGGCTGGAAGATGAACGGCGACTCGGTCGACACCCGGCGTTTTTGCTTGGAGCGGTAGTGCGCGATGTCCTTGGCCCTGGCCAGCGCTCCTAGGGCCCGGCTGTTCAGCATCACGGTGCGGGTGTATTTAGTCTTGGTCCGCTCGACCACCTGCTTCTCGACCACGATCCGGCAGATGTGAGCCGTCTTTTTCTCGAAATCAATCTCGTCCCAGCGCAGCGCCATGATCTCGCCGGTACGCATCCCAGTGTAAAAGGCGAATTCGTAGAATGCTGCGAACACCTGGTTGCACCGGGAAAAGTTTGCGTACATCCATTCAATCAGGGCCTCCGCTTCTTCCACCGTGAAGGGGTCGACCTGCTTCCTGTTCTTCTGCGGCAATTGAATCGATGCCGCCGGGTTCCTGTCTACTACCTCGTCAAACACAGCCGCGCGGAACATCGCCTTGACCCGGGCGATAGCGGCGCGCTTGACTGTCGAACTCTTCCACTCGGTCTTCGCGACCACCTCTTTCAGCACCATCGGCGTGACCGCTTTGATAGGCAGTGTTGCCAGATGGGGCATCCAGTAGTTGTTCATCAAACCTTTGTAGTTGACCCGCGTGTCGTGCACCACCTCCAGGCTGTTCAGCCAACTTTGAGCGTATTCGCCAAACATCAGTTCTCTGGCTGGCGCCGTGTAGCTCGAGTCCGGGAATAACTCGGCGTATCGTTTTTCGTCCAATACGCCGTGCTTGGCCAGGCTGATTACTTGAGCGCGTAGATCGGCTGCCGCTTTGATCCCCTTGGCGGTCTGGGGGTACGGGAGAGTTTCGGTCCGACGCTCACCGTTCCAAGTAAAACGGATCCGGATTGATTTGCCGATGAATTCGACTCCAGTGGGTAGCCCCAGCTTCCTTCCAGCCACGCTTCGTATCTCCTGATGCTGTAAAAAATCCGGCCGTCGATCTTCTTCCAGACCCCCTCGGGGATCACGCCGCGGCTTCGCTTGCCTTCCAGGGCCCGCTTGGTCGTACCGACCAGCTCAGCCATTCTTTCCTCCGGGACCTTGTCGGATACATAGGCCGCCGGCTGGCGTTCTTCGTCTTGCATGATGGTCTCCACGCCGCCGGTGGCGGCAGGTTGGTGGTCAGGTTCGGTGTGGCTGCAGCAGAACCCCTGCGACGATCAGGGCGCGGCCTGCTTCGGTCGCAGGTACCGATCCATCGGTGAGGGCCTTGCTCAGACAGTCAGAAACCTGCTTCAAGGCCTCGATCAGCTTTGCCTGGTGTATAAATTCGCCTCGCCCTAAATCCCAGAACTCTTGGAGCCAGTGGCCGGCTGGCGGCGTGTTGCTGACCTGTTTTCCGTACGCCAAAGCACCGATCGCGGCATCACAGATCAGGCGCTTGTACAGGTTTTGGCCGTCAAGGCTGAGGCCGCCGCGCCGGCGCAAGGTGTTTACAACCTCGTCGGCATCGACGCCTGGGCCCTTGAAGACGATGTCCTGCTCCGGCTCGCTTGGCGTGTAGATCACCAAGGACAACTTGGCTTCCGGGCTCAGGTGGTTGCTGATCATAACCAGCGCATCGTTGACGACTTCGTGGAATCGGTTTAATGCGGACATAGGGAATCCTCGCGGCGCATGACGGCGTGCAATTGTGGAAACTTTAAATGTTCAGTAGGTGTGCTATCTTTTTGATGTTTCGTGATGAGAGGGGTCGAAATGAGAGTCGGGTTCGGAATACACGATTGTGTTGATTGCACTTTTACCCAGAGCGTTGCGAAAAATGTCGATGTTGGGATGCAAATTACCGATTCAATTGGTATCCAGATCAACTCTGCTTACTTCGAATCAAGCTCCGCTGTAAAAGGGTTCGGCGTCAAAAATTTGAGCGCCAAAGATGTGGTGCATAGGTTTGCACCAACGAAAACTCGTTTGGCTTTGATTATTGCGGAGATCACTCATGGCAATGTTTGAGCTTGAGGATTCCGAAGACATAAAGCTTGAGAGATGCCGAACTGACACTGGAACGGTCCTCAAGGGGCGACAACTCACAAATGTAGAGGCCCTAGATTGTGAGGCGATTCAACCGCTTTCACCTTCAAAGGCCAACGAGAGTCGGGTCTTTAAGATTCTTGGGCTGTCAGTTGGCTGGCTGATGACAATCGTGAGCGGTGTCATTGTTACGGTAATTACAGCTTGGCTTGGGTTCTCCTGATTATGAATTGAGCTTATGGGCTGCCAACTCGGCCCCCTGTAGGCCACGTAGGCCATGTACATTAGGGGCCGGATCATGATTTGAGCTCCAGGAAGCATCACACCAGCGCAGCAAAGCCGCACGCGATACCGATGAGGTAGCCAATAGCTGCGGCGCCATTGGAGCCGACGCATTGGCCGCGATGAAAAACAGTAGCGACAGGATCAGGCAGAACTGATAGTTGGTCACAGCATCAACTCCTTCGGCACCTGGACGGTATCGCCGAGCTTGTGGTTGACGAGGCCACGGCAGAACGCAATCAGGGCCGTGGGGCCGTAGCACCAGACTCCTGCGCCGGCCGGGCCGCCGGCGTAACACAGATCGGCAGGCAGCCCGGGAATGTGCTGTGCGGTGCCCCAGTGCTTGTCGATCAGTTGACCGCCCTGTGCCCAGTTGGTGGATGGTCTCCAGCCGAAGCCCTCTGCTGCGCCGCGGATACTGATGCTGCAAGGCAAGCCGCCTGGGTGCCACACGGTTGTCCGGCATTCCGGATCGATGGTGAACCCTTCGGCCATTGCCACAGCCCAGTCCAGCGGAGCGCCGGCCAGGTTGGATACCCTCACTTCGATCAGGTCGGTCATGGCCGTTGCTCCAGTGTTCTCGACCAATGCGGCTGCTGCGATTCGACTGCCTCAGCTTGGCCGACCCCAGCGAACCAAATGCCGTCCGCTCTACCTGGCTCGTACTCGTACCACCACCAGTCGCCGCACGCGTCCATCGCCAAGTAATCCGCCCATTCAGGGGCCTCTTTCCAATCCGGCTTGCTCACAGCTGATACCTCTCTTCAGTCCAGCGCCCGGGCGCCAGAGCGGGTGTAGGTTCGGGTTGGGTTTCGTGCGGGGAGAACTGGCGCTCGTTGCCGGCCTGCAGCTGGCTGTCGGGGATACAGCTGATGCCGACCCCATTCAGCAGGTAACAGGTGACGCCGCGCTTGCTGTCGTGCTGCACGTCGATGACGTTCTCTTGGGGCTGAGGTGCTGCGCTGGCGCCGGTGGCCAGCAGCAGGAGGCAGATGGCGAGGCGGGTCATGGCGTCACCACTCGACGACCCCACCAGCATGATGGCCCGTCGTCGGTGTCGTAGATGGCCAGGCAGAACCAGCCATCGCCATCTGGCTTGCTGGGTTCCCAATAGCTGCAATCGGGGTCGCCAGACTCGAAGTAGCGTTCTGCGATGTCTTCCGGTGCGTCGGTTTCGAGTTCGACTCGGACTACTTCAAGCCCCTGCTGGGCTACCCAATCCTTGCTTTTCTCGACATCGCCTTCATCGAAGTCGGGCAGGTCAGGGTGCTGAAACATGCCGTATTCGTCACGGTGCACCACTGCCGGCCTGATAAGGCCTTGGCGGTCGAGGCGTTCAATCTCCGCCAGGATCAGCGCACCAGCCTTCACCAGGTCGCGGCGACGATCTGCGCTTGGCTTGAATGTGTCCGGCGCCCACGGCCAATCGGTGCTCATGGTGCCAGGCTGGCCGGAGAGACGGGCGTAGACGCTTGCGGCCCTGGCCAGTTCGCCACTGGCGTAGCCGTCATCGCGATGCAGCGAGTAGCCTTCGTCGCTGACCTGCCGCTGGCGCTCGAGCACTACTGCAAGCGCCGCGCGGTTGAGGGTGATTCCACTTTTCTCGGGCATGACGATTCCTTGGCCGCCATATCGCGGCAATGAATAGAGGGGAGAGGGGTTGATAATCTGGACTTGGGCCTTATATCGAGTGGCTATATGCCATCAATCGATGAAAGGAAGCCTGCAATGACTGTTTACACAATTCGCGTGAGTAACGAGTCGAATGAGCACCACATATATGAGGGGGAATGGATTCCGGAATCAGAGCCTAAGAGCTGCTCCAACAAGCTCAAATCCATATGTCAGAAAGCTCTGAGATCCGAATCAAAGCTTCTGGGGAAAACGACCAATTGCATGGGCGAGCAGGCTGCAAGAAACCGTGCAGCCGAGCTTGGAAGGAAGGTCTGCGGAGTTTGCGTGAGCAGCCTATACGCAACTCCTTCATGATCTAAGCAGCTTTCACCTGCCCGATCGCCGACCGCCATGGATCATTCGCGCGGGCCAAGGCAGCCATTGGCGGCGGGCTAACACTGTTGCCACACATGTGCACCTGCTCGGTCTTGGTAAACGGCTTGCCGTCGGCACCTTTGTCGATTATGTAGCTGGCCGGGAAGCCCTGTGCGCGGTAGAGCTCGTGCGGCTGCAGCATGCGTAGGCAGATGTCGACGATCACATAGGGCGTGCCCTTCACGAACACCGTGACCAGGCCCAGCCGGTCCTTGGTGGTGACAGTCGGCGCTGGCGCGTCTGCTGCGCTGATGTTCTCCGTGCCGTAGTAGCTGATCAGGAACGCCGCGACGCGTAGGGCGCCTTGCTCATGCTCCGGTGACAGCTTGTACTCGACCAGGGCGTGGTGCTCGGCTCCGGCGGTCATGGTCGGTACGGGCTCATCAACGGCTCGGCCTACGCAATTGCGCCGTAGCGTGGCCAGGCTGGCTGTTACCAGGCGCTGCTGGCTGCCCGTGTTGGTGACGGTGCTCATCGGCTCGTCCATGCCACGTGCTGGGGTTGTGTTGAACCCGCCGTTGGCCTGCTCGATGAAAGCAGTACAGACTCCCATCGCATGCGCTGCGCCCGCCGGCCGCTTGTAGTTGCCACCGCTGGTGATGGTCGGCACCGGGTCGGTGATGGGTGAGCCTTCGCTGTTGAAGCGGAACTTGACCAGGTGCGCCGATGCCAGGGCGCGGTGGCTTTGGGTCATCAGGGTGCCCATGGGCTGGTCAGCTGGTACAGGCTTACCGGCATACACCGGACCGCCGGCCCCAACCATTACTGGGCTGGCCATCATCAGCTCCCCGCGATTGGCCGCAGTGACGGTGGGTAGTGGCACGCCCGGGTCGTTCACCCGGTCGGCGCCCTGGTGAGTTGCGGGAAGGATGACGGGGCTGGCCATTGCGAATGATCCCCCGCGCGGCCAGGAAGTTACCGTGCGCAGTGGCTCGGCGGCTGACTGGGCCAGCTCACCAGACCAGTTAGCAATCGGCACGATGAAGGGCTGCGGATTGTCCAGCACGAACTTCTTCATGCCCTTGGCCACCCGGCGCAGCGTTGCTGCGGCCAATTCTTTCTTGCGGCCGAAGATGCTCTTGCTCGGCACGCTCCAGTCGATGCAGTCGGCGGCGGTACGCCACTTCTGCTGACCCTTGGCTGGGTTTTTCGCGTGGGTTGGCTCTGGCCACACGATTGGCTGACCGTCGCAGCGGGCGATCATGAACAGGCGTTCCCGGCTGGTTGGGGCGCCGAAGTCGCAGGCCTTGATGATCCGCCATTCCACCTGGTAACCCATACCTTCGAGCAGCTGCACGAACCGGCGCCAGGTAATTCCGCGACGTTTCGGGTCCGGCACGAGGAACTGCTGTTGCACCGGAACGCGCTCGCCGATGGCCGCCACGGTGCCGTCCAGCTTCAACACCCGGCCGGTGGCCTTGTCGCGCTTGGCGATCAACGGTCCCCACTGCAGGATCTGCTTCACGTTCTCCAGGCTGATTACCCGGGGCTTCTTCATGCCGGCCCACTTCAGGCCGATCCACGACAGGTTGCGAATCTCGCGCTTGCGCGGTTGACCGCCGGCGGCCTGGCTGTGGTGGGTGCAGTCGGGGCTCATGTGGAACCAGCCAACCGGCCGGCCCTGGCATTCCTCGTCCGGGTCACCCTCGAAAACGTCGGTGGTGAAGTGGCGAGCCGCCGGGTGGTTGGCGGTATGCATGCTGATGGCCGCCGGACAGTGGTTCTTGGCCACCGTCACCGGCCGACCCAGGCCCATCTCCAGCCCGGTACCGGCACCGCCGCCACCGCAGAAGAAGTCGACCACGATCTCATCGTCCTGAGGGTCGAAGCCAAGGCCGTACTGGGTTTTGAAGTCGAGGGGGTTCTTTTTCTGAAACGCAGACATGGGCGGTCCTCGCCTGGGTGGCGTGATTCGTTATCGTTTGAGAGGGGAAGGCGCTGGCGGGCAGCGCCCGAGGGTCAGTAGTCCGAGCTGCTGTAGCGAATATCTCCGGTGTAGATCTCTTCGAAATCGATCTTCACGCCACCGGTATAGATGTTGAGCAGTAACGCTTCGATTCCGTAAGTAGCACCCAGGTACAGGCTTTTCTTCGGGTCGTACTCATTGACGGTGAGGTCGAAGCACTCGCCGTCTCTGTTGAACATCATTTTTACCGAGCAAGACCATTTGTCTTTGTTCTGCTCGGCGTCGGCGTATAGCTGCCAGTAGCCATCGCAGATGCCTTCGGATTTCTCAATGATGATGGATGGCCCGTCCTCCCCGGCGATATCAGATCGATCCTCGAAGGCCTTGGTGATCTGTTTGACCAACTCACTGAGCGTCATGCGGGCCGGAAGAGGCTTAAGCATTGCCGTGAGCTTTTCCTCGATCGTTTGCTTTACTGCCTGGTTCTGCATGTTCTCCAGATAGCTGGAAACAGTCTTCAGCACAAGGTCGCCATATCGTCCGATGTCCTGCACATCGGTCGGCATTACGCTTGCGAGCTTTTCATTGAGCAGCTTCTCGAACGGAGACCTGTAGCTGAACTGTTCTTCAATGGCCCGCTTCACTGTCGCTTCCACGTTTTTCTCGATGATCGGTTGCAGCTTTTCCAGGCTCAGCGCAGCGGCTACCGACTCGGCTACGATCCCTTCGATGTTGATGTCGAGTTGCATGGTGTTTCTCCTGGGCATGCGCCGCCCTCCGTGGCCGGATGCGGCATGGTGGTAAAGTGGATTGAGATCAGGTATGAAGTCGGCTCGATTCCCATGCCAACAAGGAAGGAAAATGACCGATCTACGTATCATCGAGGAAAGCAATGCTCTTCTTGCCGTTATGAGCGCCGCCTCTGCAAAGCTGAAGGAGTTCTATGCAGAGCACGACAAGAATGAGGAGGGTTTCCGTGAGAAATCCCGTGAGCTTCAGCGCGCAGTGTTCCAGGCCCATTCGAAGTGGCTCAAATACGCGGAGCAGAACTTCGAAAACTGGGGCTAATAACCTCATCGCCTGGGTCCCGCCTAAGCTCAGCCGCGCTTGCCGCTTCAAACTGACGCGCTAGTTTTGGCGAGATGTAAAAAGCTGGCGCGTCAGGTCGTTCAAGGCGACGCGCCCGCTCTTCAGGGGCCTGCGCGATCCACGACAAGGCCAAATCCTGCCAGAGTTCTTGCACCTGGTCGTAGCCGTGGCGCTTGATCTCAGCAGCGATGGCGGCCTTGATCCCTTCCGGCATGTTGAAGAACACCTTCTCGATGCCGAGTTTCTTCGCCTGGGCCTTCTGCCGGGCCCGGTAATCCGCAGAATGCTTCGCGACACCGGTCTTTTCCTCGGCCATCGCTGTTACCTCCCAAGCCGCTGGGCGGCAGATTGATGTGCTGCTGGCGCCGGCCGTGCCGGACGCGTGAGGTGATGCGTTTCATGCTGTTTTCTGCTGATTCCAGGCGCCGACAGCGGCAAAGATCCCGGCGGCCTTTGCTTCGTCCAGCGTTGTGTCGGTTGGGATGGCGATCCAGCCGGCCGCCACCAGGTGATTTGGGTTGGCCGTGGCCCGTAGGTCGGTGTAGGTAGCCTCGATAACGTCGGTCAGGTGCTCGGCCCGGTAGTTGCCCTGCGGCGCGACCTCGATCGACTTGTGGTACCGCGCGCCGAAGTGGTCTCGGCACAGCACGCTCAGGTAGATGGTCCACCGGTGAGGGATATCGCAGACGGCGTCGACGACCTGACGCACTCGGATCTGCTTGAGGTTCTTCCAGTTGATCAGCACCTGCTGGCCGCTGGGGTCGATATTCACCACGGCGGCATGGTTGGCCGAGACCAGGGCCCTGCAGGTGCGTTCCAGCCGGGCGCGCATGTTGTGCGGCTTGCGCTTGCTCATTGCATGCCGCCTTGCTTGCTCGCCGCACCTGCCTCCATCGCATCCACAAACCGCATGGCCGTCTGGTAGCTGTAGGCAAAGCCCTGCTTGGCGCCGGTGGCGATTTCGATCACATCCCAGATCTTGCCCTTGCCAGAGGCCTGATAGCGCGGGGCGCCTTTGCCTATCTTGGCGAAGGCCTCGTCACGGGCTTCCTGAGTGCGAGCCAGGAGCGCCTTGAGCGTGTCCACCTTCTCTTGGAAGGCCGGGTGCATTGTTGTCTGCATGGGGGATCCTCGGGTGGGTCAGGCGTGGAGCTCGAAGGCTTCGGCCTTGCGAACGATTCGAACTTGGGCGGTACGGCGCTCCGGCGCGCGGCGGTCGCGGCGCATTGGGTCGCTGTCGTCGATCACCGCATGCATGGCGATGAGGCCGGCGAGGGCGATGCAGAGCGGGCTGATGATCTTCTGGCGCATAGCCTTGGTGACCGCCTCGATACGGCGGCCTGCCTCCAGCTTGAACAGAGCGGCCTCGATGCGATTGGCCACAGTGCCCGGGCTGACCGCCATCTGGCGGGCGATTTCTTTAGTGGTGAGGCCTTGGGCCACCCACAACAGTGCTTCGAGCTCACGGGGAGCCAGCGCCTTGCCGAGCTGGCCAATCCATGAGCCGCAAGTGATCGTTTCCATGAAGAGTCCTCGGTGGGCTGCATTGGTGGAGTAACTGGCTTCATGGCGCGACCCGCTTCGGCATGCGCATGAGCGGCGGGGTAGTCCTCGACCAGTTGCTCCACCGATGCAGCCTGGTGATGGGGAACCAGGTGGATCGGGCAGTTTTCGTCAGGCTGACGTTGCGCTGGTTGTCTCGTTCTGAGCATCGGCGGTGCAAGATTTGCCACAGAGCGGGCAGTAATTAGCGACCACCGAAACGGTCTTGTTCACGCGCTTCAAGCCGCCAGCTTTCTTCGGCGCCATGTAGTGGCCGGTGACCTCGACGCAGAATCGCCGCTCGGCCTTTCCTGTCTCGATGTTCAGTGAAAGGTTGTGGCCCTCTGCACGCATGTAGAAAGGCCCGGAACCTGGCGCCTCCTCAGCAAGCTGGTCCGTAACCAGCTTCACGGCATCGCTGATGCAGGTGCAGCTCATAGTCTTGCCCTCCAGGGCGGTTGATTTCCCGTCTGGCCCTGTCGCCAAGGCCAGCCAGTGAAATCGAAGTGATCCAGGCGCCCATCGCTCTCTGGGCTACGCGCTTCCCCGCATTGGCATGCGCGCCACTTGGTTACCTGAACCCAGCTCACTGCATGAGGCAGCTGCTGCCCTCATGTGCCGCTGAGGGTGACGGATGTCGAGTTGTGTAAAGAGCGGTGGCTGCCGTGGCTGCCCGCCGGTGGTGCTTGGCGTTGAGTGAATTTAAGCAATCTGAAATCACATGGTCAAGTATGCTGAATAAATATTTTCAGTATTCTGAAATTTATAGTCGTAAAAAAGCCCGCTAGGGTGCGGGCTAGTGTCATCAAATCTCGCTGAATTCCCGCCATCCAATGCGGATGACCCCAGATGGGAGGCGCTCTACTTGAATGCCCGTCGTCTCCTCCAGGTCACTCAGGATTCTGGCCCAATCAGCCGTCGACTCGCCTGGTGCTGGCGTGAGCTCAACGAACTGGCGCTTCTGCACATGAGGTGATGCGACGGCCTGCTGGATTCGATATCCAAGGCGCTCATAAGAACGGGAGGGTGAGTGCGAGAACGCAAGCGACAACATCTATGAAACTCCTTGTACTGTATGTGCGTACAGTTATCTTGAGCCAGGCGATTTTTCAAGCTCCTTGTCGCCTCGGTCTGTGTGACCTGTAAACAATTGGCACACATCGATTTTCCGACGGGCATAAAAAAGCCCAGCTCAAGGCTGGGCTTCTGCTGATTTGTGGCTCAGAGCTTCATCATTGCGCGAACAACTACGCCAACGATGCGACAACCTTCCGCACACATCTCAGTCGGATACGCAGGGTTCAGTGGCTTGAGGAATCGCCTCCCGCCATCTTCCACCAGCTTCTTGAACGTGGCCTCATTGCTGTCTGCGAGTTTTGCCACGACCAGCTTCCCTGGGATGGCATCTGCCTCAGTATCAACAAGGATCATCATTCCTTCGGTGATGCTGGTTCCCACGGGCGAAGTCATGGAGTCGCCTTTGACTTCTAGCCAGAAGGCAACGCCCTTTGAGTTGTAGTCGGAAACTTCGTATCGATCCGAGAACCCCGGAGGGAATGGCTCAATAGCCTCCGCCCAAGCCCCAGCAGCCACCCAGCTGATTACCGGGTAGCGAAACGACATCTTGGGCTGCGGTATGGCCTCGACGTTGCTTTCCTCGACCTCAGGCCCTTCCCCGATGGCAAGCCACTCCGCGCGGAACCCAGTCGCTTTAGCGAGGGCATAGAGGTTCTCAGGTCTGAGGCTTTTGCTTTCGCCTGAAATCCATTGAGTAACGGCTGAGTTTGCGACGCCGCAAGCGGCCGCAATCTCGCCTTTCTTCATGCCGCTGACCGCAATGGCCTTGGCTATTCGCTCGTGTCTTTCCATGCGTTGAGTTTAAGTTAACTGAATTTAAGTATGCAGTTAGCTGAACGGTGTCGTTGACTACGCGCCTTCAGCATGCTGAAATTCAGGGACGCATCATCGAGGAAGCGCAATGAAAACGCGTGACGCCGCTAACCATTTCGGCAGCAAGAAGAAGCTCGCCAACGCGCTAGGTATTCAGCCAAGCGCAGTGACGATGTGGGGAGAGCTCGTGCCGATCTCTCGCCAGTACCAGCTCCAGATTCTTTCGGGAGGAGCACTCATGGCAGATGCGAAACCATCGGCTGAGGAGTGCGATAAGTCTGACAAAAATGGCCTTGCGCCAGTAGATGACCGAAACACCTGCGAATCCATCCAGTAGCGGAATTGCAGACGAAAAAAAACCGCCTGGCAGGGCGGCTTTCTCTACAGCTTTAGATCGAGATGAAGCATGACAAACATCGTCCCACTTGACAAGTCCAGGGGGTTTACCCGGATGGACAACCAGCTCATGGATGGCCTGCTGGCTATCGATCTCCCGGCCCGGGAGATGAAGATTGTGCTGTACGTGGCGAAGGCCACCATCAACTACGGCGCGGGCGCTCAACGCATCCCGGCGACCGACATCGCGAAAGCCATTCATGCCCATCCTGACTCCGTATCCAAGGCAATTTCGAGCTTGCTGCGTCGCCGGGTTCTGTTCCGCGAGGGCGGTGCACGGGGTGACATCGGCGTGAATGACCCGAAAGACTGGGCCTACATCATTGAGCCGAAACAGACCAAAACAGCCGACTCGGCTGAAGTGGTCCGAATCGGCGATGAGTCGAAACAGACCAAAACCGCCGACTGCCTTCTTTATTCTAAGAATCTAACCCCCTATGTATCTCTTCCTTCGGAAGAGAATACATTCCCCCCCAGCGACGAAGAGCCGGCTCCGGCCAAGGCTGACCGCAAGGTGCCGTTCGGGAAGGCCGCCATGTTGGCCAACAACCCGCACGGCCTGGAGGAGTCGCTGATCGCTGACTACCTGACGGTTCGCAAGGCCGCCAAGGCCCCAGTGACGGCCCGCATTTGGGCAGGCCTCAACCTGAAGCTGGAGCAGTGCAAGGCGTTCGGCATCCAGCCCGCCCAAGCCCTGGAAGTCGCCGTCGAGAACGGCTGGCGCGGCTTCGAAGTGGAGTGGGTCACCAAGCGCATCAGCGCCCAGCTGCCGGCCCAGGCAAAACCTCACAGCCGTCACCACGGCTTCAACGAACGCGACTACACCGCCGGCCTAGCCGAGCGTGAGGACGGCACCTATGCGATCTGAATCGGTGATCACCATGTCCGAGGTGAAAAACGCCGCTGGTTTCCGTATCCAGCCAGCTGACTGTGAGCATCACGGCGCTTTCGAGCAGCGGGTGACCATGCTGATGGGGCGCGAGATTGTTGGGCGCTGCCCTGAGTGCGAGAAAGTTGCCCTTGCCGAGCGCGAAGCCAAGCAGCTGGCGGAGGAAACACGCCTGAAGCGTGAGGCGATGACCCGAAAGCTGGGTTCGGCGCTGATCCCGAAGCGTTTCGCCGACCGCACCCTGGCCAACTACCGCGTCGAGCACGAAGGGCAGCGCAAGGCCTTGGCCTACTGCACGCGCTACGTGGCCGCGTTCGAGGAGATTGAGCGCACCGGCCGTTGCCTGATGCTGCTGGGCAAGGTTGGCACTGGCAAAACCCACCTGGGTGCCGGCATGGCCAACGAGCTGATGCGCAACACCTCGGCAACGGCCGTGTACCGGACGGTGGGCGCCGTCCTGCAATCCATCCGCGCCACGTACGACCGCCACAGCGAACAGGCCGAAGCCGACATCCTGTCCAGCCTGATCGAACCTTCGCTGCTAGTGCTGGACGAGGTTGGGGTGAGCAAGGAGCAGCCGAGCGAATTCGAGCTGACCACCCTGTTTTCGATCATCAACGGGCGCTACGAGCAAATGCGCCCCACGGTGGTGATTTCCAACCTGCAGGCCAGCCAGCTGCGCCACGCCATGGGCGAGCGGTGCTATGACCGCCTCCGTGAGGGCGGTGGGGTGGTGGTGCCTTTCGAGTGGGAATCGCACCGTGGCAAGGAGGAGTTCTGACCATGCGGCAAACCAAGTTGACCAAGGCCGCGCGCGGCCGGGAGTGCCAGGTGCGCATTCCGGGTGTGTGCAACGGCAACCCCGAGACCACCGTCCTTGCACACTACCGGCTGGCCGGCACCTGCGGCGTCGGCAAGAAGCCGCACGACCTGCAGGGCGCGTGGTGCTGCAGCGCTTGCCACGACGCCTGCGATGGGCGTAGCCGGGCCGTGGACCGGGATACCGCCCGCCAGTACCACGCCGAGGGCGTCATGCGCACCCAGGCGCTGCTGCTGAACGAGGGGGTGCTGATCGCATGAATGCTCCCGCCCTCCGCCCGTTCAAGGCCAAGCCGGCCCGCGCCAAGCCCGTCGACCGGGAAGGGCAGGAGCAGACCGCGCTGATGCAGGAGCTGCAGCTGCGCTACCCGCAGGCCTACAAGTTGATCTACCACGTGCCGAACGGCGGGCACCGGGTCAAGGCCGTGGCCGCTAAGCTGAAGGGGCAGGGCGTGAAGGCCGGCGTTCCCGACCTGGTGCTGCCAATGGCGCGGGGCGGCTACTTCGGCCTGTACATCGAGTTCAAGGCCATGCCTCCGTTCGATGCTCCAGTGTCGCCAAGCCAGGACGCCAATCTGCAGGCGCTCGCTGCCCAGGGCTACCTGGCCATCGTGTGCCGGGGCAACATCGATGCGGTTGAAGCCATCCGGGCCTACCTGCTGCTGCCAGCGACGGTGGCCGCATGAGCGCGACCCGGGAAGTGAAACTGAGCGAAGCGGAGGTGCGCCGACAGGCTGCTGACAAGTCGGTGCGCGACCTGCGCGACCCGCGTCATCCCGGCCTGTACCTGCGCTTCTGGAGCAACCGCGAGCGCGGTACCTGGCACCTGGTTCGCGGCAAGAAATGGGTGCCGGTCGCTCGCTGGCCGGACCTGCCCGTGGCCGTGGTGATTGCCGAGCTGCCTGCGCTGCGTCAGCGCCTGCTGCGTGACCCGGCCACCGCGCCGGTGGTGTCGGGCATGGCCACCGTGGGCCAATTGCTCGACTGGTACGGCGACCGCATGGCGCGTGACCGCTCGCTGTCGGCGAAGCGCAAGGCCGGCGCCCGATCCGCCATTGCCCAGCACCTGAAGCCTCGCCTGGATGACTTGGTCGTGGCCAGCGTGAGTGCCGAGGCGCTGGACAAGCACCTGATGTGGCCGTGCCAGGCCGAAGTGTCGCTGTCCTACCTGCGGCAGATGTTCGCGCTGCTGCTGACTGCCTTCCGCCAGGCCCTGCAGCTTGGGCTGATCGACCGTAACCCCATGGCCGGGATGCGCTTCAACGACTTCACCAAGGCCCGGATCCTGCCCAAGGCGGCCCGGCTGCGCGGTGTGCAGTTGCCCGAGCTGATGCAGCAGCTGGCCCAGGCCTTCGAGCAGGAGCCCGGAGACGCCATGCTGGCCCTGATGATGCTGGCCCACGGCACCCGGATCGGCGAGACCCGCATGGCGCGTTGGAGCGAGGTTTCCCTGGCCGCCGCCGAGTGGTTCATTCCGGCGGCGAACACCAAGACCCGCACCGAGCACCGCCTGCCACTGACCACCCAGGTGGCGGCGCTGCTGACCCGGTACCGGACGATCCAGCAGGCCCGGGGCTATGAGGGCGTCTACCTGTTCCCGAACCGGCGCGGGCTGCCGCTGAGCGAAACCCAGGCGAGCATGGTGTTCACCCGACTGGGGCAGGGCGAGTGGACCAGCCACGACCTGCGCAAGGTGTCCCGCACGACCTGGACCGACCTGGGCATCGACGGCCACATCGGCGAGATGCTGCTGAACCACACGCTGGGCAAGATCGCCAGCACCTACATCCACACCCAGGCCATGCAGCAGCGCCGGGCAGCCCTGGAGAAGTGGCACGCCTGGTTAGACGGCATCGGCTTTGGTGCCATTCACGGCCTTACCAGGGCCTTATCCGAAATTTCACAGAATTCAGGCGAGCCAGCGGCACACAAGGCCTCCAGCCACCTTGCCGAATTTGTAATTAGCGAGGATTCGAAGTGACAAGGAAGAGCCATGGCCCTGCCTTCAAGAAGGTTGCGATCAAGTTGGCTCAGTGCCCTTTGTGCCGTGGGAGAGCGGTCACTCAGGGTGTGTTTCACGAACTGCCATGCGGCCACTGCCATGCCTCGGGCTTTGTGGCGGCTGCAACTGGTGAGGCCCTTGCCCTGGATGAACTGGTGACCCAGCTCAGCATGAGGCTCCAGGCAGCGCTGCGGCAGATCGAGCAGTTGAAGAACCCTCAGGCATCCGGGCCTGAGGCGACATATCAGGGAAGCAACCGGCGCGGCGCCGGCGGCACCAACCACACCGGCGATTGAGGGGGAAGGACATGAGCAACGTAGAAAGAACGGCCGAGGAACTGCTGGAGCACTGGGGGCGCTGGGTGGTGCTGGGCTCAGGCGTGTCTTGCTGCGCCTCGCGGGAAAACACCATTCTTGATCCGATGATCACGGACGACGACGCGTTGTTCATTGATCGTCTGGTTGGGCGCCTGCGCAAGCGCTACCCAGAATGCGGCCAGGTCATCATCAAGTACTACACGGCCCGCGACGCAGCGCTCAGGGATGTAGGCAAGAAGCTGGGCTTTGGCGAGGAGAAGACCCGGCAGCTGTGGAAGGCTGGTGTGGCGTGGATTGATGGTGCTCTCGATATTCGTCGCGAGGCGGCTTGACATCCCCGGTCCTCACCCGTATCTTTCGTGTTACTTTGCGGTAGGTGCGCGAGAGCAAACTCGCCATCACCAGCAGCCTCCTTAGAGCCTCGGCATTTGCCGGGGCTTTTTCGTTTTCGGCTCCACCACACCCATCGCCCCGAGCTGGGAGTGCTGTTGGGGCCGAACCTATTCCGCTCCCCAAAAGGGAGGAACAGAGATGCCGAACATGCCCGAGAAGGATCCTGGCCTGTGGGCCGCTGTGCTCGCATGGGTGCTGGCTCACCAGCCTCAGCTGTACACCGGTGGAATGGCTGCCGCCGTGGCTATGTGTCGTGTCATCTACGGCGGAGGCCGCGGTCGTAAGATCGCCCTCGAGGGCACGATCTGCGGCCTGATCGCCATCAGTCTGCTGCCAGTGCTGGAGTACTTCGCGCTTCCTCCCAACCTTTCTGTCTTCGCCGGTTGCCTGGTTGGATTCATTGGCGTGGAGAAGCTGCGTGAGTACTCCGACCGGTTCATGAGCAAGAAGGTGGAAGGCTGATGGCCAGGCTCAAGACGCTCGGCTCTCGCATCAAGGAGAGCGCTGGTAGTCGGGTCAAGATGGTGAGCCCTGGCAGCTGGCGGAGCGGAATGACCAGCTCCCAGCGCGGCTACGACTACCGATGGCAGAAGGCGCGAGAGCAGTACCTGCGCGATAACCCGCTGTGCGTCTACTGCGCTCGGCAAGGCCGAACAACTGCTGCCAACATTGTTGACCACATCGTTGCGCATCGCGGCGACCAGGATCTGTTCTGGAATCAGGCGAACTGGCAGTCGTTGTGCAAGCCCTGCCACGACTCGGTCAAGCAAGCCGAGGAGGCTGCTGGCCTGATGGGCTGACCGTCAGCGGAATGGCGCGCGGTCGCCTGAAGCACCATCGAGGCACGTCAGTGGCGTGCTGCTAGGGTGGGGGGAGGTCAAAATATAGCGATTCTCAACTAGCTAGACCGCCACCGACCCCACGTGCACATTTTTCTCCCCCCTCAAGGTTTTTGTTAATGGTGTTAACAGACAAACAGCGACAGTTTGTTGACGCTAAAGCCCGAGGTGCGTCCAACAAAGAAGCAGCGGAAGCCGCAGGCAGCAAGGCCTCGACCGCTGCTGCTGCAGGTTCGCGCTGGGCCAATGATCCGAAGATCGCAGCCGCCATTTTGGCTCGCAAAGCTGAGCTCAGTGTTAACCCTGAGCCGAAGAAACGAAGCAGAAAGCCGAAAGCTGAAGAAGCCACCGGCGAGCCAGTGGAGGTCAATGAGGCTGACGGTGAATTTCTCAGTTGCCTGCCTTCCACCCAGGACCCTCTGGAGTGGTTGCTGGCCCTGATGAATGAACCCCGGGCCAAGGTTTTCGACCGGCGTAACGCCGCGCAGACGGCAGTTCCCTATATCCACGGGAAAAAAGCCGAGGCCGGGAAGAAGGAACAGAAGGCGGAGGCCGCGAAAGTGGCTGGCAGGGGCAGGTACTCCCAGAGCAAGCCCCCCCTCACTGTCGTCAAGGGGTGATGCATGCTTTGGACAACGGCCTGCCCGGACTGGTGGCGGCGATTGGCTGCCGGCGAGTCGATCATTCCCGAGCCGCTGTTCCCGCAGGAAGCAGAGGAGAGCATTGAGGTATTCAAGGGGCTTCGCATTGTCGATGCCCCGGGCAGCCCAACCATTGAAAGTGCGTGCGCCCCTTGGGTGCTCGCTTTCGCAGGTGCGGTGTTCGGTAGCTACAACACCGAGACCGGGGAGCGCCTGATTCGGGAGTTCATGCTCTGCATCCCGAAGAAGAACAGCAAGTCGACGATCGCTGCCGCGATCATGTTGACGGCCCTGGTCCGAAATTGGCGGATGTCGGCCGAGTTCATCATCCTCGCGCCGACCAAAGAAATTGCCGACAACGCCTTCGTACCGGCCAAGGACATGGTCAACAACGATGATGAGCTGAAGGATCTGCTGCACGTTCAGCCACACCTCCGGTTGATCACCCATCGGGAAACAGGTGCCACGCTGAAGGTGGTGGCCGCCGACAGCGATGTGGTTGGCGGCAAGAAGGCAGTCGGCGTGTTGATCGACGAAGCCTGGCTGTTCGGCAAGAACCCCAAGGCTGCGGACATGATCCGCGAGGCCACCGGCGGGCTGCTGTCTCGCCCGGAAGGTTTCATTATCTGGCTGACCACGCAGTCGAACGAGCCGCCAGCCGGCGTGTTCCGCTCGAAGCTGAACTACGCGCGAGGCGTACGCGACGGCCGTATCAACGACAACCGCTTCCTCCCGGTCATCTACGAGTTCTCCAAGGAGATGATCGATAGCGGGGATGCACGTAAGCCCGAGAACTTCCACCTGGTCAACCCGAACATGGGCTACTCGGTGGACCGCCCAACGCTCGAGCGCCTGCACATGCAGGCGGAAATCGATGGCGAGGCGGAGATGCGTGGCTTCCTTGCCAAGCACCTCAACATCGAGATTGGCCTTGCGCTGATGTCCGACAGCTGGGTTGGGGCGGCGTACTGGGAGGCCCAGGCCAAGCCAGGGCTCACATTCGACAGGTTGCTCGAGCTATGTGATGTCATTGCGGTTGGTGGGGATGGTGGTGGCCTGGATGACTTACTCGGATTGGCGGCAGTCGGGCGGATGCGCGAAACACGCACCTGGCTGCATTGGGCGCATGCCTGGGCCCATCCTTCTGTACTGGAGCGGCGGAAGTCGGAGGCACCCAGACTGCTCGACCTGCAGGCCACGGGTGACCTCACCATAGTTGAGCGCATTGGTGACGACGTTGAGCAGCTTGCGGCGATTGTGGCGAGAATTCACCAGGCCGGCCTGCTGGATAAGGTGGGGCTCGACCCGGCGGGGATTGGCGCTGTGCTTGACGCGTTGGCCGAGGCTGGAGTTCCGGAAGAAAAAGTGATCGGGATTTCCCAGGGGTGGAAGCTCACGGGGGCGATCAAAACCACAGAGCGGCGCCTTGCGGATGGTTCTCTCCAGCACTGCGGGCAGCCTCTCATGGCGTGGGCCTGCGGCAACGCCAAGGGCGTTCCTTCTGCGAACGCTTTCCTGATCACAAAGCAGGCTTCCGGCACAGCAAAAATCGACCCGCTGATGGCCACTTTCAACGCCGTCTCGTTGATGGCATTGAATCCACAACCCGAGAAAACGCTCTCGGACCACATCATGAAGCACGGAATCAGATCGCTATGACCACTGAACAAGAGGCGCCTCGCGAAGACGAGGTGTCGACCCTCGCTCGTCTGCGCGAAAGCCTGCCGGACCTGGTGGGCATGGTCGGCTTCGGTCTTCTGGCGCGCGGCCTCTGGGTTGGCTTCGGTGAGGCGGTGTCGCTATCAGTATGCGGCACCATCCTGATGGGGCTGTCCGCCTACGCCATCATTCGAGGGGGTAGCTGATGTTCCGAGCGCTCCTTGGAAGAAAGAGCAATCCGTTGACCATCGACACGCCAGAGAAACTGGCACAGGCGTTGGGCTCCGGCTATGAAACCTCCACTGGCCAGCGTGTGACGACTTCCAGCGCCCTGCAGCAGCTGGTGGTTTTCAACTGCGTTCGCGTGCTGTCCGAGTCGATAGGCATGTTGCCATGCCGGCTGATGAAGCAGACGGACAAGGTACGGTTACCAGCTACAGGTCATCGGCTGTATCCGCTGCTGTCCATGGCTCCTAACGGCTATATGACCGCCCAGGAATTCTGGGAAATGCTGGTAGCGTGTTTGTGCTTACGCGGCAACTTCTACGCCTACAAGGTCGAGGCCTTGGGCAACGTCATCGAGCTGTTGCCACTCAATCCGGACATCGTCCACCCGAAGCTCAACGACGACTGGTCAGTTGAATACAAAGTCGATTTCAAAACTGGACCGAGAACGCTTACGCAAAAAGAGATCTGGCACGTTCGGCTGTTCACGCTGGATGGGCTGAATGGCTTGAACCCAATCGCCTACGCCCGCCAGACGCTTGGACTTGGCCAGGCGATGGATGCTCATGCTGGAAAGCTGTTCACCAACGGCGCGGTTACCAGCGGGGTCCTGCGAACGGAGCAAACGCTCACCGACGAAGCGTTCGGTCGGCTTAAAGAGGAGTTCCAGGGCGAGCACATGGGTGTGGCCAATGCTTACAAGCCAATGATCCTGGAGATGGGGCTGGACTGGAAACCTATCAGCCTGAATGCCCAGGACACGCAGTTTATCGAGTCCAAACGGATGACCGAGGCGCAGCTATGCGGCCTGTTCCGGGTGCCGCCGCACCTGGTGGCAAATATGGACAAGATGACGCTCAACAACGTTGAGCAGATGGGCATGAACTTCGTGAACTACTCCCTGGTACCGATCATCACCCGCATCGAGCACAGGGTGCAGGTTGGCCTGCTCAGCGAGAAAGACCGGCTGACCCATTACGCCAAATTCAATGCTGGCGCGCTCATGCGCGGCGATCTCAAGGGGCGGTACGAGGCGTACGCGAAAGGCATTCAGTGGAGCATCTTGAGTCCCAACGAGTGTCGCGACCTCGAGGATATGAACCCTCGAGAAGGCGGAGACATGTACCTGAGCCCATTGAACATGACCACCAAACCAGAGGCTGCCGACGATGCAGACAAAACAGCGCCTTGATCGACCGCTGACCATCAAGTCGGTCAGCGAAACGGGCGAATTCGAGGGTTATGGCTCCGTCTTCGGCGTCGAGGACAGCTACGGCGACGTAGTGGTCCGTGGCGCCTTTGAAGCCAGCCTGGCTCGGTGGAAAGAGAAGGGCCGGCTGCCGGCGATGCTCTGGCAGCACAACATGAGCGAGCCAATCGGTATCTACACCGAGATGCGCGAGGATGATGTGGGGTTGTTCTTCAGGGGGCGTTTGCTCATCGAGGATGACCCGCTCGCCAAGCGCGCCCATGCGCACATGAAGGCCGGCAGCCTGACGGGCACCTCTATCGGCTACATGCTGGACGACTACGAGTACGACAAGGAAAAGGGCGTCTGGATCCTGAAACAGATCGACCTGTGGGAACTGTCCCTGGTCACCTTCCCGGCCAACGACGAGGCCCGGATCACCGATGTGAAATCTCTGCTGGCCCGCGGTGAGACCCCACCGCCCAGCAAAGTGGAGCGAGCCCTGCGAGAGGTTGGGTTCTCTGGCTCCCAAGCCAAGGCCTTCATGGCTAAGGGCTACGGCGCAGTTTCACCGCGAGAGGCGGGTGCCGACGCATCACTCAATTACCTGAAATCCCTTATTGATCGCATTTGAAGGAGCCTCTCATGGCCGTTGAAGAAAAAGACATCAAGGAAGTCGCCGAAGCCCTGGGCAAGAAATTCGACGAGTTCAAGGAAAAGAACGACAAGCGCATCGCTGGCTTGGAAGAAGAAAAGGGCAAGCTTTCCGGTCAGGTTGACACCCTGAACGAAAAACTGGGCGAACTCGACGAGCTCAAGTCGTCGCTGGAGAAAGAGCTGGCCGACCTCAAGCGCCCGGACGGAACCGGGACCAAGGCTGCGAGCGAACACAAGGCTGCGTTCATGCAGTTCGTCCGCAAGGGTGTCGACAGCGGATTAGGTGATTTGCAGGCCAAGGCGCTGCAGATCGGCGCCGATGCTGATGGCGGCTACGCCGTGCCTGAAGAGTTGGACCGCAGCATCATCGAACTGCTGAAAGACTCCTCGCCAATGCGCCAGGTTTGTAACCAGATCACCGTTGGCTCTCCAGACTATCGCCGCCTGGTGAGCCTCGGTGGCGCGGGGTCGGGCTGGGTAGGCGAAACCGATCCACGGCCAGCAACCGGCACTCCGACCCTCGGCCAGATCTCCGCTTTCATGGGCGAGATCTACGCCAACCCGCAAGCCACTCAAACCAGCCTGGACGATATCTTCTTCGATGCTGAAGGCTGGCTGAACAGCGAGGTGTCTCGCGAGTTTTCCGAGAAGGAGGGCAACGCGTTCACTCTCGGCAACGGCATCAACAAGCCAAAAGGCTATTTGGCTTATGAGTTGGTTACCGACGGCGACAAAACCCGGGCGTTTGGCAAGTTGCAGAAGCTGATCTCCGGCACTGCTGGTGGCTTCAATGGCGACAAGCTGATCGACTTGATCCACTCGCTCAAGGCCGGGTACCGGGCAAACGCCCGGTTCATGATGACCAACCTCACCGTCGCTTATGTCCGCAAGCTGAAGGACAGCGAGGGCAATTATCTGTGGCGCCCAGGCCTGGAGCTCGGCCAGCCTTCGACTCTGTTGAGCTACGGCATCACCGAGAACGAGGACATGCCCGACGTTGCTGCGGACGCCAATGCGATCTCGTTCGGCGACTTCAAGCGTGGCTACACCATCGTGGACCGTATCGGTACCCGCGTACTGCGCGACCCTTACACCAACAAGCCGTTCGTTGGCTTCTACACCACCAAGCGCGTCGGCGGCATGCTCGTCGACTCCCAGGCGATCAAGGTTCTGACCCTGAGCGCAGCCTGATCGAGCGGGCGCCTCCGGGCGCCCTTTCTCCGGAGGATTTATGCCAATCATTCTCGTGAAGAAGCCGTTCCCATTCGCCGTGGATGGCAATCAGGTGGTCGAGTTTCAGGCCGGCGAGCAGGATGTGTCGGAGCGGTGCGCGCTGGTGGCGGTCGAGCACCTGGGCGTGGCCGAGTACCTTGAACGCCGGAGCGCGGCAGGGCTGCGTGAAGACGTTCCTACTGTGGCCGAGTGGGTTGAGTCCGGCTATCCAGCGGCGACCTATCCGCCGGCAGGCTACTCCTCGCGCAGCTCGCAGGAAGAGATCGACGCGGCGATCCAGTTGCAGAAGGACGCTGAGAACGAAACCGACCCGCTGAAGATGACTGTTCCCAAGCTGAAGGAATGGCTGACCGCGAAGAACATCGACTTCGATCCCGCTGCGAAGAAGCCAGAGCTGCAGGCCTTGGTGCCGAAATGATTGACCTTGCCCTGGTCAAAACGCACCTGAAGGTTGACGGCGATGAGGAAGACACCCTTGTCCAAGGGTACGTCGACGCTGCCATCAGTACTTTCGAACTCTGGACAAACCGCAAGTTGATCGCCGAGGGCGATCCGCTGCCTGATCCGGTCGACAATGCCTTGGTCATCACCAAGGCGATCAGCCAGGGCGCTCTGCTTCTGGTCGGGCACTGGTATGCGAACCGAGAGACGGTCGCCATCGGCACCATTGCAACAGAGCTTCCGATGGCGACCAACGCCCTCTGGCTCCCGCACCGTTGGGTGAACGTATGAGGGCCGGACCCATGCGGCACCGCTGCCGGGTCCTCAAGCCCCACAGGGAACAGAACAGCTCCGGCGGTTTCAAGGAGACCTGGCTGGAGGCTGGCGAGATCTGGGCGGAAGTCACCACTCCGACCGGCCGTGTGGCGCCGGTGGCCGAGCAGTTGCAGGCGGTGATCAGCGCCGAGATCCGCATCCGGCCGCGCTCGGACATCGTCGCTGGCTGGCGACTGACCGAGAAACGCACTGGCATGACTTACCGGGTCGAGGCGCCGCTGCTCAACAACGAACGGGACATGCTGCGGCTGCTGTGCTCCAGCGTCCCCAACCCATGAGGTGAACCATGAAAATTCAAGCACTGGGGCCACTGACCGGCGCCTCTGGCGAGCGCGAGAAGGGCGAGACCTTCGTCGTCGAAAAGGCCTATGGCGAAGGGCTGATTGCCCGCGGCTACGCCGTGGAAATCAAGGACGAAACCACCCCCGACAAGCCAGCGAAGGCCGCCCAGGTCAAGGAGTAGGCCATGGCGCGCCGGTCCAGTATCCGTGGCGATATCCGGCTGCGCCGGACGCTGCGCAACATACACAAGACGATGGACAACGAACTGCAGCCGGCCATGGCCAAGGCGGCGGCGCGCGTGCTGGCCACTCAGCAGCAGCTGATCCCGAAGGACACTGGCGCTGCGTCGGCGGCACTGCGGGTCTACGTCGCCCCCAGCGGCCTGGATGCCCAGGTCGGTATCAGGGGCAAGCGGGACAACCGGCGATTCTTCTACCTGCGGTTCCTCGAATATGGCACCAAGGGCTATTCCGGCAGCATGTACCAGCGAGCTGACCGCAACGCGGTTGGCGGTGTGCACACCAACAACCGAGACAAGTCGAAGCTGAAAGGGCGCCGCAATGCGTTCCGTCAGCGTGATACCAAGAACAAGTCGGATGGGCAGCACTTCTTCGGCAAGTACCCGGACATACCCGCCAGGCCGGCTCATCCGTGGCTGCGGCCGTCGCTGGACGTCAACCGCGAATACGTGATGGCCGACCTTCAGGAAGCTGTCCGGCGCACGCTGCGTAAGGCGAGCCAGGGGGTAGGCAATGGCTGATCCATCGCTGGCCCTGCAGGAGGCTATCTTCGCCAGGCTTCAGGCTGAGGTCAGTTGCCCGATCTACGATGGTGCGCCGCTGAATGCGGCCATGCCGTACGTGTCGATCGACCGGGAGGTCTCGGTCAACAGTAGCCCGATCTCTGGCCGAAAACGCGAAACGCGCCTGCTGTACCTGTCTGTCTGGTCCGATGCGGTGGGCCAGGCCGAGGTGAAGCGCATCAACGGTGAGGTCATCGCCGCCCTGGACGAGCGCAGGCTGCCGCTGGAGGTAGGCCGCGCTGTTTCCGTTCGGGTCGAGCAGGCCGACGCCCAGCGCGACGCCGACGGCATCACTTACCAGGGCTCGATTACCGTCCGCGTGATTACCACCCACTGAACCAACCAACGGCCGCACCGCGGCTTTTATCCAATGAGCCTTTGGAGGATCCCCCATGGCCGACGACAACCTCAACACAGCCGCCGGCTGCCGCTTCTTCATCGGCGGCAAGACCGGCGCGGACACCGAAACCGAGTACAAGGCCGACACTTACGTCGAAGTGGGCGAGATCGAGGACCTGGGCGAGTTCGGTGACACCTTCAGCAGCGTGAACTTCACCTCGCTGAAAGACGGTCGCGTGCGCAAGTACAAGGGCACCGCTGACGCTGGTGACTTGACCCTGACCGTGGGCCTGGATAACGGCGATGCTGGGCAGAACGCCGTCAAGACCGCGCACAAGGACCGTAGCAAGGGTGACTACAACATCAAGATCACCCTCAACGACGGCGACCCAGATGCCTCGCCAGTGGTAAATCCAACCACGTTTTACTTCCGTGGGAAGGTGATGAACAACACCGTAGCGCCTGGCGCTGCTGACAACGTGGTCCGCCGGAACGTCACCATTGGCATCAACTCCGACATCCTCGAGCTGCTGCCAGCACCGGTTACCCCATAACACCCGGGGCTTCGGCCCCGGCAACACAGGACCTGATCCATGAACAATACGTTGCACGGTACAGTCACCGTGAAGCTGGGTGACGAGGAATTCACCCTGCAGCCCACCCTCAAGGCCGTTCGCGCAATCGAGAACCGCTTTGGAGGTCTGCGCGGCGCCTCTCAGACGATTAACGCCCTGAGCGTGGAGGGTTGCGCGATCATCCTAGCCGCCGGTGCAGGCCTGGAAGGCAAGGCTGCCGAAGATGTGACCGAGAAGGTCTGGCAGGCGGGCGTGCTCGAAGTATCAACGCAGCTCAACGCCTACATCGTCGCGCTCTATAACCCTCGCGGCGTCGACAAGGGAAAGGATCAAGCCGGGACGGCGTGAGCGCCGTTGAGGACGGAAGTTACGTCGACCGGCTGTTCTCGATCGCCACAGGCTGGTTGGGGTGGTCACCCGATACCGCTTGGCGTACCCCACTGCCCGAGCTGTTCATGGCGATGGATGCCAGGATTGAGTGGGTGCAGATGACAAATCCCTTTGGCTCCGGCAAGGCGGGGCAGCAGCAGGAGAAGCCGAAACCTACTACGGTGGCGGAGAAGCTGCGGCAGGCGCTAACGGGCAGAAGGGCTGCTTGAGTTGAGCCCGGGAGTTATCCTATGCCCCGATTTGATTTGGGGATGGATCCATGCAGCTACTTATCCTATTGGCGCTTCTAGTAATCATTGTCCTGATAGCTCCCTGGATGTTGGGGGTAATTGCGACTGTCGTAGTCGCCGGAGGAGCGGCTTTTTTTGTCTTCTGTCTCGGAGCTGCCCTCGTTCTTGGTATTGCAGCGCTTGTGCTGCGATACCTGGGCGACCCGGTAAAGCAACAAGAGCGCCTCGAAAAGAGAGCTAGGAAAGTTGCCGATGCCGCGAACCGAGCCAATAGAAGGCCCGATTGATGCCCGCATTCATTGTTCTTGAGCCCGGCGATGCCGGGCTTTTTATTGCCTGGAGATCGGCATGGCAGATTCAGACATCCAGGGGATGCTGGTCCGTATTGAAGCGACCACTGCTCAGCTTCGCTCTGAAATCGCAAGAGCTGAGTCCACTGTTGCTCAAGGGGCCACGGCGATAGACCGCGGCCTTGCTCGAATTGACGAGAGCTTTGATCGGGCAGGGGAAAGCGCTCAGAGCGCCGGCGCCCTGATCAAGAATGCTCTAGCCGTGGCGGTGGGCGCTGCCTCGGTCCGTTCCATTATCGATGTCGCCGACTCCTACTCACAGATGTCGGATCGAATGGGGCTGGCGACCTCCAGCGTCAATGAATACAACCTGGTGCAGGACAGGTTGCTAGACACGGCCAAACGCACTTATCGCCCCCTGAGTGAAGCCCAGGAACTGTACATCCGGACGGCAGACAGCCTGAAGTCCATGGGGTACAACACCAGCGAAGCGCTGGATGTGATGGACAGTTTCAGCTTCCTGCTTGTTACCAACTCTGCCAGTACTGACAAAGCAGCCTCTGCCATTGATGCATATTCCAAAGCGCTGCAGACCGGTAAGGTCGAGGCCGATGGTTGGCAGTCGATTCTGGCGGCAATGCCAACCATCGTAGACACCCTAGCAAAAGCGACCGGTAAGAGCGCTGAGGAGATCCGCTCTCTCGGGGCAGACGGCAAGCTCAGTCTAGATATCCTCACCGAAGGCTTGCAGAAGTCGGCACAGGCAAACGGTGAACTGGCTGACAGCATGGGTGTAGCGGTACGTGATGCACTGCAAAATCTCAGCAACGCCTTCTCTGTTTATATAGGCCGCTTGAACGAGACCACTGATGGAACTGGGATTTTAGCTCAGGGTATCAGCGTCATCGGTGACAACTTCGAATCGCTGGCGAACATCGCTGGTGTTGTCGCTGTGGGTGCACTTGCGGGCTACGCTCGGAGCCTTGCCGGTAGTGCCGCAGCTTCACTTGCAGCGACCAAAAGTGCTATCTCGGACGCCATCGCACGGAAGGCCCAGGCGACTGCTGTTTTGCTTGCCGCGCAGGCTGAGCAGCAGAAGGCTCAAACAGCAGTCTTTCTGGCCGAAAAAGAGGCCGTTGCTGCGCGTGGGACTGCTGTACAGACCCAAATGTCGCTGCAACTCGCTGAGGCGAGGATGCTTGAAACGCGAGCAACGAACGCAGTTGCGGCGGCCCAAGCAACTGTTAGTCGCGCCTCTCTGGGGGTCATGGGGGTTCTTGGAGGGCCCGCTGGTATAGCAGCCCTTGCAATCGGTGCCGCAACTGCCTTCCTCACTCTGCGTGACAACACCAGCGTCCTTGAGGAAAAGCTGGGCGATCTCAACGACCCAATTGACAAGCTGGTTGAGCGTTTCAACAAACTAAACCGTGCCACCCAGTCCGTTACCCTGCGCGAGCTGAAAGCTTCGATCGAGGATGCAGAGAGCGAGCTGACAACTGCCGCCGGATCGATCGCATTCGAGTTCCAGAGCAGCCTCACCAATGCAGGATTGGCGGGCGCGTCAGGGTTCATGGGCGGCATCGCGCCGCTGCCGGCCGAGTTCCAGGCGGCGATGGACATCGTGAAGAAAGCCTCGGCCGATCAGGCTGCCGGAATGGCTGTCGACTGGAAGGAGGTCGCTGATCGTATCAGGGAGGTTCCAGGCGTCACCGCAGAAATGGCCGATGCCCTGGAGGAAAGCGGCGGTGCGGCGACCGAGAAAGCAGAGGTAATCAATCGTCTCAAGCAGGCCATGGCTGAGCTGACGGGTGAGACTGATGCGAATACGAAGGCTGAAAGGCAGAACGCAGCGGCTCGGGCAGCAACAGCCCAGGAAACCCAGAAGTATCTCGATCAGCAACTGAAGCAGCTGGCCTCGGCGCAGGACAAGACCAACACTGATGCCGCAAAGCGCTACATCGCAGAGAGGGTTGACCTAACTGAAAGCGAGAAGGCAGCAATCCTTTCGGTTGCAGCGGCCAGGGACGCACAGAAGAAAGCTGACGACGATGCCACCAAGGCACGCCGAAAGGGCGCATCCGAAGCCGAGCAGTCCGCCAAAAAACAGCTAAAGGACTTCGAGTCCACCGAGGAAGGCTACAAGCGGCAAATTCAGCTGATCAACACTACCGGCGATAAGCAGAAGGATGCCACCGAGGTCGCCAAGCTGTCGTTCGAGCTGCAGGAGGGTAAGCTTGGCAACCTGTCGAAGGCCCAGCAAAAACACCTGCTGGAGCTGGCCGCCGAGCTCGATTCGCTCAACAAGATCAAGAAGGCCAACGAGGACGCCCTGAAACTCAGTGCGTTCAAGGCGGCTCAAGCCACCGGTACTCAGACCGCGGTCAATGGCTACGACCAGGACCTTGCCGGGATCGGTAGAGGTGACAAAGCGCGCGATCGCATGCGGGCAGACCTGGCGCTACGCCAGAAGTACGTGGAAGACCTCAACTCCCTGAACGAGCAGCGCAACACCGGGCAGATCAGCCCGGAGCTCTACCAGCAGGAAACGCAGGTCCTCGCTGACGAGCTCAACAAGCGTCTCGCGGCCCAGCAGAACTATTTCCAGCGGGTCGATGAGGCGCAGTCGAGCTGGTCGAACGGTGCCACAGCAGCCCTGGAAAACTATCTCGACAGCGCCGCCGATGTAGCCGGCCAGACGCAGGAGCTGTTCACCAATGCGTTCAGCAACCTCGAAGACGGCATCGTTCAGTTCATCAAGACCGGCAAGGCGTCGTTCAAGGACTTCGCGGACGCGATCATCGAGGACCTGATTCGCATCCAGGTGCGCCAGGCGGCTGCCGGCTTCCTCAGTTCGGCGTTCGGCTTCTTGGGCGGCGGTGGGGCGGCGCTGGGGAAGGGCACCATGACCGGGTTCAGCGAGGTCATTCCCAACGCCAAGGGCGGGGTCTACGACTCGCCCAGCCTGTCTGCCTTCTCCGGCGGGGTGTACGACAGCCCTCAGATGTTCGCCTTTGCCAAGGGCGCGGGGGTCTTCGCCGAAGCCGGTCCCGAAGCAATTCTGCCTCTCCACCGGGGGCCTGATGGCTCCCTTGGCGTCATGGCGGCTGGCGCCGGAGGAGGCAGCGGAGAATCCTCGATCACGTTTGGCGGCATCACCCAGCATATCCAGGTGTCAGGGCAAGCCAACGCTGCCACCTTAGCCGATGTTCGGCGAGCTGCCGAGCAGGGGGCGCGGGATGGCTACGAGCTTATGCTGCGAGACTTCAAGACCAATGGCGCCGGGCGGCAGATGCTGCAGCGGCGGTAACTATGCTCGGCCCGCTTCGGCGGGCTTTCTTTTTGGAGTGACCCAATGGCGGAGGAATGGCCCGAGGACCTGGAGCCCACTGAGGTCACCTGGGGTGTCGTCTACAACAATCGGGGCTTCAGTTCTTCGCTGTCAAATTCGCAGCAGATCGTGGCTCAGCCTGGCTCTTACTGGAAGTGCACCATGAATTTCGGCGTTCTGTATGAGGAAGACGAACGCGAACTGACGTCGCTGCTGGGCCGCTTGCACGGGATGTTCGGCACGGTGAACGTCCCATATCTCACCCGCACGCGTGCGGACAACATCGGTGCGCCAGTTGTTGCCGTGGCCAATGCCCAGGCCAGCATCATGCAGCTGCAGGGCATGCTGGCCAGCCGACCGGTATTCAGCCGCGGCGATCTCATCACTATCAGCGGGGAGATGTTCGAGGTGGTGGAGCACGCCTCCTCCGACGCCGCTGGCAAAGCCGTGATTGCGGTGAACAAGCGCATCCGCAAGCTGATCCCGGTCGGCACTGCGGTGGAGTACAAGAATCCCTACTGCGAGATGCGCCGCATGGATGACACCAACGAATGGACCACTCAGCCCGTGGTCTCGAACTCGACTCTGCAATTTCGAGAGGCATTCTGATGGCCACCGGTGTTTTCCCGTTCAGCCAGACAGTCGTCGACATCATCGCCAAGGGCAACTTCATGGCGGTATACGCCTGCCAGCTGGATTTCCCCGATGGGATGGTCTTCGCGCATACCGGTACCGGCGACCTGGTAATCGGTGGCATCACCTATCAGGGCGTCGGCACCTTCGGCGCGGTCGGCCAGTCGCAAGAGAGCAGCAACTCGGGCTCGCCCATGTCCGTGGACCTGACGCTCAACGGCCTGGACACCCAGATCATCACTGAAACCTCGCTGAAGGGGTGCCGGGGGCGCAACGGCAAGCTGATGTTCGTGGTGTTCGACCAGGACGGCAGCTATGCCGCCGACATCCTGTTCAGCGGGCGCATGGACGCCGCCAAGTTCTCCTATGCGGGCAATGGAGAGGAGGGCAACAGCATTACGGTTCCCCTCATCGACCGCATGGCCGAGTGGAACCGGACCGGTACCGAGCGCTGGACCGACGAGAACCACCGGGCTCGCCGGCAGGACGACCGCTTCTTCTTCGCCATCGCCCAAATAGCCGACTGGCCCATTTACTGGGGTGCCTCCAAGGACGCACCGAAGTTCACCTACGAGACATAGCCATGCGAAAGCGCGATTGGACGACACAGCTTGCCAACACGATCAAGGCCGCCACCGAGCGGCCTTTTTCATGGGGCGAATTTGACTGCTGCCTGTTTGCAGCCGACTGCGCCCAGGCGGTGTGCGGTGTCGACCCTGCCGAAGCCTACCGGGGCCGCTACTCCTCCGAGGCCGGAGCCAAGCGCCTGCTGAAGGAGCTGCACGGCTCGCTGGAGGCCGCCTGGGATGCCTGCTTTGTCCGCATCCAACCAGGCCTGCTGCAGCGGGGCGACATCGCCCTGTACGACGGGCCCAACGGGCGAGGCGTGGCGGTGTTCTGGGCGGATGAGTTCTGGTCGGTGTCCCCTGATGGGGTCGGGCGTATTGAGTGTGAACCGTTGACGGTGTGGAGAGTTGAATGAGTTCAGCAGTCAAGAAGGTGGCCCAGATCGCGGTCGGCGCGGCCATTGGCTTCATCCAGGGCGGGCCTTGGGGCGCGCTGGCGGGCGCAGCGATGGCGTTCTACGTTGCGTCGCAGCAGGACAAGCTAGATACCGGTTCTCTGCGCACCAGTGAACCTTCCAGCCAGACCCTGCGCTCGTCCAAGGCGGCTGCACGCTACGTGCTGGGCCGGGTGAGCACTGGTGGCGTTCTGGCCTGGGGGCAGGAGCAGGCCGGCGACCAGACAGACGGCGAATGGTTGCACATGGTCTACGTGCTGTCGGAGGGGGAAATCGATGGCTTGGAAGACATCTTCTTGGGGGAGGAGGTCATTCAGGCCTACGGCCAGTACGCCTCCTATGAACTGGTTACCAACCCGACTCAGGTGAACTCATACCTGAAAGCCAACAGCCGGGACTGGCGCGATACCCAGATCGGCCGGGGCCTGTCCTTCGTGCGGGTATCGTTCAAATACAGCGCCGAGAAGTATCCCTCTGGCATTCCGGATGTGCGCTTCGTGATCCGTGGACGCCGGGACATCTACGACCCTCGCACCCAAACCACCGGCTACAGCGAAAACACTGCCCTTCACATCCTCTGGTTCCTGCGCAACCGTTGCGGTGTGCCGGATGATGAGATTGTGTTCTCCAGCTTCGCCAACAGTGCCAGCGTGTGCGATGAAATGCTGGCCAACGCAGATGGCAGCACCTCGGCACGATACCGCTCAGGCTGTGTCATCGGCGCCGACGAGTCGCGCACCCAGGTGATGCAGAAGCTGGAGACGGCGTGCGGCGGCAAACTGATCCGTGTCGGCGGCCGCTGGATGCTGCAGGTCGGGGCCTACTACGGTCCGTACGACTTCGAGATCACCGAGGACATGGTGATCGGTACCGTCACCGGCAGCACTGAGCCGACCAACGACTCGGCGATCAATACCGTGCGCGGCACCTTCGTTGACCCGGCGCAAGCCTGGGCCGAGACGGACTATCCCGAGGTGTCGGTGAGCGAATGGGTGGTGGCTGACGGCGGTGAGGCAGCAGAAACCCTGTCGTTCTCCTACGTCAGCAACCCGTACCAGGCCCAGCGCCTGGCCAACATCGAACTGCGCCGCCGGCGCGCCGGCGGGACCTTGTCGATCCCCATGAACTTCATGGGCTACAACTGCCGCCCTGGCCGCTCGGTGAAGGTCAACCTGCCATCCCTGAACATCGTGGGCGAATTCATCGTCACCGACTGGTCGATGAGCGCTGACAGCGGCTGTAATGTCTCGGTCGCACAGAATGAGCCGGCGATCTTTGACGACGCCGTGGGTCAGCCATACAACCCGATCGGGTTCATCAGCCTGCCCACTGGCGGCCTGGGCAGCCCAACCGGGCTCACCTGGTCGACTGACGACAATGCTGAGGTGACCCAAGGGACTTTGTCGTGGGACGCCCCCTATGGCGTGGTTACTGGTTACGCTATTACGGTACGGCAGGGCACGGCCGCTGTGCAGGCGCAGCAGGTGCCGGCGACGACGCGCAAACTGCCGCTTTCTGGTCTGCCATCTGGCACCTACACCATGAGTGTTGCTGCCACCGGCCCGTTGACTCGTTCGGGAGAGGCCAGCATCACCGTGAACATCGATGGGCCACCCGTTCCTGAAGCATGCCGGGTGCAGTCCACCATCGACACCATCACGCTATTCCCAAGCAACGTGCAGCACGGGCTAAACGGCGGTACCTACGAGTATTTTTACAGCATGGATCCGTTGGCGGCTGCGGAACAGGCTGAGTACCTGGGGCGGGGCATGAGCCTTACCCACACAGGGCTGGCTTTCTTCACGAACTACTTCTACTTCATCCGCTCTCGGAACGCATATGGGCTGAGTGGCTTCTTGAAGGTCCCAGCATCGACATCGACGGATGTCAGCACCTTTCTTGATGCCCTGGCCGGTCAGATCAGCGAGACGCAGCTGGGGCAGAACCTGTTGGAAGAAATCGAGAAGATTTCCGGCGAGGGCCCGGAGTCGGTGAATGGCCGTATCGAGGCGGCCAAGCAGGAGCTGGAGGATCTGATCACGGACTTGACCGACCCGCTCGAGTACGTCGCTACCAACGCCTATGCCAAGGACGATGCCGTGCGCAGCGGACAGCGCTTGTACATGGCCATTGCGCCGGTACCGGCGGCAGCCAACGGCAGCAACGCCCCGCCGAACCCGACTTACTGGGTCGATATCGGCAGCATTGCCTCGACGGCAAATGGCCTGGCGCAGGCGGTGGCCAAGAACACCACCGACATCGCGACCGTCGACGGGAAGGTCACGGTAAGTGCCGCGATGCTCCAGGCCGTGCAGTCGGCCTACCGTGACGACAACGGGGAGGGGGCCCTCAACGATGCATTGCGGGGCTGGGACACCCTGGCCAAGGCCTCGGAAGAGACGCGCACGCGCGCAACGCAGAACGAAGCCATGGCTACCAGGCTGGTGGTGGTGGAAGCTCGCGTGGATGACAACATCGCAAGTGTCCGGTCCCTGGAGCGCACGGTGGCCACCAACGAGAACGCGACGGCCAGCCGACTCACCGAGGTCAATACCAAGGTGGCCGGCAACACCGCGAGCATTTCTCAGCTGGAGACCGCGGTCACCGACAACGAAAGCTCGACTGCCTCGCGCCTGCAGTCGGTCAATGCCCGGGTCGATGCCGCTAATCAGGCACTCGATCAGGAGAAGCTTGACCGTGACAGCGCGGTGACAGGCGAGCGTCAGGCGCGGGAAGCGGCCGTAGAGAACGAGGCGACAGTTCGGGCGGATGCGGACGAGGCGTTGGGCCTACTGGTCGAAACCGTCAGCGCCCAAGTGGACGAGAATACCGGCAAGATCCAGACCGTGGAGCAGGCCCAGGCAGACACGAACCAGGCGGTTGCCTCGATGCGCACCAATATTGAGGCGGTGTACACGGCTGGGCGGGACGACAATGCCGAGGGTGAGCTGTCTGCGGCCCTTAAGGGCTGGGAAAGCACGGCCAAGATAGCCGAGGAATCGAAGACGCGGGCCACCGCAATCGACGCCCAGGCGAAGAAGACCGAGACGCTGGAGGTGTCGTTCAACTCCGGGCTGGACAAGGCCAACGGCGAGATTGGCAAAACCAACACCGAGGTCCAAAAGACCAGCGCTGCGGTGCAGGTCACCAGCCAGGCCCTGGCCGCGCTCGACGACAAGGCCAGCACAATGTGGTCGGTCAAGATGCAGGTCAACGCCCAAGGCCAGTATGTGGCCGCGGGCATCGGCCTTGGCATTGAGAACGGTCCTGCCGGCCTGCAGAGCCAGTTCCTGGTGTCGGCGGACCGCTTCGCGGTGGTCAATGGTATCAACGGCACCTTGGCGTCACCGTTCGTGGTGCAGAGCGGCCAGGTGTTCATCAACACGGCGCTTATCAACACGGCGTTCATCCAGAACATCATTCTCGGCATGACCCTGCGTTCGCAGGCCGTCGATTCGCAGGGGCGCCCGCTCATTGAGTTGAACATGGTGAGCGGCGCAGTGACGATCCGCGGCCAGACCGCTGATGGATCGATCCTGCTCAACAACGGTGGGCTCTATGTGTACGACGCCAACGGGGTTGAGCGGACAGCGGTAGGGAGATTGACCTGATGGCTGCGATCTACGGGGCCCGGACAAAGGACGCGTCCGGGGTTATTACACTGGATACATCCGTCACGCCGATGCGATCCATATACACCCTCCAAGTAACCGGTAACGGTGCATGGGATCAGTATTTTAGTATTCCGCAGATTAAGGCCAACTCATTTGTTGTAGTGCAATCCCCAGCACCTAATACGGCCGGGGGAATAGAGGCGTGGTGGAGCCCTGGCACCCTTCATCTACGCCGCGCATATAGTGGCAAGTGGAATGTGAAAATTCTTTCCTACGGCGACGTCCAAGACGGCGATACAAAGTACGGCATCAGGACCAAAAACGGCGACAACCTTGTGCAGGTAGATAATAGTAATAAGGTGATGCGAGTCGCTGATAGTGGTTCTTTCGCCATTGGTCGGCGCGGCTCAGGCGACTACATTACAAGTGGCGGAGGGACTTTTAAAACCCCCATAACCACTATTGAAGAACCTTATGTTTTTCTACGTTCTGATACGGGGATGATGGTTTGCAACTACAGGGTGCGTGGCTCGCCTGGGGCGTGGACTGGCTTCACCGTGGATGGCTGGTTCGGTGGGGCCTTCAACACTTTGTACTATACCGTCAAGTGGATGGTGGGAACGACCGCAGCAACAAACACAGCCTTGGGTGATTATGGAGTTGAAATAAACAACGAGCTGTCCGAGGCGACATTCAATAGCAGTGACAACATTATATTGCTGAGTGGTGCATCGCCCTCTTCTGATCGGTTCAAGGTTGCTGGGTCTGATGTTGTGACCGGCTCAACGCTTTGGTCGAGTTTTCAAATGCCTTGGACTGGGGATTTCAATGACTATTTCTTGGCTTCAAGTTTACTACCACAGTTCTATGACGGGTACACCTATTACGAGAACCCGGCAGGGTTTCATGTAGGAAACAGAAGTGTTCTCCAAGCGTATTCCGGCGCAAACACCGGCACAAACGCGTCTGGCGTAAACGGACGGACGGTATTTGCCGGTCGCCCTATGCGCGCACTTTGAATTAAAACGGGAATTCATTATGGCGTGGTACAGAACAGGCACCGTGGCGATCACGGCTGGCCAAACAACGGTGACCGGTACCGGCACCAACTTTTCCGCAAATGCCCGGGTGGGCGATGCTCTGCTGGGCCCTGACGGCAACTGGTATGAAGTGACCAACATTGCCAGCGCTACGGTGCTGAGCATATTGCCGGCATACAAGGGGGCAACGGTAGCCGGCGGCACCTATGCCATCGCGCCGGTGCAGGGCTACACCAAGACCCTGGCTGACAAATTCAACGATATCGCCAACACCTGGGGCTCCACGCTGGCCGGCTTGGGTGCGGTCTCAACCGAGAACGTGTTGCCAGTGAATAAGGGTGGCACTGGCGGCACGAACCAGGCAGATGCTCGCGCCGGTCTAGGCCTGAAAAAGGCGGCTGTGGCGGACATTGTCGGAACCGTGAGCCAGAGCGGCGGTGTTCCGACGGGGGCAATTGTTGAGCGGGGCAGCAATGCCAATGGTGAGTACGTCAAATTCGCCGATGGCACGCTGGTCTGCTGGAGGCGGGATACTTCCGCTACCTCTGTAGCGATGACTTCGGCGAGTGGCGGTCAGTTCTTTGGCAGCTCTTCGGTTGCGTTCCCGGCCTCTTTCGTCGGAGGCATTCCAACTGTGATCCATTGCTCGGCTTCGGCGGGCTCTTTGACCAGCCCCACTTATGCGGCCTCGGTCACTGTCAATGGCTGCGCGCTGTTCTTCGGGTCGGCGGTTTCCGCCACTGTTGGTCATTACATCTCCTATTTTGCTATTGGCAGGTGGTTCTGATGATTCTCAAGCTTTCCCCGGTTCGTTCTGATATCCACCTCTCGGTTGCGAAGACCGGCGACATTCTTGAAGTGAACGGCGTAGCCCTGGACTTCTCGCGCCTGGCCGATGGCGCGACCTTGCCGGCCGAGGCAGTAGGCTGCAACTTCGTGGTTGCCCCAGTGGAGCGTATCAACGGCGACCTGGTGCTTACCCTGATGCTGCCTCATGACGGCGACGCACCGCAGGGTGCGCGCTTCCCGGTCGACCTTTATCCAGCTGACGGTCAGGTGCAGTTGCCCGGCCTGGAGTTGGGCGAACGCCTGGCGGCGAATCCCGGCGTGATTGACTGGTCGCAGGTGATCACCGTCGAGGCCAAGGCTCAAGCTGCTGCCGAGCAGCTGCTCACCACCGTGGTAGCCGACATCGCTCAGCGCCGCGCCGTGGCCGATGCAGCGATTGCCCCGCTGCAGGATGCCGTTGAGCTTGACGAGGCCACCGAAGCTGAGGCCGCTCTGCTGATCGACTGGAAGCGCTACCGAGTGGCGCTGAGCCGCTTACCCGACCAGGAAGGCTACCCCAGCGACATCGAGTGGCCCGCGCCGTCGGCGTGATCCGGCTGAACAATCACCTGCCTTTCGAACACAACCGGCTCAGAGCCGGTATTTTTTTGCCTGGTGAAACCCATGACCGCACGCGGCATCCGCAACAACAACCCTGGGAACATCGACTTCAACCCGCGTAATGCCTGGCAGGGCCAGCTCGGCCTGGAGGAGGGCGTTGCCAAGCCACGCTTTGCCCGCTTCGACCAGGCCGAGAATGGCATCCGGGCCTTGGGCAAGCTGCTGCTGAACTATCGGGGTAAGGATGGTATGCCCGGGGTTGGTCGCCCAGGCATCGACACCCCGCTGGAGTTCATCAGCCGCTGGGCGCCGTCCAGCGAGAACAATACCCAGGCCTATGCCCAAGCCATCGCCAAGCGCCTGGGTGTTGGCGTGCGCGACTCCATCGACATCTCCAGGCCGCAGGTGCTGCGCGAAGCCGTGGTCGGCATCATCGTCCATGAGAACGGTGGCAATCCGTACAAGGCAGAGGTGATCGACGAAGGCGTGCGGAGGGCGCTGGCATGAAGGCGTGGGCCATAGCGGCGGTGATTGTGCTGCTTGGATCCCACTGGGCGGCATACCAGCACGGCCTCTCGGTCGAGCGAGCGAAAGCCGGACAGGCATCAGCGCAACGAGATAGCGGTGACCGGTTGGCCGAGGTGATCGGCGAGCGGGATGCCCGCCAGGAAGAACAACGACGCGCCACGGCGCAGGAGGAGGCGAGAGCGCATGCCCAGGAAGAACGAACGATTGCTGATGCTGGCGCTGCTGGCGCCGATGCTGCTGGCCAGCGGCTGCGCGACCAAAGTACCAAGCTCGCCGCCGCCGTCAGTTGCCCCGGCACGGATACCGCCGCTATCGCCCGAGGCCAGGCAGCCACCCGCGCCGCCATGGTGCTCTCCGAACTGCGCGACCGGGCTGATGCACGAGCGGGAGAGCTGGCAAAAGCTTATGATCGTGCCCGAATAGCCGGTGAGGCGTGCGCGCGGGAGTACGACTCACTGCGTTTTTACTGAGTGGCTTTCACTGTGTCAGTTATTGGTAAGTGTAGTACGTTGGACACCCGGTGATGTTTACAGGCAGGAAGAAAAATGTTTCTGTGTGTGCAAAAGGCGGCAGGAAGTTACCTGCCGCTGAGTAGAATAAGGGTGAGGTAAGGTGAATTAAGTCGGGATTGGTTCCTGTAGCTTTCTAAATGCTTCTGGCAAACAGCTCGGTATGAGCGTTGGATATTCATCTATGACCCGCTTTAGAATCGCAAGCTTAAGGTCGTTAGTTCTATGATAGCGTCTTAAGCCTTCAAATTTCGATTTTATAAGGTCTTCTAGATCATGCCCTTGCATTTGCATGAAAGATTTCGGGAGGTGTACAAATTGCCCGCCAATATATTCGCATTTGATTTTTTCTGTTTCGTTGCCTCTGCCTTCATCGGGAAGTATGGTGTTAATTATGTAATCGACAATTCGCTGCAATCTAGGCTGATCGATTCTTAATATGTCTGCGCACCCTTCACTATCATCTAGTCCAAGATCGGCCCTGCTGACGGTTTTGTCTTGGAATAGTAGGATGGCCACTAGCAGTGGGTCTAAAATATAATTTTCTATAGAGTAGCGAATATTTTGTCCGAGGACTATGATCTTTTCATTTTGTTGGTTGCGGGTGTCCCAGTCAATTAATCCTCTTATTGTTTGGTTGCCATGCGTTGATAGTTGGGCTACTATATCTTTAACGTGATCGCATCCTCCGATTTTAGACTCGCTCGAAGCAATAAAGCTTAATGAAATCGCAGGGTGAAGGTAGGGCTTTATTTTTTTTAGTATCAGATCATAATATTGGACGTCAAGATGGCTTTCTACGAAGATTTGGCGTCTATTTTCATAGGTGATACTTATTGTGGGTACTCCGGACATCAATAGTGAAAGTGCGCTATCTTTATGTGTTTTCTTAATTCGAGTGCTCCCCCCTTTTGTCATGGTGTAAATGGCAGTTTCAGGGCTCAATGCAACCGTTGACGGGGAGTGTGTGGTCATTATTACTTTTATGTTGCGTTCGTTAACAAGTACCTTTTGGATCGTGTCGAGAAGTGACTTTGTCATCGAAGGATGCAAAGGTGCGTCAATTTCGTCAAAAAGGAGAATTTGTGGGTAGTTTACGATATTGCTTGAATCGTTTGTGTAGTAAAGGCAGAGCGCGAACGACATTAGCACTCTTTCACCTGATGAAAGATCGTTGAATTTTACCTTGGCACTAGTAACTAGGTCTGTGAGTATTGGCTCGTAAGGACGATCTTGGAAGTCGTCGGGCTTGTTGATTCTGAACGAAAGATTGGCTGTTTCTAGAATGTTATTCAGAAACTCCCAAGGAGGTGTACCATGCTTGTCAAAGAATTCTTCGTCGGTTAAAGCTGATATGCTTTCGCCGCGCATGTCACGGCGATATGCCTTTATAACATTTGCCTGGTAAGTTGATTGGTAGTCTGAGAACAATCGAGCAAATGACTGTTGGAATATCTCTACCGGTTGCCATGTTGTGGGGCAGTGCTCGTAGAATAGATCGGCGTCGAAGGCAGCAAGCGGAGTGCTGCAGTTAAGTTTGATTTTGTTGATTAATCTTGAATTAACTCCCGGGTGGCTGGAGCTGAATTGGTTTTCAATGCTTTGGCTGTGATTGATCAAGTTGTCATTGATTGATTTATGAGTTGTGTCAATATGCTCTTGGGGAATGTCGTAATTGAGTAGGTCTGATGGTTTTAGCGCGGCAATCTCTCTTAGGCTTAATGCGGCTAGTTTTGGCCATTGAAGTAGGTTCGCTTCAAGTGAAGGTCTCGAATTTTCGATAAGACTTCGTAAGTGTTCCCAAGCTCCATCTCTTTCTTGTTTACTTTGGGTGCTTGAGAATGCGCCTGTGTCTGTTGGGATCAGTGTGGTGGTGTCAAATAAACGAATAAGTCGGGTATGCTGTGAGTGTGCGACACCTTCAATTACCATTGCGCCATCATCTAATGCCTTCAATAATTGGCTCTTTCCGGCTCCATTGGTTCCTGTAATAATTGTAAAATCCGGCAGGTCTATATTTTCAAATGTTTTTAACGATTTATATGGGCGCAATAGGCTTAGTTTCATTGCTTTTCAATCCGCTTGCAATTAATGTCTAGTGGCTTGTTCGTATGCTTTGGTTTTTGCGTCCTTGGTCAAAGGTGTCTTTCGAAAGCATGCTGAACTGTACAACAGATTTCCTACTAATGGTAAGTGGCCATCAGTAGGGTGAATGTCATGAACACCTAAAAATTGGCGTCTCGTCGGTAGCGGTTCTAGATTGGTGTGAGGGGATACATGCTCTTGTATCTGCTGTACAAGCCAGTTTTCCGACTTCCTTCAGCTATCGAGGGGGATGAGATACGGTTTTCTGGGTGTATGGCCGTACATGGACTAGTGTTAAGCTCCACTTCCTGCGTTACGTGCGCTTTTGGGGCATAAAGTGCGTTAACCAACTGGTTGGAGCGGAAATGTGGACAAGCGCACCTTCATTGGGATGATAGAGGCGGGCGAGACACTGATCCAGCAGGCCATCGACGCCATGCGGGAGTACCACCAAGCCCAGGACCGTGGCGCGCCGCCTGAAGAAGTCGAGCGTCTACGCCTATTGGCGCATTCGCTATACCAAGCGGTTCTCGATTACCAGTTAATCCAAGCAGGGCGGGCACCGGCTACTATTCAGTGATGGCCTCCTAAGGATGGAACCCCTATGAAGTGTAAGCCGCCGATCCTTTACCCTGACCATCCCATGTATACCGAGGCCGTGGATGCCATGAGGCGTTATCACGAGGCTCAGGGGGCTGGCAGGCCAGCCGACGAAGTCGAGCGGTTGCGCCTGATCGCTGAGTCGCAGTTCAAGGCAGTCACCGATTACCAGCTCAAAGCGTTAGGCGGCCCTGCTGGCCAGGTTCACTAGTCGGCTCGATTAGATCGGCGCCTTGGTTGCGCACATTGCCAACGGCTGTGCTGACTCGGTACCACTCGAAGGCCTCGGCCGGCTCGCCCAAGTTGAGCACCAGTTGCTCTGCGTGCTCGCTCGGCATTCCTGCCGCAATCCACTCGCACGCCAGCTCTGGCGACAACACGACAGGCCGGCGGTCGTGAACATCGACCATGCCACCCTGGGCGTCGGCGGTGATGATAACGAACCCGTCATGCTCGCCGCCGGTGAATTGGCCGATCGACGCGCATAGGGCAGGGCACCCATCCCGGCGCCGGATGTAGTACGGCTGCTTCTTCGGCCCACCCTCATCAACCCATTCGTACCATCCGTCGATAGGTGTGATGGCCCGGTTTGGCCAGATCGACCGGAAGAACGGGCCGTGTGCCACCTTCTCCACCCGGGCGTTGATTGGCGCAGCCCGGTCTGTTGCCCAGTGCGGCCGCCATCCCCACCTCACCAGGTCCGCCCGAGGGCCTGCATCATCCACCCGAAGCACTGCTACCGGCGTTGTTGGCGCGACGTTAAATCGGCCAAGCTGCTGGTCGCCGACGTTGTTTTTCCAGGCCTCTGGCAGGCTCAGGGTTTCAACGAAGTGGTGAATGCCGCGGTACTGGCTCAACCTTCCACACATACGCCCTCCTACCGGAACCTGAAGGATAGCCGCTGGCTGGTAGTAGTGCCGAACTGGCTTTCGTGCTCAAATACTGTATCCATATACAGTATTCGGTGCAGCATGTACTTCCTCCTCGTTCGCCGCCGAGAACTCGGCGTAGCAATTCCAAACGAAAAGCTCGGCAAGATCCAGGCTATGCGCGCAGACGTTCATATCGAGTACAGCCACAGTGCTGTGCTAGGGCGCCCGTCAATACAAGCCTGGGTCTTCAATCCCGCACCAAGCGGCGACATCATCCCGCGCCTGCACGATGCGTGCGTGAACGGCATGGCCCAGCTCGGCATGAACATCACCGGGGTTGAAGAAATCGACGGTGCCCTTTACGCCCAGTCATGGTGGTGCAGGGCGGTGGGCGATTATGGCAACTGAGCTTCCGCAGGCCTGGTTGGCCGAGCTGAACGACCAGGTTGCCCTGGTGGCTGATCCTGATGGGCGTGCGGCCGTCCTGAGTGAGATGGCCTATGCCGGGCACCGCCGAAGGGAGGTTGGTGACGGTGATCTGGTCGATATGCTCGAGCTTGCCGAGGCAGCCAGGCTGTGGGCGCTGGATGAGTCTGAGAGGGATTTGGAGTAGGTCGGCAGAACGCCGGGAGACGGGTTGGATTCCGCTGTATAGGTGTACAGCAAGCTCGTACCAATTTTTGTACCAATGGCTGTGTTTTGAGGTGGGATGCAGCGTGGCGGGGAGGGCTGGAAGGCCCGTAAATACGGGCTTTCCACACTTTCGAAAACTTACCAAAACGCGAAAAACATCTCTGGAGTATGGCTGAATTGCTGTCGAATGCCTTATGACTAAAGGGCGCAACGTGAACGAAATTTAATCCTGTACCTGTCCTGTACCAATCGTCACTCTACCGAAGACAGCAGAACAACCTCGAAGGTCGTCCCTTGCTCTTCGGTCGATTCCACCTCAATTCTGCCGCCGTGGTTCGCAACGATCTCCGATGCGATGAACAGGCCAAGGCCGAGCCCCGCTGCAGAGCCCCGCTCTCCGGCTGAGTAGCTCGAGTATCTTCCTTCCGGCTTGAAGATATAGGGCATCACCTCGGGTGGGATAGGTGCTCCGGAATTCTGAACGCTGACCCGTGGAACACCCTCCACCCTGGCCACCGTGACTTTGATCGGGGCCGTTGCATCGCCATGGCGCAGAGCATTGCTTATCAGGTTGGAGAACACCTGAGCAATGCGGTCAGGGTCGAATTGGCCCGTGATGTGCGCCTGCTCATCCAGGATGATCCGCGCGTGCGGGAACGCCGTGCGCAGCTCGTCGATGACAGCCTGGCAGATTGCATTCAAATCCATTTTCCGCAAATCCACTGGAATACCAGTCCCCAGGTTGCAGCGGGCCAGGTCCAGCAGGTCGTTGATCATGACATTTGCTCGATGTGCACTGGTACAAACCTGGGTAGCAAGTCGCTTTCCCTTTTCATCCAGCCCCGGCTGCCGCTGGATCAGCCCGCCAGCCATGAGTATCGCGCCCAAGGGTGAACGCAAATCATGACCGAGCACGGCGAGCACCATCTTGCGGGTCGCCTCGACTGCTGTTCCGTACGCAGCGATCGACTCTACGAGCGCCTGGTCAATCGCTTCATTGAACCGGATCATGTCCTGGACATGGTGCGCCTCTGCGAACGACTCCTGGGTAAGCCACAGTGACAGAACGCTTGCGCGCAATGCCCGGTATTCACACCATCTGGTCCATCGAGAACCCGGCTATCAGTCGAGCTACCGCGTGGGTCTGCGCTGCGGTTTCGCTGGAACTCCTGGGGCCTTTCCCTTGTGCCTTCTCGGCCTGTTGTTGCCTGCTCTGGGGCAGTCTCATGTCTGCGGCCACGGTGCGCAGCATCTTCTCGGCATGATTGCGCAGGCCGACCGAGTCCTGCTTCGGCAGGTCTGTTTCAACCGAGCGGGCGTAGTTTTCCCAAGCCTGAAGAATCGCTTCCATACCGTTTTCAATAAAATCGAACAGTCTCATGGGGGCCTGACCCTGCTCTGAAAAAAGACATCCGAATAGCTTAGTTCATCCGAAAAGCAGGAAGTTTGAGCGCCAGTTCAAGCTTAACGGTCGATCCAGGGCGATCCCGATGCAACCTGCGCTGAGTTGCAGGGCATCGGGATGCGTGCCGGGTGCCTGGGTTCAGGCATGAATCAGCGCGAGGTCGCTGATGATGCAGATCGAGCCGTCATTGGCGGGCGTTGTATCGGTGTAGTCCACCTGGTTGTAGACCCCGCCGTGGAACTCGAATAGCCGCGCGGCCCAGGTGCTGTCGAACTGCAGGTCGCCGGACGAACCGGTCACTCCATTGCACGTGGCGGTAACGTTGATAACGCCTGCCGAGGTGGCGTGGATGCTCACCTGGAACTTCGTCCCCAGCGGCACCCCCTTGAGCACCGTCGAATTCACAGGATCTGCCTGGTTGTAGGTCTGCCGAAACCCCAGGGTGATGTCGCCCTTCTTCCAGAACACCTTCACGGGCGGGCTGTCGTCAGCGTAAACGTGCATCTGCGCGATGACCACCTTCTGCGCCCAGTTGACCTTGGTCAGCGTCATCTCCTGGCGATTCCAGTGATCCTGAGCGCTGGCCAGCGTCCAGTATTTCGGCTCCGACCACTCGCAGCGGGTCCTGCGGGTGCTTTTGCTCGAAGCGCCTTTGGTGGGGGCGAACAACTGGACCGAACCGTCGCTGAGCACTGTCACGTAGTCCGGGTATTGGGCAATCGCTTCGCTGCCGGTGAGTTCGGTCGCTACGGTGGTGATCGACGATTCGGCTACCGGAACGGCGATGGTGAGGTTGCGAATATCTACGCTCATGGGACAACTCCTGAATGGAAATGGTGGTTGGTACCGCAGCAGCAGGGTGGTGGCTGCTGGATTGAAATTTAGCGGCAGGCTAAATATAGGTCAATAGCTCAAAGCTAAAAATATTTCGCCGGGCGACAAATTACCTGTCGGCGAAAATTTTCCTCAGGTGGGCTTTACGCTTGATTTGGCAGTGAGATAAGCTTTCCATGAGCACTGTACGAATATACAGCTTCAAGGATAAGAATATGTCTGATCACATGAAATCCCCGCCCAATCAGCGCCAGGAAATGACTGGAATAGAGCGCCTGAGCTTGCGCGTGTCGGCGATGATCAACCACCCGCTGGCGCAGACGCAGCGGTGGGTGACGGTGCATCGCCTGGATACCGACGGCGATGCCGAGTGGGAGGAGGTGATGGGCGTGCTGGCCGAGACGCCCGAGTTGGAACTGACCTTCAACGACGACGAGAGCGTGACGGTGCGCTGGGAGCGTGGCAGCGTGGAGGAGCGTGACGACTTTGTCGTCGAGCGGGACGGCGAGCAGCAGGTCGAGGAGGCGGCACCTTTCTGAAAGTCAGAAAAAGCCCGCCGGGGTGGCGGGCTTCGCTTTACACAAGGTGCGCATTCCACACCAGCAGCACCCTGGCCTGGATGTAGGTCTCGTCCCGGCGAATCATGCGGTCCTTGTGCCGCGAGTTGTCGGAAATCATCTCGAAATGGTCTTCGTCGGCAATCTGCAGGCGCTTGATGTAGATGTGGTCACCCCAAGAGAAGAAGTAGATTCCATCGCCGACGAACTCGCGGATGCTGACGTCCACGATCAGCGGGTCGCGGTGCTTGATGGTCGGTTCCATCGACTGGCCCCAACCGGTCACCATCTTCAGGTGGTGGTGCTCGCTGAACTCCACGCCCAGCTCGCGCAGGTGGCTTGGGCTGACGCGAACATCCTTGAACATCTCGGGGTAGTCGTGGGGGATCTGCCCGCCGCCCATGGCTGCGCGGACGTCGTAGTGGGCAATCCACACTTCGTCACCCACCAGGCCTGGCCGAACAAGCTCAGAAGCCACCAGCGTCGAGTCTGCCGGCTCCTCGGCAGCGGCCAGTAGCCTTTGCCGGGTTTCTTCAGGGATGCCTCTGCCGCTTCTGGCAAGCATCTGCTTGACCAGGTCGGCTGCGGACAGCTTGCTGTCGCCGGCCTCGGCTGGCGACAGCGCTTGGTCGCCCACTGCCATTGCGTCGAACCACCCCCGCGGCAAGCCCTCGATACCTTCGATTCTGCGCGCCACATCATCGCCCAGGTTCTTCGCTGTCTTGTCCGAAAGGATCTGGCTCAGGTGCGCAGGTGCCATCCCCCAGCGTTCTGCGCAGGATCCCTTTCTCTGGGTGCCGATCAGCTTGACCAGGTTGTGCTTGCGAATTTCGTAGATGTCCATGGGGCGAAGCATGCCAGTGTTTAGCTTGCTGCTAAATATGCTCAAAGCTAAATTTCTCTTGTCATGATATTAGCTGTAGGCTAAATTAAATCTGCAAGCAAGGAAAGCCACCGAGACACCGTTCTCCCGGCTTACGACATCACCATTCGAAATGAGGTTTTCATGGACCCGACTGACCTCGGCCCAGGCACCATCACCTGGCTGGGCGGAACTGGCACCGTGTTGCTGGGCGCCTTCCTCTGGCTGCGCAAGTGGCTGTCCAGGGATGCGGCTGACCGTGCCATGGACACCGCTGACATTGGCGTGGTCCGGCGCCTGAACGAGCTGCTCGATATCGAGCGTGACGCCCGAAGAGAAGCGCAGGCCAGGGCCGATCAGTTTGCCAAGGAGCGCAATGAACTGGTGGTAACCGTAGGGCGCCTTGAAGGCAAGATCGAAGCGCTCACCAGTCGCGGCGGCCATCCCCCCCGGCAGGTCATCGTCCAGGGCGAGGGGGTAGCCCGCCTGCGCGGGAAGCAGGGTGAGTGAGGCGTCCCGCAAGTCAATTCTGTTCACGCCCATGCGTATGGGCTTTTCTGTATGGAGACAACATGGCTCGATTGCATTCTGCCGCTGCCGGCGGCGCGAACGTGCTCGCATTCCTGGACACGCTGGCCTGGTCCGAAGGTACCTCGACCATCGCTGCCAGTGACGACGGTTACAACGTCCTGGTCGGCGGCCAACTGTTCAACGACTACAGCAGGCACCCGAAGCAGAAAGTGTGGTTGCCGAGGTACGGCATTCACAGTTCTGCGGCGGGGCGGTACCAGATTCTGGCCGGTACCTGGGAGGCCATCGTCAGCGCTTATGGCTTCAATGGCCGGTTTACCCCTGAGGCCCAGGACCTGGCGGCAATCAAGTTGTTGAGCGAATGCGGCGCGCTGGCACTGATAAAGGCCGGCCGCATTGCCCAGGCGATCGCCAAGGCCGCGCCGATCTGGGCCAGCCTGCCTGGCGCGGGCTATGGCCAGCGCGAACATGAGTTGGCCGCGTTGTTGGCATTGTTCACTACCTGCGGCGGGGAGGTGCAGGCGTAACGCCCAGGCAAAAAAAGACCCGCCAGGTAGGCGGGCCAGAAGGGCGTAGGGAGCAACGCACAACAAATACGGGTCAGGCGACAAAGGTGCCTGGTTGCAACTGTTCGACCAGGGCCTGGGCCGAGGCGAGGGTCGGCATCGGGCCGCTTACGGCTTCGCCGTTGCGCACCAGGTACCAGCATGCCAGCAGGCCCTGCTCACGCAGCGAAGCGGGGACGGCACTGCCGACGACGGACATGATGTGGATAGTGGCCATGTGGACCTCCTGTAAAACATGGCTCTACCTTACGCAGCTGGCTGGGCGGTTTGAAATCAACTTCCTCAATAGTGGTCATTGGTTCCATCAACATTTGCTAGCGCGGCGGGCCGTAATACCTCCACTCTTCGTCAGCTGAGCACGGGGAACGGTAATGGTTGTGCAAGGGACGACCAGCGGTTACCTCTGTTACGCTGAACAAACGTTTCAGTTATGACAAAGGAGCAGGTTATGTCGACAACTCCGAGCAGAGACACCGTGCTGTGCATCTCCCTGGCCGGTCGCCCTGGCACCTTCGGTGTACGGTTTCACAACCACCTGTACCAGCAGCTGGGCCTGGATTTCTATTACAAGGCCATGCGCACCGATGACCTGCCGGCGGCAGTCGCGGGCATCCGCGCTCTGGGTATCCGCGGTTGCGGGGTATCGATGCCGTACAAGGAGGCCTGCATGGCCCTGGTCGACGAGATCGACCCGTCGGCGGCGGCCATCGAGTCGGTCAATACCCTGGTCAATACCGATGGCCACCTCAAAGCCTACAACACCGATTACCTGGCCGTGCGCCAGTTGCTGGCACAACACCAGGTGGACCCGAGCACTGCCTTTGCCTTGCGCGGCAGTGGCGGCATGGCCAAGGCGGTAGCCAGTGCCTTGCGCGATGCCGGGTTCGCCGAAGGCATCATCGTTGCGCGCAACGAGCAGGCCGGGCGGCAGTTGGCGGATGTGTGTGGTTATCGCTGGGTGCCGGAGCTGGGCGACCTGTGCCCACCCATGCTGGTGAACGTGACGCCGATCGGCATGGCGGGTGGCCCCGAGGCCGAGGAGCTGGCGTTTTCCGAGAATGCCATCGCCGCGGCGGCGCGGGTGTTCGATGTGGTCGCGATGCCCGAGAGCACACCGTTGATCAGGCGGGCGAGGGCCTTGGGCAAGCCGGTGATCACCGGGCTGGAGGTGATCGCGCTGCAGGCGTTGGAGCAGTTCGTGCTCTACACCGGGGTGCGGCCGACACCGGAGCAGGTCGAGGCGGCGGTGGCGTACGCCCGGGATATCTGATTATTCCTGTGCCGGCCCTTTCGCGGCTAAACCCGCTCCCACAGGGATAGTGCCGCATGTAGCAGCAGCGCTATCCCTGTGGGAGCGGGCAAGCCCGCGAAGAGGCCGGCACAGGCAGTAACAAGGTCAGAACACCTTGCTCCCTTCATCCAGCTGCTGATCCACCAGCGCCCGGCCATGAGCCAGCGACACGTGCTGTGCGTTCTCCAGGTCGGAGAAGAACTTCATCGGCATCGACATGCGTCTGCTGGTGTGCCCGTCGGGGTCGGTGATCAGGCACCCGGCGGCATAGGGGAGGGGGGAATCGGGGTGGGGCATCACGCTGGCGGTGATGGTGTGCTTGCGATATTCACAGTGAAGAGATTGCATCGTCCTTACCTCGCTGTGGCATGTGAAGCAGTTACCTTCATATACCACAGCAAGGGGCCGGGAGTTCCCGGCCCGACGAGCGAGCCGCGATGACGCTCAGCCTTTGAGCTCGGTCGGCTGGATGACTTCGACCCAGTAGCCGTCCGGGTCCTTGACGAAGGCCAGGTGGTTCATACGCCCGTCCTGCAGGCGCTTCTGGAACGGCACGTCCAGGGCCTCGAAGCGCGCGCAGGCGGCGCGTACGTCCGGTACCGAGATGCAGATGTGGCCAAAGCCGCGCGGGTCGGTGTTGCCGTTGTGGTAGGCGAAGTCGGCATCGTTCTCGGTGCCGTGGTTGTGGGTCAGCTCCAGCACACCGGGGATCGACTTCATCCACTGGTGGCGTTCGCTGTCATCGGCCGGGATCTGCGCCGGGTCGACCAGGGCCAGGAAGTACAGGCTGAAGGCAGCTTCGGGGAAGTCGCGCTTGTCCACCAGGCGGAAGCCCAGCACGCGGGTGTAGAAGTCCAGGGACTTTTCGATGTCCTTGACCCGCAGCATGGTGTGGTTGAAGACGAACTGGGCGGTGGCGGTGTCCGGTTGGGCGGTGACGCCAGGCAGGGTTTGCAGATCGTGCAGGCTCATGGGAACTCCTGGGACGGGGCCGGGCGCAGGGCACCGGCAAAACAGACAGGCTGGCCATGATACGGCAGTGTGCCGATTGCGCAAATGAAAGCGCCCTGCACGAGGCAGGGCGCTGGAATTAGAGGCCCGCATGTGCGGGCGCGTGATGGGGTCGCTAGTCCTTTAGCTGTCTCGATACTGAGCCAGCCCTTGTGAAAAAAGTGTGAAGTGCGTGTGGACGTTTCATCAGCGTACCCAGCTTTCTACCGTGGCGGCTCCGTATTGTTCTTTCCAGGCCTTGAGCCCGCGGTGGTTGCCGCCTTTGGTCTCGATCCGTTCGCCGGTATGCGGATTGGTGTAAACCTTCACCACGCGCGCGCGGCGCTGTTGCTTGGGTGCTGCGCTGGAAACCCGGGTCACTGCCTTCGGGTCGAGGATGGCGATGATATCGCGCAGGCTCTTGTCGTAGCTTTTCATCAGGCCGACTAGTTTCTGCTCGAATTCGATTTCGCGTTTGAGGCCGGCATCCTTTTTCAACGCTTCCAGTTGCGCCATCTGTTCCTGGAGCGCTTTTTCGGCAGCACGAAACTCTGCAAGTCTGGACACTGTAATCACTCCTGTACGTCGGTCGTGGCAGGGCGTGACGAACATTGAAGA
>PJTY01000087.1_pt1 | contig 78430 bp, 70 predicted proteins | sample 1512121 | NCBI WGS metagenome assembly PJTY01 (sample SAMN08177680, study PRJNA422409) | Soil metagenome, whole genome shotgun sequencing project. | isolation source: Soil enriched (2) on filter paper: alkali lignin treatment | place: USA: Madison | collected 2015-01-15 | reverse complement strand
CTATTACATCTATTCGGGAACCGAAACCTCGGACGGTAAGACCGCGACGACTTATACGAAGTCGCAGTGGGTCAATGCGCCCACCACCAAGTCCGATTTCTACTACTGGGATTACAAGCAGGTCGAACTCCCGACGAGCGTCTTCAAGACTTTCGCGCCGACAACGACCTATACGGGCGATAACGGAGCGGCACAGTCGTCGACCTGGGCCGGGTGCATCGAAGAACGCGATACCGTCAATGCTGCCACAATCAGCTATTCGACTGTGGCCGGAATATCGCCTTCCGGCGCTTACGATATCGACATCGACACCGCGCCGGGTGCCACCGACGCCACCAAGTGGCGCCCGCTCTGGCCGGATATCGCCTATCGCCGAGCGGGGTCGAGTTCTTCGACGTATACGCAGGCGACCACGGCGACCGGTGCTCTGGGAGGTACGTATTGCCCGGTCGAGGCGAAGGCGCTCAGCGAGATGAGCCAGACCGATTTCGACACTTACGCCGACAAGCTTACGGCCGTCGGCGGCACCTATCTCGACATCGGCATGATCTGGGGCGGCCGGATGCTTTCGCCGAACGGCATCTTCCAGGATACCGTCAACCTGAAGCCGACAAACGGCGGCGAAGTCTCGCGGCACATCATCTTCATGACCGACGGCGAGATGGACCCGTCGAACTATGTGCCCCAAGCCTGGGGCATGGAGTGGTGGGACCGCAAGGTCACCACCGATGGATCGGAAAGCCAGGAGAAGGACCGCCACACCCAGCGCTTCCGTGCCGTCTGCGAGGCGGTGAAGGCCAAGGGTATCCGGGTCTGGGTCATCGCATTCACTTCGAAGCTGTCCGACGATCTCAAGGCCTGCGCTTCCGACGAAAGTTCCTATCTGGCCAGCAATTCGAGCGAACTCGACAGCGCCTTTCAGGAAATCGCCAAGCAGGTAGGCGAGTTGAGGATTACCCAGTGACGGCAAGAATGCTGTTCCTGCGCCGGGTTGCGGCGGACCGATCGGGCGTGACCGCCGTGGAGTTCGCGCTGATCGGGCCGGTGTTCCTGTTTCTGCTGATGGGCATCTTCGACATCGGCCACATGGCCTATGTCCGTTCCGTGCTTCAGGGCGCGGTGCAACAGGTAGCGCGCAGCGCTACGCTGGAAACTGCCGACACCGGCACGGGCGACGCCTATGTGCGCCGGGTGGTGGAAGGCGTCGCGCCGGGGGCGGAAGTCGAATTCTCGCGCTCCAGCTATTACGACTTTACCGATATCGCCCGGCCGGAAGTGTGGAGCGACAAGAACAACAACGGCCGATGCGACAACGGCGAGGCCTATACCGATGAGAACGGCAACGGCCGGTGGGACGCCGATATCGGCAAGAGCGGCAACGGCGGTGCCAACGATATCGTCGTCTACAAGGTGAGCGTTACCTACAAGCCGCTGTTTCCGGTGCCCGGCCTGACCGACCGCAATTCCGCACGCACGCTCACGGCCACGGCGGTGAAGAAGAACCAGCCGTTTGCGCTCCAGACCGAGTACGGCTCGGCAGCGAAGACCTGCAAATGATCGCGCTGCTCTCCCGTGTCCGCGCCGAAGGACAACGCCTGCTTGCCGACCGCAGCGGCGTTTCCGTCATCGAGTTCGCGCTCGTTCTGCCGATCCTGACAACGCTGGGCATGTACGGCACCGAAGTGGCCTATATGGCGATGGTCAATATGCAGGTCGGCGAAATCGCCACTTCGGTGGCCGACAACGCCTCGCGCCTCGGTCAGACGGACAACACCGCCGTTGCGCCGACGGTGAAGGAGTCGGACGTCGATTCGGTCATGTGGGGCGCGCTGTCGGAAGGCGCGAGCTTCAACTTCGTCGATAACGGACGGATCATCCTCTCTAGCCTCGAAGTCGATCCAACGACGAAGCGCGAGTATATCCACTGGCAGCGCTGTCGGGGCAGTCTGGCCCGGGCCTCGTCCTACGGCGTGGCCGACACCGGCAAGACCGGTAACCTGCTGAACGGCATGGGCAAGGCGGGTGCGAAGATCCATCCGGTCGCCAATTCGGCAGTAATGTACGTGGAAGTCTATTATCGCTACCAGCCGCTGTTCGGCACGATGTTCGTGAAGGACGCGGAGTTCAAACAGGAAGCGGCCTTCATCATCCGCGACAACCGCACGCTCAACCCGACCGGCACGACAGGCGGCGTCACCGGCGGAAACGGCAAGTCGCTCTGCACCTGAGCGGTGTGGCAAAGGCCGTGAATATGTGAAGAAATGGTCGGGGAGACAGGATTCGAACCTGCGACATCTTGCTCCCAAAGCAAGCGCGCTACCGGGCTGCGCCACTCCCCGACCCTTCGGGTGTCGATGATAATTTCCGAAGCCTTCGCTTCGGGGCCGTTGGTGGGCCCGGCAGGATTCGAACCCGCGACCTAGCCGTTATGAGCGGCCAGCTCTAACCGCTGAGCTACAGGCCCCAACTGCCGCGCCCGACCTCATCGACGATGCCGGGCGGATTGCGCGTTAGCCCGGCAATTCGTTCTGTGCAAGAGGCAGGCTGGAGATGATGTCGGTAACATGGCTGGGTTTTACACCGCGGCGTTCCAGATGGCGGAAAAGCGTGCTCCACCAATCATAAAGCGCGTCGAGATCGTGGGGCGCGCGGACATAGGGCGTGTAACCGGGAACCAGCGAGGGGCTGTGGAACGAGAACACCAGCACCGGCAGGCCCTGGTCGATCGCGACGTCCACGCCGCGCAGCGCTTCTTCCACGGTCACGCCTTCGGGGGTGAGCGGGATACGCTCCAGCAGGCCCGCGCGGGCGAGCGCGCCGCGCAGTTGCGGCGCGCGCCAGAGCGCCGGATAGATCGCATTGCCAAGCTGGCGCAGCGGTCCCCAGTAAACCGTCGTCAACGGCAGTTCGAGCAGGTCGCCCGCCCAGTAGGGCTGCAAGGGGTGCTGGCGATAGTTCGGCCCGCCGGAGGCGCTATAGTCGAACCGTGCGCGGACCGAGGAGTCGATGGCGATGCCGAATTCGGTGAGGATCTCGGCGGTGCGGGGGCCTAGGCCGTAGCGACCGGCGCGGTAGATCAGCGGCGCCTTGCCGAAGGCCTTCATGATTCGGGCATGGAGCCTGGCGAATTTCTCGCGCTCCAGTTCGAAGGGAAGATTGCCCGCGAAGGAGTTGAATTCGTTCACCGCCTCATCGAACGGCGGGTTGACCCAGGGGTGGAGCTGCACGCCGACTTCCGCGCGTCCGGCCGAGACGGCCTCGCCGATGGCTTCCACGGCGAAGTCTGAATCGGCGATGGGGAAGTCCACCAGGTAGATCGGCACGACGCCGAAGCTCTCGCAGAATTCCTGGAATGTGCGCAAGGCCGGTATCGTGCGGGTGCTGTGGCCGTCCCGGTTCAGCGGCGCGTTCCAGTCGAACTCCTCCTCGGTGTCGACGGTGACGATGAAGCGCTGGCCGAAGTCCTTGCCGAAGCGGGCAAGGTCATCCGGGCTGGGCGGCATGAGGAGGTTTGGCCCCGGCAAGACTGACATTTCCTCGATCGGGTCGCGTCCGACAAGGTGGCGACATGGAGTGATGATGTGACAGGAATGGCCTAGCCGTAAAGTGTTCCGCTTCGGTAAAGGCGATCCATCAAATGGCGCGCAGGTGCGCTTCCTGGACGGCGGGGAGCGAGAGCTTGAGATCGTTGTCCTCGCGTTCCAGCCCGCCCCCGGCTGCGCACGCCTCGGCGGCGGCGAGGCGCAAGGTGAAGCCGATGCCGAACATGCCGGTGGAGAGCGACTGACCGCGTTCGCTGACCGGTGTCTCGAACAGGCTCTGGGCGTCGCGGGCGATGAGCAGCGAGGGCAGGGCGATCCGCATCGCGATGCGGCCGTTTTCGACGGCGAGGCGGACGGGTAGCAGTTCCTGCGGTGCGGTCATGCCCGCAAGGACTGCGAAGACGCGCCAGAGCAGGCGCTCGATCTCGATGCGGTCCACGGCGACGAGAGCGGGGAGCGCTTCCGCAGGCGGCAGCAAGAAGCCGCTGCCGCGCGGCTCGGTCCAGGCCTTGAGGCGCGCGACCGTCTCGGTCAGCACCGAGGCGAGATCGCATTCGCCGGATTCGATTCCGAGCGCGCCGGCTTCGAGCTTCACCAGCCGGTCGAGTTCCTCAAATCCGGCAAGGATATGCGCACAGTCCCCGGCGATGGCGGCGGCAAGGGCGCGATATTCGTGCGGGGCGGGGCCGTAGAGCTGCTGCTGGATGATCTCGGCGGCGACCTGGATGGCATTGGCCGGGGTGCGCAGCTCGTGCAGGACCTGTCGCATGCGGTCCGCTTCGCTCGGCCCGTCCTCGGGTGCCGCATCGACGGCGGCGATCCTGCCGGGGCGGCGCAGGCGACCCGCATAGCCGGTGAAGCGGCCGCTGGCGGGATCGAAATGCGGCACCGCGTCGACCTGCCAGGCGCCGCTGACGGCGGGCGCGCCGGTCACCTCGATTCGCGCCGAGCGCAGCGGCTGGCGATGGCGCATAGACAGCGCGAGGCCGGGAGCATGCAGCGAGGCCGAGGCCAGAGGGCTGGGCGACAAGGGGGCGGAGGGATCGAGCGGCTCGGCCAGCGCCGGATCGAGGGCCGGAAGATTGAGACCGATGAGTGCGCTGGCATGGATGCCGTCGGCCCAGCTGATGCGCCCTTCCGCGTCGGTGGCGAAATCCATGGCGGCAAGAGCGGGGGCGGGCGAATCGGCAAGCGACAGCCGGGTGGCGCTGCCGCTTGCTGCCGTCTGGTTCTCGCGCGCCTTGCGGAACTCCTCGATGCGGCGGACGATTGCGCCGATCCCGGCTTCGTCTTCACTGGCGGGAGGAGCGAAAGTCCGGTTCGTGGCGGCCTGCTCCAACGCCGCAAAGGAGGCCGGTTCGGGGAGAATCAGTTCGGCGGGAAGGTCTTCCGGCTCAGGCAGTGCGGCTTCGTCGAGCAGTTCCAGCGGCTCGGGCGTTTCGATAGAAGCTTCGGCGGGCGGCAGGGCCCGGTCACGGATGCCGAGGCGATTGAGCAGGGCTTCCACTTCTGCACCGAGGTCACGGCGATGGCGCAGGATGCCGCGCGCGCGCACCGGTAGTGCGGGAACGAGGTTCAGCCATGCAGCTTCGTCCAGCCGCGCCGTGCCGATCGCGGCCATCGCGACTTCGGGTTCCGCTTCGGCGAAGAGAGCAAGCAGGCGCGGGTTGGTCAGCGGCTGGAGCGGGTGGCGCACCAGTCGCGCACGGTCGGCGGCTGGAATCGCCTTCGCCAGTTCCGCGACCCGCGCAAAACCGGCCTCGATCGCGTCGGAGCGGGCCTCGCCGGGCAGGCGGCCGAGGATGTCGATCAACTGCCGGTACTGGATGCGCGCCAGCGCGTCCCCGGAGGACGGCAGGCGCAGTACCGTGGCAAGGCGATCGTCGAAGTGCATTCCGGCTCCTTGGTGTCTGATCCGAAACTATCGTTTCGGATCGTTCGGCACCGGCCCACGCCCCCACCCGACCTCCCCATGATAATACCCTATGGGAGGTCGGGTGGGGGCGTGGGCCGGTGCCGAACCGAAATTCGCGTTTCCGCGGATTTCGAATCAGACCGTTACTCGCCCCGCAAGTGCTTGCGAAGACGCCCTATCCCTATCCTGCCCGGTTTACGCCCTGAGAGGTTAAGCCGAGGTCACCGGCCTTCTATCAAACTGTGCAGACGCTGTAAGTCGGTAGATTGTAGGCGTTGCAATGCGGGACGATTACGCTATGGGATAATAATATTACAGGGGTGTCGGCGTTTTCGAGTGGATATTGCATGCCGGATCACGCTGCGCGCCCCGCAAGGAAAGTTTCGCATGATTAATCTCGATGACATCGATCGCCGCCTGCTTGCAGAGTTGCAGGACGAGGGGCGGATCACCAATGTCGAACTCGCCCAGCGCGTCGGTCTTACCGCGCCGCCTTGCCTGCGCCGCGTGCGCAGCCTTGAGGAATCGGGCATCATCCAGGGCTACCACGCCGACCTCGACGCCTCGAAGCTCGGCTTCACGATCACCGTCTTCGCGCTGGTCAGCCTGAAGAGCCAGGCCGAGGAATCGCTGCGCGCCTTCGAAGACCACATGAAGGGTCTTCCCGAAGTCCGCGAATGCCACATGCTCAACGGCGAGATCGACTTCATCCTGAAGATCGTCAGCCGCGACCTCCAGAGCTTCCAGGAATTCCTGACCAGCAAGCTGACGCCCGCCCCGAACGTGGACAGCGTCAAGACCTCGCTGACGATCCGCACCGCCAAGAGCGTGCCCGGCGTTCCGCTGGAAGCCTGAGAGCGAATCACTTCGTGGCAATGACGAAAAAAACGCGCCGCGTCCTCCTTGTGGGCGCGGCGTTGCTGTTGGTGGGCGGGAACCTCTGGTGGTTCACGCGTCCGCCCGAGCCGCGGCTGCCCGATTTCGAATTGGGCGCGATCCCCTTGCAGGCACAGTTCCCAGCTGGGGAACTGGCGCATCTTCCGGTGTTTGACCGCGGCAAGGGGAAGTGGCTGGTCGAAGGGCGTCCGGTTGCCTCGCTTGCGGCGCTGCGTCGCCATGTCACCGGCGCGGATATGGGCGGCACGGATGGCAATTATCTGCTGGCCCGGGTGCCGGAATCCGGCTCCGCAGACCAGGTTCGCGCGATGCTGCTGTCGCTGAGCGAGCAGGGCGAGTGCATCGTGGCGCTGACCGACGGTTCCGCCAAGCCTGATTCCAATGGACGAATGGCGGCGCCTCTCCACCGGATCGTCACCGTACGTGACGATTCCGGCGAGATGCATCGCTGCAATGCGATTCAGAGTTCGGCCGCACCTTCCAGCGCCAGCAGGTAGCCCTTCGCGCCGAAGCCTGCGACGGTGGCCTTGGCGGCCATGCCGACCCACGACTTGTGGCGGAATTCCTCGCGCGCATGCGGGTTTGAGAGGTGGACCTCGATCACCGGCACCTTGATCGAGCGGATCGCGTCATGCAGCGCGACCGAGGTATGCGTATAGGCACCGGGGTTGATGAGCACTGCGTGGGCGCCTTCGTCCTCGGCTTCGTGCAGCCAGTCGACGAGGTGGCCTTCGTGGTTGGACTGGCGCATGTCGATCGTGCAGCCCAGAGTTTCGCCGCGCTCCGTCAGCATGGCGCCGATGTCGTCGAGCGTCTGCGAGCCGTAGATGCCGGGTTCGCGCTTGCCGAGGCGGTTGAGGTTGGGTCCGTTGAGGACGTAGACGAGCTTGCTGGCCATTTTGCGAATTCCCGGTGCGATTGTAATCCGCGCGCGGCTCTAGAGCATTTTCCGGCTCGCTGGAAACACCCGGCGGCGCGGAACATGTGAAGTGTGCGTCACTGCGGGGCGGGCATCTCGTCGCCGACAGGGCGGCCATCGGCCTGATATCCCGCGGGGGGCGGGCCTGCGGCAGGCTGCGCGCTCTGGTCCGGAGTGTCCTGCGGCGCATCGGCTTGCGGTTCGGCCGTATCGCCGGAGTAGAATTTCGCGAGTTCGGCAGCGTTGGCCTGACGCCGCGCGGCTGCTGTTTCGCGCTCGGCCTGCAGGCGGGCGTCGGCCTCCTGCTGTGCCGAGGCCTTGGCTTCCGCGAGCTGCCGCTCCAGCTCCTCCTCGCGGCTCGGCCCGCAGGCGGCCAGCGTCAGGGCCAGGATCAGGGGCGCGATGCGCGCTATGTTCCGAAACACTCTTGGCTCCTTGCAGGGATGGCGGAAGGCGCATCCCTGCAAGGAAATCTAGCGGCGAAGGCTTGGCTTTGTCTTAACGGCCGGAGTCCTAGCGATCGCTGCCCTTGGTCTTCCCCCACTGGCGCATCGCCGAATAGCCGAGATAGCCGGTGCCGAAGAGGGCGTAGAGCGGTTCGGGAATGCCGTTCAGATAGGCAGTCATGGCCTCACCGATGGCGCGGGCGGTCGCCGGGCTCAGTGCGCCGATCAGGCCCATCGGCAAGGCCCAGAGAATCATCGCGTAGATGACGTAGAGAAAGCTCGGCCGGGCGCGGCTGGTCCAGGGGTCGGGGGAAGACGCTTCTGCGACGATGGGTGAGAGGCTGGCCTGAAGCAGCTGCAATTCCTGAGAATTTTCGAGCTTCAGGAGTTCCAGCTTGGCGCGGCCGCGGGCTTCGGGGTCGGGAATCACCTTGTTGATGATCTTCGAGACCGGCGCGAGTATCGAATCGAACAGGGGCATTTCGGGCACTCCCTTGGATGGTGGCCCGCAACCAGATAACCGAAGCCGTCGATGTAGGAAAATGCGCCCCGTCAGCGTTTCCGGGCTGGAGTGCACATCGCGCCCGCCCGATCGGCAAGCGCGAAGTCGCCTGCTCTCAGCGCGGTCTTGCGGGCATCGGCGCAGCGCCCGTCCGCCACCAGCGCGCCGACTTCCTCGCGCAGGCCCTGCTGTCGCTGGGCCTCTTCGCGGTCCTCGTTCTCCTTGTGCAGGCGCTCGACTTCCTGAAAGCCCGAGTAGCGCTGCTGGATCGGGTTTTCGCCGCTGTTCGGCTGGACGGAGCAGGAGGCGATATTGCCGAGCCGGTAGCAGGTCGAGGTCTGCGCCATCGAAGGCGAGGCGGCGACTGCGCCCAAAGCGATACCGATCGCAACAAGAGTGAACTTCATCTGCACCCCTACTTTTTGACTTGAAGTATTGCTCCGAATGACCTTGCCGCATTCCTCCGTCAAGAACTTCCGGCGCGGGTGCATCGATGGAAATCGACGCAGGTTTCATCTGCGTATCATCAATGGATACTGGAGCGCTTTCAAGTAAGCGGCTTGAGGTGGGTGCTCGAAAGGCGCCGGATCAGGAGGTCCTGGAGGGGGGGCGGGCGAGGCAGCGCGGAATGGATCAGACATCCCGGGGGATGGGGCGATCAAGGTAGCTGGTTTCCCCGCGCTTGCGCGCTTCCCAGGCATTCGTGCGTTCGCGGGCATAGGCCTTCTGCACACGAACCCTGCTGATGCCGTAGCGTAGGGCCAGTTCGCCGAAGGTCGCGCCATCGATCACGGCAACATAGATAGCTGCATTGCGCTCTTGGTTGGGGCTGGCGTTTTCAGGGGTCATCGCATTCTCCCATTCTGGCGGTGCTGGAGTTTTATCCGGGCGCGCGCGATTCGTGTGCGGAAATCCGGGTATCCGGCCCATGTCCGGGATCGGTGCAGAGATCGCAGAAACGAAAATGCCGCCTCCTGCGCGAAGCAGGAAGCGGCATTTTTCATTGGTCGGGACGAGAGGATTCGAACCTCCGACCCCCACACCCCCAGTGTGATGCGCTACCAGGCTGCGCTACGTCCCGACCGGAGGGCGCCCTATAGGCAGCATATTTTGAGAGCGCAAGCGTCTCGATGAGACTTTCTTCATCGCGGTTGAAGCGCGCCTGTGGATACTTATCTGCGGAACGCATCGCGGGGGATGGGCGGGCAGGGCCGGAAGGCCGCGCGTTGCCAGTTCTTCGCTTTGTTGCTAACCGCGCCCATCCGGCAAAGTCCTTGAATGGATTTTCCCGGCGAGGCGTGTTGCACATCGGATGCGGCGCGCGATTCGCGCCGGGGATGAAACGACGAGAAGGCCCTTCAGTTCAATGCAAAGCTCGATTCTCAACCAGCTCGCCGCCGCCGCTCCTGCAGGCGTTCCTCCGGCATGGATCCAGTACCTGCCGTTCGTGGCGATGGCGGTGATCTTCTGGTTCCTCATCCTGCGTCCGCAGATGAAGCAGCAGAAGGAGCACAAGAACAAGCTCTCGGCGCTCAAGAAGGGCGACGAAGTGCTGACCGGAGGCGGCCTTGTCGGCAAGATCGTCAAGATCGACGACAACTATGCCGACGTCCAGCTGGCGCAGGGCGTGGTCGTGAAGGCCGTGAAGTCGACCATCGTCGACGTGATCCCGCCGGCCGGCTCGAAGCCCGCGAACGACTGATTTTCCGGCATCGCCGGGCTCTTCCGGCGATGCCAGACTGCATGGAGCGCCGGATATCGGGCGCTCTTTCGGAGAGAAGCCACAGGCTATGCTCGAATTTCCTACCTGGAAGAAGCTCTGGTACTGGGGGCTGACGATCGTCATCGCCCTTTGCGCCGTGCCGTCGCTGGTCTCGCTGACCAATGCGCGCTGGCCCGCATTCCTGCCTGAGCCCAAGATCAATCTCGGCCTCGACCTGGCCGGCGGCAGCCGCCTTCTGCTGGAGGCCAACCGCCAGCAGGTGGTGCAGCAGCGCCTCGAAGGCATGGAAGAATCCGTGCGCACGCGCCTGCGCCAGGCCAGCCCGACCATCGCCATCGGCGATTTCTCCAGCACCGGCGGGCAGCTTGCCTTCACCGTGCGCGACCCTTCGCAGGTCGACGCCGCGCGTGAGGCGATCCTGCCGCTGACCTCGGGTGCGGGCCTTACCGGCCAGCGCGACTGGGACATCACGGTGCAGGACGGCACGCGCTTCATCCTCGTGCCGACCCAGGCGGGCATCGACCTGGCGATCAGCAATGCGATGGAAACCGCCGTCGAAGTCGTGCGCAAGCGCATCGACGCGCTCGGCACCAAGGAACCCGACATCCGCCGTCTCGGCGGTACCCGCATCGACGTGCAGGTTCCGGGTCTCCAGGATCCGCAGGCGCTGAAGAACCTGCTGGGCCAGACCGCCAAGCTCGAATTCAAGCTGGTCGACGAGACCGCCGTGCCGAGCGACCTGGCCAAGGGCATCGTCCCTCCGGGCGACGAGATCGTGCCTTATGCCGATCCCAATTCCCCTGCCGCGGGCGGCGTTCCGGTCCTTGCGGTCAAGCGGCTCGGCGGCATCAAGGGCGATGAACTGACCGACGCCAAGCAGGCCTTCGAACCGAAGACCAATGCCGCAGTCGTTTCGATCACCTTCAACCAGCAGGGCGGCGAGAAGTTTGCCAAGCTGACGACCGAAAACGTCGGCAAGCGCTTTGCGATCATTCTCGACGGCAAGGTGCTTTCGGCGCCCAGCATGAACGAACCGATCCTGGGCGGCAGCGCTCAGATTTCGGGCAGCTTCAACGTCCAGTCGGCCACGCAGCTCGCCATCGCGCTGCGCTCGGGCGCGCTTCCGGTCGACCTTACGGTCGTCGAGGAACGCACCGTCGGTCCCGATCTCGGCGCCGATTCGATCCAGAAGGGCGTCGTCGCCATGGGCGTCGGCACCGTGCTGCTGATGCTGTTCATCTTCCTGACCTATGGCCGCTTCGGCGTCTATGCGAACATCGCGCTCTTCATCAACGTGTTGATGATCCTTGGCGTGATGGCCGTGCTGGGCACGACCCTGACGCTGCCGGGCATCGCCGGCTTCGTGCTCACCATCGGTGCCGCGGTCGACGCCAACGTCCTCATCAACGAGCGCATCCGCGAGGAACGCCATCGCGGACGCCGCGTCGTGCAGGCGGTGGAGCTGGGCTACAAGGAGGCGAGCCGCGCCATCTTCGACGCCAACATCACCAACTCGATCGCGGCCGTGCTGATGTTCGCCTTCGGCTCGGGTCCGGTTCGCGGTTTCGCGGTTGTGCTGATGATCGGTATCGTCACGTCGGTGTTCACTGCCGTCACGATGAGCCGCATGTGGGTTGCGGGCTGGCTGCGTCGCGCCCGTCCCAGCGACCTGAACGTATAAAGGTACTGGCGCATGAAGCTCCTCAAGCTCATTCCCGATCACACGAACATCCACTTCCTGCGCTGGCAGTGGCCGTTCTTCATCACCAACCTGCTGGCGATGGCCGCCTCGATCGTGCTGTTGTTCACCCACGGGCTGAACCTCGGCGTCGACTTCGTCGGTGGCCAGATGATCCGCGTGACGTTCGAACAGAGCGCCACCGCGCCGGTCGCCAAGCTGCGTGACAGCGTCGATGCGCTCGGCTTCGGTGAGCCGGTGATCCAGACTTTCGGCAAGCCGAACGAAGTCTCCGTGCGCATGAAGCTGCCGGAAGGTTCGGAGGACAATCCGAAGCTGGCCGACGGCATGGCCCGCAAGATCACCGCGAAGGTCCGTCAGGACTTCGCCGATGCCCGCGTCGACGGTGTCGATTCGGTCTCGGGCAAAGTCTCGGGCGAGCTGTTCCACACCGGGATGCTCGCGCTGGGTCTCGCGATGATCTGCATCTCGATCTACATCTGGATCCGCTTCGAATGGCAGTTCGCGGTCGGCGCGCTCTTCGCGCTGGTGCAGGATATCCTGCTGACCGTGGGCATGTTCTCGCTGACGCAGATGGAGTTCGACCTCAACATCGTCGCCGCGCTGCTGACGCTGCTGGGCTACTCGCTGAACGACAAGATCGTTGTCTACGACCGTATCCGCGAGAACATGAAGAAGCATCGCCGCATGCCGATGAACGAGCTGCTCGACCTCTCGGTGAACGAGACGCTGTCGCGCACGATCGCGACTTCGCTGTCGGTGCTGATCATGCTCGTGTCGCTGCTGTTCCTCGGCCCCGACGTGATCTTCGGCTTCACCGCTGCCATCACCCTGGGCATCTTCATCGGCACCTACAGCTCGATCTTCATGTCCGCGCCGATCCTGATCTGGCTGGGCGTGAAGTCGGACACGTTCGTGAAGCAGGAAAGCGATATCGATCGTCAGGATCGTCTCGCCCGCGAAGGCGGCGCGCGCCCCTGAGGGTAGCGATAGCTGAAAAACGAAAGGGCCGCTCCCGCAAGGAGCGGCCCTTTTTGATTCAGGCGGCGGCGGTGATCGCTTCGCCTGCGAGCACGTCGCGCCAGAAGCAGACGAGGTTCTGGGCATTCACGCCCCAGGAGAAGCGGCTGACATGGGCGGAAACGTCTGCCTGGCTGGGCGGATCGGCGAGGATATCGCGCACGGCTTCGGCGATGGCTTCGGGGGTGCGCGCGGCGATGCGTCCGGCGGTATCGTCCTGCACGACCTCGCGCGCGCCGCCGATATCGGGGATGACGATCGGGGTTCCGCAGGCAAGCCCCTCGATCCAGACATTGGCAAGGCCTTCGCTGGCGGAAGGTAGCACCAGCACGTCGGCGGCGCAGAGCACATGCGGCAGCAGGTCGTGGCCGACGAGGCCGAGGAATTGCACGCGCTCGGCCACGCCCAATCGCTCGGCGAGGGCATGCAGGGCTTTTTCGTCCTCGCCCGCGCCGGCGAGCGCAAGACGGGCGTCCGGAAGCCGGGCGAGCGCCTCGATCACCAGCCGTTGCCCCTTGCGCGGGATCAGCGAGCCGGGGGTGACGATCAGCGGGCCTTCCGGCCAGATGCCGAGATTGGGCATGGCCGAAACGAGCGCGCGCGCGGCACCGCGCTCGATGGGGTGGAAGCGTTCGTGGTCGAGCCCGGTGTAGTGGACGCCGATGCGCCCCTCCGGCATGCCGAGCGCGACCATGTCCTCGCGCAGGGCGCGGCTGACGGCCAGCATTCCGGTCGCCTGATGCGCAGCCTGCTGCATCTGCTTGAGGGCGGCCGGGCGACGACCCCAGTAATGGATATCCGCGCCGCGCGACTTGATCGTGAGGGGCAGGCCCAGTTCGCGCGCGACGATCGCGGCGGCGGGGCCGTCCGGAAAGAAGAACTGCGCGTCCACGAGGTCGAAGGGCTGCTCGGCATGGAGGCGGCGGACCAGCGGCAGCACGGCGCGGGCGATGCGGGCCGGATTGCTGTCGCCGCCGATCTTCGGGATCAGGGTGAACTTGGGATAGAGCACCGGCAGGCCCGAGGCCTCGCTGCGCTCCGGGATATCCGCGAGCTTGTTGTAGGGGTGGCGGCGGGAGAGCGGCCAGGGCGGAATGCCGATCGGGCTGACCATGGTGAGGTCCACATCACCGCTCGCGGCGATCGCCCGCATCTGGTTGCCGACGAAGATCCCGAAGGACGGCTTCACCGGATTGGGGAACAGCGTGGCGATGGAAAGGATGCGCATGAGCTGCCTTTAATGGCGGAAGGTTAGAGCTTTCTGACGAGCATGTCCGCAACGGCCAGCCATTGCGGATGTTCCACCGTGGCGACGGGCTGTCCGCTGGCCGGGGGGAGCAGGGTAAGCCGCTCGCGATGGCCGTCGATCAGGCGTCCGAACGCGAAGCGGCCGCCGGGCAGGGGGGCGAGTACGTCGCGGTTGAGCAGCTTCGGCGCATCCTGCGGGGGCGACCGGCGCAGCCAGACCTGATCCCCGGCGCGATACTCGCCGCAGGACTGTTCAACGTCCATCACCATCCAGGGCGTATCGGCGGCAAGGTCGCTCGGCAGGATCGCCTCGCGCCGTGTGCGCGGGCTGTCGGCGCCGCTTTCGGAGAGCACGGCCATGACCATGGCGGGCACTTCGCTCTCGCTGCGGAGTAGGCGCTCAGGCTCGATATCCAGCGCTTTCGCGATCCGGTTCATCCAGGCGAGCGAAAGGTTGCGCATGCCCGTCTCCAGTCGGCCGATGGTCTGTGCGGTCGTCGGCGGCTGGCAGGCGGCGGCGACGTCGGCGAGGGTCAGGCCCTTCTGGAGGCGAATGTCGCGAATGCGGTTTATCATCTTGAAGGCGCTCGCATAACCGTTCTGGCTTTCCAAGTCCTGTCATGGTGCCATTCTGGAGTCTGTTCGCGCAAGACTTCGGCTCGCTTCAAATTAATCCGTTTTGAAACCGGAGTTTCGTTGCGGTTCCGCGAAAGGAGCGGCACCTTCGGCGCCACCACCGCATCCCGGGAGAACAGAATGTACCGCCGCGAATTCATGGCCACGGCAGGCGCGGGCCTCGCCTGGAGCCTGCTTGCCTCGCGCAATGCGATCGCCGCCGTCACGGCGGGAACCGCCGCCGACACGGCGTTCTATGCGAAGCTCGACGGCCTGTTCTACGACGCGCTGGCGCAAAGCCCGGAAATGGCCAGTTCTCTCGGCCTCGATAAGGGCAAGTACGCGGGCCTGAAATCCCGCCTGTCCGACGGCAGCGCCAAGGGCCGCGCGGCCGATCTGGCGCTCGGGCACAAGGCGATCGCGGAAGTCGAGAAAGTCGATCCCGCACCGCTCAGCGAGGCGGGGCGGCGCAACCGCGAACTGGCGCTCTATCAGCTGCGCCAGCGGGTGCTGGCGCAGGACAAGTTCGACCTCGAAAGCGCCCAGCGGCCCTATCTCATCACCCAGCAGGGCGGGGCCTACTTCTCGCTGCCCGACTTCCTCGACAGCCGCCACACGATCGAGACCAGGGACGATGCCGAGGCCTATCTCGCGCGGCTTACCGCCTTCAGGACCGCGCTCGACGACGAGACTGAGCTCCAGAAGGAATATGGTGCGCGCGGCGTCGTGGCGCCGGGCTGGTCGCTCGATCTTGCGCTTGGGCAGATGGCGAAGCTGCGCGATACGTCCGCAGGTGAGAGCGGGCTGGTGACGTCGCTGGCCAAGCGCACGGCGGCCAAGGGCATTGCCGGCGACTGGGCGGCGCGGGCCTCGGCCATTCTGGAGAAGCAGGTTCATCCCGCGCTCGACCGGCAGATCGCGCTGCTGAAGGCGCAGCGTCCGACCACGGCGGCGGGCGACGGTGCCTGGCGCCTCAGGCGGGGCGACGAAATCTATGCCGAGGCGCTGAAGCAGGCGACCACGACCGACTATACGCCCGAAGAGGTCCACAAGATCGGCCTCGAACAGGTCGCCGATCTCACCGCGCAGCTCGACGCGATCCTCAAGTCGACCGGCCTTACCCAGGGCGCGGTCGGTGCCCGTCTCGATGCGCTGAACAAGCGGCCGGACCAGCTTTACGCGAACACCGATGCCGGACGCGCCGAACTGATCGCGGCGCTGAACGAGGGCATTCGCCAGATGTATGCGAAGCTGCCGCAGGCCTTCGACAATCCGCCGCAGCAGCCGCTCGAAATCCGCCGCGTGCCGCCGGAAATCCAGGACGGCGCCTCGAACGGCTATTACTACCGCGCGCCGCTCGATGGGTCGCGCCCGGCGATCTACTGGATCAACCTCAAGGACGTGGGCGACTGGCCGAAGTACACCCTGCCGTCGCTGACCTATCATGAGGGCGTTCCCGGCCATCACCTCCAGGGCGGCTTCGCCCAGACCGGTGGTGAGCTACCGATGCTGCTCAAGAACAGTTTCATCTCCGCCTATGGCGAGGGCTGGGCGCTCTATGCCGAGCAGCTTGCGGACGAGCTGGGCGGCTACAGCGGGCTGGAACGCGCGGGCTATCTCCAGAGCTACCTGTTCCGCGCCGCGCGCCTGGTGATCGACACCGGCATTCACCACTACCGCTGGAGCCGGGAGAAGGCGGCAGACTACATGGTCGAGACGGTCGGCTTCGCCCGTCCGCGCTCGCTGCGCGAGGTCGAGCGCTATTGCACGATGATCGGGCAGGCCTGTTCGTACAAGATGGGCCACACCGCCTGGGTCAAGGCACGGCAGCGGGCGCAGGCGGCGCTGGGCGACGGGTTCACCCTGCCGTGGTTCCACGCCATTCTGGCCGAAGGCGTGATGCCGCTGTCGATGCTCGACAAGCGGGTGGATGAGCGCATTGCCGAGCGCCTGGCCGGAAGCTCCAGAGGGAAATAAGGAAAAGGCCGGGGCTTTCACCCCGGCCTTCCATCAGCCTTCGACCTGTTCGGCGAGTTCCAGCCAGCGCTCCTCGGCGGCATCCTTCTCGCCGCGCGCCTTTTCGACGGCGGCGGAGAGGCTGGCGAATTTCGCCGGATCGCGGGTGTAGAGCGCCGGGTCGGCCATGGCCGCCTCGTCGCGCACGATCGCGGCTTCCAGGTCCTCGATCTTCTTGGGCAGCAGTTCGTAGTCGCGCTGGTCCTTGTAGGAGAGCTTGCCCTTTTTCGGCGGCATCGGCGGAGGCGGCGGGGCGGTTTCGCCCTTGGCCTTCGCCTTGCCCGCGCTCGTGCGTTCGCGGCGCTTGGCCTCCCAGTCGGCATAGCCGCCCGCGATCACGTCGATATGGCCCGAGCCGTCGAGGCCGAGCGTGACGTTGACGGTGCGATCGAGGAAGTCACGGTCGTGGCTGACGATCAGCACGGTGCCGTCGTAGTCCGCGATCACTTCCTGAAGCAGGTCGAGCGTTTCGAGGTCGAGGTCGTTCGTCGGCTCGTCGAGCACCAGCAGGTTCGAGGTGCGGGCGAATTCGCGGGCGAACAGCAGGCGCGAGCGTTCACCGCCCGAGAGCGTGCCGACTTTCGCCTCGACCAGGCCGGGGTCGAACAGGAAGTCCTTGAGATAGCCCTGAATGTGCTTGCGCACGCCGACGACGTCGATCCAGTCGCCGCCTTCGGCCAGCACGTCGCGGATGCGCATTTCCGGACTCATCCGGCTGCGCTGCTGGTCGATGACGGTGGCGTCCAGCGTTGCCGCGCGCGTCACCGTGCCCTCGTCGGGCTGAAGCTCGCCCATCAGGACCTTGAGCAGCGTCGTCTTGCCGGACCCGTTCGCGCCGACCACGCCGATGCGGTCGCCGCGCTGGATGCGCAAGTTGAAGTCCTTGATGACCGTGCGCTGATTCTCTCCGGCTCCGAACTTCTTGGTCACATGCTCGGCGACGATAACCGACTTGGTCTTGCTGTCGTCGGCCACAACCGCCAGCTTGGCGGCGCCTTGCGGCCCCATCATTGAGGCCCGCTGGGCGCGCATTTCCCAGAGCTTGGCAAGCCGGCCCTGGTTGCGCTTGCGCCGCGCGGTAACGCCGCGTTCCAGCCAGTGCGCCTCGATCTTGAGCTTGGCGTCGAGCTTCTGGGCGGCGCGCGCTTCCTCGGCGTAGACTTCCTCTTCCCACGCCTCGTAGCCCCCGAAGCCGATGTCGCGGCGGCGCAGGCCGCCGCGGTCGAGCCAGAGCGTGGCGTTGGTCAGGCGGGTCAGGAAAGTACGGTCGTGGCTGATGACCACGAACGCGCCGTTGTAGCGTTGCAGCCAGGATTCCAGCCAGTCGATCGCGGCGAGGTCGAGGTGGTTGGTCGGCTCGTCGAGCAGCAGCAGGTCCGGCTCGGAGGCGAGGGCGCGGCAAAGCGCGGCACGGCGGCGTTCACCGCCCGAGGCGCTCTTGGCCTCGCGCGAGAGGTCGATGCCGAGCTGGTCGGCGATCGCTTCCACTTCGTGCTGCTGCGGCGCGTCGTCGCCGTGGATGGCGAAATCGAGAAGGGTATCGAACCCGGTGAAGAAGGGGTCCTGTTCCAGTGTCACCACCCGCGTGCCGGGCTGGACCGAGCGCGTGCCCTTGTCCGCATCGACCGAGCCGGCGATCAGCTTGAGCAGCGTCGTCTTGCCCGCGCCGTTGCGGCCGATCAGGGCCAGCCGGTCGCGCGGGGCGATGTTGATGTCGAGGTCCTGGAAGAGCCAGCCGGAGCCCTGGATCAGGCCGAGGTTTTCCCAGCTGAGAATTGGTGCAAGTGCCATAGCTGCGCGCCCTACAGGGCGGAGCGGGGGGCTGGCAAGCTGGACGAGGGCATGGGGGCGCTGTGGGATTCGTGCAACAGTGGAAACGCGGCGCCACCTTCCCGCCACATTCAGGACTTGTTCAAGGCCAGAGGGTTAGGCAGCAAGTCGATATGAACAAGTCCCTTTCCTCTCTGACGGTCGCAGCCTCGCTGGCATTTGCCGCGTTTGGCATGGTCGGACCGTCGCTCACCGCCCGCGCCGCCGACCCCGGCGGCGAGCAGGGCGAAGTGCGCCGCGAACGCAGGGCCGGCAATGTTCTCTCCCTGCCCGATATCGAGCGCCAGGTGCTGCCGCGCATGTCCGGGATGCAATATCTCGGGCCGGAATTCGATTCCGCCGCCATGGCTTACCGCCTGAAGTTCATCCGTAACGGCAAGGTCTTCTTCGTCGATGTCGACGCCCGGACGGGGCGCGTGATCGGCCAGTCGCGTTAGTTGGGTGTATTGAGGTGGGGATGAACCGTTCTTGTTCATCTTTACGTTCATAATTGAACGCCTAATGCTAACAGCGAAGCCCAAGGGCTGGAACCAAGCCGGTTCCCGTCGCTTGACGCTCCGGGACCCCGGTCCCATTTCGGAAGTTCCATGCAGCCCCCCTCACTTAGGGAGAGACCGAATTGCGCATCCTGATCGTCGAGGATGAACCCACGCTCGGCAACCAGCTCAAGACCACGCTGGAGCAGACCGGCTATGCCGTAGACCTCTCGGTCGACGGAGAGGACGGCCACTTCCTGGGTTCGACCGAAGACTACGACGCCGTCATCCTCGACCTCGGCCTGCCCGAGATCGACGGGCTGACCGTGCTCGGCATGTGGCGCAGGGAAGGGCGCAATTTCCCGGTTCTCGTGCTGACCGCGCGTGATTCCTGGTCGGACAAGGTAGCGGGCCTCGATGCCGGCGCCGACGACTATCTCGCCAAGCCCTTCCAGACCGAGGAACTGATCGCGCGCCTGCGTGCGCTCATCCGCCGCGCCTCGGGCAATACCTCCAGCGAACTGACGGCGGGCGAGGTGCGTCTCGACACCCGCTCGGGCCGCGTCACGCTGGACGGCGAGCCGGTGAAGCTCACCGCGCAGGAATACAAGCTGCTGTCCTACCTGATGCACCACAAGGGCAAGGTGGTCAGCCGCACCGAACTGATCGAGCATATCTACGACCAGGATTTCGACCGCGATTCGAATACGATCGAGGTCTTCGTCACGCGCATCCGCAAGAAGCTGGGTGCCGATGTCATCACGACGATCCGTGGCCTTGGCTACAGTCTCGACGATCCTGCAGAGCCCGGTCGCGGCTAAGGCTGGGGCTGAGGTTGAAAACGCCGGGAGCGGTAAGGTGCAGGAAGGAGAGATGCGCGAAGAGGAGGCCTTGAACCAGGTCGGCCCGCGCATGAAGGCGTCCAACACCGGATCGCTGGCCCGGCGCATGATGCTGATCGCGGCGGGGTGGATCTTCATCCTGCTGCTGGTCGGCGGCCTTGCGCTCGATCGCACGCTGACCGGCCTCATCTCGCGCAATTTCGACGAACAGCCCGGCTACATGCTCACCGGCATGATCGGCTCGGCCGAGATCGGGCCGGACGGGGAAGTGTTCTTCATCCGCCCGCTCGGCGACCAGCGCTTCCTGGAGCCGAATTCGGGTCTCTACTGGCAGATCCGCGCCAAGGGGCACGAGGATTTCCCCTCGCGCTCGCTGTGGGACCGCACCCTGAACGTGCCCGCCGACCATTTCGACGCGCAGCCGCATGTCTATGACAGCGACCAGTTCGCCGGCGAGCCGCTGCGGGTGATGGAGCGCTCGATCATCCTGCCGGGCAGCGATTCGAAATGGATGTTCACCGTCGCCGCCAGCCGCGCGGACCTCAACGAACAGCTCAAGATGGTGCGCGGCATCCTGGTCTACAGCTTCGTCGCGCTGGGCTTCGGCCTGCTGCTGATGGCGGGGATGCAGACCTGGTACGGACTGTTCCCGCTGCGCCACGTGCGCCGCGCGATCCAGAAGCTGCGCACGACCGGAGCCAGCCGCGTCACCCAGCCGCTGCCGCAGGAAGTCCAGCCGCTCGTCGAGGAACTGAACGCGCTGCTTGCCCACACCGAACGCCAGGCCGAGGAAGCGCGCACCCATGCGGGCAACCTGGCCCACGCGCTCAAGACTCCGCTAACCGTGGTGATGAACGCGGCGACCGCCAAGGCGCCGGACCTTTCCGATACCGTCATTCGCGAGGCGGCGGTCATGCGGCGGCAGGTAGATCACCATCTGGCGCGGGCGCGGGCGGTCGGTCGCCGTGCCGTGGGCCAGTCGCGCGCGGAACTCTGGCCGAGCCTCGAAGCCGTGCTGCGCGCGGTCGAGCGGCTCTATGACCAGGCGCGCCTCGATCTCGACGGCAACCGCGAGGCGGTGGTGGCGCTGGAAAAGCAGGACCTTGAGGAAATCCTCGGCAACCTGATCGAGAATGCGGCGAAATATGGCGGCGGCAGTGTCTTCGTCACGGTCGATACGGACCGCGACGCGCCGCTCTGCGAAGTCTGGATCGAGGACGACGGCATGGGCATTCCCGAAGCCGAACGCATCCGCATCTTCGATCGCGGCGCCCGACTCGACACCGGCAAGCCCGGCACCGGGCTGGGCCTTGCCATCGTGCGCGATGTCGTGGAAATCTACGGCGGCACTGTCGAGCTCGACGAAAGCGAGGATCTCGGCGGTCTGCTGGTGAAACTCAAACTGCCGCGCGTGATCGGCTAGACCTGATTTTCGGGGGAACCGGAGCGGAGGCGGTTGCGGCTCCGGTCAATCGTCCCCATGGGCGCGGTTCGTCAGATCAAGGATTTCTCCCATGACCGATTCCATTACCCTTTCGCTTTCCTCCGACGAGATCGAGATCATCGTCGATGCCCTGGAAGCCGATCTCGAAGGCTATGTCGAGGCGGCCAAGGAAGCACGCGGCAACAACAACCGCGAAGACGTTACCACCTTCACCGAAGCGGCCACGCGCATCCAGACCCTGATGACGAAGCTTCAGGATCTGGTCGAAGAGTAAGATTGCTTTCGGCGTTGCCCCGGCCCTCGCTCGAAGGTGAAGGCTGGGGCTATCGCAGCGAGTTCCGTCATTGCGAGTCACGTTCGCAATGACGATAGCGGCGGGAATTACGCTTCGTTCTTCGCCCGCTCATGGTGGCGGATCACTTCATCGATGATGAAGCGGATGAACTTCTCGCCGAAGTCGGGATCGAGGTTCGCCTCTTCCGCCAGCTTGCGCAGGCGCACGATCTGGCGCTCCTCGCGTCCCGTATCGGAGGCGGGCAGGTCCTTTTCGGCCTTGTAGGCGCCCACGGCCTGGGTGATCCGGAAGCGTTCCGCCAGCATGTGGATGAGGGCGGCGTCGATATTGTCGATGCTCGCGCGGAAACCGGCGAGAACGGGGTCGGCTGCGGGAGTGTCCTGGGTCATCGCGAGGTCCGCTAGCACGGGATCGCCGCCGCTTCCAGTCGGCGTGTTTGCTTGGGACGTGGCATTCGCTCTTGCGTTACGAGCGCCGAACGCGCAATGCGCGGGGCGATGAGTGCCGAAGTCCTTCCCCTGCGCGCACGCGGGTCGCAGCCCACCCTCGCTCCCATGCTGGCGGTTACCGCTGCCGGCATGAACAGCGTCAACGCCGTCATCCTCGACCGGATGCAGAGCGAAATTCCGCTTATTCCGGCGCTGGCCGGCCACCTGATCGCGGGCGGCGGCAAGCGCATGCGTCCGATGCTGATGGTCGCCGCGGCGGAACTCTGCGGTTATCAGGGCACGCGTCATCACCGTCTGGCCGCGGCCGTGGAGTTTCTTCACACGGCGACGCTGCTGCATGACGATGTCGTCGACGGTTCGGACATGCGCCGCGGCAAGGCCGCTGCGAACATCGTGTTTGGCAATCCGGCGACGGTGCTGGTGGGCGATTTCCTGTTCACCCGCGCGTTCGAACTGATGGTCGAGGACGGCAGCCTCAAGGTTCTCAAGATCTTCTCGAAGGCCAGTTCGATCATCGCCGAGGGCGAAGTCGACCAGCTCACCGCCCAGCGCCGGATCGAGACGAGCGAAGAGCACTACCTCCAGATCATCGGCTCCAAGACCGCTGCGCTCTTTGCCGCCGCCACCCGCATTTCGGCGGTGGTCGCGGAAAAGACCGAGGCGGAAGAGCAGGCGCTCGATGCCTATGGCCGCAATCTGGGCATTGCCTTCCAGCTCGTGGACGATGCGATCGACTACGATTCCGAGGCCGCCGAATCGGGCAAGGACAAGGGCGACGACTTCCGCGAAGGCAAGATGACCCTGCCGGTGATTCTGGCCTATGCGCGCGGCAATGCCGAAGAGCGCAAGTTCTGGGAGGAAGCCATCGCCGGTTTCCGCACCGAGGACGAGGATCTTGCCCACGCGGTCGAGCTTATCAACCGCCACGGCTGCGTGGAGGCCACGCGCGAGCGGGCGCGGCTCTACGGCCAGCGTGCCATCGACGCGATCTCGATCTTCCCGGCCGGTGCCGCGCGTGACGCCATGTGCGAGGCCGTCGAGTTCGCAATCGCGCGTCGCTACTGAACCGATTTTCGCATTACCCTTTGGGGATCGAACGCCGGGCAGGTTCTGCCCGGCGTTTTCGTATGCGTTTGAGAAATACTCTGCGTCCGGGGTGAGGCAGATTCATCGGCCTATTCTTGCAAAAATCCTGGACGAATTGCCCGAATATCGGGATTCTATTCGGTTGATATAATAAGTAATCGTCTATAGGTTTTGGCTATTACGAATTCCTGTTTCGGGAGGTCGTTGATGGTGCATTCCTGCCTGTTCGCATTTCAGATGGTTTTTGCTGGCGGCTTGCTTGTCGGCCTCGGCAGCCTTTCCGGAGGGAAAGCCGAGGACGGCACTTACGGCATCGAGCGCGCGGAGACGGTATCGTCCCTTCAGCAGCAGCGCGGCCCGGTGCTCGGCCTCTCCATGCTGTTCTGACCGCGTTTCTTTCCCGTGAAGAGGAGAATGACCATGCGAGTGACGACGAAACTCGGCCGGGCGCTCGGCATGCTGGCAGTGCCGGGGCTTCTGGCCGCTGGCGTTGCCGCCGATGCCTGCACGCGCGCGGTCTATCTCGGTCCGAACGGCAATGTCATCACGGCGCGTTCGATGGACTGGAAGAGCGATATCGTTTCGAACCTGTGGATCCTGCCGCGCGGCATCGCCCGCACCGGCGAGGCGGGGCCGAACTCGATCAAGTGGACGGCCAAGTACGGCAGCGTGGTCGTCAGCGGCTACGATGTGTCGAGCACGGACGGCGTGAACGAGAAGGGGCTCAACGCCAACATGCTCTGGCTGGTCGAATCGGAATATCCGCATTTCGACGGCAAGGGTAAGCCCGGTCTGACCATCGCCGCCTGGGCGCAATATGCCCTCGATAACTTCGCGACCGTGGCGGAGGCCGTGGCGGCGCTGGAGAAGGAGCCGTTCACCGTCGTCACCGACAATGTGCCGGGCGAGAACCGGCTGACGACGGTGCACCTTTCTCTCTCCGATGCCACCGGAGACAGCGCCATTTTCGAGTATATCAAGGGCAAATTGGTGATCCACCATGGCCGCGAATATCAGGTCATGACCAACTCGCCGACTTACGACGGGCAACTTGCACTCAATTCCTACTGGCAGGGAATCGGTGGCACGGCGATGCTGCCGGGCACGAACCGCGCGGCGGACCGCTTCGCGCGGGCATCCTTCTACATCAACGCCATTCCCAAGAATGAGGACCCGAACAAGGCGCTGGCTTCGGTGTTCAGCGTGATCCGCAATGCCTCCGTGCCCTACGGCATCAACACGCCCGAGCAGCCCAATATCTCGTCCACGCGCTGGCGGACGGTGTTTGACCACAAGCGGCAGCTCTATTTCTTCGAATCGGCGCTCACTCCGAACACGTTCTGGGTCGATCTCAAGAAGATCGATTTCTCGAAGGAGACGGGCAAGGTGAAGTGGCTCGATCTTGGACATAACCAGGATCACACGTTCTCCGGCGAGGCTAACGGCGATTTCGTGGAGCATGCGCCGTTTCGCTTCCTCGGTCTGAACGGCTGATTTTTCGCGCTTCATGCTGCAGTCCGGCGGTTTTTTCGCACGGGACTTCGCCGTGCAATGATCCTGCAACAACCCTGCAATTGCAGTGGCATGGGAAGCGCCCTATTCAGGCGCCGCCATGCCCGCCGAATCCGAGATGGTGACATCGGGCTATCAGCCCGGTTCGCCGCGCCAACGCTTCGTCTCTTCGATCCTCTCTGGGGGATTGATCCTCATTGCGCTGCTTCTGGCGATCTACCAGACCGGCCTCGTCCCCCAACTGGTTGAGAAGACGACGTCGCTGACGACGTTCGATGTCGTCGACCATGATCGCGACAAGGGCGGGGAGGAGCCGGAAAAGCCCAAGCAGCGCGAGGAAAAGAAGACCGAGAAGACCAAGCAGGCCAAGGTCGTCCAGGAAAAGGTCCCGCCGACTCCGCCGGTCGAGAAGCCGGTGAAAGAGAAGCCGGCCTTCACGTTCCTCAAGATGTCCAGCCAGGACTTCGCTGCCGCCGATATCGGCAAGATGAAGGGACCGGAACCGGCCCAGGGGTCTGCTGCACCCAGCGGCGGCTCCGGCGGGACTTACGGACCGGGCGAAGGGCCGGGCGGCGCGACGCTCTACAACGCGGACTGGTTCCGCCGTCCGACCGATGCGCAGCTCGGCGGCTATCTGCCCGAAAATCGCCCACGCAGCGGCTGGGGCATGATCGCCTGCCAGACCATCGAGCACTACAAGGTCGAGAATTGCCAGATCCTGGGCGAATCGCCGCGCGGTTCTGGCTTCGGGCGCGCGGTTCTCAACGCCGCCTGGCAGTTCGAGGTGCTCCCGCCGCGCATCAACGGCAAGCAGCAGCTCGGAACCTGGGTGCGCATCCGCATCGACTACGGCACCAAAGGCGATATCTGAGATCGTCTGAAAGGGCGGCGCGGACAGTCGCTTTTCGGCGAACTTTCAAGCCAGCTGCCAGGCCTTGGACGAGGATTCGACCCGGCCGAGCATGTCTTCCAGCGACATGGGCCGGGCGATGTGGAAGCCCTGCGCCAGCGAGAAACCGGCGATCCGCGCGCTAAGGAGCTGGTCCTCTGTCTCGATCCCCTCGATCACGCATTCGAGCGACAGAGCGCGCGCGAGGTTGCGGATGGCCGAGATCAGGCGGCGGCCCACGGTCTCGTCGAGGCGCGGGGCGAAGCTGCGGTCGATCTTGACCATGTCCAGCGGCAACTGGTGCAGCGACGAGAGGCTGGAATAGCCGGTGCCGAAGTCGTCGAGCGCGATCCGAGCGCCGGTCGCGCGCAGGCGTTCGAGAACGGCGCGGGCGGTTTCGAATTCGGCGATCAGCGTCGTTTCGGTGATCTCGAAAAGCAGGCGCCGCGCGTCGCATTCGCTCCGGCGGATATGGTCCAGCAGGGTGGCGATCGTTTCCTCATCCGAAATGTCGTGCCCGGAGAGGTTGAACGAGACTGAAATCGGGTGCGGCAGCAAGGCCAGGGTATCGAGCGCGCGGCCGAACAGTGTCGCGGTTACTTCGCGGGCGCGGCCTACGCGCTCGGCGGCGGCGATCATCTGCTCCGGCGGCACCGCACCGAGCGTGGGGGAAGTCCAGCGGGCCAGACATTCGAAGCTGACCGGCTGATTGCTTTCGGTGGCGATGATAGGCTGATAGGCGACGGAAAGTTCCCGTGCGAGATCGGCGCTCTGCATGGCCGAATCAAGCGCCTGCTCCGAGCGGATCAGGGTTTCCAGCTGGTCCGAGAAGCGCACGCATTGCCCTCGCCGGTGGTTCTTGGCGTGATAGAGCGCGAAGTCGGCACGGTCATAAAGCGAATGGGCGTTGCGGGCGCTTTCCGGGTAGATCGAAATGCCTGCCGATCCGCCGACCGCCACCGTCACTTCGCCGAGGCGGGCGGGCATCCGAATGGCGGTGCAGAATTTCTGGGCGATCGCCTCTGCTTCCTCGGGGCCGCCGGGCACGATGAAACCGAACTCGTCGCCGCCGAGCCGGGCGATCGTCACGCTCGGGTCGCACTGCGCGATCAGGCGCGTGCCGATGACCTGGAGCAGGCGGTCGCCCTGGGCATGGCCATAAGTATCGTTGACCGGCTTGAAGCGGTCGAGGTCGATCAGCCCGACGCAGAAGACCTGCTCCTGCGGGCCTTCCAGCAGCCGTTCGAGCGCCGCGAAGAAATATCGCCGGTTCGGCAGGCCGGTCAGCGCGTCGGTCTGGGCGAGGCGGGCGTTCTCGTCGCCGAGCGCCTGGGCCTGCCTGCGCTCGACGCGAAGTTCCCGCTGGGCCATTTCCAGCTCGACGAAGGAATCGTAGGTGTCGCGCAGGATCTTGAGGATCACGGCGGCGACGAGGGCGATGTTGATCGCCACGGCGGTGAGCGTTTCCGACCCCGTCGTCATGCAGTAGACGAGGAACATGCCCAGCGCCGTGACGCAGATCAGCAGCGCCGCCGTGGGCAGGAACGTCAGGCAGAACACGCAGCCGAGCACGGTGACGGAGACGAAGACGGCGACGTGGCCGTGTTCGTAAGGCCCGCCGTAACGGTCGAGGCAGAGCGCCCAGACGGCGAAAGTCGTGGCGAAGATCAGCGAGAGCCAGACGGCCTGCTTCATCCGGCGATGCGCGACATCGGCTTCCAGATCGCGCTGGGTGACCGGACGCAGCCAGACCAGCATGCGAATCAGGCAGCAGGCGATGAGGATCGCGGGGATCGTGAGCGTCAGATAGCCGGGTGCCAGAGCGCGATGCGTATAGGCGAGAATGCCCGCGTTGATCGACAAAAGTCCGTAGAGCGGCGGGATTCGTTCGCGCAGGCGCAAGTACTGCGCGACGGGCAGCGGATAGTGCCCGGCGCGATGCATCTTGCTCTGGATTGAACTGGCATCGGGCAAAACGTGAACTCCTGAGAGTTTTGCTTAAGTACAATTCCTTGATGAAGCGTAGACGTCCCGCTTTATCTCTTCCGTTTCGGATTCGGCTGATGGCGGGGTGAAGCCTTTCCCCCCGACGCCGCCGGTCCTAAGGAGGCGGGCGTGAGCGAGCTTCCCATTCATTACGTATTGCCCGAAGTCCTGTCCGCATTGCGTGACGGTCCTCACGCGGTGCTGATCGCGCCGCCGGGGGCGGGCAAGACCACGGCGCTGGCCCCGGCTCTGCTGGGCGAGCCTTGGTGCACGGGCACGGTGATCCTGCTCTCGCCCCGCCGCGTGGCGGCCCGCGCCGCCGCCGAACGCATGGCCGAACAACTGGGCGAGAAGGCCGGGGAGACGATCGGCTACGTCACCCGCCTCGACGTGAAGCGATCGGCGCGCACGCGAGTCGTGGTCATGACCGAGGCGATCTTCGTTTCGACGATCGTCTCCGATCCGGAGCTATCCGGCGTCTCCGCCGTGCTGTTCGACGAGGCCCACGAGCGGCATCTCGATAGCGACCTCGGCCTCGCGCTCGCGATCGAATCGAGCCAGGTCCTGCGCGAGGATCTGCGCATCGTCGTGATGTCCGCCACGATCGACGGCGCGCGTTTTTCGCGCCTGCTGGGCGGCTCGGTCCCCGTCATCGAGAGCGAGGGCAAGGCCTGGCCGCTGGCGATTCGCTGGCTCGGCGGCTCGCCCGACCAGCGGATCGAGGATGCCATGGCCTCCGCCGTGCTGACCGCGTGGCGCGAGCAGGATGGCGACATCCTCGCCTTCCTGCCCGGCGTGCGGGAGATCGACCGCGTCGCCGAGCGACTCGCGGAGAAGCTGCCGGGGGCGCTGGTCCTGCCGCTGCACGGGCAATGCGAACCCGCCGCCCAGCGCGCGGCGATTCGCCGCGATCCGCAAGGGCGCCGCCGGATCGTGCTTTCGACGGCGATCGCGGAAACCTCGCTGACGCTGGAGGGCGTTTCAGTCGTGGTGGACAGCGGCCTCTCGCGCCGCGCCGAGTTCGACAAGGCCGCGGGCGTCACCCGATTGGCAACGCACCGTGCGAGTCGGGCTTCCGCCGCGCAGCGGGCCGGTCGCGCCGCGCGCCAGGGGCCGGGTACTGCCTATCGCCTCTGGGAAGAGGCCGCGCATCCGGGCCGTCCCGAGTTCGATCCGCCTGAAATGCTCACCAGCGACCTTGCGCCGCTGACGCTCTCGCTGGCGCAATGGGGCGCGGGCGATCCGGCCGCCATGGCCTGGATCGACCCGCCGCCGGTGCCGGCGCTGGAAGCTGCACAGCGCCAGCTAGAGGCGCTTGGCGCGCTGGATGGGGAAGGGCGAATCACTGAGTTCGGGCGCAAGGTCGCCAGTCTGCCGATGGATCCGGCGCAGGCGGCGATGATCCTCCATGCCTCCGAGCGCGGTGCTGCGGGCACCGCCGCCAAGCTTGCCCTGCTGCTTCAGGAGCGCGGGCTGGGCGGTCGCAGCGAGGATCTGGCGCAGCGGCTTTCGCGCTGGAACGGCGACCGCTCACCGCGCGCTGAAGCCTCGCGCAAGCTGGCGTCGGGCTGGGCGCGGCGGGCGCGTGCGCTGATCTCTGGCGATGGTGAGGGCGAAGACGTTCCCGCAGGCGTGCTGCTGGCGCTTGGGCGGCCCGACATGGTGGCGCGGCGGCGCGATGCGAGCGGCGAGAACTGGCTCTCGGCGGGGGGCAGAGGCTATGTGCTAGACCCCGCCTCGCCGTTGGCGGCGCGCGAGTGGCTGGTTATCGGCGATGCGCAGGGACAGGCCAAGGGCGCGCGCATCCTTTCCGGGGCTTCGCTGGAGATGTCGGAAGTCGAGCAGGGGCTAGGCGAGCGAATCGCGCGGCGCTCGGTCCTGCGCTGGAACGAATCGGAAGGGCGGGTCGAGGCGCGGCTCGAACGGCGACTCGGCGCGATCACGCTGGCGAGCGGTCCCGATCCCGCGCCCGACCCAGCCGCGATTGCCGCTTTCCTGCTGGAGCGCGTACGGGAGAAGGGTCTCGATCTCGTGCCGTTCGGAAAGGGCAGTCTCTCGCTGCTGCGCCGCGCGCGCTATGCGGGGATCGCGGCGCTGTCCGAAGCGGCGCTGGTAGAGGATCTGGACGATTGGCTCGGCCCGCTGCTGGGACGAAGGCTCGATGCGATCGACAAGGGCGCGCTGGCCGACGCCTTGCGCAATCGCCTGAACTGGGACGACCAGCAAAGCCTCGAAAAGCTCGCGCCGCCCGAGTTTCGCAGCCCGGCGGGGAGCACGCATGCGATCGATTATGAGGACGAAGGCGGCCCCAGTGTCGAGGTCCGCGTGCAGGCGCTGTTCGGGCTCGATCGTCATCCGACCTTCGGGCAGCCCGCGCAGCCGCTGCTGCTCAAGCTGACATCGCCGGCGGGACGGCCGATTCAGACCACCCGCGATCTCCCCGGATTCTGGCGCGGATCCTGGCGTGACGTGCAGCGCGACATGAAGGGCCGCTATCCCCGGCACCGCTGGCCGGATCAGCCCTGGACCGAGGATCCGAGCCTGAAGACACGCAATGCGTTTGAGAGATCAAAGGGCGAAGCATCCAACAACAAGTGATTTGCGCTTGATTCTCTCCCTGATTCGGAGGCAAAGCGCTCGATCATGAGTGCACGCATCTATCAGCGCCCGAAGAACGCCATGCAGTCCGGCAAGGCACTGCTGGACCAGTGGGTCCTCGAATTCGTCCCCGCCGAGGCGAAGAAGCCCGATCCCCTGATGGGTTGGGCCGGTTCGGGCGATACCCAGCAGCAGGTCACGCTGAAGTTCCCCGATCTGGACGAAGCCAAGGCTTATGCCGAGCGCTACGGCATCGAGGCTGAAGTGCATGCCACGCCGCCGCGCCGCCTGAAGATCCAGGCTTACGCCGACAACTTCCGCTGATAACCCGGCGCCCAGGCGCATTTTTCTTTACGGCTGCAATCGGCCCGCGTTTCCGAAAGGGAGCGCGGGCCGATGCCGTTATGGGCTTCGCAAGGGGCGGGCGGTGGATCGTCCCGGCTAAAAAGTCAGGCAGGTGGGCTGGACAAACCGGTCGCCCCCCGCCATAGGCCCGCTCGGGAGTCGGGTGGACGTTTGCGTTCGCCAACCTGGTCAGGTCCGGAAGGAAGCAGCCACAACGGATAGCGGCGGGTCGCCCGGCTCCTTCAGCCCACATCATGACAATTCGATGCCAGACCCGCCGATAGGCCGAGGTTCGAGGCAAATCTCATGGTCTGGGCTGTGGAGCAAATTGCTTTTCCCCTGACATTCCGGCCGCCAGTCCCTAGTTTGGCAGGCGATGGACGATTCACGCGACATGTTCGGCGATACCCCCCCTTGGGACGACAAGGAGGAGGAAGAGGCCGCACCTAGCCAGGCCGAACTGGAAGAGGCCGGTCAGGCGTCGATGTTCGGCGAACCCGAGCCTGTTGCGGCTCCTTCTGCTCCGGCACCCCAGCCTGAACCCGAGCCTGCCCCTGAACCGAAAGCGACGCCTGCGCCGCGCGAATCGGCTGCGGTCGAGGCAAAGGCGGCCGCTGCCCCGGCCCCGAGCAGCGCATCAGGCAATGCTCCGGCGCAGCCCTACCGCGTGCTCGCGCGCAAGTACCGCCCGCAGACTTTTGCCGAGCTGATCGGCCAGGAAGCGATGGTGCAGACGCTGGCCAACGCCATCAAGCGCGACCGGCTGGCCCATGCCTTCCTGATGACCGGCGTGCGCGGGGTCGGCAAGACCTCGACCGCGCGCCTGATCGCCAAGGCGCTCAACTGCATCGGTCCGGACGGGCAGGGCGGTCCGACGATCGACCCCTGCGGGCAGTGCGAGCCGTGCCAGGCCATTGCCGAAGGCCGCCATATCGACGTGATCGAGATGGACGCCGCCTCGCATACCGGTGTCGACGACGTGCGCGAGATCATCGAGGCTGTGCGCTATGCCGCTGTCTCGGCGCGCTACAAGATCTACATCATCGACGAAGTTCACATGCTGTCCCGCAATGCTTTCAATGCCTTGCTGAAGACGCTTGAGGAGCCGCCGGCCCATGTGAAGTTCCTCTTCGCGACCACCGAAGTGGACAAGCTGCCGGTCACGGTGCTGTCGCGTTGCCAGCGTTTCGACTTGCGCCGCATCCCGGCGCCGATGCTGGCCGGGCACTTCGCCAAGGTCTGCGGCCTCGAAGGTGTCGAGGCGGAGGACGAGGCGCTCGCGATGGTCGCCGCCGCCGCCGAGGGATCGGTGCGCGACGGTCTGTCGATCCTCGACCAGGCGATCGCCCATGCCGATCTCGACGGAGAAGGCCAGGTTCGCGCCGAGAAGGTGCGCGACATGCTCGGTCTTTCCGACAAGAGCGTGCAGCGCAGCCTCATCACCGCCATTCTGGATGGAAAGGGCGGGGAACTGCTCGAACTCGTGGCGCGGCAGTTTGCGCTCGGCGTCGAGCCGATCGCGATCATGCGCGGGCTGATGGCGCTGGTGCACCGCATTGCCGTGGCGCAAGTCGCGGGCGGCGCCCACGATGCCCATTCGGCGGAAGAGCGCGAGGCGATCGAGGGTTGGGCGAAAGCGCTCAAGGCCGGGCAGGTCCATCGCATCTGGCAGCTCCTGCTCAAGGGGCATGAGGAAGTGAAGTCCGCGCCCGATCCGCTGGTGGCGGTGCAGATGGCGCTGCTGCGGATCATGCACGCCTCGGACATGCCGGATCCCGGCTCGCTGGTGAAGAAGCTGGAAGAGCTTGCCGCCCGTGCGCCGGTCGCCGCACCTTCGCCATCCCCTGGAGGAGAGGGCGGCGCTTCGGGAACTTCTCCCGCAGCCTTGGCCGCGCCTGCGCCGGCGCCCACAGCCGCCATGGCCCTGCGCCGCTGGGAGGAACTGGTCGAGGACGTCGAGCACGTGGGCGAGCTTTCGACCGCGAACACCATGCGCATGCAGGTCCGCGTCGTCGAACTCGGCGCCGGGCTGCTGCGCTATTCGCAGCCGCCGGGTTTCAGCGAGGATATCACGGCGCTGCTGCGGGCCGGCCTTGCCAAGGCTACCGGCGAGCGCTGGGAAGTCCACAAGGTCGGCGAGCAGGGCGGGACACCCCCAATGCCCACGCTGGTGGAGCAGGCCGAGGCGAAGAAGAATGCCGAAAGCGATGCCGTGAACCAGCACCCGCTGGTGCTGGCGACCAAGGCGGCGTTCCCGCAGGCCGTAGTTATCGAAGATGATCGTCCGCTTGCCGTCGGTGGCGGCGGACGCAACTGGAGACGTTGAGATGAAGTCGATGGAAGAGATGCTCAAGGCGGCGCAGCAGGCGGCCGAGACCATCCAGAAGCAGATGGACGAGGCGCAAACCAAGCTCGACGCGATGGAAGTCGAAGGACTTTCGGGCGGCGGCCTGGTGAAGATCCGCTGCTCGGCCAAGGGCCGCGTGATCGGCGTTTCGATCGACGACAGCCTGATGCAGCCGGGCGAGAAGCAGATTCTCGAAGATCTGGTCGCTGCCGCCTACAACGACGCGCGCGTGAAGGCGGACTCGGTCGCCGGCGAGGAACTGGCCAAGGCCCAGCAGGGCATGGGCTTGCCGCCGGGCTTCAAGATGCCGTTCTGATCCTGCGGTCTCTCTCGTTCCGGACCGCCTCGATGCGCGATTTTCAGGAGGTAATTTCCGTCAGGTCTGGCGGAAGTTCCGGGAAATCGCGCTATATTGGATCAAACCTCCGGTATTTTCCGGAGTTGCGATCTAGGGGAAAGGAGGAAGTGGTGCGACTATCGCTTCCACAGTCTTTCGGCGGCGGTGCCATTGCGCGGCGCGCGAGAGACCCCATATCGTCCCGCACCCCATGTCGTCTCGGGAAGGCCGGGGGGCTCTCAGCCGTCCCGCGTGTGTGTTGAAATGGAAATGACCTTGAACCTGCTTCCGCTGCTTCCCTTGCGCGACATCGTCGTGTTTCCCGGCATGGTCGTGCCGCTTTTCGTCGGACGCGAGAAATCCGTGGCTGCGCTCGAAGCGGCGATGGCGGGTGAAAAGGACATCTTCCTCCTCGCTCAGCTCGATCCGGGCTGCGACGATCCCGACCGCGACGATCTCTACGACACCGGCGTGATCGCCAGCGTGCTCCAGCTGCTGAAGCTGCCGGACGGCACGGTGCGCGTGCTGGTCGAAGGGCAGGAGCGGGCAAAGCTGGATACCCTGCGCACCGAGCAGTCCGCCGAGGGCGAGATGCTGGTGGCCCAGGTCGAGCGCGTCGAGCCCGTCGAGGCGGACGGCACCGAGACCGAGGCGATGATGCGCTCGGTGGTTGAGCAGTTCGGCGAATATGCGAAGCTCAACAAGAAGCTGTCGCAGGACGCGGGCGATCAGCTCGGCGAGATCGAGGATGCGGCCAAGCTGGCCGACACCATCGCCGCGCAGCTTTCCGCCAAGGTCGGCGACAAGCAGGCCGTGCTTTCCGAGCCGGACCCGCTGAAGCGCCTCGAAATGGTCTATTCCTTCATGGAAGGCGAACTCGGCGTCCTGCAGGTCGAGCGCAAGATCCGTGGCCGCGTGAAGCGCCAGATGGAAAAGACCCAGCGCGAATATTACCTCAACGAGCAGCTCAAGGCGATCCAGTCGGAACTCGGCGGCGGCGACGGTGAGGAAGCGAACGAGCTTCAGGAACTTCAGGAGCGCATCGAGGCCACGCGCCTGTCGAAGGAAGCGCGCGAGAAGGCCACGGCCGAGCTGAAGAAGCTCAAGTCGATGCAGCCGATGAGCGCCGAGGCGACCGTCATCCGCAATTATCTCGACGTGCTGCTGGGCCTGCCCTGGGGCAAGAAGAGCAAGCTCAAGCGCGACATTTCCTCGGCACAGGAAATTCTCGATGCCGATCACTATGCGCTCGACAAGGTCAAGGACCGCATCGTCGAGTATCTGGCCGTGCAGGCGCGCACCAACAAGCTGAAGGGGCCGATCCTGTGCCTCGTCGGCCCGCCGGGCGTCGGCAAGACCTCGCTCGGCAAGTCGATCGCCAAGGCGACGGGACGCGAATTCATCCGCCAGTCGCTGGGCGGCGTGCGCGATGAAGCCGAGATTCGCGGCCACCGCCGCACCTATATCGGCTCGCTGCCGGGCAAGATCGTCACCAACCTGAAGAAGGCTGGAAAGTCGAACCCGCTGTTCCTGCTCGACGAGATCGACAAGCTGGGCCAGGACTTCCGCGGCGATCCGGCTTCGGCGCTGCTCGAAGTGCTCGATCCGGAGCAGAACGCGAAGTTCCAGGACCACTATCTGGAACTGGACATCGACCTCTCGGACGTGATGTTCGTCTGCACCGCGAACAGCCTGAACCTGCCGCAGCCGCTGCTCGATCGCATGGAGATCATCCGCCTCGAAGGTTACACCGAGGATGAGAAGGTCGAGATTGCCGAGCGTCACCTCGTTCGCAAGCAGGTCGAGGCGCATGGGCTGAAGAAGGGTGAGTTCACGCTGACCCAGGACGGCCTGCGTGACCTGATCCGCTACTATACCCGCGAGGCGGGCGTGCGCACGCTGGAGCGCGAGATCGCCAAGCTGGCGCGCAAGTCGCTGCGCCAGATCCTGGAAGCCAAGGCCACCGAGGTCACGATTACCCCGGAAAACCTCGCCGAGTTCGCGGGCGTGCGCAAGTTCCGTCACGGCGTGGGCGAGGAAGAGCATCAGGTGGGTGCCGTTACCGGCCTCGCCTGGACCGAAGTGGGCGGCGAACTGCTGACTATCGAAAGCGTGACCGTGCCCGGTAAGGGCCAGATCAAGGCGACCGGCAAGCTCGGCGACGTGATGAGCGAGTCGATCCAGGCGGCTTTCAGCTTCGTGAAAGCACGCTCGCCCGCTTACGGCATCAAGCCTTCGACCATCCAGAAGAAGGACATCCACATCCACCTGCCCGAGGGCGCGGTGCCCAAGGACGGTCCCTCGGCCGGTATCGGCATGGTCACGTCGATCGTCTCGACCCTGACCGGCGTGCCGGTGCGCAAGGACGTCGCCATGACCGGCGAAGTCACCCTGCGCGGCCGGGTGCTGCCGATCGGCGGCCTGAAGGAAAAGCTGCTGGCGGCCCTGCGCGGCGGGATCACCACCGTGCTGATCCCGGAAGAGAACCGCAAGGACCTCGCGGAAATTCCCGACAACGTGAAACAGGGCATTGATATCATTCCCGTTTCGCATGTCGACGAAGTGCTCGCCAAGGCGCTGACCGAGCCGCTCGAAGCCATCGAGTGGACCGAAGCGGACGAACTGGCCGCAGCGCCTTCGCAGGCCCCGGCGACTTCCGCTACCGCGCACTGAATCTGTCGCGAGACGCTCTTTCCATTTCTGGAAAGGGCGTCTCTGCGGCAATTTTCGGTCGAGATTGGCGGTTGGAAAGAAAGTCTTTTGCGTAGAGCGCTTGTCACGGGGGAGCGCACGCTGTAACGGCCCCGTTCCTGCCGCGCGTCTTGCCGCAGGATTTTGCTAGAAGGATCTTGAAATGGGTTACCGGGTTGCCGTCGTCGGCGCGACCGGAAATGTCGGCCGCGAAATGCTCAACATCCTCGCCGAGCGCGAATTCCCCTGCGACGAAATCGCAGCGTTGGCTTCGTCGCGTTCGACCGGGACCGAGATTGAATTCGGCGAAACCGGCAAAATGCTCAAAGTAAAGAACATCGAGCATTTCGATTTCACCGGCTGGGATATTGCGCTCTTTGCCGCGGGTTCCGAGCCGACCAAGATCTATGCGCCGAAGGCCGCTGCTGCCGGCTGCGTGGTGATCGACAACTCGTCGCTCTACCGCATGGATCCCGACGTGCCGCTGATCGTGCCGGAAGTGAATCCGGAAGCGATCGACGGCTACAAGGCGCGCAACATCATCGCCAACCCCAACTGCTCGACCGCGCAGATGGTGGTGGCGCTCAAGCCGCTGCACGACAAGGCGACGATCAAGCGCGTCGTCGTCTCGACCTACCAGTCGGTTTCGGGCGCCGGTAAGCCGGGCCTCGACGAGCTGTTCGAGCAGAGCCGCGCGATCTTCGTGGGCGACGCGGTGGAACCCAGGAAGTTCACCAAGCAGATCGCCTTCAACGTGATCCCGCACATCGACGTCTTCCTCGACGACGGTTCCACCAAGGAAGAGTGGAAGATGGTGGTCGAGACCAAGAAGATCCTCGATCCCAAGATCAAGCTGCAGGCCACCTGCGTGCGCGTGCCGGTCTTCGTCGGCCACTCGGAATCGCTGAACATCGAGTTCGAGAACGAGATTTCGGCCGAGGAAGCACAGGACATCCTGCGCGAGGCGCCGGGCATCATGCTCGTCGACAAGCGTGAGGACGGCGGATACGTCACCCCGATCGAGAGCGTGGGCGACAGCGCAACTTACATCAGCCGCGTTCGCGAGGACCCGACCGTCGAGAACGGCCTGGCCCTGTGGTGCGTCTCGGACAACCTGCGCAAGGGCGCCGCGCTCAACGCGGTGCAGATCGCCGAACTGCTCGGCCGTCGTCACCTCAAGAAGGGCTGACGCGGCAGGCTTCGGCCTGAAGGAAAAGAAAAGGGCCTGCGGAGCATTCGCTTCGCAGGCCCTTTTCGTTCGGGGAAGCGCTTAACGACCTTCCGCAGCCGCGAAGTTCTTCATTTCCGCATAGGCTGCCTCGCGGGCCTCGTCGTCCAGCGACAGGAGATAGCGCGAGGCGTCCCTGTAGGTGAGGAACGGCAGCTCATCGGCGATGATCGGGGTCGTTCGGGCATTGTAGATTCGCTTGAGCAGGCGGCGCTGGGGCCTGCTCAAGGGCAGGGCTTCATCTGTCGTTTCCATGCGGCATTTTACCACGGTCGCGGTGCCATGTCTGTGGTTTGCTCCGGAGCGCGGGCAAGTTACTCTCCGCCCATGACCCAAACCATGACCGGCGGCTGCCAATGCGGCCGCATTCGCTACGAGGCCAAGGTCGAGAACGACGAGGCCTATCTCTGCCATTGCCGATATTGCCAGAAGGCGACCGGCAGCTTTGCGGCGGCTTTCGTCCAGGTGGCGAAAGCGGGTGTCGTCTGGACGCATGAGCCGGACTGGTATCAAAGCTCCGCCATCGCGCATCGCCCGTTCTGCTCGCAATGCGGTACGCCGCTGGGCTTCGATTTCATCGAGAGCAGCGGCAACATGGACCTGACCCTCGGCAGTTTCGACGCGCCGGAATTCTTCCGTCCCGCCGCGCATTCGGGCTGCGAAAGCTTGCATCCTGCGTGGCTCGATACCAAGGACCTGCCCAGGCATTACAGCGCGGCGACCGAAAGCGTCGCCTCGCGCTGGAAAGCGGCAGGACTGGAGGTTCCCTAAGTGAGCGATCTGCGCAAGGAAGTCATCGAAGGTTACGCGGGCACCGATCTGGCGGTGCATGTCATGGGCGACACCGGCGCGCGGCCGCTGCTGCTGCTCCACGGCCTGTTCTCCAGCGCCGACGTGAACTGGATCAAGTACGGCAACGCGAAGATCCTCGCCGATGCCGGGTTCGAGGTCTTCATGCCCGACCTTCGCGCCCACGGCCAGAGCGGCGCGCCGCACGATCCCGCCGCCTATCCGGCTGACGTCTTGGTCGAGGACCTCAAGCTGGTGATCGCGGCGCTCGGCCTCACCGACTACGACCTCGGCGGTTTCTCGCTCGGCGCGCGGACTTCGGTGCGCGGCGTGCTGGCGGGTCTCGCTCCGCGCAAGCTGATCCTCGGCGGCATGGGCCTTACCGGCCTTTCCGGATGGGCGCGGCGCAGCGCGCACTTCGTGGATGCCATCGATCGCTTCGGCACCATCGAACGCGGCGACAAGGCCTTCGTCGCGCAGGCCTTCATGAAGTCGATGAAGATCGACCGCGTCGCCGCGCGGCTGCTGCTGGGTTCGGTTGACGATACCGGCGCCGATGCCATCGCGCAGATCGCCATGCCCACGCTCTGCGTCTGCGGCGGTGAGGATCACGACAACGGTTCCGCGCCGGAACTGGCCGAGGCGCTGCCGCAAGGGCGCTATGTCGAGACTCCTGGGAATCACATGTCTTCGGTGACGTTCAAGGATATGGGCAGGGCCATGGTGGAGTTTCTGCTCGATTGAAGAACAAGGCAGATTCCGGGGGATGATCCCCCGGACCCTCGGAATGTCAATGTCGAGCACCACCTATCTGTCGGGCGCTCCTTGCGGCGCAGCCTATATGTCTCCCGACTCAGCCATGGGCGCGAAACGGATAGGCTGGGCGTGACCTGGACGGTAATGGGGGTGCAGGGGGGCTTTGCTCCCCTGCTTATTCCCTTCTCTTCCTCCCTCAACAGTTGATCTGACGCAGCGGGCGACTAGTCTCCCGCGCCATCAGAGAGACAAATGAGGACAAACCCATGAAATTCGCATCCACCGCGCTTGCCGCGCTTGCGGCCGGGCTTTCGTTCGGCATGGCCGCGCCGGCCTTTGCCGAGGACGCGCCCTCCTATCCGGAGACCGCGCAAGGCGCTGCGCAGTTCATCGCTGCCGCCGAGAAGGACCTGTTCGATTTCTCGGTCGACAATGCCCGTATCAACTGGGTGAACTACACTTATCTGACCGACGATACGGATGCTCTGGCGGCGCAATCGAACGGCCTGCTGACCGAGAAGCAGGTTGCCTATGCGGTGGAAGCGGCGAAGTTCTCGAAACTGCCCGGTCTCGATGCCGACGTTTCGCGCAAGCTCGGCATCCTGCGGCAGGGCATCGTCCTGCCCGCGCCGACCACGCCCGGTGCGGCAACGCAGCTCAGCGAGATCGGCACGCGTCTGGCGTCGACTTACGGCAAGGGTCGCGGCACGCTGGACGGCAAGGAAATCAACGGTTCGGACATCGAGTCGGAGATGGGCAACCTGACCCATACGCCCGCCGAGTTCGCCGAGATGTGGACCACCTGGCACGACAACGTCGGCAAGCCGATGAAGGGCGATTACGTCAAGATGGTCGGCATCGCCAACCAGGGCGCAAAGGAACTCGGCTATGCCGACGTCGGCGCCATGTGGCGGTCGGGCTATGACATGACGCCCGAGCAGTTCTCGGCCGAGACGCAGCGCCTCTGGGAGGAAGTGAAGCCCCTCTACCTCGCGCTGCACACTTACGTCCGCCACAAGCTCAACGAGAAGTACGGCGATGCCGTGCAGCCCAAGACCGGGGCGATCCGCGCCGACCTGCTCGGCAACATGTGGGCGCAGGAATGGGGCACGATCTATCCGCTGGTGGCACCGAAGGGTGCGGGCGATCTTGGCTATGACATCGGCGATCTGCTGAAGGCGCAAGGGCGCACGCCGATCGACATGGTGAAGGCGGGCGAGGGCTTCTACTCGTCGCTCGGCTTTGCTCCGCTGCCGGAGACGTTCTGGAAGCGCTCGATGATCGTCAAGCCCGCCGATCGCGAAGTGATCTGCCATGCTTCGGCCTGGGATGTCGACAACAAGGACGACGTGCGCATCAAGATGTGCACCAAGGTGGATTCGACCGACTTCGTGACGATCCACCACGAACTGGGCCACAACTACTACCAGCGCGCTTATAACAAGCAGCCGTTCCTTTACCTCAACGGCGCCAACGACGGCTTCCATGAAGCCATCGGCGACTTCATCGCGCTGTCGATCACGCCGCAGTACCTCGTGCAGATCGGCCTGCTCGACAAGACCAAGGTGCCGAGCGCCGACAAGGACATCGGCCTGCTGCTGCGCCAGGCGATGGACAAGGTGGCCTTCCTGCCGTTCGGTCTGCTGATCGACCGCTATCGCTGGGGCATCTTCGACGGTTCGATCCAGCCTGCCGACTACAACAAGGCCTGGACGAAGATGCGCCTCGATTATCAGGGCGTGACCCCGCCGTCCGCGCGCAGCGACGACGGCTTCGATGCCGGGGCGAAGTTCCACGTTCCGGGCAATACGCCTTATACGCGCTACTTCCTCGCCCGCATCCTCCAGTTCCAGTTCTACCAGGCGGCTTGCAAGCAGGCGGGCTGGAAGGGGCCGCTGCACCGTTGCAGCTTCTACGGCGACAAGAAGGTCGGCGCGAACCTGAACAAGATGCTGGAGATGGGCATGTCGAAGCCCTGGCCGGAGGCGCTCAAGGCCTTCACCGGCACCCCGCAGATGAGCGCCAAGCCGATGCTCGACTATTTCGCGCCGCTCAAGAAGTGGCTCGACGAGCAGAACAAGGGCGAGAAGCAGGGCTGGTAACGAGAACGGCCCCGGCGACGCAAGGTCGCCGGGGCCGTTTCGAGGCCGATAGGGGGAGCCGGTGCGTACCGGCTCCCCTTTTTCGTGAGCCTTAGAAGTCCACCGTGATGCCGGTGAAGAACGTGCGGCCGTAGACGTCGTACGTCGTCGGGTAGGTGTTCGCCTGTTCCTGGTTGTCGCCGAGGATCGGCGGCTTGCGGTTGAACATGTTGTTCATGCCGATGTTCCAGGTGAAGCGCTTGGCCACGTCGATCTGCGCGGTGAGATCGAAGTAGTCGTAGGCCTTGATCTTCTCGACGCTGTAGGTCGTCGAGGCATCGTCGTCCTTGACCGGCGAGAGATGGCGCCAGGCGAGCGAGAGCGTCTTGCCCTCGGTCGACCAGCTCACGCGGCCGTTGAGGCGCCACTTGGCATAGACGTTGCCGCAGAGCAGGCCGAACTTGCCGGCGCAGTCCACCGTCAGGTCGGAAAGGGCGGCGATCGGCTTGAACGTGAAGTTCATCAGGCGGGTGCCGCTGGCGCGCAGGGTCAGCTTGCTCGATCCGTGCTCGCCGAAGGCCAGCGGGATGGCGTACTGCATGTCGAAGTCGATGCCGTCGGTCTTCATGCCGCCCGAGTTCGACAGGTTATCGACCGCGCCGGTGATCGTGTAGCTGTTCCCGTCACGCGGCAGCAGCGAGCAGTAGCTGGTGTCGTAAGGCGTCCAGCCGTTCGCGGCCGTGCCGTAGCAGGCCGAGATGATGTTCGAGGTGCCGGCGGCGGTGATGTAGTTGTCGATCTTGATGTGGTAGTAGTCGACGGTGAGCGACAGGCCCGGAATGAAGCGGGGCTGGATCATCGTGCCGACGGTCCAGGTGTTCGCCGTTTCCTCGCGCAGCGAGGTGTTGCCGCCGTTGTAGCTCTCGATCTGCGAATCGCCGCCGTTGTAGGCGGTGCCGATCAGGTTCGCCGGGATGCCCGAGGCGGCGCAGCTGGCGTTGAGATTGGCGTTCGTGAGCGCGGTCGAGGTGGCGCAGGGATCGGTTGCGGGTTCGAAGTTCTGAGCGTTGCCGCTGTAGAGATTGTTGACCGTAGGCGCACGTACCGCGCGCGAGAACTGGCCGCGCAGGCTCACGTCCTTGATCGGGGCCCAGACGAGACCGGCCGAGAAGGTGCCGACCGACTTGGCTGCCGTCGAGTAGTACGAATAGCGCGCCGCGCCGTTGAATTCGAGCCGCTCGATGAAGGGCTTGTCGGCGATCAGGGGCACGTTGAACTCGGCGAAGAGTTCCTTGACGTTGTAGCCGCCCGCAATCGGTTCCGAACCGTTGAAGCCGATCACGTCACCCGAGGCGAGCGCTTCGTCCGGGTTGAAGCTGCCGTGCTCGCTGCGATACTCGCCGCCGAAGGCAAGACCGGCCGGGCCTGCGCCCAGATCGAACAGGTTGTTGTTGGTGATCGCGCCGCTGACGACCTTTTCGGTGATGGTCGAGCGGTTGACGGTGTCGATCGAGATGAAGTCCGCTGCTTCCTGGCTGATGTTGCCGGCGCCGAAGATATTCAGCGGGACGCAGCCGTTGCTGGTGTCCGAGCAGACCAGGTTGCCGCTGGAATCATAGGAGGTCAGCAGGGCCTGCTGGACGCGGCTGGCCGAGACGTTGCCGTACTGGCGCTCGACCTGCTTGGTGCGGGAATAGCTGAAGTAGGCGTCGTAGTTCCAGTCGCCGGAGATCTGTCCGCGGGCGCCGATCAGTCCGCGATAGGCCTTGCTGTCGAGGTTCGAGATGCGGTCTCCCACTTCCGAAAGACGGCGATAGACCGAAGCCGAAGTGTAGCCGTCGCCGTCGGTGTCGTAGCCGCTCAGCAGCGACTGCGTGGCAGGCGACAGGAACGAGGAATCGGTGTCGAGCGAGTAAGTGCCGGTCAGCGGCGTCGGGGCCAGCTGGTTCTTCACGCGGTTGTGGATGTACTGGCCTTCACCGTAGAGCGTCAGGTGGTCGCTGACGTCGAAGTGGGCCTGGGCCGACAGCAGCTGGCGCTTCTGCGGAACCTGGAGATAGTTCTCCGAGGCATAGTTATAGGCATCGGCGGACGTGTAGGCCGAAGTGCTGCCGTCCTGTCCGAACTTGTAGTTGTTGCCGCCGAGCGCGATGCGGCCGGCCGGGATCGAGCTGGAGCCGCCACCCATCAGGCCGCCTTCGCCGTCGTCGGTCTGGGCGATCGAGGTATAGCTGCGGGCCGACTGGAGGATCGACTTGCGGCGCATGTAGTCGCCATAGATCGTGATGTTGCCGCGGCCGTCGGCGAAGTTCTTGCCGACCAGAAGGCCGCCGTTGTACTGGGCGCCGTCGCCTGCGCCGGTCAGGCGATAGTTGGCATTGGCCTGGACGCCGTCGAAGTCCTGCTTGGTGATGAAGTTCACCACGCCGGTCACCGCGTCCGAACCGTAGACGGCCGACTTGCCGCCGGTCACTACGTCGACGCGCTCGATCAGCGCGGTCGGGATCGTGTTGAGGTCGACGATCTGGTTGGTGTCATAAGACACGTAGCGGTGGCCGTTGACCAGAACCAGCGTGCGTTCCGCACCGAGGCCGCGCAAGTCGGCAGTGGCGACGCCGCCGCCCGGATTGTTGGACGCGGCCGTCGCGCCCGGAAGCACCTGCGGCAGATCCTTGAGGATGTTCTCGACGTTGACCTGGCCGGTCAGCGCGATTTCCTTGGCGGAAACGGCCATGATCGGGGCAGCCTGTTCAAGGTTCGGATTGGACAGGCGCGAGCCGGTCACGACGATGGCGCCGCCGTCGGACTCGGCTGCGTTTGCGGGCGCGTCGTCCTGCGCGTGAGCCGCAGCAGGCAGGCCCATCAGCAAGGTGGAGGCCAGCAGCAGGCGCTTCATTTCGGATGTCATTCGGTACTCCCTTTGCAGTTTCCGGCGCACGGTTTGCCGTAAGCCGGAACCAGGTCAGGGGGTGTGCTCCCAAGGTGAGCGTTCTGTCATCATGGAATAATAGTCGATGTTTATTGAATTCCGCACAGTTGTAGATCGGCAACTATTATTTCAAGCGGCGTTACATTGGCGTAATTTCAATGTAATTCGTTGAAATAATCGCGTAACATGAAAATACTTCAAGCTATACTCAACTTATAGACATTTGTTGTGCATATTTCCATCACAAACTTATAAGATTGCCGCATGGCGCCAGATCCGGACATATCCGTAGCCGGTTGCAATGCGCGCGCCGGCTTCGGCAAAGATGTGGGAGGCGGATACTTGGGGTGGAATCGAAAAGGGCGCCGCTCCTTTCGGAACGGCGCCCTTTTTCTGCGCAAGCGTTGCGGCGTGGGCCGCAGCGGATCAGCGGAACGGCGGCTCGTTGAACGCGCGCAGCTTGCGGGAATGCAGCTTCTCACCTTCGGCGCGGAGCAGGTCGCAAGCCTGGAGGCCGATCTTGAGGTGGCTGGCGATGGCCTCCTCGTAGAAGCGGTTGGCCTGGCCGGGCAGCTTGAGTTCGCCGTGGATCGGCTTGTCGGATACGCAGAGCAGGGTGCCGTAGGGTACGCGGAAGCGATAGCCCTGGGCGCTGATCGTGGCGCTCTCCATGTCGATGCCGATGGCGCGGCTCAGGCTGAAGCGGTGCGCGGATTCGGTGTAGCGCAGTTCCCAGTTGCGGTCGTCGGTGGTGACGACGGTGCCGGTGCGCATGCGCTTCTTGAGATTGGCACCGCCTTCGCCGCTGACCGCCTCGGCCGCCGAAGCGAGAGCCTGCTGCACTTCCGCGATCGCGGGCAGCGGGATCTCCGGCGGCAGGACCGGGTCGAGCACGTGGTCGTCGCGCAAGTAGGCATGGGCGAGCACGTAGTCGCCGATGCGCTGGCCTTCGCGCAGGCCGCCGCAGTGGCCGATCATCAGCCAGACTTCGGGGCGGATCACCGCGAGGTGGTCGGTGATGGTCTTGGCGTTCGAGGGGCCGACGCCGATGTTGACCAGGGTGATGCCCGACTTGTCCGGCCGGATCAGGTGATAGGCCGGCATCTGGTGGCGGCGCCATGCAGTGTCGGACAGGCGCTCGCGGGCATTGTCGACCGGGGTGTCGAGATAGAGGCCGCCGGCGCCAGACAGCGCGGTGTAGCCGTTCGAGCCGATCTGGGTCCCGGCCCAGTCCACGAACTCGTCGACATAGCGATGGTAGTTGGTGAACAGGATGTAGCGCTGGCAGTGCTCGACGCTGGTGCCGGTATAGTGCTGCAGGCGGGCGAGGCTGAAATCGGTGCGCAGGCCGTCGAACAGGGCCAGCGGCAGCGGCTCCTCCGGCGACTGGCGGAACGCACCGTCCGAGATCTCGTCACCGATCAGCGCGAGTTCGGTGGTCGGGAAGTGGGCGGCCAGTTCCTGCGGGGTGACGCTGCCCATGCCGACGCCGTCGAGGACGTAGGGGAAGGGGATTTCCTGGGCGGAAGGCGCGACCTCGATCTCCACCTCATAATCCTCGTGGAGCAGCGCCAGCTGTTCTTCGAGGTAGTCCGCGAAGAGGCGCGGGCGGGTGATCGTGGTGGTGTAGGTGCCTGCTTCGTTCAGACGGCCGAACGAGCGGCTGTAGAACGTGCCGCGCTCCACGCCTGCGTAGGTGATGCGCAGTTCCGGATAGGACCAGGCGCGGGTTTCGCGGCGTTCGGACGGGGGCGGGGTGCCGTTCTCGACAAAGGCGGCAATGTCTGCGCGCAGGGTGCTGACGGCGGTTTCGTAAACGCGGACCAGTTCCGCGAGGGTGCTTTTGATCGTTTCCATCGCCCGTAATTACGCAATCTGTGTTGCAGCGCAATAGCAGCGTGACGATAGGCGGATTGGCCGGAAACGAAAAAACCCCCGCTCCGGTCGGAGCGAGGGCCTTTTCTCGACGGTCGTTACCGCGAAAAGGAAGCTCAGGCTTCTTCTTCGGTCTCGGCAACTTCCTCTTCGACCGCGATTTCGCCGGGTTCGGCGTTCGGGTCGTAGGCTTCGGTGAAACCCGAGACGTCCTGTTCGAACATCGCGGCCATCACGTCCACGCCCTGCGACTGCAGGTCGGCTTCGTCGGGCGAACGGGCGACGTTCACCTTGACGTTGACCGAGACTTCGGGGTGCAGGTTCACGCGAACTTCGAACACGCCGATGGTCTTGATCGGACGTTCGAGCACGATCATCTGCTTCGAGACTTCGGCGCCCTGCTCGTTGAGAGCGTCGACGATGTCGCGAACCGAGACCGAACCGTAAAGCTGGCCCGAGTTCGACGAGGCGCGGATCAGGACGACCTGCTTGCCTTCGACGTTGCCCGAGTGCGATTCGGCCGACGAGCGACGCTCGGCGTTGTCAGCTTCGATCTTCGCGCGGTTGGCTTCGAAGACCTTCTTGTTCTTCTCGTTGGCGCGCAGGGCCTTCTTGTTGGGAAGAAGGTAGTTGCGGGCGTAACCGTCCTTGACGGAAACGACATCGCCGATGGCGCCGAGCTTCTCGACGCGTTCGAGGAGGATGATGTCCATGAGGCTAGTCCTCCTTACTTGACGATGTAGGGCAGGAGGCCGATGTGCCGGGCGCGCTTGATCGCCTGGCTCAGCTCACGCTGCTTCTTTGCGGAAACCGCGGTGATGCGGCTGGGAACGATCTTGCCACGCTCGGACATGAAGCCCTGAAGCAGACGCACGTCCTTGTAGTCGATGGCCGGAGCGTTCTTGCCCGAGAACGGGCAGGACTTGCGGCGGCGGAAGAATGCACGTGCCATGGAAATCAGTTCCCTTCACGTTCACGACGGCGAGTACGCTCGCGGTCGCTCTTGCGCATCATGACCGACGGACCAGCTTCGTGCTCGTCGACGCGGATGGTCAGGTAACGGATGACGTCTTCGTTGATCTGCGTCTGACGCTCGAGCTCGGCGATGGTGTCGCCGGGAGCTTCGATGTTGAGCATCACGAAGTGCGCCTTGCGGTTGCGCTTGATCTTGTACGCGAGATTCTTCAGGCCCCAGGTCTCGGTCTTGGTGACCTTGCCCTGGTTGGCTTCGACGATCTCGGTGGCGGTGGCGGCAAGTGCATCGACTTGCGCCTGGCTGAGGTCCTGGCGTGCCAGGAACACGTGCTCATACTGAGCCACGGCAGCTTCCTTTATCTCTGTCTAACCGATCGCTGGCTTGTCCGCGGGATTGCGGGGCCCCTCCGGCTTTCTTCCTTCCCGTCCGGCATGCGACATGGCGCACGAGACGGAAGGCGCGCCCTTAGCGGATCTGGCGCGGAACGCAAGCAAAAGCTGGGGGTGTGCTCCGACACAGCCTCCTTTCTCGTCATCCCGCGCAGGCGAGGATCTCGCTTATCTTGAGGTATGCCGCCATGGCCGCAACGAAAATGCCGGGTGGGCATTGTCAATCGGACGCATTTTGTTCGTTTCGCTTGATCGGCGCGTCGTTCGCCCGCATGGCGGCAAAGTCTTTTGAACAGGGGGTTTGTTCCAGATGCCATCCGGCCTCGTTGCGCTTCTCGATGACGTTGCGGTGATTGCCCGTGCCGCCGCCGCCTCGCTGGACGACGTGGGGGTAGGGGTCGCCAAGGCCGGCAGCAAGGCTGCGGGCGTCGTGATCGACGATGCGGCGGTGACGCCGGGCTACGTCACCGACTTCACGCCCGAGCGTGAACTGCCGATCATCTGGAAGATCACCAAGGGCAGTCTGTTCAACAAGCTGGTCGTGCTCTTGCCGATCGCCCTGCTGCTCAGCGCTTTCCTGCCTTGGCTGATCACGCCGATCCTGATGCTGGGCGGCAGCTATCTCGCGTTCGAGGGCGCGGAGAAGGTCATCGAGAAGCTGGGCGGGGCCAAGCACGGCGAGACGCTGGAAAACCCGGTCTCGGACGCGGCGAGCTTCGAGCAGGCCCGCGTTTCCGGTGCGATTCGCACCGACCTGATCCTCTCGGCGGAGATCATGGCGATTGCGCTTTCGGAAGTGGCCGACAGTTCGCTGGTGACGCGGGCGGTGGCGCTGGCGCTCGTGGGCATTCTCATCACGGCGGGCGTCTACGGTGCGGTGGCGCTGATCGTGAAGATGGATGACATCGGCCTGCACCTCGCAAAAAAGGACGGCAAGGGTACGCAGGCTTTCGGCCGCATGCTGGTGAGCGCGATGCCCAAGGTGCTGACGGTGCTGGCTTCGGTCGGCACGCTGGCGATGCTTTGGGTCGGCGGCGGGATCGTGTTGCACGGGCTGGAGGAACTCGGGGTTCCGGCGCCTGCGCATATCGCCCACGCTTTCCAGCACTGGCTGGAAGTGCTGGGCGGGCCGCTGGGCGGTGCGCTCGGCTGGCTGGGCTATGCCGTTGCTTCGGCGGTCGTGGGTCTGGTGCTGGGCGCGGTGATTGCGGTGCTGGTGCACCTTGTTGCCACGGCGCGCGGCAGCAAGGCGCACTGATCTCGCGGTTCAGAGCCGCGCGAGCAGGTCCTTAGCAAAGACCGTCAGCGTATCGTCGCGCGCGCCCATCACGACCACGCGGTCGCCGGGCTGCGCGATCTGGACGATGCGGGTGGCGCAGTCGTCACGAGAGGGCACGTATTCGGCTTTTCCGCCGTCCGCTTCGATCAGCCGCACGATGCGTTCGCTGCCTTCGGAGCGGTCCACGGTGCCCCCGAAATAGACCGGATCGCACAGGATCGTGACATCGTTCGGCCCGAGTTTCCTGGCGAGCACTTCGGCCAGTTCGTGGCCCATTTGCTTGAGCGGGCCGTAGCCGTGCGGCTGGAAGAACGCGATCACGCGGCCGGGATGGGCCTTGAGCGTGGCGAGAGTGGCGGAAATCTTGTCGGGGTTGTGGCCGAAATCGTCGATCACCGTCACGCCCGAGGGCGAGGTGCCGACGATATCGAACCGGCGGGCAAGTCCCACGAAGCTGCCCAGCGCCTTGACCGCCTCGGCCACCGAAACCCCGGCGGCATTGGCTGCGGCGATGGCGGCAAGTGCGTTATAGAGGTTGTGACGCCCCGGCACCTTGAGCACGAGCGCGTGCGAAGATCTGTCGCGGCGATCCAGCACGGTGGCGGTGAGAGAAATCGGTCCTTCCACCACGTCGGCGGCGCCGATCTGCGCGTCCTGCGAGGTGATGCCGAAGGTCACCAAGGCCTTGGCGTGCGGGGCGAGGGCGGCCGTCTCCGCATCGTCGAGATTGATCGCCGAAACATCCGCCCGGCCGAGGAAATCGCCGAAGAGTTGGCGCAGTTCCTCAAGGCTCTTGTGATCGAGGCTGACATTGCCCAGCACCGCCACTTTCGGGCGATAGAGCGCGATCGAACCGTCGCTCTCGTCCACTTCCGACACGAAGACCTCGCCCTGACCGACGCGGGCGCTGGCGAAAGGCGCGTCGGGCGACGCGAAGTTCTTCATCACCGCGCCGTTCATGATCGTGGGGTCGCGTCCTGCGTGGGTCATGATCCAGCCGGTCATGCCGGTGACGGTCGACTTGCCCGAGGTGCCGCCGATCGCCACGCCGAAGGGCGCGGCGTTGAACAGCGTCGCCAGAAGCTGGGCACGGCTCATGCGCGGGCAGCCGAACTCTTTCGCGCGCACCACTTCCGGCACCGTGTCTTCCACGGCGGCCGAGGCGACGAGAGTCTGCTCGGCTCCGGTAATGCCGCTGCCGTCCTGTGGGTGCAGGTCGAAGCCTAGGCTTTCCAGCCAGGCGAACTTTTCAGGCGTGCGGCCCTGATCGCGGCTGCGGTCGGAGCCCGCCACATGCGCGCCGTGCCCCTTCAGGATCAGCGCGAGCGGCAACATGCCCGATCCGCCGATGCCGCAGAAGAACCAGGGATGTGAAGTGAGGTCGTGATGCGCGGAAGTCATGACGCTTCGGTATGCGGCCTTGTTCGTCCTGACAACCTCGATAGGAAGGAGCCATGACCCGTATCGCAGTTTGTGCACCGTCCACCCCGATCACCCGCGAGGATGCGGAGGCCGTCGTCGCTCTGGCGGCTGCCGAGTTTCCCGATGTGGAGCTTGTGATCCACGACCAGTGCTTTGAAGTGGAAGGTCATTTCGCGGGCAGCGATGCGCGCCGGATCGCGGCGCTGGTCGAGTGCGCCAACGATTCCTCGGTGGATGCGGTGTGGTTCGCGCGCGGCGGCTATGGCGCGTGCAGGGTGGCGGAAACGGCCATCGCGAAGTTCACGCACGATGCGCAGGCCAAGACGTTTCTGGGCTATTCCGACGCGGGCTATCTGCTCGGCGGACTTTATCGTGCGCGCATCGGCAAGCCTGTGCACGGACCGATGCTCGCTGATATCCGGCGCGAGGGCGGGGCGGAGGCAGTGCGCCGCGCACTGCGTTGGCTGACCGGCGATGCCTCGGGCGTGGAGCCGACCGGCGACAGTCACCCGCGCGTTGCCTTCAACCTGATGACGCTCGCCATGCTCTGCGGCACCCCGCTGATGCCGGGGCTGGCCAACCATGTCGTGCTGGTGGAGGAAGTTTCGGAGTATCTCTACGCCGTCGACCGGCTGTTCTTCCACCTTACCGCGCACCTTGGCGGCGTGGCCGGACTGCGCCTCGGCCGGGTGAGCGACGTGCCCGAAAACGACAGGCCTTTCGGCATCGAGGCAGAGGAAATCGTTCGTCACTGGTGCGAGCATCATGCGATTTCCTACCTCGGCAGTGCCGACATCGGGCATGATGCGATGAACCGGATCGTCCCGTTCGGGCCTGTTTGAAGAAAGAGCACCCTCCGGGCTTGCGGAGCGGCCCCAAGGTCAATAACGCGCCGCGCCACATATAGAGATTCACAAACCGGCAGGGCGCATTCGCAAGCCGCCGGACACAAGGAGCCGCCAAGATGCGTGCATTCGTTTTTCCCGGACAGGGCAGCCAGAAGGTCGGCATGGGCGCCGAACTCGCCGAAGCCAGCGCCGTCGCGCGTGAGGTCTTCCAGGAAGTGGACGAGGCGCTCGGCCAGAACCTCTTCCGCGTGATGACGCAGGGCCCCGAAGAGGAGCTGACCCTCACCGAGAACGCCCAGCCGGCGATCATGGCCAATGCCATCGCCGTCCTGCGCGTGCTGGAGAAGGAAGGCGGCATCTCGCTCGCCGACAAGGCGGACTTCGTCGCCGGTCACTCGCTCGGCGAATACACTGCGCTTTGCGCTGCCGGTGCGTTCAGCCTTGCCGATACCGCACGCCTGCTGAAGCTGCGCGGCCAGTCGATGCAGGCGGCCGTTCCGGTCGGCCTTGGCGCGATGGCCGCGCTGCTGGGCGCCGACATCGAAAAGGCCACCGAGCTTGCTGCCGCTGCCGCCGAAGGACTCGTCTGCACCGTCGCCAACGACAACGACCCCACGCAGGTCGTGATCTCCGGCCACAAGGAAGCCATCGAGCGCGCCGTCGCGCTGGTGAAGGACCACGGCATCAAGCGCGGCGTGCTGCTGCCGGTTTCAGCGCCGTTCCACTGCCCGCTGATGCAGCCCGCTGCCGACGCCATGGCCGAGGCGCTGGCCAAGACCGCTCCGGGCAGCCTGCACGTGCCGCTGTTCGCCAATGTCACCGCCTCGGTCGTCACCGACCCCGCCGAAGTCCAGCGCCTGCTGGTGGAGCAGGTCACGGGCCGCGTCCGCTGGCGCGAAAGCGCGATCGCCATGCGCGAGGCGGGCGTCGAGACGTTCGTCGAACTCGGCGGCAAGGTGCTCGGCCCGATGATCAAGCGTTCGGCAGGCGAGGTTGAAGTGATTTCCGCCGTGACCATGGCCGAGATCGAGGAACTCGCGAAGGGTCTCTGATCCCCGCGCTCTGATGGCATGCCGGGCTTGACCCGGCGCCTTCTTAGGTTTGAAGAAAGGCCCCGTTCGGCGGGCCGTCGCTGCCGTTCCGGCATGCGATTCACGGAGATTCTGAAATGTTCAACCTCAACGGAATGACTGCCCTCGTCACTGGCGCCTCGGGCGGTATCGGTTCCTCGGTCGCCCGCGCCCTGGCGGCTCAGGGTGCGCGCCTCGCCATCTCTGGCTCGAACGCCGACAAGCTGCGCGCCTTCCGCGACGAGCTGGACGAGCACACCCCGCAGCATGTGCAGGACGTCGACCACGTCGCCATCGCCTGCAATCTCGGCGATCCCGAGCAGGTCGAGAAGCTGGTCCCCGCCGCGCTCGAATCGCTCGGCAAGATCGATATCCTGATCAACAACGCGGGCATCACCCGCGACAACCTCGCCATGCGCATGAAGGACGAGGAGTGGGATCAAGTCATCAAGATCAACCTCGAATCGACCTTCCGCCTGATGCGCGCCGTGACCAAGCCGATGATGAAGGCGCGCTTCGGCCGCATCATCAACGTCACCTCGGTTGTCGGCACCACCGGCAACCCCGGCCAGATGAACTACTGCGCGGCGAAAGGCGGCATCACCGCCATGTCGAAGAGCCTCGCGCAGGAACTCGCCAGCCGCAATGTCACCGTCAACTGCATCGCGCCGGGCTTCATCCGCACGGCGATGACCGACGTGCTGCCCGATGCGCAGAAGGACGCGCTCAACGGCCGCATCCCGATGGGCCGCATGGGCGAGGGCGACGACATCGCCGCTGCCGCCGTGTTCCTCGCCTCGAAGGAAGCGGGCTACGTCACCGGCCAGACGATCCACGTCAACGGCGGCATGGTGATGATCTGACAGGACTTCGGGATCGGGGCGGATGGCGAGGGTGAAACCCTGCGATCCGCGCCGATCCGAGGCCCTCGCATCGCTCTTTGCGTCCGGTGGGTGCAATGCCTGCCGAAAAGAATCGGTTTCCCCCGACGAATCTGGTTTTGAAGCAATTTTGCGATCTGGCGGCGAGAACGCGTTCGGATGACCTGAAAAAGGTCCAAAATCCCCCCATTTATCCCCAGAAACGCCGAAGAGCGGGCAATAGTCGCTTGCCGCCTGTTTTCCGTTCGCTAGAGATATTCGTCCTGAAATTCGGGATGTGCGCATCCCTAGCCCGACCAAGGGGGACTTGAGGCTGCCATGAAGGCCACAATCGAACGTTCCACGCTCTTGCGCTGCCTGTCGCACGTGCAGTCCGTCGTCGAGCGGCGCAACACCATTCCCATTCTCTCGAACGTCCTGATCGAGGCCTCGGGCTCCGGATCCTTGCGCATCATGGCGACCGACCTCGATTTGCAGGTCGTCGAAACCCTGGGCGCCGTTTCGGTCGAGCAGGCCGGTGCGATCACGGTTTCCGCGCACCTGCTGTTCGACATCGCTCGCAAGCTGCCGGACGGTAGCCAGGTCAGCCTCGACGCTGCGGACAACCGCATGGTCGTCAAGGCCGGTCGTAGCCGCTTCCAGCTGCCGACCCTGCCGCGCGACGATTTCCCGGTCATCGCCGAGGGCGAACTGCCGACCAGCTTCGAAATCCCGGCCGCCACGCTGGGCCAGCTGATCGACCGCACGCGCTTCGCGATCTCGACCGAGGAAACGCGCTACTATCTCAACGGCATCTTCCTCCACGTCTCGGACGAGGAACTGAAGGCCGCCGCCACCGACGGCCACCGTCTCGCGCGCTTCACCCTGCCGCGCCCGGACGGCGCCGAGGGCATGCCCGACGTGATCGTGCCGCGTAAGTGCGTGGGCGAACTGCGCAAGTTGCTGGAAGAAGCGCTCGACACCAACGTGCTCGTCGATCTTTCGGCCAGCAAGATCCGCTTCACGCTTGGCGGCGAAAACGGCGTCGTGCTGACCAGCAAGCTGATCGACGGCACTTTCCCCGATTACACCCGCGTCATTCCGACCGGGAACGACAAGCTGCTCAAGATCGATCCCAAGAGCTTCTTCGAGGGTGTGGACCGCGTAGCGACCATCGCCACCGAAAAGACCCGTGCCGTGAAGATGGCGCTGGAGCAGGACCGCGTGACGCTTTCCGTTACTTCGCCGGACAACGGCACGGCAGCGGAAGAAGTCCCGGCGGACTACTCTTCGGACGGTTTCGAGATCGGCTTCAACGCCAACTATCTCAAGGACATCCTTGGCCAGATCGACGGCGACACGGTGGAACTCCACCTGGCCGACGCCGGTGCGCCGACGCTGATCCGTCAGAACGACCAGAGCCCGGCGCTCTACGTGCTGATGCCGATGCGCGTCTGACCTTACGGGTTCAAGGCAAACGAAAAGGCCGGGGTTCGCCCCGGCCTTTTTTGTTGTCAGCTCTCCTGAACCGAGGGGTGGGCCTTGGCGATCATGCGGTCGACCTCGACGAACTTCTCGCGCGGGGCGCCCTGGCGGGCATTGGCGACTTCGGCCTCGTCGATCTTCTGCCACTCGGTGAATTTCACGAAGTCGATGCCGCGCGTCGCGGCGAGGGCTTCGAAGCCGGGGCGTCCCGGCTTGCCGGTGCCGCCGTCCGCTCCCAGGTCGGCGTCGATCTTCTCGATGATGGCGAAACCGTCCGGCCGGTTGGTGCCGATGGTGCCGGTCGGGCCGCGGCGCGCCCAGCCGACGCAGTAGAGGCCGGGCATGATCCGTCCCTCGACATTGGCGAAGCGGCCGCCCTGTTCGTCATAGGGAACGTCCGGAATGCGCGAGGTCTGGTAGCCGATGCAGGCGACGACGATGCCTGCCGGAATGTGGTAGGTTTCGCCGGTTCCCACCGCCTTGCCGTCCACCAGTTTCGTGCGTTCGATTTCTATCCCCTCGACCCGGTCGGTGCCGAGGATCGCGCGCGGGGCGGCGAAGAAGTCGAACTCGATGGCGATATCGCGGCCGGGGCAGATGATGCCCCCCTCATTGCCATTGTCGTTGGCCGTATCGCCCGCCATCGCGAAGCTGCGCAAGTGGCCCATGGTCTTGCGCATACCGGGATCGAGTGCGGCATCTTCCGCCAGCGCGGGCAGGTCGGCAGGGTCGACGCGGGGACAGGCCCGCGCGAGTTTCGCCAGTTCGCCCAGTTCCTTGGGCGTCATCGTTACCTGATGCGGTCCGCGCCGCCCAAGCACGACGATCCGCCGGATCTGCGAGCCTTCCAGCGACGCGAGCGCATGGGCGACGATATCGCTGCCTGCGAATTCCTCGCCGGACTTGGCGAGAATCCGCACGACGTCGAGCGCGACATTGCCGTTGCCAACGATCACGGCGGTCTCGTGGCCGAAGTCGGGATGGAGTTCGGCGAACTGGGGGTGCCCGTTGTACCACCCGACGAAAGCCGCGCTGCCGAAGACATTGGGCAGGTCTTCGCCCGGCAGTCCGAGCTTGCGGTCGTTCGGCGCGCCGGTCGCCAGCACGACGGCATCGTAGAGTTCGCGCAATTCGTCGATGGAGATGTCGCGGCCGACCATGACATTGCCGACGAAGTGGACGTTGTCGCTGAGGGCGGTCGTCTCGTATCGGCGGGCTACGCTCTTGATGCTCTGGTGATCGGGGGCGACGCCGGTACGGATCAGTCCGAAGGGAACGGGCGAGGAGTCGAAGATATCGACCCGGACATCGTCTCTCCACTGCTTGAGCGCTGCTTCGGCCGTATAGTACCCGGCCGGTCCCGATCCGACGATGGCGATATGTCGCATGGATGTTTTCTCCCAAGCGGACGGAAACTGGACCAGTGCGCCCGCCACCTGTGAAGCAAACATGCTTCCGGACCGGCGGCAAGTGAAATCCGGCGGGACGGGCTTCTCATGACATATCCGGTAAGGATTGGATTTGCCCCCAATTAGGGATTTGGTTGCCGGAACTTAACACTTTCGCAATGGCCGCAGGGCAAAAGCCGATGCAATGGTGTGGTTGGGGACCCAAGAGCCGGACGAAACCGCGCGCGAAAGTGCGACGATTTCCCGCGCGCCCGTTGACCGCACTGAAAACGAGACCCGGAACCCCGTTCCGAACTTCGCCTTTCTCCGTCCGCGCGGGCCGAGCAGCGATCCGCTGCATTTCTTCATTGCGCGGCGCTGGGAGCTTATGGCCCCGGGAATCGTCTGCAACATGGTGGCGATGGGGGTCCTGTCCCGCAGCGCGCCGCAGCCGCTGTCGCTCTCGCTGGCTTTCGCTGCCATCCTGCTCTGCCTGGGCGCGCCCCTGCTGGCGACGATGGAAGGGCGGCTCCATCATCGCAGCTGGAAGCGCTACCCGCTGATGCTGCTGGCCGTCGCGCTGCCGATGCTGCTGTTCGGTGTGGCGGCAGCGCAGTGGACGCATGACTCCCCCGCGCTGGACTGGCAGGTGACGATCAAGGGCTACGGCCTGCTGGTCCTGCTGGCGACAGTGCTGCTAGAACGCCGCCTGACCTCGATCGTGGCAGCCACGGTCGCGGTGTGGGCAGGCGCCTCGATCCATTCGGCCTCGCTGGCGACGCTTGGCCTGCTGGCGGGAGGCACCGGCATCGGACTGATTGCGGCGATGCGGCAGGCGCGGCTGGCCCGCGCGGAATCGACGCGACTGGCGGCGCAGGAGCGCGAACGGCATCGGGCAGAGGAACTTCTGCGCGAATACGAGGAGACCGGGCAGGGCTGGTTCTGGGAAACCGACCGCCGCGGCCTGATCGCCTACGTCTCGCCGCGCATCGCCGAACTGGTCGGCTGCCCGGAGGCGAAGCTTTACGGACGGCCTTTCCTCAGCCTGTTCCGCCTGCGCGCCGAGGACCATGACAGCGAGCGCACGCTGGCGTTCCATCTTTCAACGCGTTCTTCCTTTCATGACATCGCCGTACGCGCTGCGACCGACGAGAAGGAGGAGCGCTGGTGGTCGATCAACGGCAGACCTGTGCTCGACCAGTTCCATAATTTCCTGGGCTTTCGCGGCTCGGGCATCGACCTGACCGAGACCCGCAAGTCGCAGCAGCACGTCACCCAGCTCGCGCGTTTCGATTCGCTGACCAAGCTCGCCAACCGCTTCCAGATGTCGGAGTGGCTGGAGAAGGTCATCAACTCCCCGCGCATCGAGAACCGCGCCTGCGCGGTGTTCCTGCTCGATCTCGATCGTTTCAAGCAGGTCAACGACACCATGGGCCACCCGGCCGGCGACGCCCTGCTCAAGCAAGTGGCCGAACGCCTGCGGGTAACGGTGGCGAACATGGGCCGCGTCGGCCGCCTCGGCGGCGACGAATTCCAGGTGATCCTGCCGGGCTACCACCAGCATGAGGGCCTCGGCCATCTGGCGCGCCGGGTGATCGAGAACCTCTCGCAGCCCTATTCGATCGACGGTACGCAGGTGACGATCGGCGCCTCGGTCGGCATCGCCATGTGCCCGGAGGACGGCACGACCGTCGAGGCGCTGATCCGCAATGCCGATCTGGCACTCTATGCGGCGAAGGGCGGCGGGCGAGGGCGCCATCACTTCTACGACGACGACCTCCATTCCGACGCTCGCGAGCGTCGGCAGCTGGAGCAGGACCTTCGCGACGCGATCGACGCGGGGGCGCTCGAACTGCACTACCAGCCCCAGGTCCATACGACGACCGAGCGGATTACCGGCTTCGAAGCACTGCTGCGCTGGAAACACCCCAAGCACGGCTATCTCTCGCCCGCCAGGTTCGTGCCCGTGGCCGAGGAGACCGGCCTGGTTTCGGAGATCGGCGAATGGGTGCTGCGCAAGGCCTGCCGCGATCTGGCCGCATGGCCGCATGACGTGCGCGTGGCGGTGAATGTCTCCCCGTTGCAATTCGCCAATCCGGACCTGCCGACCGTCGTCGCGCGGGCGATTGCCGCATCGGGGATCGCACCGGCTCGTCTCGAACTGGAAATCACCGAGAGCGTCTTCCTCGGCGAGGACAAGTCCACCGAGGCCATGTTCGGTGCGCTCAAGGGCGTGGGCGTGCGGCTGGCGCTCGACGATTTCGGCACCGGCTATTCCTCGCTCGGCTATCTGAAGAAGGCGCCGTTCGACAAGATCAAGATCGACCAGAGCTTCGTGCGCGGCGCCATCATCGAGGGCAGCCGCAACGGGGCGATCATCTCCTCGATCGTCGGTCTTGCCGAGGCGCTGGGCATGGAAACGACCGCGGAAGGCGTGGAGACGCTGGATGAACTGGACCTCGTGCGCCTGCTCGGATGCAGCCACGTCCAAGGCTACATTTACGAAAAGTCGCTGACGGCGGCCGAAGTCATGGCCCGGCTCGATCGCGGTCTCATGGCCGTCGCCACCGGCCCCCGCTCGGCCCGGGCACCGCGACAGACGATGCTGCGCAAGGTCGTGATGGAGCACGGCGGGCACATCTACCATGCGACAATCCGCAATATTTCCAGCACCGGGGCGATGGTCGAAGGCCTCTGGAACGTGCCGACAGAGACCCAGTTCGGCCTTCATCTCGCCGATGACAATGTCGTTCTGGCCACCGCCCGCTGGTGCCGGGAAGACCGCATGGGCGTGGAATTCCTGCGCCCGCTCGAACTGGATGGCAACGGATCGGTGCTCCTTACCCCGGTGCGTACCGAAACGCCTTCCGGCGGCGGCGACGAAGGTTTGCTGCGCAGGGCGGGCTGACCGGCTGAAAATGCGCGCACACCGCATTTTCAAATGGTCCAAGCGCTGCTAACGGCGCTTCCATGACCGAACTCGCCCAGATCCGTAATTTCTCGATCATTGCCCATATCGACCACGGCAAGTCGACGCTTGCCGACCGCCTTATCCAGCGCACCGGAGGACTCTCCGACCGCGAGATGAGCGCGCAGGTGCTCGACAACATGGATATCGAGAAGGAACGCGGGATCACCATCAAGGCGCAGACCGTGCGCCTGAACTACACGGCCTCCGACGGGGTCACCTATGAGCTGAACCTCATGGACACGCCGGGCCACGTCGACTTCGCCTACGAAGTCAGCCGCAGCCTTGCCGCCTGCGAAGGCGCGTTGCTGGTGGTGGACGCGGCGCAGGGCGTGGAAGCGCAGACGCTGGCTAACGTCTACCAGTCGATCGAGCACGACCACGAGATCGTGCCCGTCATCAACAAGATCGACCTGCCCGCCGCCGAACCGGAGAAGGTGCGCAACGAGATCGAGGAAGTGATCGGCATCGACGCTTCCGAAGCCGTGCTGGCCTCGGCCAAGTCGGGCATCGGCATCGACGAGATCCTCGAAGCCGTCGTCGCCAAGATCCCGGCGCCGAAGGGCGATCGCGCCGCGCCCCTCAAGGCCATGCTGGTCGATTCCTGGTACGATCCGTACCTCGGCGTCGTCATTCTGGTGCGCGTGATCGACGGGGTCATCAAGAAGGGCCTCAACGTCAAGTTCATGCAGGGCGGCACCGACCATCTGGTGGACCGCGTGGGTTGCTTCACGCCCAAGCGCATCGACTTGCCCGAACTCGGCCCCGGCGAAATCGGCTTCATCACCGCGCAGATCAAGGAAGTGGAGCAGGCCAAGGTCGGTGACACGATCACCACCGTGAAGCAGGGCGCCACCGAGGCGCTGCCGGGCTACAAGGAAGTGCAGTCGGTGGTGTTCTGCGGCCTCTTCCCGGTCGACGCCAACGACTTCGAGAAGCTGCGCGAATCGATCGGCAAGCTGCGCCTCAACGACGCGTCCTTCAGCTTCGAGATGGAATCGAGCGCGGCGCTGGGCTTCGGCTTCCGCTGCGGCTTCCTCGGCCTGCTGCACCTGGAGATCATCCAGGAGCGCCTGAGCCGCGAGTACGATCTCGACCTCATCACCACGGCGCCTTCGGTGGTCTATCGTCTTACGATGACCGACGGCAGCGTGAAGGAACTGCATAACCCGGCCGACATGCCCGATCCGGTGAAGATCGACTTCATGGAAGAGCCGTGGATCAAGGCGGTGATCTACACGCCGGACGAATATCTCGGCTCTATCCTCAAGCTCTGCCAGGATCGTCGCGGTATCCAGAAGGAACTGACTTACGTCGGCGGGCGCGCCCAGGTCACTTACGAACTGCCGCTCAACGAAGTCGTGTTCGATTTCTACGACCGTCTGAAGTCGATCAGCCGTGGCTACGCCAGCTTCGACTACGAGCAGATCGGGCTTCAGGAGGGCGACCTCGTGATGATGAACATTCTCGTTAACAACGAGCCGGTCGATGCCCTGTCGATGGTGGTCCACCGCACGCAGGCCGAACCGCGCGGCCGTGCGTTGGTGGAGCGTCTGAAGGAACTGATCCCGCGGCACATGTTCAAGATCCCGATCCAGGCGGCGATCGGTGCCAAGGTCATCGCGCGCGAGACGATCTCGGCCATGCGCAAGGACGTTACCGCCAAGTGCTATGGCGGCGACATCACCCGCAAGAAGAAGCTTCTGGAAAAGCAGAAGGAAGGCAAGAAGCGCATGCGCGAGTACGGCAACGTGCAGATTCCGCAGGAAGCCTTCATCGCCGCGCTGCGTATGGGCGAGGAATAAGTTCGGCCCAATTAGGTTTCAGGACCCGGCGGCAATGTCCGCTGCGGTTCCGACTTGCGAAAGCGCGTACCCAGGCGGTGCGCGCTTTTTGCTTTTTGATCCACTATCGATCAAAAATCGTGTCGCGGGCGGCGGATTGCCACGCAGACTCGGCGAGCAAGCAAGATTGGTTAAGACTAGCTGCCTAGACCGGATCGGGTCGGGGGGCGATTCGGCCCATTCGGCAATCGTTTTCAGCGGCCTGTCGTGATCTGTGCCACGCGCAGACACGTCGGATTTGGTTAAATCGATACCTGAGATGGGTTGCCTGTTGCGGCTTGATAGTGCGATTGCAGATAACCATACTCCGCGCCGAATGGACAAGGTTTGCGGGGAAGGGCGGAACGAGGGTGGCTCGGTAGCGTTATGGACCTTGGGCGAACGGACGCTGGCGGCGACATGACGCAGTTGCAACGCATCATGACGGTTTTTCCGTCCCTGACATCCAAGCAGCACGAAGTCCTGGCGTTCGTGGCGGAAAACCGCACGAGCAAGGAAATCGCCTGGGAGCTCGGCATTTCCGAAAGCGCGGTCAACCAGCGGATCGAGGGCGTACGCAGCCGCACCGGCTCCCCGCCGCGCGCCGAACTCGCGCGGGCTTACAGGCAGTACCAGCAAGACCAGAATCAGCCGGATCAGGAAGAAGCCTGTAATCCGCTACCAGAGAAGAATCCTCAGGTTCCGGCCATCCCCCTCTTCGATGAGGATCGGGGCAGGGACGAACTGGTCGAAAGGCTCACGCTTGCCGACGGCGCCACGTTCAAGGTGACGGCGCCCTGGCAGGAAGAGAATTTCACCCGGGTCGTTCCGGAGGTGCTCGATGGAGCGAATGCGGGTCTCAGCCGCACGGCCGCCATGATCGCCATCGCCGGGGGACTGCTCCTCGTCGCGGTGTTCGGTCTGGATTTGGCCACCAAGCTGAGCAGCCTGCTTTGACCCAGCCTCCAGCCACGACGTTTTCAGGCGCATCGACCGGGCCGATGCCGCTGGATGGGGGTCTTTATGTCGATCACGATTTCCGCTGCCACCGCCCGTATCGCGCGCCAGCTTCCCGAAGCCGAACTCTCGCTCGATTCCGCTTTGCTCGCTTCGGCTCGCCTTATGGAATCGATGCTGCTCGCCCGTCAGGCGGACGGGGTGAAGACCTTTACCGGCCAGACGGCGCTGATGCGCCTTGCCAAGACGCAGCGCACGCTGCTCGAAAGCCAGAACGACATGATCCGCGTCCACCAGGAACTCCTGGGCATCGGTCGCGACGTCAACGCGATCTTCGACGAGCCGGAAGCTTGCCCGGAGAACGGCCGACTGGTGGAAGATACCCAGATCTTGCGATCGGCCTGAGCGACCCAGACCCGATCACGGGTTCCGCGCGGTTCGGACGGCATGGCCATGGGGGGCTTGTATGCTGATCTGGGCCGCGCGGGCCTACCTGCAATATGGGGTGCTTCTTCTTTTCGTTCTCGTGGCCTGGCGACGCGGTGGTGTGCCTGAGCGTGTGCTGTCGGGCATCATGCTCGGCATGGTCGTTGCGGATCGGATATACCACATGGGCCGCGGCGCGGACCTGCTGGTCTACCACGGGATCGATGTCGTCCATCTGGCGATCGACACCTCGGGCCTTCTGGGCATCGGCTATGTCGCGCTTCATGCCAACAGGTTCTACCCTTTATGGATAGGTGGGGCACAGATCATCGCCTTTTCGAGCCACTTCTATCGGCTGGGGATCATCGACGTCCACAAGACGGCCTATCAGGTGATGGCGATCATACCCTCCTACGTCCAACTCGTGGCGATGGGTCTTGGGCTCGTCTGTCACGTGTGGCGGCAGAGGAAACGGGGCAATTATCCGTCCTGGCGCAGATACTCCGGCCGGTCATCGGTGAGCGGAGCGAGGTCGTTGCCCGCCGTTTGATCCAGCGTTTCGGGTCGCTGAGCACGGTCTGGTCGGCTTCCGCTCAGGCGCTGGCAGAGGAACTCGACGAGGCGGGGAGCGACCGCCGTGCGATCACCGCGCTGATCGTTGCTGCGCGCGACCTGGCCCGTGTCGCAGCGCGGGAGACGGTGCTGGGCGAGGCGATAGACACGGCGAGTGTGCCGTTCCGCCAGTATCTTGCCAATTGCCTGCTCGGGCGGCGCGAGGAATGCGTGATGGTGTTGTTCTTCACCGGCGAAGGGCTGTTCATTGCGGAAGATTTCCATGTCGGCACCCGTCAGTCGACTTGCGAAATGCCGCTCAGGCGCACGGTGCGGCGCGCCTTCGATCTCGATGCCCGCCGACTGATTCTGGCGCACAATCACCCGTCGGGCGATCCGACGCCCAGTGCCGAGGATATCCAATCGACCCGTACTTTCCGGCAGGTCATGGCGGCGCTGGAACTCAATCTGGACGACCATTTCGTCGTGGCGAAGGGCGGTATCTTCAGTATGAGCGACAACGGTCTGATTTAGATGGCGATTTGACTTAAGGTACGTGCAACCCGATTGTCGTAGAGGCTATCTATACGGGCGAGCGCACGAGGCGCGACATGTCCTCATGGAGATTGGGTTTGACCGACATCGTTACCGTACCGACCACGCCTTTCGAGGGACAGGCGCCGGGAACGTCCGGCCTGCGCAAGAAAGTGCGCGTGTTCCAGCAGCCGGGTTATGCCGAGAACTTCATCCAGTCGGTGTTCGACGTGGTGCAGCCGCAGCCAGGTTCGGTGCTGGTGATCGGCGGTGACGGTCGCTATCATAATCGCACGGTGATCCAGCAGGCGATCCGCATGGCCGCCGCCAACGGCTATGCCCGCGTGATCGTGGGGCAGGGCGGCATCCTCTCGACCCCGGCCGCCAGCAACGTGATCCGCAAGTACGGCGCCGGCGGCGGCCTGATCCTCTCGGCCAGCCACAATCCCGGCGGTCCGGATGAGGACTTCGGCATCAAGTACAACATCGCCAACGGCGGCCCTGCGCCGGAGAGCGTGACCGGCGCGATCCTTGCCCGCACGAAGGAAATCGGCCTCTGGCTGACCGTGGAGGCTGAGGATATCGACCTCGACGCTCTGGGCGAGGTCACGGTCGGCGGCATGGTGGTGGAAGTGCTCGATCCGGTGGCTGACTATGCCGATCTGATGGAGGAACTGTTCGACTTCGACGCCATTCGCAAGGCGGTTTCCAGCGGCTTCACCATGCGGTTCGACGCGATGAGCGCGGTGACCGGGCCTTACGCGGTCGAGATCCTTGAAAACCGGCTCGGCTTCTCTGCGGGCACCGTCGTCAACGGGGTGCCGCTGGAGGACTTCGGCGGGCATCACCCCGATCCCAACCTGATCCATGCCAAGGATCTCTACGATGTCATGATGGGGCCCGATGCGCCCGATCTCGGCGCGGCATCGGATGGGGACGGGGACCGCAACCTCATTATCGGCCGCGGGCGCTTCGTCACCCCTTCGGACTCGCTGGCGATGCTGGCGGCCAATATCGAGATCGCCCCCGCCTATCGCGGCCGTCTGGTGGGGATCGCCCGCTCGATGCCGACCAGCGCCGCCGCCGACCGGGTGGCCGAGGCACTCGGCATTCCCTGCTTCGAGACGCCGACCGGCTGGAAGTTCTTCGGCAACCTGCTCGATGCCGGAATGGTGACGATCTGCGGCGAGGAAAGCGCGGGCACTGGTTCCGACCATGTGCGCGAGAAGGACGGTCTCTGGGCGGTGCTGCTCTGGCTGAACATCCTTGCAGTGCGCGATATCAGCGTCGATCAGCTGGCCCGCACCCACTGGGCGCGGTTCGGGCGCAACTACTACGCCCGGCACGACTACGAAGCAGTCGACAGCGAAGCCGCGGCAACCCTGATGGCCGAACTCAAGGCCGCGCTTCCGGCGCTGCCGGGCAAGGCTTTCGGCTCGCTGACCGTCGCCCATGCCGACAGTTTCGCCTATACCGATCCGGTCGACCGTTCGATCAGCGAGAACCAGGGCGTCCGGGTGCTGTTCGAGGACGGCAGCCGCGTCGTTTTCCGCCTCTCCGGCACCGGCACTCAGGGCGCGACCCTGCGCGTCTATCTGGAACGCTACGAGCCTGCGAGCGGCGAGATCGATGCGGATACCGGAGCGATGCTGGAACAGCAGATCGCGGCGGCACAGACGATAGCCGGCATCGAGCGCCATACCGGCCGCGGTTTGCCCGACGTGGTGACCTGAAGGCCGCACGCTGATCGGGGTGAGGACTTTCTTGCCGACTTTTCGCGCCGAGCATTCCGTTCGGCGCGGGAAGCCGGTGTAGGCAGCTGCTCCGGTCTGGGGCGTTCGTTTCTCCTCAATCGGGACGTCTTCGGCGTCCCGAGGGGGAGCGACCGTTGAGCGCCGGGGCGTAGATACGCCTCAGAACGCGAACGGCATCAGCGAGATCGAGAGGGTCGTCGATATCCTTCTCCAAGCCGCAGGAGAGGATCGCTTCCACGGAAAATCCGAGATTTGTCGCTTGTTCACAATGGGTTGAGAAGCTGTCTTGACCGAAAGCGAAAGAAAACCGGATTGCCGTCGGCAAGGGCAGCGATAGCGCATTGGTGCCGGTGCGATGACGGTCCGGCGCAATCCCCACGGTCTCTGGCCCCAGGTTGGCGAGGCGTTCGACGTCGGCCGGGCCAAGACAGGGCAGGTCTGCCGGAAGCACCAGAAGGCGGTCCGGACCAGCGGCGGTGATGGCCGCCATCGCACTTTCCAATGCGCCATTGAGGTCCGGCCCGGGATCGTCGAAGCGCAGCACCTTGCTGCCCAGATTGGGCCGCGACGGTCCCAGTACGCAGACGCGCTGAATAGCCCGGCAGCCGCTCACCGTATCGAGTACATGGCGCAACATGCCTGAAACCAGGGCTTCCCGCTCCCGGGGATCGAGCGCCGGAGCCAGCCGGGTCTTTCCGAGGCCGGGCGCCTTGACCGGGATGAGCGCCCAGCAGCTCACGGCACTTGCGGAGCGGCGGTGAGGTTGGTGAAGCGTATCCCGGCTCCGTTGGCCTTGTAGGTCTTGTTCATGTAGATGAGGATGGAGGTCAGCGCCTCCGCCGCCGCCGAATTGGCGAGGGCTCCGCCGGAGAGCCCTCGCAGGCCCATGCCGGGGCAGAGGTCCACCACCGTCTGGCGTGCCTCCACATCGTCCGAGAAGACCAGCACGTCGCAGTCGATGGCATGATCGCTGTCGAGGTGATGGGCGGAGACATTGTGGAACGCGGTGACGAGCCTTGCGTCCGGTCCCAGATGTTCGCGCGCCTGCATGGCGGCGCTGCCCTCGGCCGGGAGCTGCACGCGCATGACCTTGGGGGGAACCAGCGGTACGGTGGTATCGACGACCACGGCATTGCCCACCACTCCGGCGATCTGGCGCAGCGTGTCGCCTTGCGAGGCGTGGGGCACGGCGACGATCACGACGTCCTTGCCTTTCGCGGCTTCTCCGTTCTCGGCATGACCCGCTGCGCTCAGTTCCTCGGCCGTCACGCGGGCTTTGTCTGCCGTGCGCGAGCCGATGGTAACCAGATGCCCCGCCTTGATGAGCCTTCGCGCGATCCCCTTGCCGAGCGCACCGGTTCCGCCGATCACCGCGATCGCTGCCATCAGATTATCTCCCCTGCGAATTCTTGGCCGTGGTCATTGTCGTTCCCGGTGCGGCGGCTTTAGACACATTGGTTCGGGAGGGCCGATGAAGCGAAATCCAGAACTGACCGTGCGACCGCTGACCGGATTGCCTATGTTCGCTACCGGAATGTCGATTGCGCAAGCGATATGCGCGAGCCTTGAGGCTGAAGGCGACCGGTTCCGCGATGGCGATATCTTGGTGGTGGCGCAGAAGATCGTCTCCAAGGTGGAGGGGCGCACACGCGATCTTGCTTCCTACGACGTTTCTGAGGAAGCGCATGAACTTGCCCGAACAACGGGACGCGATTCTAACATGATGCAGGCAGTACTTAAGGAAAGCTCTCAGATATTGCGCCGCACCCCAGCAGCGGTGATCGCTGCGCATCGAACCGGGCATGTGCTGGCCAACGCGGGCATCGATGCCTCGAACGTAGAAGGCGGAGAGGCTGGCCGGGTGCTGCTCTGGCCGCTCGATCCCGATGCCTCGGCGCGAGCGCTGCGGGAGGAATTTCAGAGAAAACGTGAGGTTCGTATCGGCGTGGTGATCGCGGATTCGATGGGGCGCGCCTGGCGTATCGGTACGCTCGGCACCGCCATCGGTTGTGCGGGACTGGCCGTGCTGGAGGATCGCCGGGGGCTTGCTCAGGACCTTTATGGCCGCACGCTTCAGGCCACCGTCATCGCTATAGCTGACTCCATTGCCGCCATGGCGGGGCTGGCGATGGGCGAGGGTGCGGAAGGCACTCCGGTGGCTCTTGTGCGCGGCTGCGAGCGCTGGGTAACCGAGAAAGACGGGCCGGGTGCGGTGAGCGGGCTGCGACCTATCGAGCAGGACATGTTCCGATGACCGGCAAGCATGTACTCGCGCTTTCCGGTGGTGTCGGCGGGGCCAAGCTGGCGGCGGGGCTGGCTGCCGTCATGGCGCCGGACGACCTCACGCTGGTGGTCAATACCGGTGACGATTTCGAGCATTTTGGTCTAACTATCTGTCCTGACATCGATTCCGTCACTTATGCGTTGGCAGGGCTCAACGATACGCAGCGTGGCTGGGGCGTGAAGGACGAGACATGGCAGACGATGGCCATGCTCCGCGCGTTGGGCGAAGAGGGCTGGTTCAACCTTGGCGACCGCGACATGGGCATGCACATCGCCCGCTCATGGCGTCTGCGTGCAGGCGGGACGCTTTCTGAAGTGACGGCGCGGCTGACGAGGGAACTCGGCATTGCTCACAAGGTCGTTCCGATGAGCGACGATGCCGTTCGCACGCAAGTTCTGACCGGAGCGGGATGGACCGATTTCCAGCGCTGGTTCGTGGGATATCAATGCATTGCACCCGTTTCCGATGTGCGTTTCGAGGGGGTGCCCGGCGCGAAGCCGTCGCCCGGTCTGGCTGAGGCGCTGGCACGGACCGACCTGGCCGCCATCGTGATCTGTCCCTCCAACCCGTTCCTCAGCGTCGATCCGATCCTGGCCGTCGATGGCGTTCGGCAGGCGCTGGAGGCGCGTCGGGTCCCGCTGATCGCGGTCTCGCCGATTGTCGGCGGCACTTCGGTGAAGGGGCCGCTGGCGAAGATGCTGGCCGAGCGGGGGCAGGGCGTCAGCAATGCAGCCATTGCCCATCACTACAGCGATCTTCTCGACCACCTCTTGATCGATCATGCCGATGAGGCCGATGTCTCTGGTTTGCAGGCGCGGGGCCTCACGGTCACCGTGACGAAGACAATGATGCGCGAAGCCGCCGACAGGGAAAGGCTCGCGAAGGAGGTGCTTGCCATAGCAGGCATCTGAAGGGTGAGCAGATGCAGGATGATCGCCGCACGCTGAAGGCATGGCTGCTGGCCGCTCCGTTGGAGGAGGTCACCGCCCGCGCAAGGGCCAGACGTGACGCGAACGGCCCGGCGCGGATGACCTATTCGCCCAAAGTCTTTATTCCGCTGACGCGGCTCTGCACCGACGTTTGCCATTACTGCACGTTCGCCACCACGCCCTCGCGGCTCGAAGCGCCTTACCTCGCGCCTGAGGACGTGCTGGAGATCGCCCGCGCCGGGGCCGCTGCGGGTTGCCGCGAGGCGCTGTTCACGCTGGGGGACGCGCCGGAGCGCCGCTACGCCGTGGCGCGCGAATGGCTGGCGGAGCGCGGCTTCACGCGCACGATCGATTACGTCCGCCACTGCGCCGAACTGGTGCTGAAGGAAACCGGCCTGCTGCCGCACGTCAATGCCGGTGTGCTGGATGAGGACGATTACCGGATGCTCCGCCCGGTCGCGGCTTCGGCCGGGCTGATGCTGGAAAGCACGTCTGAGCGCCTGCTGGAAAAGGGCATGTGCCACCACGGTTCTCCCGACAAGGACCCGGCTTTACGGCTTGCGTCGCTGGCCGCAGCGGGTCGGGCGCGGGTGCCGGTGACGAGCGGAGTGCTGATCGGCATCGGCGAGACGGCGGACGAGCGGATCGAGGCTTTACTCGCCCTGCGTGATCTGCACCTTGAGCATGGCCACTTGCAGGAAGTGATCGTCCAGAACTTCTGCCCCAAGCCGGGCACGAAGATGGCCAAGGCGCCCGAGGCGAGCGAGGCGGATTTCCTGCGTGTGGTGGCCGCCGCGCGCATTCTGTTGCCCGATGAGGTCTCCGTTCAGGCGCCGCCCAATCTGAATGATGAGCGTCTGGCGGAGTTGATCGACGCCGGGATCGACGATTGGGGCGGCATTTCTCCGGTGACGCGCGATCACGTGAACCCGGAAGCGCCCTGGCCGGAAGTGGAGCGTCTGCGCGGGATCTGCGCGGCCAAGGGCCTGTCGCTGGTCGAGCGGCTGACCGTCTATCCGCGCTTCGTCACGGGCGAGGACCGCTCATGGCTCGATCCGGCGATCCGTCCGGCGGTGCTGCGCCATGCCGATGCCGAGGGACTGGCGCGCGACAGTCTGTGGAGCCCCGGTGTGGCCGATGCAGCACCGGGCAGCGTCCATGCGCCGCTCGGGCGGCGGGAAGAAGGGCCTGTGGCCGCCTCGCTCCACCGGATTCTCGACCGTGCTGCGAGCGGCGTGACCCTGGGTGAGGATGAGATCGTCGCCCTGTTCGCTACGCGCGGCGCGGCGGCGCAGGCGGTGGTGGAGGCGGCGGATGCGCTGCGGGCGGAAGTTAGCGGTGATACCGTGACTTATGTGGTCAATCGCAACATCAACTACACCAATATCTGCACCCATACCTGCTCGTTCTGCGCCTTCTCAAAGACCAGCAGCAAGGCGGGTTTCCGCGATAAGCCCTACAATCTGGAGCTGTCGGAAGTCGCCGGGCGTGCCCGAGAGGCGGTGGCGCGGGGGGCTACCGAAGTCTGCCTGCAAGGCGGCATACACCCGAGCTATACGGGCGAGACCTACCTTTCGATCCTGCGCGAGGTGAAGTCGGCGTGCCCGGGCCTGCATGTCCACGCTTTCTCGCCGCTGGAAGTCAGCCAGGGTGCCCGCACGCTAGGCATGCCGGTGCGCGATTATCTGGCGATGCTGAAGGAAGCGGGGTTGGGATCGCTGCCCGGCACGGCGGCGGAAATCCTCTGCGACGACATTCGCCAGCAGATCTGCCCGGACAAGCTGACGACGCAGGAATGGCTCGATGTCGTCGGCACCGCGCATCGCGTGGGCTTGCCGACGACTTCCACGGTGATGTTCGGCCACCTTGAGGGCATCGAGCATTGGGCGCGACACTTGCTGGCGCTGCGCAATCTCCAGCTCGACACCGGCGGGATCACGGAGTTCGTGCCGCTGCCGCTGGTCCATATGGAGGCCCCGTTCTATCGGCGTGGGGAGTGCCGCAAGGGGCCGACCTGGCGTGAGGCGGTGATGATGCACGCGGTGGCGCGTCTGGCGCTGAACGGGTCGATTAATTCGATCCAGTGCTCCTGGGTGAAGCTGGGCATGGACGGCGCCGCTGCCGTGCTGGCGGCCGGTGCCAACGATCTGGGCGGCGTGCTGATGGATGAGAGCATCAGCCGGGCAGCAGGCGCGGCGCATGGGCAGGGCGTGACGATCGCGGAACTGCGCACGGCGGCGGAAAGCGTCGGGCGTACGCTGAAACAGCGGACGACGCTTTACGGCGAGGTGGCGCTGGAACCGGCTTAAGCCTTTCACAGCGGACAACTTGAAATGAGCGCGGAACGCGGATTGCAAACGCAACGCATACCGTTCCGGGGTGCAGGGGCGATGGCCCCTGCTTCTCCCTTCCCTTACATAGCCTTGATCCGCTGCCACATCGCGTCAGGCATCCAGGTATATTCGATGTAGTGCCCGAAGGTCTTGCGCGCATCGAGGTAGAGGAACTTCAACGCGCCAGGATCATCTCCTTCCGGCCGCTCCATGGCCAGCGGAAACTCCTGCACGTCCACGCGCCTGCGGAAGTCCGCCCAGTCGTCGACGCCGAAGCAGATGTGGTGGAAGCGCAGCGGTCCGTCATTGGACAGGCAGTTCGCGTAGATTCCCACTTCGTCGATCTCGTTCTCGATCAGTTCGATCTGGAGTTCGCCGATCCAGATGAAGCAGATCCGGCCCTTCTGGCGCTTAAGACCCTGCGGGGTGAGAACCTGCTGATCCACCGGGATGATCATCGGTTCGCGGGTCAGCCCGCGCCCGCGGAACAGATCGATCCCGGCTTCCAGATTGTCGCAGACGTAGGCGTTCTGGTAGTGGCGGCCTTCGAGCATCAGCCTCTCCTCAGCCTTCGCGGGCCACGTCGTAGCGCGACAGGTAGCGTTCGAAGAGCGGCTCAAGCTCTGCCTTCTCGATGCCGTACTGGGCCAGCTTGTATTCGTGCTTGCCGAACTTGTCCTGCGGGTTGTCGTCCACCCACTTCTGGATTCCAGCTTCGGCCTCGGCGGTCCATTCGTCGCCCAGCTGCTGGTAGACCTTCTTCATCGTGCCGATCGGATCGGCGGTCATGTCCGCGTAGTGGACGTCGATGACCTTGTCCTCGCCGTGCTTGTCGCGGAAATCCATGATGCGGTTGGCGTGCTCGGCCGCCTGCCAGGTGTAGTTTTCCTTGAGCCATGCGGTGTCCGGCTTGCCCATGTGCGCCATGTGGCTGAGCGAGATGATCGAGCAGAGCGAGCCGGTCGCGGTGAAGGGATCGCGGTGAGCCCAGAGCACGCGGGCATCGGGATAGACCTTGAAGATCGTTTCCAGCCACAGCGCGTGGCTGGGCTTCTTCACGTTCCAGACGCCGCCGGCATTCTGCTGGAGCACCTGGAGGAACTTCTTGTGGTACTCGTAGGCGCTGGTCATGTCGCAGGAGAAGATGAACTCCTTGTATTCCGGCAGCTTGCCCTTGGAATCGATCATCAGCGTCTTGAAGTCGTGCGCCATGAAGAACACGCATTCGTTGGGGTAGACGGCCGATCCGCGATAGTACTTGCCCATGGCCGGATTGGCTTCGAGCATCGCCTTTTCCTGCGCCAGACGGGCCTGCGCACGCGGGTCGATGGTGAGCAGGTCTTTCGAGGCGACCGGCGGCACCGGATCGTCGATTTCCCAGGTCAGCGGCGAGCGGCGCGCCGGGTCGGCGGCGAGCAGGTTTGACAGCAGCGTGGTGCCGGTGCGCGGCACGCCCATCACGAAGACGGGCCGCTCGACCGGACGGGTGAGCAGCTCCGGATTCTGGCGCAGATAGTCCGAAATCTTCAGGCGGCCGCGCAGATAGTGCAGCGTGTCCGCCGTGGCGCGGGCGATGCCGCCTTCGGTATATTGGCCGCGCGCGATCCCGGCGTTGAAGTCGTTCACGAAGACGTCGAAGCCCTCGCGCCAGGTGTCGTTGTCGAAGGACTGGATGCCGGTGTCCTTCATCGCCTGTTCGACGAGAGCGTCGCCGACGAGCTTGTCTGCCGTGAGTTGCTCGGCCATTGCGTGATCCTCTTTCCCGTGTCTCGTTGCGGGCCGTTGTGGCGGCCTCATGCATACGAGATAGCCTGCGCGCAGGGCCGATTGGCAATGCGGCAGACGCGTCAGATCGGGTCGTTATATCGAATCCGGGCCAAGACCCGCAGAGACCTCACGCGGCAGCGGAGGGCATTGCAGCCAACGCCCGGCCTTGCCGCTGGCGGAAGGTGCTGGGGCTGGCGCCGACCGCGCGGCGGAACGCGAAGGTGAAGCTGGATGGCGAGGCGAAGCCCATCGAAAAGGCGATGGTCTTCACGCTCTCTCCCTCCATCAACAGGCGCTTGGCGGCTTCCATGCGGCGCTGTTCGATATAGTCGCCGATCGAACAGGCCCGGCTGACGCGAAATCCGCGTGTCAATTGGCGCACCGACAGCCCGCATAAGTCCGCCAGTTCCTTGAGCGGGGGCGCGTTCAGGTCTCCTGCAAGGCGTTCCTCGATCAGGCGCAGGCGCCAGCCGGACAGGCCGCCGGTCATCGGCCTCTCGGAAACTTCCAGGCCGTAACGGCCAAGCTCGATGGCCAGTTCGCCGCCCAGCAGTTCTAGCATCCGCTGCGAGGCGAGGCCGGGGTGGCGCACTTCGGCGGTAATGCGGAACAGCAGGGCGCGGACCTGGGCGCTGCCGATGTCCAGCGCCGCGGCAAGGTGCGAATCGTCCCACGGCAGGTCGCGCCCTAGCAGTTCGTGCACCAGCGCCGCGTCGATCGTGCAGACCAGCGATGCCTGCCGCCCGCTGCCGCCCCGGATATAGAGCGATTCGCCGGGGGGAATCGCGAAGACGTCGCCCAGTCGCTCGAACCGATGCGGTCCCCAGCGCTCACGATAACCGCCGCGCGATTGCAGCGGGCGCGGGGTGAGGCACATGTTGACGTGATAGCCCTGGCCCACGGCGTGGCGGTTATCGGTGGGCTCGGGAATGTCGAAGCGCACGATTTCGGCATGGATTCCGGGCGCGGACAGGGCGGCGTCCACGATCATCGAGGGCAGCGGGGTGGCCGTGCTGGCAGGCATCTCTCGTTCTCCCGAACGCTTCAGGTCCTTCTCGGGTCTATGGCCCGAATTCGTGTCCCTGACGCTTGGATAAGGCCTGATTTCTATGCCCCCCGCGCTTGCGGGACAAGGCGGGTCTCGGGAAACATCGCGCCAACGAAAGCGGGCAGGTCAGCGCCGCATATGGGATCGAGGAGAGAATGATGGCCAGGGGCCTTTTCGACTGCACGGGCAAGGTGACGGTGGTGACCGGCGGCAATGGCGGCATCGGTTTCGGCTTTGCCATGGGCGTCGCCAAGATGGGGGGCGACGTCGCGATCTGGGCCCGCAATGCCGAGAAGAGCGCCAAGGCCAAGGCCGAACTGGAAGCGGCCGGTGCAGGCAAGGTGATCGCCTATAAGGTGGACGTTTCGGAAGAAGCGAACATCAAGGCCGGTTTTGAGCAGGTAATCGCCGATTTCGGCCGGGTGGACTGCGTGTTCGCAAATTCCGGCGCTTCGCCGCGCTACAACTCGGCGTTCGAGATGCCGACCGAGCATTGGTACGAATTCCAGAAGACCGCACTGGACGGAGCGTTCTTCACCCTGCGCGAAGGTGCGCGACTGATGAAGGCGCGGGTCGAGGCGGGTGACGAAAGCGGCGGCAGCCTCGTCGCCTGCGGCTCGCTCTCGCTGTTCCAGGGACTGCCGGGCAAGATGGAATATGCGGCATCGAAGGCGGCGGTCGCTGCGGCGATCCGTTGCCTTGCCATCGAGCTGGCGCCGCTGGGCATCCGCGCCAACGTGGTCGCGCCGGGACTGATCATGACGCCGATGATGGGTGAGGGCGCCCGCGCCGATGCCGTCGCTGCGCACTTCGCCCCGACGATCCCGATGAAGCGCACCGGCTATCCTGCCGACTTCGAAGGCATCGGCGCCTATCTGTGTTCCGACGCCAGTTCGTTCATGACCGGCGAGACGGTCACCATCGACGGCGGCTACATGGTCCGCCCGTAAGCGGCGCGAAGGGAGAGAAGCGATGGAACTGCTCAAGATCCATGGGCAAGGTGATGTCCGCGTCGATGCTTACGAACGTCCGGTGGCGGGGCCGAAGGATGTGGTGGTCAGGATGAAGTCGGTCGGCATCTGCGGATCGGACTTGTCCTACATCAAGATGGGCGGCATTCCGCCGGGCGTGGAGACCGCGCTCGGCCATGAAGGCGCGGGCGAGGTGATGGAAGTGGGCGCCGAAGTTTCCGGCATTTCCGTGGGCGATGCGGTGATCGTCAATCCGATGATGACGCCCAGCAACATCGGCTCGGGCGGGCCGGAAGGCGCGTTCACGCAGGAACTGCTGGTGCGAGAGGCGCGGCTGGGCGATTCCATACTGCCGATTCCCGAGGGAATCTCCTTCGACGTTGCCGCGATGTGCGAGCCGCTGGCCGTCGCCATGCACGGCGTCAATCGCGCCGATGTGAAGCCGGGCGACAAGGTCGTGGTGTTCGGCTGCGGACCGATTGGCCTTGGCATGCTGCTCTGGCTGATCGATCGCGGAGTGACCGATGTTGTCGCGCTGGACCTTTCGGAAGAGCGGCTGGAACGCGCGCGGGCATTGGGCGTGCAGGCCGCGCTCGACCCCACCAAAATCGATCTGCGCGCGGAACTGGCGAAGCTCCACGGCGAAGTGCCGAGCTATGGCCGCGTGGGCGTGGGCACCGATGCGTTCATCGACGCAGCAGGCGCGCCGAACATCCTCACCGACGTCATCATGATGGCCAAGCTTCATGCCAAGCTTGTCATCACTGCCGCCTACATGCGCCCCATCGAGTTCCCGGTGGGTCGGATGCTGACCAGCGAGATGACGATCACCACGGCGGTCGGCTATCCGACCGAAATGCCCGAAGTGGTGGCTGCCATGCCCCGCCTGAAGGACAAGATCGCGCCGATGATCAGCCACAAGCTGCCGTTCAGCGAGATCATGAAGGGCCTGGAAATCGCCGCCTCGCCGCAGTCCGCCAAAGTCATGATCGGCATCGAGGAGGCTTGAGATGCCAAGTGCTGACACTGTGAAGGACGCCGGACCGAAGCTGGCAGGTCTCGTTCGCTCGGGCGACGAGCAGGCCGAGGCCATCGCGATCACCGATTTCTTGTTTCAGGCGAACGATATCTCGAACGCCTACCTCGTGACGACGGCCGAGGGCGACGTCATGATCAACACCGGCTTCATGGACAATGCCGAGCGCACCAAGCGCCTGTTGACCCCGCCGCGCACGGGGTCGCTGGCCTTCATCATCCTTACCCAGAGTCATGCCGATCATTTCGGCGGCGTGCCGGAGTTTCTGGAGGAGGGTACGCAGATCGTCGGCGGCCCCGGCTTCAATGAGGCGCTTTCGGATATGATGCGCCTTCAGCCCTTCTTCGGGCCGAGGAGCGGCAAGCTCTGGGGATCGACGCTCAAGCGCGGCGGCACGCCGAAACCGGCGCCGAACGTGGTTCCGGACATTCTGGTCGATCGCCGCCTGACCATCGATCTTGGCGGGCGGACGTTCGAACTGCTCTCCACGCCGGAGGGTGAGACGGTGGACTCGCTGACGGTGTGGATGCCCAAGGAGAAGATCGCCTTTACCGGCAACGTCTTCGGGCCTGTGTGGCTGTCGATGCCGTTTCTCAATACCTTGCGCGGCGATAAGCCGCGGCTGGTGCGCAACTACCTGAAGTCGCTGGAGACGATCCGCGATCTGGGCGCGGAAATCGTCGTCACCGGTCATGGCGAGCCCATTCGCGGGGCCGAGCGTATCCGTGCCGATCTCGACAAGATGCACGCGGCGGTCAGCCATGTGCGCGACTATACGCTCGAAGGCATGAACGCGGGCAAGGATGTCCATACGCTGATGCGCGAATTCGCCTGGCCGGAAGGGCTGGAGATCGGCGAATTCCACGGCAAGGCAGCCTGGGCCGTCAAGTCGATCTGGCGCGAGTATTCGGGCTGGCTGCATTATGAGGACGGCACCACCGCGCTCTACGGTGTGCCGCGTTCCAGCGTCGATGCCGACCTTGTCGAACTGGCAGGCGGGGCGTCGAAACTGGCCGAACGCGCGCAGGCGAAGCTGGATGCCGGGGCTCCGCTGGAGGCGGTGCATCTGACGGATATCGCGTTGAGTGCCGAGCCTGACAACGCGGCGGTGCTCACGGTGCGCAAGGCGGCGCATGAGGCGCTGCTTGCGGCTTCGGGGGGTAAGAACCTCTCGGAGACGATGTGGCTGCGGTCCGAGATCGCCGCGATGGAGGCCCGGTTGAGCGATTGATTTCAGCCCTCACTGTTGCACCCTCGCGTTGACTTACTCCCCGTCATCCTGAACTTGTTTCAGGATCTATTTCTCGGCCCGGCCCGGCAATCGCAAAAAGAACGCCGAGATGGCGGCTGGCCATCCGAAACTCTGTGCCAGCGGCACAATGGATCCTGAAACAAGTTCAGGATGACGGGGTGAGGGGGGAGAAGGAGGGGCTGGCACCCGCTTCATGGCACTGATGTAGGCTCTCAGCGTGCGACAGACGCTACCCCATCACCGCGCTGCTTTCGTAGACCACCTTCACGAGTTCCGCCTGCCCTCGCACGCCCAGCTTGGCGTAGAGGCGCTTGGAATAGTTCCGCGCCGTCTCCAGCGTCAGTCCCATGTGTTCGGCCGCCTCGGCAATGGAGTGGCCTTCCGCCAGTGCCATCGCCAGTTCGGCCTCACGGCGCGGCAGGTCGAACACTTCCGACAGCCGCTCGGCACCGGCCTCCGAATGTGCGCGGGGAAGAGTGCAGAGCGCCAAGACTGCCGGTGCGGCGAGGGCCTGCTGTTCCGGACTCTCGGCCGGCATTAGCAGCGCTTCGACATGCGGTTTTTCGCGCAGTAGCAGTGGTCGCGCGGCCAATGTGCGATCCTGCGCCATCTCCGCCGTGGTTGCCGCCAGCTTGCGCTCGGCCGCAAGGTCGAGGCCCAGCACGCGCTCGCCGGGGCGCAGGGCTGCGTCGCAATGCTCATGCCAGAAGTGCGAGAGCGCGGGATCGGCCGCGAGCACGCGCGCTTCGGCGTCCAGCAGCATCCAGCCTTTGCCGGTGCGTTCCAGCCCCGTCGCATTGATCCGCGCCGCCATGCGTTCGCGGTCCATCGAGACCAGGTTTTCGACCGCGATGGCGACATAGGGTGCCAGGCTGGAGAGCAGGGCGCTGTCCGCCGCCGTGCATTCGCGCGTGCGGGCCATCATCAGCCAGGCGCTGTAGCGCTCGCCGCCGGCAATCCGCACCACGCGCTCGTCGCCGATCCCGAGTTTCGCCATTCGACGATTGCGATCCGCGCGCGCCACCGGATCGTGATCGATCATCTCCCCGATCGAATAGACCCGCCCCGGTCGCAGTCCGTCGTAAAGATAGCGGTCGAGGTCGAACGGCCCTTGCGTTTCCGACTCGCGGGCGCGTTTGCGCAAGTCGATTCCGGCGTAGCTTTCGACGATTGCGGCATGCTGGCCATCGCCCATGCGAAGGATCAGGCTGACGTAATCGGCTTGGGTGCGACGACGCAACCTTTCCAGAAATGTCGAAAATCGCGGATTTTCGGCATTTCCCTGAAAGAGAGGGATCAGGAGATCGGTCTCGTCATTGCTCGTGAGGGCCATGCCCTCCCATATGGGAGGTTCGCGGAAATGTCATCCCTGCGATTCGGATCGGGATAGTTCCAAACCGAGCCAAGCGGGCACGCGCCCAAGGCAGAGGATGACCCGATGAAGACACTCACGCACCTGGAGCGCCTCGAAGCCGAGAGCATCCATATCATCCGCGAAGTCGTCGCCGAGGCTGAAAAGCCGGTGATGCTCTATTCGGTCGGCAAGGACAGCGCGGTGATGCTGCACCTCGCCCGCAAGGCCTTCTATCCCTCGCCGCCGCCGTTCCCGCTGCTCCACGTCGACACGACCTGGAAGTTCAAGGCGATGTACGACCTGCGCGACAAGATGGCGCGTGAGAGCGGCATGGAACTGCTGGTCTACCAGAACCCCGAAGCCATCGAGAAGGGCATCAACCCCTTCGACCACGGCGCGCTCCACACCGACATGTGGAAGACGGAAGGCCTGAAGCAGGCGCTCGACAAGTACGGCTTCGACGCGGCCTTCGGCGGCGCCCGCCGCGACGAGGAAAAGAGCCGTGCCAAGGAGCGCATCTTCTCGTTCCGCACCTCCTCGCACGGCTGGGACCCGAAGAACCAGCGGCCGGAACTGTGGAACCTCTACAATGCACGCAAGGCGCGCGGGGAATCGATCCGCGTCTTCCCGATCTCCAACTGGACCGAGCTGGACATCTGGCAATACATCCACCTGAACGACATTCCGATCGTACCGCTCTATTTCGCCGAAAAGCGCCCGACCGTGGAGCGTGACGGCATGCTGCTGATGGTCGACGATGAGCGCTTCCCGCTCCAGCCGGGCGAGGTTCCCGTGGAACGCTCGATCCGCTTCCGCACGCTGGGCTGCTACCCGCTGACCGGCGCGGTGGAGAGCGAGGCGAAGACGCTTCCCGAAGTGATCCAGGAAACGCTCCTCACCACCACATCGGAGCGGCAGGGCCGCGCCATCGACAAGGACGCCGGCGGTGCCGGCATGGAAGTCAAGAAGCAGCAGGGGTACTTCTGATGGCCGATATCGAAACCAAGGAAGCGGTCTACGTCACCGACCAGCTGATCGCCGACGACATCGACGCCTATCTCGTCCAGCACGAGCACAAGACGATGCTGCGCTTCATCACCTGCGGCAGCGTCGATGACGGCAAGTCCACCCTGATCGGGCGCCTGCTGTACGATTCGAAGATGATCTTCGAGGACCAGCTGGACGCGCTCCAGTCGGACTCCAAGAAAGTCGGCACGCAGGGTCAGGAAATCGACTTCGCGCTGCTGGTGGACGGTCTTGCCGCAGAGCGCGAGCAGGGTATCACCATCGACGTGGCCTATCGCTTCTTCAACACCGAGAAGCGCAAGTTCATCGTCGCCGACTGCCCGGGCCACGAACAGTACACCCGCAACATGGTGACCGGCGCCTCCACCGCCG
>PJTY01000085.1_pt1 | contig 78898 bp, 70 predicted proteins | sample 1512121 | NCBI WGS metagenome assembly PJTY01 (sample SAMN08177680, study PRJNA422409) | Soil metagenome, whole genome shotgun sequencing project. | isolation source: Soil enriched (2) on filter paper: alkali lignin treatment | place: USA: Madison | collected 2015-01-15 | reverse complement strand
TAGGTTAATCCATCTTCACGATAGATTTCTTCCGCCTCTGGTTAGCTTAGCTAAACCGTGGGGAAAGGGGCAAAATCAGGCTATGCCCAAATGCGCCAGCGACCGCTCGAGCATCAGCAGCTGCCAGAGCAGGCGCGAATGATCGCTTTTGCCGGAAATATGATCCTCGACAAGCCCCCCGAGGCGCGGTGCATCGAACCAGCCGGTTCGAGCCAGGGTCGCGCTGGAAGCGATTTCGCGGGCGGACTGCGCCAGAGGTCCCCGGAACCACTGCGCGATCGGCGTGACGAAGCCCTGCTTGGGCCGATAGAGAATCGGTTCCGGCAGGAAGCGTCGCATGGTGCGCTTCATCAGCCACTTCCCCTGTCCGCCGCGCACGCGCATGCTTTCCGGGAGACGCGCGGCGAATTCGATCAGGCGATGGTCCAGCAGCGGCTCACGCGCTTCGAGGCTGACCGCCATGCTCGCACGGTCCACCTTGGTCAGGATATCGCCGGGAAGCCAGTGCTTGAGATCGGCATATTGTGCCCGGTCCAACCCCGAACGGGCCGGAGCAGCACGCATCAGGTCGAGCACGGTTTGCTCGGCGCGATAGCCTCCGCGCAGGCGGCGGAAATCGTCCGAATAGAGCCTGTCCCGCAGTTCCGGCGGCGTGAAGCCGATGGAGCGGGCGTAGCCTTCCGCACTGTCCGCCGCGAGCGAGAGCAGCGTGGATTTTGCCCGCAGTGGGCGCGGCGCCCAGTCCGCCTTCGGATAGAGCGCCCCAAGCGTGCCGAACACCGGCCCGCGAATCGCCTGCGGGATCAGCCCGCGCACGCGATCCTCGCTGCGCTGGAAAATATGACGGCGATAACCTGCAAAAGCCTCGTCCGCGCCGTCACCGGAGAGCGCGACAGTCACCGATTCGCGCGCCAGCTGGCAGACGCGCCAGGTCGGTAGCGCGGAAGCATCCGCGAAAGGCTCGTCGAACATCGCGGCAAGACCGCCAATGGCCTCGAAATCATCGGGCGAGACCTGCCGGGCGCGGTGATCGGTGCCGAACTGCCGGGCGATCTGTGTCGCATAGCCGCTCTCGTCGAGCGCGGCGACGTCGAAGCCGATCGAGCAGGTCTTGACCGGCTGCCCGCTCGCTTCGGCCATGAGGGCGACGACGCTGGAACTGTCCACCCCGCCGGAGAGGAAGGCGCCCAGCGGCACATCGGCAACCATGCGCGAAGTAACCGCCTCGCGCAGCAGGTGGAGCAGTTCCGCTTCGAGGTCCTCCACCCTGCCCTTGCGGCGCTCGGCGAAGGAAATGTCCCACCACTGGACCGGCCGGGGCAGCGGCGCGCCGTGGCGCAGCAGCAGCGAATGGCCCGCGGGCAGCTTGGTCACGCCTTTCAGGATCGAGCGCGTATCGGGCACGTAGCCCCAGGCGAGATAATCCTCGACCGCCAGCGGATCGATCTCGCGGCGCAGCAGGGGATGGGCGAGCAGCGCCTTGAGTTCCGACCCGAAGGCGAGGCTGCCGTCGCTCAGCGGTGCGAGGAACAGCGGCTTCACCCCCAACCGGTCCCGCGCGAGAAACAGGGTGCGCGCCTCGATATCGTAGATCGCGAAGGCGAACATGCCGTGGAGGTGGGTGACGCAGTCCGGACCCCAGCGCTGCCAGGCGGCGAGAATCACCTCGCTGTCGCCGTCGGTGCGGAACTCCGCGCCTGTCGCACGCAGTTCGCGTCGCAATTCGCGGTAGTTGTAGATCTCGCCGTTGAAGACGAGCATCGCCCGCCCGTCCGGCGAGGGCATCGGCTGCGGCGACCCCGCCACGTCGATGATCGAGAGGCGCAGATGGCCCAGCCCCACGCCGGGTGCGGTCCAGACGCCGCTGCCGTCCGGCCCGCGATGCGCCAGCGCGTCGCACATGGCCTCTACCCGCGCCGGGTCCACCGGCTTGGGCGTTTCGAGATGATAGATACCGGCGATGCCACACATAAGTGCTTGGCCTAGCGGAGCCCGGTCACGCGGTCCATCCACGTGCCGGTCGGCCCATTCGCGGCCTGGAAACGAGCAATCGCATCGGCGGCGTCCCGGCTTTCCGACGAGAGGATCAGCATGGCCGTGGGCCGTGCGTGGAGACGCAGGTTTCCGCCGATGACGGCGAGCTTGAGGCGCGCATTGCTGCCGCTCGCTAGGTCTCCGGTGCGATACCAGGTCACGGCGAGCCGCTCGACCTTGCCGCCGCCCAGCAGGCGCTCGCTGCGGCCTTCTCCGAATGCGGGTCCGGGCGACTGCCATGACCAAGCGGTGCCGGGAGTCAGGGCGCCCTGCCCGAAGCCGCCCGCCTCGCGGCCCTCGCCCTGCCCGGCGTAGAGCGCCACGAAAACATCGACCGTGCGACCTTCGCCATCGGCATAACGGCCGAGCAGGCGGTGGTCGGCGCCTTCCGCGCGCGGTTCCCACCAGATTGCCGGAGTGTAGTCCACGCGCTTCCAGCCGGGGACTTGCGGCAAGTCGATCCGGTCGGGCAGCGGCGCGGCGAGCGTGTCACCGAGATGCGCCCAGGCCTTTGCGCCCGTCAGCATCAGCGCCAGAGCAGCCAGTGCGATCGCGGCCGGCACGCGCGCATGTTCGAGCCGGCCCAAAACCGGCGAACTTGCGATGACGGCGGCATCGATCATCGGCGTGTCGAGCGGTCGGTCGAAGAAGCGCCAGGCGCCCGCGATCACCAGCGCGAGCACGACGGCGAAGAAAACCCAGCCGTAGACGATATGATCGAAGCCCGCCGCCTTCTCCACCCCGACGATCTGCGCGGCGTAGATCGTGCCCCAGGCGCGCACGCCGTTGGCCAGGATCGGCACCAGCAGGCAGGCCAGCATCATCGCCGCACGGCGGCGCCAACTGGTGAAGCAGACATTGCAGGCGAGCGCGCCGAAAGCGATCATCGCGATCAGGAACTTCACGCCGGAACAGGCCTCCGCCACTTCGAAGAGACCGGCGGGGGTATCGATGAACACGCCGTCGATCGTCGCGGGAATGCCGCTGACATGGGTGAGCGCTACCGTGATCTTCGCGGTGATGGTCTGGAGCACTTCGACCAGTTCCTCGCCCACCGGCACCAGGAACGCCATGTAGCAGAGCGGGAAGAACAGCGCCGCCGTCACCCGCGGCCCGAGCACCAGTGGAACCGTCGCGCCGAGCATCGCCACCGCGCCTGCCTGCCGCGCCAGATCGAGGCCGGACAGCGCGCCGAGCAGCCAGAGGAATGCCGCGCCCGCCATCGGGATCAGTCCCGGCCACCAGCAGAGCGGCACCAGCTTCGTCAATTCGCCGCGCCGCTGCCAGACCAGCCAGCAGAGGATCGGCGGGATCAGCACGATGTGATTGTAGGTCGAGATATCCCACCACTGCCGCGCCATCGCCGCCCAGTCGCCGAAGAAGGCGGCGAGCAAGGCGGATGCGGCGATACTCCAGCGGATCAGAGCGGCGCGCCACGGCGCGGGCACGTCCCGCCAGTGCCAACCCGGGGGCGCATTCGCAGCCAAGGTTTCAGGCGGCATCGATCAGGCTTTCCTTCTCCATGCCGATCATGCGCGGCAGCACAGCCAGCGCGGACTCCCAACTGGCATGGGTGCAAATCCACGCGCGGGCGGCCTGCCCCATGGCGTGGCGGCGGTCGCGGTCCTCGGCCAGTGCGATGACGGCATCGGCCAGCGCCGCGTCGCTTTCCGCCACGACGAAATGGCGTCCATCCTCGGCCTCGATGCCGGTTGCCGCCCCCGGCGAGAGCACGACCGGCAGTTCCATCGCCATCGCCTCCAGCACCTTGTTCTGCACGCCGCGCGCCATCTCCAGCGGCACCAGCGCCATGTCCGCAGCAGTAAGCCAGGGCCGGATATCCTCGACACGGCCCCAGACGTGAACGCTCTCGCGGCCGTGCCGGGCGAGCAGCGAAGGCGGCGGATTGCGCCCGACGACATGCAGGCTGGCATCGGGGCAGCGGGCGCGGACCAACGGCAGGATGCGCGTGATCGCCCGCTCCACCGCTGCGACATTGGGCGCGTAGTCCATCTGGCCGGTGAACACGAGGCGCGGCCCCGAGATCGCCGCCATGCGCGGCTCCGGTGCGACGCCCGTGGGATCGAACAGCGCGCTGTCGATGCCGTTGCCCATGGCCTCGACCGTAGAGGCCCGATCGTCCAGTCGCGCAGCGAAGAGCGCCGCCTCGGCCTTGCTGACGAGCAAGGTGCGGTCGGCACGGCGCGCGATGCGCGCTTCCTCGGCGCGCAGGAGCCGCCCCTCGCGGCGCTCCATCCAGCTGCGAAAGCCTCGTCCCACGGCGCCATAGGCCTCGAACTTGGCCGAATCGACATCGACGAGATCGACGATCACCCGCCCGCGAAAGCTCTCCGGCACATATTGCGCCATCTGGCCGGAGAACACGAAGATCGTCTCGATGGGGCGGTTTTTCAGAACCCCCTCGATCCACCGCGTCATGCGGGGATCGCGGAAAGCCGTCAGGCTGAGCGGCAGTCCTACGGCGAGCGCCTCGATCCCGGCGCGCGGCAGGGACTTGCCTCGAGCGAGCAGCAGATGGCTTGCCGCCAGCGCGGCCATTTCTCCCTCGCAGGCATGATCCGCAGCATCGTCCGCGAAACAGCCGAGGTGCACCGGCGCCAGCGACGCCAGTGCCTTGAGCACGTTGTGCGAGCGGATCTTGTCCCCCCGGTCGGGCGGGAAAGGTATGCGGTGCGCGAGGAAAAGGATCTCGCCCATCAGCCGATTCCGCGCGCGATAAGCGGCCCGAGCCGGTTGGCCACGGAGAGCGGCAAGCGCTGCCAGAGCCTGATCTGAAGCGAGAGCTTCGAACTGGTCGGATCGGCCTCCCGCTTCGCCGCGCCCGGCGCGGTCCAGGCGGCGTAAGTCAGCGGTTCGGGCTCGAAGCCCCAGTTGCGCTTGAAGTGATAGGCCCCGCTGCCGGTCTTGGAGCGGCCGAAGTCGAACGTCGTGCATCCGCGCCGCCGGGCATGGAGCATCAGCTCGTAATACATCCGATCGTTGGCGCGCAGTACGCGCGCTTCGTGGGTGCCGCCGCCCCAGTAAGGCATGGCCGCGCCGCGATGGTAGAGGGTGATGACCCCGGCAACGGGGCGCCCTTGGTGACGCACGGTCAGCACGTCAGCCTCTTCGCCGAACGCATCGAGCACGGCATCGAGCAAGGCTCGCGGGAATACCGGAGTGCCGAGATTGCGGTAGCTCTCGGCGAAAACCGCATAGTGCGCGGCGCGGTCGCGCTCGGACGTGCCGATCTCCACGTCGAGATCGTTCGCCAGAGCCTTGCGCACTTCGGCGCGCTGCTTGCGCGGAATGTCGAGCAATTGCGCTTCGTCGTCCGCCGCGAGGGGCCGTGCGAAGTTGCAGTGGCTTTCGGTCTTGAGCGCCCAGCCCAGCCCCGCTTCGGGCAGCACGCCGCCGCGCAGTTCGATGCTCGGGCAGGACTGGCGCAGCGCGAGTTCCTCCAGCGCCGCGAAAAGCGCTGCGGAATCGGCGCCCTCGGCCGTCAGCAGCCCGCCGCCGACCGCGAAACCGGACGAGGCCAGGAGCCTCCCGAAGATCGGCGAATGAATGGCATCGAGCGGCAGGAAGGCGAGGATTTCGCCCTGCCGCTCCTCGATCAGCGCCAGCGCGCGGTTACCCGTCGCCTTTGCGACCGAGACGAACCAGGCCGGTCGATGAAACGGCGTCGCCTGCGGATGGTGGGCGGTGAACAGTTCCAGCCGCGCGACTTCGCCGGGGTCGTCCAGATCGACAAGCCGCACGGCGCCCGCAAGCGGAGCGAGAGGCGCGTTCATGCCGCCAGCGCTGCTTCGAGCGGAACCGCCCGCTCGGCCTCGCGGGCGGCGAGTTCGTCCATCCGCCCCCAGCGGAACTCGCCGACCAGCTGGCGCAGCTTGCCCGCCATGACGCCGAGGTTCGTATAGTGCCGCAGCCGCGAACGCAGCGACGCATTGGCTACGCGCGGCTGGTTCGGGTCGATCTCCCAGGGGTGGAAGTAGAACACCGCCGGTCGCCCCTCGCCATTCACCTGACGGATCGCCCAGCGCGAAAAGCGGTAAGGCAGCACGCGGAAGAACCCGCCGCCGCCCGCCGCCAGTCGCCGTCCGGCAAAAGTCGCGGTCGTCACCGGAATCTCGACGAGCGCACTGTCCGCCAACGGCCGGAACGCGAAGCGCGGCGCCTCGCGCCAGCCGTAATGGTCGTGCGCGATCGGCGCGACGCTGGAGCTATAGGCATAGCCCTGCTCGGCCAGCACCTCGAAAGCCCAGGGCGTGCGTGCGTCGATGGAGAAACTGGGCGCCCGGTAGCCGCTCACCTTGACCCCGGCGGCGTCCTCGATAGCCTTGCGGCTCATGTCAAGGTCGCGCGCGAACGTCGAAGCGTCCATGCGGAACACGCGCTCATGGTCCCAGCCGTGGCTGGCCATCTCGTGCCCCGCCTCGGCAATGCGGCGCAGCAGCCGGGGATGGCGCACCGCAACCCAGCCCAGAGTGAAGAACGTGCCCTTGACGCCCGCCGCGTCGAACAGCGCGAGAATATCGTCGCAATTGCGCTCCACCCGCGTGCGGATGGCGGGCCAGTCGGCGCGGTCGATCACCGTCTCGAAGGCACCGACCTGGAACCAGTCCTCGACATCGACCGAAAGGCCGTTGATGGGGCGGGTGTCGTTCATGGCGTCCATCCTCATCGGCTGGGTGTGAGGTCAGGCCGCCCGGCGATGGCCTTCGCCGCCCTCGAACCACTCGATCAACATGGTGAGCGTGTGGCGCAAGGTGCGTTCCTGCTCGTCCAGACGCTCTTCCATGCGGGCTCTTTCGGCGGCCGCCTGCGCAAGCTGCTCCTGCAAGGTCGTGACGCGCGGATCTTCTCCGAGGGCGGCCGCATCTTTCTGGCGCTCGACATTGGCGGCCAGTTCGAGAACCGCATGCTGAAGCTCGTCGATCTGCGAATCGCGCCCGGCCAGTGCCGCCTCGATCAGGGCGATGGCCGCCTTGGCATCGAGCGCGTCAACGTGCGGTGCAGCGCCTTGCGCGACCGCGACGGGCACCTCGGCTTCTGCAACAGATTCGCTCTGGCAGACGAGGTTGCGGGTGCCGTCCTCGTCCAGTTCGTCGAGCACGTCGTGCAGCATGTCGAGATCGATCAGCGAACGCTGCTCCACCGCGCCCAGCAGGAGCAGGCGACTGACGATCTGGTTGATCCGTCGCGGAATGCCGCCGGTCGCCTCGTGCACTTCGGCGAAGACGCGGTGGTCGAAGCCCGGATTGCCCTTCCAGCCGACGCAGTTCAGGCGGTGCTCGACATAGGCCTGCACCTCGCGCGGCTCCATCGCCGTGAGGTGATGGGTGGCGATCACGCGCTGGCGAAGCTGTTCGAGCAGCGGGCTCTCCAGCAAGGTCGTGCGGAACTCCGGCTGACCGAGCAGCAGCGTCTGAAGCAGCGGATGCGAACCGAGCTGGAAGTTCGACAGCATGCGCAGTTCCTCGACCGCATCGATCGCCAGGTTCTGCGCCTCGTCCACGATCAGCAGACAGCGGCGGCCTGCGCGCGCTTCGGCATGGAGGAAGCCCTCGATCGCCCCGAGAGCCGAGGCCTTGTCATGTCCGGCCACGGGAAGTCCGAAGGCCTGCGCGACGACATGGACGATCGCCTCGCCGTCCAGCGCACTGGTGACGATGCAGGCCGCGGTAAGACGCGCCGGATCGATCGTCGCCATGAGGTGCGAGACCAGCGTGGACTTGCCCGCGCCGACCTCGCCGGTGATGACCACGAAGCCTTCGCCCTGTGCCAGACCGTAGCCGAGATAGGACAGCGCCTTGCGGTGCGTCGCGCTCTCGAAATAGAAGGCCGGATCGGGCGTCAGCTGGAAAGGCCGGCCCTCGAACCCGTAGAATTGGTCGAACATCCCTGCTCTCCTTCGCAATCAGAAGCTGTAGCGCAAGCCCGCCAGGGCAGACGCGGTCCAGTAGTCGTCGTAAAGCGGATCGCTGCGGGTTACCCCGTCGATTCCAAGGGCCATGCTCGCGCGCAGACGGCGGGCGAGCATGCGGTAGTAGCCGAGCGTGGCGCCGTAGCCCGCGACATTGCCGGTCAGGGCGTCGGTGCTGCTCAGCCAGTTGGCGTAGACATTGGCCGACCAGCCCGCCTCGCGGCCGAGCTGGCCGTTGACGAAGGCGGCGATCCACCAGTTCTCGTCGATCACGCCGTCGGCGGCGGCGAGTACGGTATTGCGCCCGGCGATGAAGTCGCGGCGGTCGTAACCGGCGCCGATCCCCGCGTTCAGATGGCCGATCTCGCGCGAGTAGCTCGCGGCGATGCCGCGCCCGCGATAGACCGCCGAGCGGACCGAGCCGAGCGCGCCGGAGAGGCAGTTGTTGCCGTCGAGCGAGATCACGCAGCCGCGCAATTCGCCGGTCACGGGGTCGCGCACGGCCACGAAGTCGTTCGGCAACTGGTCGAGCGCCCGGCCGAGTTGCCCGCCGAAGCCGCTGACGTTGTCGTAGACGCCGACGCTGAGCTGGCTGCGGTCGTCGGGCGCATAGGCCAGGGTGCCGCCGAAACTGGTCGAGCCGTAACGACGCCCGATATGCGCCGAAAGCGAGGTCCGGCGGCTCGGCCGCCACATGACGGCGACGTCCCAGAGCAACCCGCTGACATCGTAGGACAGCTGGCGCGGGGCGCTTTTGTCGGTGACGTAGCGACCGTCGCGACCGACCACCGGATTGCCGTCGGCATCGCGCAACGCATCGCGGCTGGAAACCTCGACGTCTTCGTAGCCGAGCGCGCCGACGACCTGCACGGTGCGGCTGACCGGAACCGTCACCAGTCCGCGCGCCTGCATGTCGCGCACGCGCTGGTCGAGGTTGGAAACGTCTTCCTGGTAGATGCTGCCCGCGACGCCAAGGCCCACCGGCGCGATCACATGCGGCGCGACACCGGCCTGGACATCGGCCATCTGGGTCACGCTCTTGTCGAAGAGGTCCGCTGCGGCGCCGCCGGGCATGGCGACATAGGCGTCGGGCTGCTCGACCTTGGTGAAACCGGCACGGTAGTTGGCCGAAAGGTCGATGTCCCCGGCGCGGGTCTTGAACGAAGGGCCGCCGTAGACCGAATAGATATTGGTGCGGGTGGTGTCGTTCACCAGCCCGCCGGAGAGCGCCGAGCCGCCGTTCTCGACGCGGGCCTGGGTCGCCAGCGCGCCGGCTTCCAGCGTCAGGCCCGACGTGATCGTGGTATAGCCGCGCACCAGCCCGCTGATCGCGTCGCCGTCCCGCGCATTGCGCCCCCAGCCGATGTAGCGCTCGTAGCGGACCGAGGCCGAAACCGCGTTGTTGCGCCCGGAAATGCCCGCATCCACGCCCGCCGCGAGCTGGGTATAGGTCAGCACATCGTTGCCGGGCGAGAGCTGCGCGTCGACGATCTGGTCGATCTCGATATAGGGCGTCACTTCCAGGCGGCGCGGCTTCCCGCCCCGCTCGCCGCGACCGGACTTGCCATGCCCGCCCGCGTCGGAAGAGGAGGCGGTCGCTTCGTCCGAACCGCTGCCGACCTGATCGTAACCCACGGTCTGCGCCTGCACGCAAGGCGCAGACGCAGCGGCCAGCGCCGCCAAACTCAATGTACTCAATTTCATCTGGCGGGACGTCATCCCTTGTACCCGTAATAGGAGCCGAAGCGGCGACCGCTCGGGCTGAATTGCGCGTCGTTCAGCAGAAGCTGCACATTGGGGCAGGCATTCAGCAGCGAGATCGCATCTTCCAGCGCACCCTGCCCCGTCCGGTCGGCACGCACGATGACGACGGTCTGGCCGACGTACTTGGCAAGCTCGGCAGCGGGCGAAGCCGCAAGCGCGGGCGGCGAATCGAAGATCACCATGCGGCGCGGCGCGTTCTCGGTCAGCCGCTCCAGCACCCGCGCGGTGCGCGAGGACGAAAGATATTCGCTGTCGTTGATCGTGGTGTCGCCCGCGGGCATGACCCAGAGACCGGGGATATCGGTGCCGAGCACGCAGGCCGCCGGATCGATCGTCTCGTCCATCAGCGCGTCCATCAGCCCCGGCCCGCCCGGAAGACCGAGCGCGGAAAGGATCGAGGGCTTGGCGAAATCGGCATCGACCAGCAGGACTTCGCTTTCCTTCTCCGCCGCGATCGAGAGAGCCAGGTTAAGCGCGCAGTAGGTCTTGCCCTCGCCCGGATGGGGAGAGCTGATGAGGATGCGCTGCGCGGCGGCCCCGGCACCCTGGCGGCGCAAGTCTCCCGCCTGGACCAGAAGCTGGCGCTTCACGATGCGGAATTCCTCCAGCAGCGTGGTGACGGTGCCCTCCGGCACGATCAGGCCCTGCTCGCGAAGCTGCTCGCGGTCGACCGGATGATGCTCGCCGTTGAAAACCGGCGCGACCTGCGGCGCGGTTTCGCCCGGAGTCTGGCCCGGCGTTTCGACAGGAAGTTCGGTGCGGACACCCGGCGGAGGCGCGAAAGGCGCTGGAGAAGCGGCGGGAACGCTGGCGACCGGCACGGCCGGTTCAGCGGGAGCCGGAACCGGAGCCGCCGCCTTGCGGACGGGTTCGGCGGGCAGCGGTCCCGGGCGCGCGATCATCGCGTTGAAATCGAAGTGTCCGGCGGCGCGCTCGATCAGCGATTCGCCCGGAGCGCGGGTCTTCGCGGACCGGGTGCCAGGCTTTTCCTGACCGGACTCTTCCTGGCCGGACTCTTCCTGACCGGCTTCGTTCTGGCCCGAGAGCGGAATCTTGCTGTGCTGGGTCATCAACCGTTCCTCAGGCCACCATGCCGCGCTGGATGAATTCGACCGCCAGCAGCACCCCGCAAAAGACGCAGAGCGCCGCACCCGCGCCGAAGAAATACTTGAGTCGGCGGCGGCGAAGCTGGCGAACCTGATCGGTCACGTTCTGCGAGATCGCGCCGAGCACCGGCAGGCCGGTCGCCCGCTCCAGCCCCGCCGTCGTGGCGAAGACCGAACGAACCTTGCCGAGCGCGAAAGCCCCCGCGCAACCGCCGACGATCCCGGCCATCAGCACGCCCACCAACAGCAGCGGACGGTTCGGCGCCACCGGCTTGCGCGGCGTCGTCGGCGGATCGACCACCTGGAACTTCACCGCCTCGCGCTCGGTCTTCACTTCGCCGCGCAGGCGCAGTTCCTCGCGGTCCTGGAGGAGCTTGTCGTACTGCTGGCGCAGCACGTCATAGTCGCGGTTGATGCGCTGGGCCTCGGTGGCGAGTTCGGGGTCCTGGATCGCCGAGGCGGTCAGCGAGGCCACATCGGACTGCAAGGCTGCTTTGCGCGAGGTCAGCGCCTGGACATTGGCGAGCCGCTCGGCGCGGATCGACTGGAGCGAGCTGTAGGCCGGATTGGGTGTGCCGCCGCCGCTGGCCGCTTCCTGCGCCGCCGCGCTGCGAAGGCCGGCGATCTGGTTGCGCGCCACGATCACGTCGGGGTGATTGTCGGTCAGGCCGCGGGCCTTTAGGTTGGACAGTTCGGCCTGCGCAGCGGCAAGCGCGCCGGCAGCCCCGCCCGCCGCACCGCCCGCGATAGAGCGCGGGGTTCCGGCAAGCTGTCCATCGATCGCCGCCAGCGAGCTTTGCGCGGCGGAAAGGTCGGCCTCGAGATCGCGTAGCTGGGTGCGCGAGCTTTCCATCCGCTGCGCGACCGCTGCGCCGCCGAGCGCCATCTCGGGATGCTGCGCCTCGAAAGCGGTGCGACGCTGCTCGGCGGTTTCCAGTTCCTTTTCGCGGGCGCGAAGCTGCTGGTTCACGAAAGTCAGCGTTTCGACCATGTCGCCGCGATCGCCCGAGAGGTTTTCCTCGCGGAAGATGTCGATCAGCTTCTGCGCCACTTCGCGGGCGAGCTGGGCGTTCTCGGCATCGGAAAACGAGGCGTAGTTGGCGGTCGCGGTGATCTCGAAGAGGTTGTCCTGCTGGGCGACCACCGAGACGTTCTTGCCCAGCCCCGCCACGGCCGCTTCCATCTGCTTGGGCGACTGGATGGTGTCGCCCAGACGGGTGCCGCGCACGACTTTCTCAAGGTTCACCGCGCTGGTCAGGGTCTGGCGGATACGCTCGATATCGCGCTTCTTGTCGGCCACGCCGATGCCCACCTGTTCGGCCAGCGCGTCGTCGAGCTGGATGAAGATGCGCGCGCGCGACTCGTAGGTGTTCGGGATCAGCGCGATCGCCAGCCAGCCCAAGAGGCAGATCGCCCAGGCCGCCGCCAGCGCGATCCAGCGCCGGTGCCAGACGCTGTGCAGCGCCGCGAGCAGTTCTTCGTAGAGGCCGTTCATCGCGCCGCGCCGCTCCCTCAGATCCTCAGAACATGCTTTCCGGGATGATGATGACATCGCCCGGATTGAGCATCACGTTGGCCTTGCTCTTGCCCTTCTTCAGCAGGTCGCTGAGGCGCAGGGCATATTCGGTCTGCTTGCCGCTCGCCTTGTCGAAGCGGATCAGGCGGGCGCGATTACCCGCCGCATATTCGGACAGCCCGCCCACCGCGATCATCGCGTCCAGCACGGTCATGTTGGCGCGATAGGGGATCGAGGCAGGCTTCTCTGTCGCGCCGACGATGCGGATCTGCTGGCTGTAAGTGCCTGAAAAACCGTCAACGATCACCGAGACCAGCGGGTCCTGGATGTACTGCGAGAGTTGGAGGCGAATATCTTCGGCCAGCATCGCGGGCGTCTTGCCCACGGCGGGCATGTCAGCGATCAGCGGCGTGGTGATCCGCCCGTCGGGCCGCACCTGCACTTTGGCGCCGAGTTCGGGGTTGCGCCAGACGAACACGGTCAACTGGTCGAGCGGACCGATCACGTATTCCTCGCTGGGTCCTTCCTGCATGGCCACGAACTGCGCGGGCGGAAGCTCCGGCTTCGGCGCGGCATGGGCGCAGCCGGCCAAGACCATGCTGGTGAGCACGGAGCCGGTCAGCAGTCCGGTGAAGCGGCGATGCGGCATAGACCAATCCCTTCAGGCGCCCGTCTCTTCCGCCGTACCAGACTGGCGGACCGGGCAAATTTCCAGCCTCGCCTATCGCTCAAAAGGGTGAACATTGCGTTAGTCGTGGGGCAGCGATTCCCGCGCGGTCCCGGAATGGGACAACATGGACGTCGGGTTCTAACGGCGAGATTTCGGGTATCGAAGCCCCCTTAGACCAGCATTTCCAGCGCCGGTCCCTGCCCCAGGAAGTTCGCCGGACTCGCCGAAGCGCCATAGGCTCCGGCACAGAACACCGCGATCAGATCGCCGACTTCGGCACGCGGAAAACCGCCCTTGTCGGCCAGCTTGTCGAGCGGGGTGCAAAGGCAGCCGACGATCGAGGCTTCCTCCTCCACGGGCGCATCGAAGCGCGTGGCGATGGCGGAAGGATAGTTGCGGCGAACCACCGTGCCGAAGTTGCCGGACGCGGCAAGCTGGTGATGAAGGCCGCCATCGGTGACGAGGAAGACCTCACCGTGGCTCTCCTTGCGATCGACCACGCGGGCCAGGTAAATTCCCGATTCGCCAACGAGATAGCGGCCAAGTTCAATGCAGAATGCGGTATCCTGCAAGACATCGGGCAAATCGGCGAAACGCGCGGCCAGACGCTCGCCCACCAGAGCCAGATCGACCGGGGTATCACCCGGGAAGTAGGGTATGCCCAGCCCGCCGCCAAGGTTGCAATGGGGCAGCGCCGCGCCGCTTTGCCGCGCCAGCCGCACCGCCAGATCGAGCGCCTGTCCCTGCGTTTCGGCAATGGCCTCGGCGTCCAGAGCCTGGCTTCCGGCGAAGATGTGGAAGCCCCGCCATTCCGCACCGCTGGCGACGATATGCCGCACCAGTTCGGGCACCCGCTCCGCATCGATGCCGAAGGGCTTGGCGCCGCCGCCCATCTTCATGCCCGAGCCCTTGAGGTCGAAATCCGGATTGACCCGGATGGCGAGACGCGGGTTCAGGCCCAGTTTCTCGCCGATGGCGATGGCCCGCCGGGCCTCGGCTTCCGATTCGAGGTTGATCGTCACCCCGGCCCGGATCGCCGCTTCCAGTTCGCGGTCGCGCTTGCCGGGACCGGCGAAGCTGACCGCCGCCGGATCGATTCCCGCGCCGGTCACGATGGCGAGTTCGCCGCCCGAGGCGATGTCGAAGCCGTCGACCAGCCCGTTCATCAGCGAGAGCAACGGCGGGAACGGATTGGCCTTGACCGCGTAATGCAACGCCAGTCGCTCGGGCATGGCGGCGCGCAGTTCTGCTACCCGGCTGCGAATACGGTCCGCTTCGTAGAGGAACAGCGGGGTATCTCCGGCCTGCTCCACCCATTCCGTCACCGGCCTGCCGCCGATCGCAAGAACGCCGTCCAAGGGCGCAAAACCGGCCGGAATCGGACCGAGCGGTTTCATGCCCCGGCTCCCGCCAGTTCCGCGGCAAGGCCGGTGCGGTCGATCTTGCCGTTTGGCCCGATCGGCATGGCCTGACGCCAGTGAATCACTTTGGGTTGCATGAAATTCGGCAGTTCCTGCATGAGTTTACGCGGCAATTCTGCCTCACCGTCCGAAGTTCCGGGTGCGGCGCGGACCACCAGATGGACCGCCTGCCCCAGCCGCGAATCAGCCACCCCCAGCGCCACCGCCTCGGTGACGAGACCCGTGGCCAGCGCGGCCTCTTCCACTTCCTGCGGACTGATGCGGTTGCCCGCACTCTTGATCATCGCATCGCGGCGGCCGACGAAATAGAGCAGGCCGTCGGCATCGCGCCGCACCCGGTCTCCCGACCAGACCGCCATGCCGCCATAGCGCGATCCCGTGGGCGCAGGCCGGTAGCGTTCGGCAGTGCGCGCGGGGTCCTGCCAGTAGCCGTGGGCGACCAGCGGACCGCAATGGACCAGTTCGCCTTCCTCGTTGTCGGCGGCGATTTCTCCGGCATCGTTCACCACCAGCACTTCGGCATGGGGGATTTCCTTGCCCATCGAGGTCGGATGCGTGTCGATCAGCGCAGGATCGAGGTAGGTCGAGCGGAACGCCTCGGTAAGGCCGTACATCGCGAAGAGCCGCGCCTCGGGGAACAACGAACGCATCCGGCGCACGAGATCCACGGTCAGCGCCCCGCCGGTATTGGTCAGGCGCTGCAGCTTAGCGGCGACTTCGACGGGCCAGTCGATCTCGCAGATCTGCACCCAGAGCGGCGGCACCGCGCCGAGGCTGGTGATATCGTGACGGTCCACCGCCTTCATCACGTCGCGCGGCATCAGATAATCCAGCGGCACCACGCAGCCGCCCGCATGCCAGGTCGAGAGCAACTGGTTCTGCCCATAGTCGAACGAAAGCGGCATGACCGCCAGGACCCGGTCCTGGGGGGTAACGCCGAGATAGTCGGCCACGCTTTCCGCCCCCAGCCACAAGTTGGCATGGCTGAGCATCACGCCCTTGGGTCGTCCGGTGGAGCCGCTGGTGTAGAGAATCGCCGCGAGTTCCTCGGGATCGGCCTGCGAGGGCGCCATGTCCCCGCCCAGCGCCTGCGCTTCGGCCAGCGCCGCGCCTTCGTCGATCCTGCGGCAGACGGCGGGCACGTCGCCCTCCTCCAGTGAGGCCAGTCGCGAGGGCGTGGCGATCAGCATGACCGCGCCGCTGTCTGTCAGGATATGCGCGACCTGCCCGTGCTTGAGCAGCGGATTGATCGGCACATGCACGAGGCCCGCACGCGCGGCGGCCAGCGGCAGCAGGCAGGTCAGTTCGCCCTTGGCCGCCCACGACGCCACCCGCGCGCCCTTTTCCGGCACTTCCTGCGCGAGCCATGCCGCAAGTCGGGAGACACGTGTTCTTAATGCCTTGTAGTCCAGCACATCTCCGCGCAGCACGAGCGCCTCGGCCGAATCCTCTCCGCGCAGTGCGAGATGGTCGAGCGGCAGGATCATGACGGGAAAGGCTCCACAAGGGTTTGGTACAGGTCGATTATCACCGCGATCTTAAGCAAGTGCAATCGGACGGCCAGCTAACCGCATGGCTTTCCGAGAGCAACCAGCGCGCGCCCTTCGACCGGCTGGCATGGTTTGCGGGGCTGGCCGAGCATTGCGGGCTGACCCCATTGATCGCCGTGGCGCGCGAAGGCGGCGACCTAGCCGCCTTGCCTTTGCAGGGCGATGGGGACCATCTCCACGCGCTGTCGAACTGGTACACCTTCCGCTACCGCCCCCTCGCCTCGCATTCCGACGCCTTGCTCGGCGCCCTCGCGCAGGATCTGGCCGGAAAGGCCCGCCGCGTGACGCTTTCGGGGCTTCCCGAGGAAGACCGCAGTGCCTCCCGCCTCGAAAAGGCCTTTCGCAAGACCGGATGGCTGGTCCGCCGCGAGCCCTGCGACAGCAACCACGTCCTGCCCGTCGATGGCCGCAGCTACGAGCAATATCTCGTCTCGCGCCCCGGCAAGCTGCGCACGACGCTGAAGCGCAAGTCCGGCAAAGTCGAAACGCGGGTGCTCGATCGCTTCGACGCGGACGTCTGGCGCGCCTACGAATCGATCTATGCCGAAAGCTGGAAGCCCGAGGAAGGCAGCCCGGCCTTCCTGCGCGCCTTTGCCGAGGCGGAAGGCAAGGCGGGCAGGCTCCGGCTCGGAATCGCCCTTGCCGAGGGCGCGCCGGTGGCGGCGCAGATGTGGACCGTCGAGGGCGGCACGGCATGGATCCACAAGCTGGCGCACCGCGAGGCGGCCAGGCCGCTCTCGCCCGGCTCGGTGCTCAGCGCCGCGCTGCTGCGCCATGTCATCGACGTGGACCAGGTCGATCTCGTCGATTTCGGCACCGGCGACGATCCCTACAAGCGGGACTGGATGGAAATTGTGCGTCCGCGATACAAGCTGGACATGTTCCGCCCATGGTCGCTGAAAAACTGGCCGATACTGGGTCGCGATCTGCTCAGATCGGGCGCGCAATACCTTGCCGCAACTGCGAAGCGCGGCTAGAGGCGCGGAGTACTGAAAAAATGCCCGAAGAGAGGGGCCATGCAAGACGATACCGACCTGCTGCTGCGCCGCATCCTGACGGACGTGCTGGGCCTCAAGCAGGGTCAGGCCGAGACGTTCGATGCCGATACCGGCCTGTTCGGGCACCTGCCCGAACTGGACTCGATGGCGGTCGCCGGCCTGCTGACCGAGCTGGAAGACCGGCTGGACATCATCATCGAGGACGACGAGATCGACGGCGAGATGCTGGAGACGTTCGGCGGCCTGCTCGAATTCGCGAAAGCCAAGCGCGCCCCTGCCTGACTCTTCGGGGTATGATCCGGCTGGCGGGGAGCATCGCATGATTCCCGCGACATGGCCGCTATCCGGTGAAAACACAGGCGAGGAAATGGCCCTCGTTTGCGATCGTGCACGCCCGTGCCGCCTGCTGATCGTCCCTGCGCTGTTCGACGAAGGCAATCGCCTGCGCCGCTTCACGGTGGAAGTCATGCGGCGGCTAGACCGGGCCGGAATCGACACCGTGCTGCCCGACCTGCCCGGCACCAACGAAAGCCTGCTCGGCCTCGAAACGCAGGATGCGGGCCTCTGGCGTGAAGCCATGCAGCATGCCGCGCGTCATTTCGCTGCGACCCATGTGATGGGCCTACGCGGCGGCTGCCTGTTCACGCCGGACTTGCCCGCCCTTCACTATGCTCCGGTCAAGGGCGCGCAAATCCTGCGGGGTCTGCTCCGGGCCCGGATACTCGCCGCCCGCGAGGCAGGGCTGGAGGAAAATCGCGATTCGCTGATCGAGACGGCGCGGCGCGAAGGGATCGTGCTGGCCGGATATCCGCTCGGCGCCGCGCTTTTCCGCGAACTCGAAACGCTGGAAGCCGGTCCGGCAGAGGTCATCGCGCAGGACCGGATCGGCGGCAGCGGCCTCTGGCTACGCGCCGAGCCGGACGAGAATGCCGCCCAGGCCGACGCTCTCGCCGCAATTCTTGCCGAAGCGCTGCAAGGATGACGCGGCGGCATTTCACCTTCGCCTGCGAGGGCGCGCAGCTTGTCGCCACGCTGGATGAAGCGGCAGGCGATACGGCGCTGCTGATCGTCTCCGGCGGCAACGAAGTGCGCGCCGGGGCGTGGAACGGACAGGCGCGTCTCGCCGCCGACATCGCCGCCCGAGGGTTCCCCGTGCTCCGCTTCGACCGGCGCGGAGTGGGAGACAGCGAGGGCGAAAACCACGGCTTCCGTTCGAACGGGCCGGATATCCGCGCCGCGCTCGCTGGCCTACGCGCCGAATGCCCGGAAGTCCGCCGCGTGGTGGGTTTCGGCAACTGCGATGCCGCCAGTGCGCTCATGCTGTCTCAGGGCGCAGGGCTGGATGCGCTGGTATTGTCCAATCCGTGGACCATCGAGAACGATGCGGCGGAAGCGCCTGCCGAAGTGGTGCGCGACCATTATCGCCGCCGCCTGGCCGATCCGGCGGCAATCCGGCGGTTGCTGACCGGGAAAGTGGCGATCGGTGGACTGGTGCGGAGCCTGCTTGCAGCAATGCGTCCGGCTCCGGCGGCTCCCGCCGGTCTGGCGCAGGAGATCGCGCAAGGGCTGGAGTCATTCTCAGGCGAAGTGCGCCTGCTAGTTGCCGAAAGAGACCGCACCGGCCTCGCCTTCCTGGCAAACTGGGACAAGGCGGATACGCGGCTGCGACGCTGCGTGGGTGCTACCCATAGCTATGTCGAGCGCGAAGCGCAGGATTGGCTGGTCGCGCAAATTCTGGACGTGCTGAACGGAGAATAGCCTGGTCGTCATTGCGAGCGTAGCGAAGCAATCCAGGGGCAGTTTACGCGGCTCTGGATTGCTTCGCTACGCTCGCAATGACGAGGGAAGAGTGACAAGAAGGTCGTGCCGCTTCCACCCGGTCACGATGCGCACCCAACGACGCTGCGCGCGCGAGGTAGACATTCCGCGGGTCTGGGGGCTCAGCCCCCAGATTCCCTTCGGTTCCTAGATCAGGCCTCGACCTTCGCCGCTTCGGCAAAGTCGCGATGCGCAAGGTAACGTTCGGCATCGAGCGCCGCCATGCAGCCGGTGCCCGCCGCAGTGATCGCCTGGCGATAGACGTGGTCCATCACGTCGCCGCAGGCGAAGACGCCGGGGATGGCGGTCTTGGGCGTACCCGGCTCGACGAGGAGATAGCCGGTCTCGTCCATGGCGAGCTTGCCCTTGAACAGTTCGGTCGCAGGCGCGTGGCCGATCGCGACGAAGGCGCCGTCGGTAAGGATTTCGCTCTGCTCGCCGGTCTTGGTGTCGATCAGCGCGAGGGCGCGCAGTTCGCCGTTTTCGCCTTCCATGAAGCGTTCGACGCGCTTGTCCCACACGACCTTGATCTTGGGGTTGGCGAAGAGGCGGTCCTGGAGGATCTTCTCGGCGCGCAGAGTGTCGCGGCGATGGATCAGGGTCACTTCGTCCGAGTGGTTGGTGAGGTAGAGCGCTTCCTCGACCGCGGTGTTGCCGCCGCCGATCACCACGACCTTCTTGCCGCGATAGAAGAAGCCGTCGCACGTGGCGCAGGCCGAGACGCCCTTGCCCGACAGTTCCTGCTCGCCGGGAACGCCCAGCCACTGCGCCTGTGCGCCGGTGGCGATGACGAGGGTATCGGCTTCGTAGACGTCGCCCGAATCGGCGATGGCAGTGAAGAGCGGCCCCGAAAGGTCCACCGAGGTGATGATGTCATACATCATGCGGGTGCCGACGTGGACGGCCTGAGCCTCCATTTCCTGCATCAGCCAGGGCCCCTGGATGACTTCCCGGAAGCCCGGATAGTTCTCGACATCGGTGGTGATGGTAAGCTGGCCGCCGGGCTGGAGACCCTGCACCACGATCGGCTCCATGCCGGCGCGCGCGGCGTAGATCGCGGCCGAGAGGCCTGCGGGGCCGGAGCCGATGATGAGCATGCGGGTCTTGTGCGTCGTCGCCATGTGAAAGTCTCCGGCGTGAATGGGCGAATATCGTTGAGGCGCGAGATAGGGGCAAGCACCCCGGTTTGCCAAGCGGCAGGCGGCATAAGGAATATCTTGATCCCCGCAAATCCCGGCTAACCCGCCATTGACCTATGTCACGCGGCGGATCACGGTTCCGTCATGAAAAGCCAGCTCGGACCGACCTCGAACCGCTTCATCTCGCAGCGCCTGCGCCTTAACTACGTCGACTGGGGCAATCCGGAGGCGCCGCCGCTGATCCTCCAGCACGGCGGGCGGGATCATTGCCGAAGCTGGGACTGGGTAGCCGAAGAGCTGCGGCACGACTGGCACGTCATCTGTCCGGACCTGCGCGGCCACGGCGATTCCGAGTGGTCGCCCGAGGGGCACTACGGCATGGACGCCTTCGTCTACGACTTCGCGCAGCTGGTCCACACGCTGGGGCACGAGAAAGTGACGATCGTCGCCCATTCGCTGGGCGGCAACATCGCGACGCGGTTTACCGGGCTGTTCCCCGAGAAAGTGGAGAAATTCGTCAATATCGAGGGCCTCGGCCCGCCGCCGCACATCCGCCGCCAGATGGAAGAACGCGGGATCGGCGATCGGCTGAAACAATGGATCGAGGACAAGCGCCGCGCCTCGGGCCGGGCGCCGCGCAAATATGCGACCCGCAAGGACGCCTACCAGCGCATGAAGGAGGAAAATTCCTTCCTCACCGAGGAGCAGGCCCGACACCTCACCATCCACGGCGCCAGCCGCAACGAGGACGGCACCTGGAGTTGGAAGTTCGACAACTACGTCAACGTCTGGTCCGCTTCCGACCTGCCTACCGACGACGTGGTTTCCCTATGGCAGGCGATTACCTGTCCGGTACTGATGCTCTGGGGCAAGAACAGCTTCGCCCAGAGCCCGGCGGAAGACGGTCGGATCGACCATTTCCCGAGTGCCACGCTGATCGAGTACGAGAATGCCGGACACTGGCTGCATCACGACCAGTTCGATCGCTTCATGGCCGACGTGAAGGCATTTCTCGCACGCTGAGTAAGCGGCAACGCCTCAGGTCAGCAGGAAATATCCCAGACCGAGCCAGCAGCAGGCGCAGAGCGCGACGGCGATGATGAGGCCGCGCGCATCGTGCTCCCGATCGATCAGCCTTCCGCTTTGCGCGGCATAGACGAGACTTGAACTGATTCCGTGATTTACGCCGGCGAACCCATCCGAACGGCGATCGAACATACCTTCGTCAATGACGTTCATTCACAACATCCCCTAATGCGCGGCGGATTGTTCCGCCGGTTCGATGCCGTCCACCTTTTTGGCGTAACGTCCCGAGCCTTCCCGCAGAATCGGGATGCTAACATCTTCCCCGCGCCTTGCCCATAGTCTCGTACAAGCCCCGTTTTCCCTCGTGCCGCGCCTTGCAAAGCCCGCCCTTGGCCATATACGAGCGAATATAGCCACTTTCTCCCGGAGACGTTCCGTAATGCGCCGGTTGCTTGCCTCCATCACCTCGCTCTTCCTGGCTTTCGCGGTGCTGGTTCAGCCCGCCGCCGCGCAGCAATCCGGGCCGCTGATCCTGGCCGCGGCGAGCCTTCAGGAATCGATGAACGCTGCTGCCGACGCCTGGGTGAAAAAAGGCCATCCGCGCCCGAAGATCTCGTTCGCGGGCTCCTCCGCCCTCGCCCGCCAGATCGAGGCCGGGGCTCCCGCAGACGTCTTCGTTTCGGCGGACGAACCGTGGATGGACGAAGTGCAGTCGAAAGGCCTGCTGCGGCCGAAGACGCGCGTGTCTTTCCTCACCAACAACCTCGTGCTGATCGCTCCTGCGGGTAAGCCCGTGCGCCTCAAGATCGCGCCGGGCTTCCGCCTTGCCGCCGCGCTCGGGGCCAACCGGCTGGCCGTGGCCGACCCCAATGCCGTGCCCGCCGGGGTCTATGCCAAGCAGGCGCTGACCAGGCTCAAGGTCTGGCCTTCGGTGCAGGGCAAGCTCGCCCCGGCCGAGAACGTGCGCGCCGCCCTCGCCCTCGTCAGCCGGGGCGCGGCGCCGCTCGGTATCGTCTACGCCACCGACGCCCGCGCCGAACCGGGCGTGCGCGTGGTCGATACTTTCCCCGCCGCATCGCACGATCCGATCAGCTATCCGGTCGCCCTGCTCGCCTCCTCGCGCCACAAGGATGCCGAAGGCTTCCGCCGCTTCCTGATCTCGGCAGAAGGCAAGGCCGTGTTCCGCCGCTTCGGCTTCGGTACGCGCTGATCCCGCGACGCGCGTGGCGATGCTCACTCCGGAGGAATGGCAGGTTCTGGTCCTGTCGCTGAAAGTCAGCGGCGTGGCCATGGGCGCCGCCTTGCCGATCGCCTTCGCACTCGCCTGGATGCTGGCGCGCTGGCGGTTTCCGGGGAAAGTCCTGCTCGACGCGCTGGTTCACCTGCCGCTGGTCCTGCCGCCGGTCGTCACCGGCTGGCTGCTGCTGATCGCCTTCGGGACGAACGGCCCCCTCGGCCGCTTCTTCGCCGATTGGCTGGGGCTGACCTTCATCTTCCGCTGGACCGGCGCCGCGCTCGCCGCCGCGGTCATGGCGCTGCCGCTGATGGTGCGCGCCATGCGTCTCTCGATCGAGGCCGTCGACCGCCGCCTCGAAAGCGCCGCGCGCACACTCGGCGCCGGGCGCTGGCGGACGTTCGCCAGCGTGACGCTGCCGCTGGCGATGCCCGGCGTGCTGGCGGGCCTCGTCCTCGGCCTCGCCCGCTCGATCGGCGAATTCGGCGCGACGATCACGTTCGCCTCCAACATCCCCGGCGAGACCCAGACCCTGCCGCTGGCGATCTACAGCGCCCTCCAGATGCCCGGTTCCGAGTGGCAGGTGACGCGCCTAGCGGTGCTGTCGATCCTCGTTTCGGTCGTCGCCCTCGTCGCATCCGAATGGCTCGCCCGCCGAAGCGGTCAGGGCAGCGCGCACCATGCCCTTTGACGTCTCGATCGCCCTGCGGCGCGGCAAGCTGCGCCTCGACTATGCCTTCCAGACCGGGAAAGGCGGGCTGACCGCCCTGTTCGGGCCGTCCGGCGCGGGCAAGACCTCGCTGCTCGATGCCATCGCCGGTCTCGCCCGGCCGAGCGAGGGGCACATCATGGTCGAGGATCGGGTGCTGTTCGACAAAGCCCGGCGCATCGATCTCAAGCCCGAGCAGCGCCGCTGCGGCTACGTCTTCCAGGACCTGCGCCTGTTTCCGCACCGGAGCGTGCACGACAACCTGCTCTACGGCTGGCGCCTCGCCCCGCCCGAGCAGTGCTGGATGGACCTCGACACCGCGCTCGGCTTCCTCGGCATCGGCCATCTGCTGGACCGCCGACCCGCCACGCTCTCCGGCGGCGAGGCGCAGCGCGTGGCAATCGGCCGCGCCCTGCTCTCCGGCCCCCGCTTCCTGCTGATGGACGAGCCGCTCGCCTCGGTCGACGCGGAAAGGCGCGAGGAGATCCTCACCGTGATCGAGCGCATTCGCGACGAACTCGCCCTGCCGATCCTCTACGTCAGCCACGACCGCGCCGAAGTGGACCGGCTCGCCAGCCGGGTAATCGCCATCTAAATCGCGCAGCCGCATTGCCCGAGCCTCGCGCGCCTCTATATCTGCGCGGCATATTTCCACGCTTGAGGAGGATTACCCCATGACCATCGCCATCGGTGACACGCTGCCCGACGTGAAGCTCGTCAAGGCCGGTGAAAGCGGCCCCGAACCCGTGCAGAGCGCGGAATTCTTCGCAGGCCGCAAGATCGCGCTGTTCTCCGTGCCCGGCGCCTTCACCCCGACCTGCTCGGCCAAGCACCTGCCCGGCTTCGTCGACAAGGCCGCAGAACTGAAAGCCAAGGGCATCGACGAGATCGCCTGCACCGCCGTGAACGACGCCTTCGTGATGGGCGCCTGGGGCAAGGCCCATGGCTCGGCCGACGTGACCCTGCTGTCGGACGGCAACGGCGACTTCGTGAAGGCGATCGATCTCGTGATGGACGGCACCGCCTTCGGCATGGGCCATCGCGGCAAGCGCTTCTCGATGGTCGTCAATGACGGCGTGGTCGAACAGCTCAACGTCGAAGCGCCGGGTGCCTTCGAGGTCAGCTCGGCCGACCACCTGCTCGGCCAGCTCTGATTTCGGCGCGATAGCGCAAGAGGGGCGGCCTTCCTTCCCGGAAGGTCGCCCTTTTTCGTATCCGCGGCATCGACGGGGCGTTGGCTGTCCCGCCTGCCTTGCCGCGCCGTCGAGAGGCGGTTAGCGTCGCGTCAAAGCGAGGAGTTCTCATGGCACGTTCGGTTATCGTCACCGGTGGTTTCGGCATTCTCGGCGCGGCAGTGGCCGCCGCCTTCGCCGCAGCCGGCGACAAGGTCACCCGCATCGACTTCGCGCCCGTGGCCAAGGAACCGCTTGCGGGCGCGCTGGACATCGGCGGCGTGGACCTGACCGACGCGGAGGCCACGCAGGCCGCGCTGGACAAGGTGGTCGCGGCCCACGGCGGCATCGACGTGCTGGTCAACGTCGCGGGCGGCTTCACCTGGGAGACGCTGGAAGGCGGATCGCTGGCGAGCTGGGCGCGGATGCAGGCGATGAACCTGACGACGACGGCGACGATCACCCAGCTTGCCCTCCCCCGGCTCAAGGCATCGACGGCGGGCCGCGTAATCAGCATCGGCGCAGGGGCGGCAGTCAAGGCCGGCATGGGCATGGGCGCCTATGCCGCCTCCAAGTCCGGCGTCCACCGCCTGACCGAAGCGCTGGCCGAAGAACTCGCGGGCACGAGTGTCACCGTCAATGCGATCCTGCCCAGCATCATCGACACGCCGGCCAACCGGGCCGACATGCCCGATGCCGATTTCTCGACCTGGGTTCAGCCGGAAGCGATTGCCGATGTGATCGGTTTCCTCGCCTCGGACGCCGCGCGCGCGGTTACCGGCGCGCTGATTCCCGTCACACGCGGCGGCTGACCGCCCTTTTAGCCTAGCCTTTCAGCCCCGCTCGCCGAACAAGCGGCAGGCCACCGCATCGAGCCGCGCGACCAGGCCGGGATCGCGCGCATCGGGCGCGGTGATCAGAGCATGGTCGAGCGCCCTGTCGATCGGGCTTGGCGCGCGCTCGGCGGGCAGGCTTACCGCGAGGGCGCGCAGCGAATCGCGCGCCACGCGGGCATTGCCGTGCATGACTTCGAGGACATGGCTGACTTCGACGCCCGCCTCTTCCTCGCGCCATGAATCGTAGTCGGTGACCATGCCGAGCATCGCGTAAGGCAGCTCCGCCTCGCGCGCGAGCCGGGCCTCGGGCATGCCGGTCATGCCGATCACGTCCGCCCCCCAGGCCCGGTACATGCGGCTTTCCGCGCGGGTCGAGAACTGCGGGCCTTCCATGGCGAGGTAGCACCCGGCAGGATGGACTTTCGCCCCGGCCGCTTCCGCCGCCGCACCTGCCAGTCCCGAAAGACGCGGGCAGACCGGATCGGCCAGGCTGACATGGGCGACCAGCCCGGTGCCGAAGAAGCTGCCGACGCGCCCCGTCGTCCGGTCGATGAACTGGTCGACCATGACCATGTGCCCCGGCGCCATTTCCTCGCGCAACGAACCGATGGCGGAAAGCGCCAGCACGTCCGTCACCCCGCAGCGCTTGAGCACGTCGATATTGGCGCGGTAGTTCACCGCCGAGGGCGGGATCGCATGACCCGCGCCGTGGCGGGCGATGAACGTGAAGCGCACCCCGCCCAGCCGACCCGTCGTGACCGGCCCGGAGGCCGCCCCGAACGGGCTGGAGACCTGGATCTCCTGCGCGTCCTCCAATTCGATTCCGGCCGCCAGACCCGAACCTCCGATGATGCCCAAATGCCAGAAGCTGCTTTTCTCAGCGCGCAAGGATACCTGCCATGATGATGTCGATCGTGTGTTCGCGGTAGCGGTCGCGAAGCTCCTCGGTCAACGTGTCCTGGTCGAAGCAATGCTTCAGCACCAGCCGCGCCGAGAAGAAACGGTCCACCGCGCCGGTCACCGTAAAGTAGAAGAGTTGCGGATCGATTTCACGAAACACCCCTGCCCGCACCCCGTCGCCGATAAGCTGTTCGTAGGCCCGGTAGATCGGCGAGAGGTAGCTGTCGGCGATGCGGCGCGCTTCGGCATCGTCGCTCTCGCGCACCATGCGCATGGTCAGACGGTTGAGATAAGGCACTTCGTAGAAGGTATCGACGACCTTCCAGAGATGGCGCCGCAGCTTGGCCTCCGGCGCCCAGCCGTCCTTCGCCAGCAGCGCATCCACGCTGGTGACGATCGCCTGCCAGTCCCGGTCGAGCAGCGCCTTGAGCAGCCCGGCCTTGTTGCCGAAGTAATACTTCACCAGCGCCGAGTTGAGCCCCGAACGCAGCGACAGCTCCGACAGCGAGATGTCGATCACGTCGCCATCCCGCATGATCGCGCTCGCCGTATCCAGCAATTGCCCGCGCGCGCCGGGAGGCGGCGCGCCGTGCTCGGTCGAGGAAGTGCCCTGCGCCATCTCTCAGTCCCGCGCCCTTACTTCGGGCCCATGCGGATCGCGCCATCGAGGCGGACGGATTCGCCGTTCATGTAGTCGTGTTCGAGCATGAAGAGCGCCAGCTTCGCATATTCCTCGGGCTTGCCGAGACGCTTGGGGAACGGCACCATCGCCGCCAGCCCATCCTGCACCTGCTGCGGCATACCGGCCATCATCGGCGTCTCGAAGATGCCGGGCAGGATCGTGTTGACGCGAATGCCCTCGCTCATAAGGTCGCGAGCCACCGGCAGGGTCATCGCCAGCACGCCGCCCTTCGAAGCCGCATAGGCCGCCTGCCCGATCTGCCCGTCCTGCGCCGCGACGGAGGCGGTGTTGACGATGGCGCCCCTGGAACCGGCGTCATCGAGCGGATCGAGCGTCACCATGCCCGCCGCCGACTTGCTGATGCAGCGGAACGTGCCGACGAGGTTGATGAGAATGGCCTTTTCGAACAGCGCCATGTCATGCGCACGCGGCGCCCCGGTCTCGCGATTGCGGCCGACGGTCTTGGATGCAGGCGCGATGCCCGCGCAATTGACCAGAACCCGCTCCTGCCCATGCGCGGCGCGAGCCTTGGCGAAACCGGCATCGACGCTGCCATCGTCGGTCACGTTGACCGCGCAGAAAACGCCGCCGATCTCGGCCGCAATAGCCTCACCGGCCTCGGCATTGAGGTCGAACACCGCAACTTTCACGCCCTGCGCCGCCAGCGCCCGCGCGGTGGCCGCGCCAAGACCCGATGCCGCGCCGGTGACGACCGCGGCCATACTGCTATCGAGTTTCATGCTGCTTCCCCTTCCTGCTCGCGCACGAGGTCCCGACCCCTTCGTCGGAACATCGAAGACCCGATGATTTAATCAACCGGTTAAACAGCTGAAATCGGCAGGTCAATCGGGCAGGTCGGTCCCGCGCCACAAAACCCGCCCCGGCGTCGTCACCGGGCGCGGAAACAGCATACCGCAAGCCCTGGGATCAGCCGACCGGATCCATTCCGCGCTGGACCTGCGAGCGTTCGATATTGGAACGATCGCCGCGGCGCTGTTCTTCCCACTGGCTCTTGGTCATGCAGACCTTCTTGGCGCGAAGGCGCGACCCGATTTCGGTGACGCGCTCGCAGATCATCGGGTCCTTCTTCTCGATATCGTTCTGGGCCACCGCAGTTCCGGCGACAGCGGGCGCGGCGGCAGGCGCGGCCTGGGGAGCGGGAGCGCTTGCCAGCACCGGCGCGGCGGCGAAAGCGAGGGAAGCGGCGGCAAGTCGTGTGAGCATGTGCATGATGCAACTCCGTGGCATCGGTTCCTGGAGCCGTATGCCGAATGACTGGATGAAACGAAGGTAAATCGGGACGTACCGCACATCAAGTGCGGGCGATATCGAAGGCAATCGTCATGCGCTCGCCCGCCGCGAAAGGACGGGTTCCGTGCCACATCCACGACGGGAACAGCACGAGGCGCGCAGGCTTCGGCTCCACCGAAGCGCGCGGTGCAAAATCCCCCAGCCCTTCCGGCGCGCCGCCCAGATCGAGCCACCCCTCTCCGGGACGAAGCCCGTCCGGAACGGAAAGATAAAGCGCCGAACTGATCCACCCTTGCGGATGGTGATGCGGAGCATGGAAGCCCGCCCCCGCCAGCCTGACCGACCAGCTTCCCGCGAACCGCGGTCGGTCGACACGCTTCTGCCCCAGCATCGGGTGCGCCGGGTCGACGGGCGGCAACTCGGCCTCGAACTGGGCGACCTCGCGGCGCAACACTTCGCGCACGCGGACCAGTTCCGGCTCGCACCGCCCCAGCAGAGCGCCGTCGGTCTGGGTGCCGCCCCGCACCGACTGGTCGAGGAAGCGCCCGGACCGGGCATGGAGGCGTCGGAGCATCGGCACGAGCGCATCGAGACCGATCTCGGCCAGATCGAGATCGATCACCCGGAACAATCCGTCCTGACCGTCGAGCCAGTCCGATCGCGCATCGCCGGCAAGACGCCACGCAATCGCCGCATAAGGCCAGAACGCTTCGGCGCCGCTGCGTGCCAGCCAAGGCTCGATTTCCGCCACCGCCTGGGCGACTTCCCCCCTGCGCAGCCAATGACGCAGACGCCAAACCGCATGGCCCGAATCCGTGGCCGGTCCCAGTTCTCCGAACGCAGCGCCCGCCTCCGCGCTGCGTCCGAGTTCATCGAGCGCAGCCGCACGCGCCAGCACAAACGGACGCACCGGGCCATGGGTCGCGATCGCCCGGTCGGCCACGGCAAGCGCTTCAGCGTAGCGTTCCCCGGAAAGCAGGAGATCGATGGCAAGATTACGCAGCGATTCGCTTTGCGGAAAGCGCTGCAAGGCCGCCTCGATACTTGTCAGGGCGCGGTGCTCCTGCCCTGCCATGACAGCAAGCTGGGCGAACTGGCGATGCCCTTCCATCCAACCCGGATTGGCGCCGAGCATGGCTTCCAGTTCGCCGAGGGCACGGTCGCCCTCCCCTTCCGCCAGCCGGGCGGAGGCAAGGCCGAGTCGAATCTCCCCCTTGGCCGGCGCGAGGCGGATTGCCTGCTCGAACAGAGCCGCCGAAGGCAGCCCTGCTTCCAACGAAACATGCGCGAGCGCATGAACAACCCCGGCATTGTCCGGCGCCATCCTGTGCGCCGCCCCCAGCGCCGCAACCGCGCCGTCGCGCCGGTCGAGCGCACGGCGCAGCATCGCCGTCCAGTGCAGCAGGGTGACATCCGGAGCGTTGCGGGACAGCCATGAGGCCAGATGCGCTTCGGCCTGCTCCTCGCCGCCCTGGGCCAAGGCCTTTTCCGCAAGACCAGCCAGGTGCTGCCGCTCGTCCAACGTCGTCGCTTCCTTCAATGACCATTTCCGGCGGCAGCAATCGTCGCTGCCACCGCCCCACGCTCGGCTTCGGTAAGGCCCGGATGCCAGACGTCAAAAATCAGCACGATCCGCAAGACATCGGTGGGATTCATCGCCTCATGTTCGATGGTGTCGTCGAACGCAAAGGCTTCCCCCTCTCGCCATTCGCGAGTCTCCGCCCCGACCCGGAACCAGCATCCCGGCGGCACAACCAGCGGGAGGTGGCAAACCAGCCGGGTATTATCGACACCGACGTGAGCCGGGATCGCCGTATGGGGCGCCAATAACGAAAACATGGCGTTCGGTGAGGCGCCGGGCACCTGCGGCTGCGGCAGGCGAGAGAGAATCTCCATCGTGCGCGGGGCCTGCCGCGCGTTGTGCGCCACTTCCGCGCCTTGCTTCAAAAGATGGATAGCGCTCCAGTCCCGGTTCTGGTTGAGCGAGCGCCACTGCGCAAGATTTTCGCGCTCCTCGTACTGGATGTAAGGCTCCAGTTCTGCCCTGTCGGACTTCAGCAGGGCCAGCATTTCGGCCCGGATATCCTCGAAGCCCGCTTCGACGTCGGCGAGCCAAGGCGTCGCATGGCGCGGATGAAACTCGCGCTCGACCAGACCGGGATAATGAAAATGCGTCGGCTCGCTGTGGTAGACACGCGTCTTGTGCAGGATGTTATCGCGAAAGCGTGCCAGACGCCAAGCAAGATCGGCCTCGTTATCGATCGGGTCCGGCACCGCTGCGGCCGCCGCTTCCAGTTCCCTTACGCGCGTGTCGAGCCAGGCCTCGTGGAAAGCCCTGCCCCCCGCCACGGCCGCTTCGAGTGGCGGCGGCAGCGGCCCTTCGGGCACTTGCGCCAGGGCCTCGCCCCAGGCCGCCCCGGCCTGCGGTTCCTCAAGCCGTTCCAGCAGCCCCGCCCGCATGACCAGCGCCATGAAATCCAGCGGCGCCAGTTCCAGAGCACGGTGAACCGCCTCCAGCGCCTTGCGCGGTTGCCGCAAGGCCCGGCGCAGACCCGCCAGCTTCAGCCACTGGGCCACCAGAGCGCGCAAGTCGAGGTCGGACCGGCCGGAAGCCAGTCCCGCGACCAGCAGATTTTCCAGCGCCTGCGCAGCGGCAGGCAGGTTACCGGCCGCAGTGAGCCGGTCCACTTCAACGAAAGACGAAACCCCTGAATTCATTGCCCCCCCGAGCGCGTTCAGACCGGACCCGACACGAAACCGGGCATCCGGTCATCGTCGAGCGAATAGCCGAAACGTTCCACCCACGGGCGCAGGATGTCCAGCACCGGTACGAGATGCCTCTCGTACCGCCGCCATCGCCCTGCGGCGCGCGTGTAGACTGCCTCGGTAACTTGTGCGTAGCTGGCCGTGCGCACGACGCCCCGCGCGCGCGCCGCCTCGCGGTGATCGAAGTCATTTCCGTGCCACGGCAGGCCCAGCCAGTCGAACAACGGCGCCAGTTCACGCGCCTGATCCGCCACCAGCCTTTCATAGACGACCGTGTGCACAGGCATGTCCAAGACCGCCCGCGCCTGCTGCCAGAAGGAAAAGCTGAGATCGTAGAACCGTGCCGCCGCCTCGAGATCGAGGAAATTGCTCATAGCATTGTTCGGACGGAAATTGGTGATGAAGCAGCTCAGCACGACATCGCAGGGATGGCGCAGCGCCTGCACGAACTTCGCATCCGGGAACAGGCGGCGAATCACCGGCACCTTGTTGAGATGGAGCGGATGCTTGTCGATCACGACCGTATCCGGTCCCAGCGCTCCCAGCGCCGAGACGCGCTCGAAGTAGCGGAGACGCGCGGCGGCGATCGTCGCCTCGTCGAGACCCGGTAGAGCTTCCAAGCCGCCGAGTTCGGTCTCGATCTCGGCGAAGAAAGGCTCTTCCTCAAGGACGAGCGTGTTCGGTGCCGTCATCAGCATCGTGTCGAGCAGGGTCGTGCCCGAGCGCGGAAAGCCGAGGAGAATAACGGGCGCCGGTCGCTCGGCCAGTGGCGCCTTGCCCCAGCCCGCGGCCCACTGCGGCGTGACCAGCGCCTTGTCGCGCAGGAGTTCGCCGCGAAACCGTTCGGCGCGTTCGGCGGGGCGCGTGGGATCGTCCAGGCGAGCGGCATTCATCGCCGCGAAAGCCGCAAAGGCATCGTCGCAGCGGCCCATGCGATCGAGCATGATCCCGCGCAACTGGTGCCGGCGGCTCGCCTCGACCACCTCTCCGGACTGCTCCAGCGCTGCGAAGGCCTGCTCGAAAGCTTCCGTTCGCTTGAAACGCAGAACATCGATGAAGGCCAGCGACTGCGCATCGGCGCCGTTCGCCACGGCCCGCGCGTGCAAAGGTTCAAGCTCGGCCTCGCGATTGGTCCGCTCGTAGATCGCCGCAAGGCCGACGAAGGCCGGGCCGAGTGCCGGATCGATCGCCAGCGCTGCCTCGAACTGGGTTTCGGCGATCGGATAATCGTTCCGACGCGCCGCTTCCTGGCCGTAGTCGGAAACCACGGCAGCGTTGTCCGGCGCACGCCGTGCGGCCTCGGCCATAGCCTCATAGGCCTGCTCGTCCATGCCCGTATCGCGATAGAAAGTTGCAAGCGTCAGAATCGGAACGTGATCTCCGGGAAAATCGCGCGCGGCATCACGCAGGACCGTTTCCCCTTCCTCCATGCGCTCGGCCCTCAGCAGCGCACTTCCAAGGTTTACCCGGATCGGCGGTGAATCCGGGGCAAGCTTCATCGCTTGCTGGAGGACTTTCACCGCTTCGGCATGTTCGCCCTCACCCGAGAGCGCATTGCCGAGATTGTTGAGCGCCGACCAATCTTCGCTCTCCCGGTTGAGGACATGGCGATAGAGCCGGATGGCCTTCGCCATGTCGCCCGCTTCCTGCGCCAGATGTGCGCCGAGGCGGGCGAGCCGAAGGCTGGGTTCGGCAATGGCCGACGCCTCGTCGCACAAGGCAAGCGCCTGCTCGCCGCGCCCGGTTCGCAGGTAGGATTCGGCAAGGTTCGTCCTGACGACGAGATCCTGCGGACGAAGCGCATGCGCGCGTTCGAGATAGCTGACGGCGCGCTCGAACTGGCCACGGTGGAACTCGACCGCCCCGCCGAGCGCTGCCAGCGCAGGATCGCCGGGATTCGAAGCGATGGACGAAGCGACTCTCACGGCCGCTTCGTCGAGACGCCCCATGCGGGCTAGGCCGGCGATCTGGCGAAGCTCTTCCGAGGGGGCGGTGGTGCTGGTCATCGGCGATCCGGTAAATTCGTGGCGGATCCCCACCAGGATGAGGTCGCCGGATACAAAGGCGGCGGCCCTCCCGGGGAAGACCGCCGCCAGAGACTAAACGTTCGTGGGAACGATTAGAAGTTCATGGTGATGCCCGTGAACACGTAACGACCCAGAACGTCGTACGTACCCGGATAGGCATTGCCGTTGCAGACGACGCTGGCGCAGGCGTTCGAGGTGACCAGCGGCGGGTCCTTGTCGAACAGGTTGGTCGCGCCCAGACGCCAGGTCAGGTTCTTGCCGAGGTCGGCGGTCAGCGTCAGGTCGAAGTAGTCCATCGCCTTCAGCTTGTCGTCGAGCGAGTTCAGGTTGCGAGCCGCACGCCCTGCCGAGGTCGCCAGAGTTGACGACGGGTTGGCGAACTCAACCGTAGCCGACGAAAGGTGGCGCCACTGGAGCGACAGGCCGATACCGTTCGTCATGGTGTAGCTCACGCGGGCCTTGTGGCGCCACTTAGGCAGCGGAGTGCCGCAAGTCGGGCCGTAGTAACCGGCGCAGTTGTATGCTTCGGTCAGACCATTATCGACAGTATAGCGGTTCAGCAAGGTGCCGACGACGCTAAGCGACACGCGACCGGCATTGCCGACCTCGGTCGAATAGTTGCCGTTGAACTCGAAGCCGCGCGTCTTCACACCGCCCACGTTGTGGTAGATGTCGACCACGTAGCCGCCCGAGGTCAGCCACAGCGAGCCCGAGGGATCGCGGTTGATCAGGTCGCAAGCAGCTGCCGTACCCGAGCCGCAAGCCGCAAGGATCGCGTCCGCGCCGTACTGCTGGATCGCCTGCTTGACCTTGATGTCGAACCAGTCGACGCTGGCCGTCAGACCCGGAAGCCAACGCGGCTGGAGAACGACGCCAAGGGTCTTGGTGGTCGACTTTTCCGGGTTGAGGTCAGGGTTGCCGCCGATCAGGCCGTTGTACTGGCCGGCCGGGTTGAGCGAGGTGCCGCCGGTAACGCCCTGTGCCGCGCAGACCGGCGTGAGCACGTCCTGGCCGGCGCAAGGATCGGTCGTGCCGTCAAGCGCGACGATCTGCGGAGCGAACAGTTCCTGGATGTTCGGCACGCGAACCGCGCGGTTGTAGCCGGCACGCAGGCGGATGTCCGAAACCGGGGCAAGATCGATGCCCAGCTTGTAGGTGTTGGTGTTGAAGGTACGGCCGTTCGAGATGCTGTAGTGCGAGTAACGGTAGCCGCCATTGAACGACAGGTTCTGGATGAAGCTGTCCTGGATGATCGGAATATCGATTTCGCCGAAGAACTCGGTGACCTTGTAGGCACCAGCAGTGTCGAGCGTCGGAGCGCCTTGGCCGGTGAGATCGCCGGTGGTGAAGGCGTTGTCGGTCTTCAGTTCCAGCGAGTCGCGGCGGTATTCGACGCCGAGCGCGACGTTGATGCCGTCCGAGGCCCACGGCGACTTGATGCCGTATTCGCCGAGCATGCCGGTGAAGCTGGCGCTGGCGACCTGCTGCGAGGTCTGGCCCTTCATGAAGCCGGTCGCAGTCAGGTAGTCGAGCGAAGCCTGCGAGATGTTGCCGCTGAACACGTCGTAGGGCGAGCAGTTCGGGTCCTGGCCGGTGACGGTCACGCGGCATGCCGGACCGTTCGCGGTCTGCACGACGTCAAGCGCATTGGCGAGACGGGAAGCAGAGAACTCGTTCGAGTAGACCTGCGTGTAGTTGGTGCGACCATACTGGTAGTAGGCGTCGTAGGACCAGGCGTTGCCCAGTTCGCCGCGCGAACCGATGACGGTACGGAACGAAGTGTGCTGGAGATCGCTCTGACGCGCGCCGCCTTCGACGTTGCGACGCAGAAGCTGCATGAACGCCTTGTTGTAAGTCGCACCGGTCGTGGGATCGGTGAAGTTGATCGGAGCGGCACCGGGGTTGGTGTTGTAGTTCGCACCAGCCGCCAGCGGGAAGTTGCCGAGGAAGCCGTTGATCAGGTTGCTCGGCTGGCAGAGTTCGGCGCGCTGGGCGGCCGACATCAGCGGGTTGTCGCAGTTGATGGTCAGCGTGTTGCCGAAGTCGCCCGAAGGGGCGATCTGCGCAACGGTGCGGTCATCCATGAACATGAATTCCATGTACGGATGGATGGCCTTGTTGATCTCATAGTCAGCGAAGACGCCGGCCGTATAGCGCTCGTCCGGACGCTGATAGTAGTTCAGCGGCGCGAAGTTGTAGATGTTCTGACCACCCTGCGTGATCGTGCCGGCACCGAGAGCGCCGATCGTCGACGAGCTGGTGTTCGCCGGATCATAATACAGGACGTTGCCAGGAGCGGCCGTGGCCGAACCGCCGCAGCTGAAGTTACCGGCAGCGTTCACGCCGATCGAGCACGACGAGTAGTCGCGCTTGCGCTGGAGAACCGGAGTGGCGCGGCGGTAGCCGACATAGGCAGTGGCGTGGCCACGGCCGTCGTCGAAGCTCGTGCCGAATGCCGCGGAGAGGTCGTACTGACCACCGTCGACGTTGTTGCCTTTCGGATAGGCATAGGCCGGATCGCCCGCCTTGGCATCGAGCAGACCGCGGATGAAACCGTTATTGTTGTTGTGCGTGTAGACACCATAGTTGGCGTCGATCTTGAAGCCTTCGAACTCGGTATCCATCACGAAGTTGACGACGCCGGCAACGGCGTCCGCGCCGTAGGTGGCCGAAGCACCGCCGGTCAGCACGTCGACGCGCTTTACGAGCGCGGCGGGGATAAAGTTAAGGTCAGCCGCGGAAGTGGTGCTGTTCGGGTCGCCGGTCATGAGACGGCGGCCGTTGATCAGCACGAGGGTACGCGACGGGCCGAGGCCGCGAAGGTCGACCGTGGCGGTGCCGGTGGCACCGTTGGCGAGACCCGAGCTCTGGCCGGCGACGACCTGCGGCAGCGAGTTCAGCAGGTCTTCGGTGCGGGTCGTGCCCTGAAGCTGGATGTCCTGCGAGGAGACCGTGGTGATCGGCGCGATCGAGGTCTGGTTCGGTGCGACGATGCGGCTGCCGGTGACGACGATGGCGCCGCCGGTCGAGCTGTCGTCAGCGCCGGCGTCCTGCGCCTGCGCGCCGCTGCTGAGAAGGGCGAAGCCGAGCACCAGAGGTGCTGCGCCAGCCTTCAGCGCGGTAAGAGTGTGCTTTTTCACTGGTGTGTCCCTTTTTTCTAAGGCGACGGTGTGACTCCGACGCCTTGGATTCCCCGCCACGCGCCCTGCCCTTGAAAGGATGTTGCCCCAGTAAGGATATTTCGCGTGACGGAAGATACGCTTTCATTACGCAAAGGAAGACTTGCTCAAAGAGCTTTGAACGTTGCCGCGCAACATTAACGAAGCCTTGTGTCATATACGCAACAAACCTGCATCAAACCTGCGAACGACATCCCGATTTCCCAAAAGGCACAAGGAAAGATTTCCACCATCATGCGTGACATTGCCGCAACATGATTTCAATGCCGGTCGCTCGCAAAATCACAATGCTGCAAAAGCGCAGCAAATTCCCTTACCTTCACCGCCTACCCAAGTACGCTTGCCGCGCCCCCGGCCAGCTTGCTACGACAAGCCGCGAACACCGCAACAAGGGGAAAAGCGTTGAGCAAGGCACATCTGGTAGCGGCAACGTCGCTGCTGCTCCTTTCCCATGCCGCAATTGCCGGGGACAAGCCGGACGCGGACCGTCCCGAAGCCTATCGCAATCTCGTGGCCTGTCGTGAAATCCAGGACTCAACGGCCCGCCTGGCCTGCTTCGATCAACAGGTTGCCGCTCTTGAACAGGCCGCCAGCCAGCACGAAATCGTCATTGCCGACAAACAGGCCGTCGAGACGGCAAAGCGTGGCCTTTTCGGATTTGCGACGCCGGTGGCCAAGCTAATGGGTTTTGGCGGCAACGCCGATTCCTCCGACGAATTGAAGGAAGTCGCCACAAAAGTCAGTGGCGTAGGTCGCGGCTCGTCGGGCTGGGTTCTCGATTTTGAAGACGGCAGCACTTGGGAACAGAACGATACGCGCGACTTCGTCCTTTCCCCCAAGGTCGGCAACGAAGCAAAAATTGCCCGCGGCATTTTGGGAACCTTCACCGTTTCGGTTCGCGGTCAACGCCCGATCAAAATGCGCCGGGTCAAATAGCCTCCCAGTGAACGCGGCACCCTAGTCCGAGCGCGAAACACATCAAGCAACAAAATAACGATCAATTCTCCCACGCCGACATATCAAAATGCGGAAGAGGTCCAAAAAGCCGATTTGTGACAAAGTGGTAACAATTGACCGAGCTAAATCTAAAAAAACCCGTTAGAAATGCGGGATTTGCCTGTTGCATCTTCGCCACATGCCGAACTGCATTTCCATCCTTTCCCTCGTTTACGATTGAAACCCGAGGCCCTCGGCGCGAGAAATCCCTCCATGGTGATCCCGTGCGTCTGCGCACGATGATTACCGCATCCGGGTGCACGGCAGGTCTGGTCACGCTTCCAGCCGTGCTCACGAAAGCAACAAGGGACACAATAACGTGCAAAACTCTCTGAAGAAGGCTGCGCTGCGTAGCGCTGCCAGCCTGCCCGTATTCGCTCTGGCCTTCGCCACGAGCGCTTACGCGCAGGACCAGGCGGCCGCCGATGCCGACGATTCGGCCAACGCTCCCGCCATCGTCGTCACCGGTTCGCGCATTTCGACGCCGAACCTGGAATCGGCCAACCCCGTCGCCATCCTGACCGGCGAGCAGGTGTTCAGCACCGGCAACCTCTCGGTCGGCGACCAGCTGAACCGCCTGCCGCAGATGCGCAGCACCTTCAGCCAGGCGAACTCCAACGCCCACCTTGGCACCAGCGGCCTCAACCTGCTCGACCTTCGTGGCCTGGGCACTTCGCGTACGCTCGTACTGGTCAACGGCCGCCGCCACATCGGCAGCGACGTTCTGGTCAACGCCGTTTCGGTTGACGTAAACACGATCCCCGCCGACCTGATCGAGCGCGTGGACGTCGTGACCGGTGGCGCTTCGGCGGTCTACGGTTCGGATGCGATCGCCGGCGTCGTGAACTTCATCCTCAAGGAAGATTACGACGGCATCAGCGTTCGTGGCCAGAACGGCATCTCGAACTATGGCGACGCGGGTAAGCAGTTCGTTTCTGCCGTCATCGGCAAGAACTTCTCGGAAGGTCGCGGCAACATCACCGTGGCTGCCGAATTCTCGCATTCCGACGATTTCTATGCTTCGGGTCGTCCGGGCCTGCGTAACAACCACGGCTTCGTCGTGACCGATGCCGACAACACCGGCACCGTCGTGAACGGTTCGAACGGCATTCCGGATCGTACCTTCTACAACGACATCCGCTCGGCCACGATCTCGCTCGGCGGCATGGTCGCAGCTTACGGTGGTGGCAACTGCGGCGCCGGTGGAAACGGCCGCGCCTATACCTGCAACTTCCAGTTCCAGCCCGACGGCACTCTCGTTCCGCAGACCGGCGAGCGCATCGGTATCGGCCCGAACGGCTCTTTCCTGGGCGGCAACGGCTCCAGCAATCGCGAAGGCCGCCTGCTGGCGCTGTCGCCTGACCTGAAGCGCTACACCGTCAACCTGAGCGGTCATTACGAGATCACTCCGGCGCTCGTGCCGTTCTTCGAAGCCAAGTACAGCCGCACCGACGTGCGCGGCTCGCAGAGCGGCCCGTTCTTCTCGCAGGGAGCCACTCTCGGCGGCGATCCGCGTGAACGCGTTCGCCTCGACAACCCGTACCTGAACGACGACGCGCGCCAGACCCTCACGAACGCGTTCCTGAACTCGACCGTGAACGCCAACACTGGAGCGGCCTTCACGGACACCGTGGTGAACGGCGTTGTCACCCAGACCGCCGCACAGAAGCTCGCCGCTCAGCGCGCTGCTATCAACGACGGCAGCTTCGGCTTCAGCCTGCGCCGCAACTGGGTTGATTTCGGCGTTCGAGACGAAGAGATCAAGCGCGAGACCTTCCGCATCGTCGGCGGCCTCAAGGGCGATTTTAACGACGACTGGAAGTACGAACTGTCGGTCAACTATGGCCAGCACAAGGAACGCAACCTGATCCGCGGCAACGTCAACGTCCAGCGCTATCTGCTGGCTCTTGACACCGCAACGGATGCCAACGGCAACATCGTCTGCCGTTCGAAGATCGACCCGTCGGCGGCGTTCTCCTACGTCAGCGACAACGATCCGCGCCTCGCCGGCGACGTGGCCGCTTGCGTTCCGCTCAATCCGTTCGGTCAGGGTTCCGTCTCGAAGGCAGCCAAGGACTACATCCTCACCAACAGTCTCGCCACCGGCAAGATGACGCAGTTCGACATCCTGGGCTATGTCTCGGGCGATACGAGCCAGTTCTTCAACCTGCCCGGCGGTCCGGTGGCCTTCTCGGTCGGTGGTGAATACCGCCGCGAAACGGTCCGCTACGACCTCGACGACCTGACCCAGGAAGGCTATGCGTTCTACAACGCCATTCCGACCTTCTCGGCTCCCGCGTTCGAGGTAAAGGAAGTCTACGGCGAAGTGCTGTTCCCGATCCTCAAGGACAAGCCCTTCTTCGAGAACCTGAGTCTGCGCGGCAACGGCCGTATCTCGGACTACAAGGGTTCGGCCGGAACGGTCTATGCCTATGGCGGCGAACTGATCTGGAGCCCGGTGCACGACATCAGCTTCCGCGGCACCTACTCGCGCTCGGTGCGCGCTCCGAACCTGACCGAGCTGTACTCGGCCGCGGGCCAGAACTACGCGCCGCAGTTCAGCGATCCGTGCTCGTCGCGCAACATCAACAACGGCACCACGTATCGCGCAGCCAACTGCGCGGCAGCAGGCATTCCGGCAAGCTACGACTACAACTACTCGTCCTCGCTGGAGATCGTCAGCGGCGGCAACCCGAATCTGCGTGAAGAGACTTCAGACTCCTTCACGGTCGGCACCCTCATCCAGCCCCGCTGGATCCCGGGCCTGTCGATCTCGGTCGATTACTGGAACATCAAGGTCAACAACGTCATCGCCTCGGTCGATGCCCAGACCATTGCCGACCAGTGCTATGACTCGCCGAGTCTGGACAACATCTTCTGCTCGTCGTTCCAGCGTGCGGGTGCAAATGGTGGTCCGCGCGGCGAACAGGCCTACCAGATCCTGGAAGGCTCGCTGCTCCAGAGCTCGCTCAACTACGCGAAGCTCAAGGCTCGCGGCATCGATACCCAGGTCAACTACGATCACTCGTTCGACTTTGGCCGCGTATCGCTGACCGCTTACTGGACGCACTACCTCCAGAACGACCAGTTCATGGACCCGACCAATCCGGGCTTCAAGGATACGCTGCTCGACGAGCTGAACGCGCCTTCCGACGCCGTGACCATGAACGCTTCGTTCCAGCGCGGCAGCTTCAAGCTCGGCTATCAGCTTCGCTGGCTGGGCGGCATGTACCTCAACGAGTATGAGGACTACAATTCGGTCAACGGACTGCCGCCGCAGAACGAAGACTATGCGCCGATCAAGAAGTACCCGGATGTGTTCTACCACGACATCCGCGCATCCTATGACGTGAGCGACAAGTACACGTTCTATCTTGGCGTCGACAATGTCTTCAATAAGATGCCTCCGTACGGCCTAACCGGCGTGGGCGACGGCTCGGGCATCTACCCGAACATGGGCCGTTACTTCTACACCGGCATCACTGCCAAGTTCTGATCGTTTCGATCATTACTGCTCTTTGGGGGCGGCGGGTTATCCCGCCGCCCCTTTTCTTTGTCGGTCGAACGCGCCAAGAGGGGGCCATGACCCAAGCCAGTGAACGCGCTCAGGCCGCGCTCGACAGCGGGCGCCAACAGGACGCCGTCGCGATCGCCCAGGATGCCGCCGAACGCGGCGATGCCGATTGCCTTGCCATGCTGGCCCGCTGGCGACTGATCGGCAGCCCCCTCCCCCGCGACCTGCACGAGGCCCGACGCCTGCTGCGTACTGCCACTCTCGCCGGCAGCGAGGATGCCGCGCTGATGGAATCCGCCCTCACCGCCAACGGAACCGGCGCCCCCCAAGACTGGAGCGCCGCCTTGGCGATCCTGCGCGAGGCCGCCGAGCGTTACGGCGGCGCGGCAGCAGACGATCTTGCCCTGCTTTCGCGGATGGACCTCGATAGCGAAGGTTATCCCGTCACTCTCGCGGAACCCGAACGACTCGGCAACGGCTACAAGGTCCATCGCTGGCGGCAATTCCTGACGCCGGAAGAGTGCGCCCATCTCGCGATGTCGGTGCGCGACTTGCTGGCGCCGTCGATCGTTGCCGATCCCCACACCGGCCGCTCGATACCGCACCCGATCCGCACCTCGTCCGCTGCGGTGGTGGGGCCGACGCGCGAATCCCTGCCGCTCCAGGCGATCATGCGCCGCCTTGCGGCAGCTACCGGAACGCGGGTGGAACAGGGCGAGCCGCTCAACGTGCTGCACTATGCGCCGGGGCAGGAATATCGCGAACACATGGACACTTTGCCCCACGTCACCAACCAGCGCGCGGTGACGGCGATAATCTATCTCAACACCGGATACGTCGGCGGCGAGACTCGCTTTCCAGCGCAGAACCTGTCGGTGGCGGGCGGCGGCGGCGACATGGTGGCCTTCGACAATACCCTGCCCGACGGTTCACCCGACCCACGCAGCCGCCATGCCGGTGCCCCCGTTCGCCAAGGCGCCAAGTGGGCCGCAACGCGGTGGATTCGCGCAAAGCCGTTCGATGTCTGGAATCAAGGCTAGGACAACAAAAAAGGGCCTCGGCGAAACCGAGGCCCTTTCCTGTTCGTGGCGGTGAAGATCACTCCACCGCAATCGCCAGCGCACCGTCGCCGTCGTCGATGTGCAGGTGCGAGCCATCGGGCACTTCGCCCGCCAGCAGCTTCTCGGCGAGCGGGTCCTGCAAGTAGCGCTGGACCGCGCGCTTCAGCGGACGCGCGCCGTAGACCGGATCGTAACCCACCCGGCCGAGCCAGCGCTTGGCCGCGTCGGTGAGGTCGAGCACGATCTTGCGGTCCTTGAGCAGCTTCTGCACGCGCGCCACCTGGATATCGACGATCGGGCCCATGTGCTCCTGGCCGAGGCGGTGGAACAGCACGATCTCGTCGAGGCGATTGAGGAACTCGGGCCGGAAATGCCCGCGCACCACTTCCATCACCTGCGGCTCAACGGTGTCCACGTCCTGCCCTTCGTCGAGCTGGGTCAGGTACTGACTGCCGAGGTTGCTGGTCAGGATGATGAGGGTGTTGGTGAAGTCCACCACCCTGCCCTGCCCGTCGGTCAGGCGGCCGTCGTCGAGTACTTGCAGCAGCACGTTGAACACGTCGGGATGCGCCTTCTCCACCTCGTCGAACAGCACGACCTGATAGGGCCGCCGCCGCACGGCTTCGGTCAGCACACCACCCTCGTCATAGCCGACATAGCCCGGAGGCGCGCCGATCAGGCGGGAGACCGCATGCTTTTCCATGAACTCCGACATGTCGATGCGGACCATCGCGTTGTCGTCGTCGAACAGGAAGCCGGCGAGCGCCTTGGTCAGTTCGGTCTTGCCGACGCCCGTGGGGCCGAGGAACAGGAACGAGCCGAGCGGCCGGTTCGGGTCCTGAAGACCTGCACGGGCACGGCGCACTGCTTTGGACACGGCGGACACCGCATCCTTCTGGCCAATCACACGCGCACCGATCACCTCCTCCATCTTGAGGAGCTTCTCGCGCTCGCCTTCCAGCATCTTGTCGACCGGCACGCCCGTCCAGCGGCTGACCACACCGGCGATATCGTCCTCGGTCACTTCCTCGCGCAGCAGCGCGTTTCCAGCCTGGGCCTGCGCTTCGGAAAGCTTGCGCTCCAGCGAGGGGATCGTGCCGTAAGCCAGTTCGCCCGCCTTGGCGAGGTCGCCAAGGCGCTGGGCCTGGTCGAGTTCGACGCGCGCGGCATCGAGCTGCTCCTTGATCTTGCCTTCGGCGGCGATCTTGTCGCGCTCGTTCTGCCAGCGGGTGGTCAGTTCGCTCGACTGCTGCTCCAGATTGGCGAGTTCCTCGCGCAGATTGACGAGGCGGTCCTTGGAGGCTTCGTCGGTCTCCTTGGCGAGCGCCATTTCCTCGATCTTGAGCTGGATGATCCGGCGGTCGAGCTTCTCGATCTCCTCGGGCTTGCTCTCCACTTCCATGCGGATGCGGCTGGCGGCCTCGTCCATGAGGTCGATCGCCTTGTCCGGCAGGAAACGGTTGGTGATGTAGCGGTTGGAGAGCGTCGCCGCCGCCACCAGCGCCGCATCGGTGATGCGCACACCGTGGTGCAGCTCATACTTTTCCTTCAGCCCGCGCAGGATCGAGATCGTGTCCTCCACGGTCGGCTCGCCCACGAAGACCGGCTGGAAGCGGCGCTGGAGGGCAGCGTCCTTCTCGACGTACTTCTGGTACTCGTCGAGCGTGGTCGCGCCGATGCAGTGCAGCTCACCGCGTGCGAGCGCAGGCTTCAGCAGGTTGCCCGCGTCCATCGAGCCTTCCGAAGCGCCCGCGCCGATCAGCGTGTGCATCTCGTCGATGAACAGGATGATCTGGCCGTCCGCACCCTTCACTTCGTCGAGCACGGCCTTGAGGCGTTCCTCGAACTCGCCGCGATACTTGGCGCCCGCGATCAAGGACCCCATGTCGAGCGCCATCAACTGGCGGTCCTTGAGGCTGTCGGGGACGTCGCCGTTGGCGATACGCAGCGCAAGGCCTTCGGCGATGGCGGTCTTGCCGACGCCGGGATCGCCGATGAGGACGGGGTTGTTCTTGGTGCGGCGGGCGAGGATCTGCACCGTGCGGCGGATTTCCTCGTCGCGGCCGATGACCGGATCGAGCTTGCCGTCGCGCGCGGCCTGGGTGAGGTCGCGGGCGTACTTCTTCATCGCGTCATAGGCGTTTTCCGCGCCCGCGCTGTCGGCGGTGCGACCGCCGCGCAAGTCGGTAATGGCAGCTTCCAGCGCCTGCGGCGTCAGGTTGGCGGCCTTGAGCGCCTGCCCCGCCGATGTCGTGGTGGCGAGCGCCAGTGCGAGCAGCATGCGCTCCACGGTGACGAAGCTGTCGCCGGACTTGGCGGCAAGCTGCTCGGCCTGGTCGAGCACGCGCACGGCATCGTTGTCGAGACCGGGCGTGCCCTGCGCACCGCTGCCCGAGACGGTCGGGACCTTGCCCAGCGCCTTGTCGACTTCCTGCTGCGCGAAAGCCGGATTGCCGCCCGCGCGCTGGATCAGACCGGACGCCATGCCCTCGCCGTCCTCAAGCAGAGCCTTGAGAATGTGGTCGGGGCTGATGCGCTGGTGGTTCATGCGGATCGCAACGGTCTGCGCCGCCTGAAGGAAACCCTTGGCCCGGTCGGTGAACTTTTCGAGATTCATGGTATGAATTGCCTCCTGATCTCGACCATATAGTGTTGCATATTTACAACACAAGGCATGCCGTGACGTTTTTCGTGTGCCGCCTGTTTCGGACGGAAAAATGGTGAGAAAGCGTGGATTCTCAAGAACCGGGAATCCGTTTGCCCTAGATGGGAGGTAGCGCGCCGAATGCTACCCCTTCGAAAACGTCGCCGTGGCGTTAACGCGCAGGGCAGCAAGCATTTGCTTGGCGCAAGCGATGCGCTTGCCTAGCCTCTCGCCGACAAGACCGGAAAAACAACGGGAAGAGGCATCAGGTGGCGAAATTCACTCCCCAGCAGGCAGCCGACGTGCTCGCGATCAAGCAGGTCGTTTACGAATGGGGGGACGAACTCGACATCCACAACGGCCTTCAGATGCGGCAGACGGACGTTCTGGCCGAGGACGTGTCCTACAATGTCGGCGGGACGTGGCGCGAAGGGCTGGCGGAAGTGGAAGCCTTCTACAACGGCCGCGCCGAAGCCATGCGCGCCGGCGCCGGTCTCATGACCATGCGCCACATCATCACTTCGCTTCGCGTCTCCTTCGACGATGCCGATCATGCGAAAGTGGGCTACCTGCTGGTGTTCTTCGCTGCACTGGGCGACGGTCCTTTCGACAAATATTGCGATCCGTTGGCGGTGGCCGACGTGAAGATGGAATGTCGCCGCGACGGTGACGGCGAATGGCGAATAACGCGGTTCGATTCCGGGCAGATCTTCAAGCGGGGGTGAAAGAAACCCGTCTTCCGGGACGACGCCATTTCCATCTTTTCCTCCCTCACCTTTGCCGCTGGCCCTTGCCGAACAACGTGCTAGACCTTCGGCCATGCGACTTGCTCCTCGTTCCAGCGCCATCGCGCTCGCCGCCGCCCTACTCCTCTCCGCCTGTGCGAGCGCCCCGACGGCGACCGTCGCCTCGGCCCCGCCTGCACCTGCCGGAAAGGACGCTCCGGCCCCCGCCTCCCCGGCCGACCTCGTCGCCAAGGTGGACATTCCCTACGAGAAGTTCGTGCTGGCCAACGGCCTCACCACGATCGTCCATACCGACCGCAAGGCCCCGATCGTCGGCGTAACCGCCTACTACAAGGTCGGCTCGAAGAACGAGCCGCGCGGCAAGACCGGCTTCGCGCACCTCTATGAACACCTTTTCTTCGGCGGCTCGGCCAACGTGCCGGACTTCGACATTCCGCTGGAAGCGGCAGGCTCCACGCCCACCAACGGCTCCACCTGGTACGACCGCACCAACTACGTCGAGACGGTGCCGACCGGCGCACTCGACGTGGCGCTGTTCATGGAGAGCGACCGCATGGGCCACCTGCTGCCCGCGGTGACGCAGGACAAGCTCGACAAGCAGCGGGGCGTCGTCCAGAACGAAAAGCGTCAGGGCGACAACCAGCCCTACGGCCTCTTCGAATATGCCCAGAGCGAAGGCCTGCTGCCGGTCGGCCACCCTTATCGCCACTCGACGATCGGCTCGATGGCCGACCTCGACGCCGCCACCCTCACCGACGTGCGCAAGTGGTTCACCGACCATTACGGCCCCAACAACGTCGTGCTGGTGCTCTCGGGCGACATCGACGCCGCCACCGCCCGCCCCAAGGTGGAAAAGTGGTTCGGCGACATTCCGCGCGGGCCTGACATCAAGCCGGTGGCCGCCGATCCGGTCACGCTCGGCGCGCCTGTCACCCGCGAGATCGCCGATCAGGTGCCGGTGCTGCGCCTCACCCGCAACTGGACCGCGCCGGGCCTCAACGATGCCGATACGCCCGCGCTCCAGATCGGCATGCATATCCTTGGCGGCCTCGCCAGCTCGCGGCTCGACAACGAACTGGTGCGCGGCCAGCAGCTCGCCGTCGCGGTGACCGCCTCGGCGCAAGTGTTCCAGCAGCTCAGCCTGCTGACCATGGCGATGGACGTGAAGCCGGGCGTGGACCGCGCCAAGGCCAATGCCGCTTTCGACAAGGTGCTGGCGGACTACTTGCGCGACGGGCCGACCGAAGACGAAGTGCGCCGCGCCGTCGTCAGCACCCTGTCCGGCGAGATCGGCGGGCTTGAGCGCGTCGGCGGCTTCAGCGGCAAGGGCGCGACGCTCGCCGAAGGTCAGGTCTATTCGGACGATCCGGCCAAGTACAAGCAGGACCTCGCCCACATGGCCGCGCTGACGCCCGCCGAGATCAAGGCGGCGCTGAACAAGTGGTTATCCCGTCCGGTCTATGCGCTCGACGTCGTGCCCGGCGAACGCAAGGAAAGCGGCGACGCCATGGGCGGCTGGGGCGACGAAGCCCAGCAACCTGCACCCCGCCCCGATCCAAAGACCAAAGTCGCCGCCGTCGCCGCCGGACCGAAGCGCGACATGCCGCCGCTCGGCCAGATCGGCGCGCTGACCTTCCCGGCGATCGAACACGCGACGCTCTCGAACGGCATCGAGGTCGCCCTCGCCCGCCGCAGCGCGGTGCCGAAGCTGGTGCTCTCGCTCGACTTCGACGTCGGTTACGCTGCCGACGCGCTGGATACCCCGGGCACCCAGGGCCTGATGCTGGCCATGCTCGACCAGGGCACCTCGAAGCTCGACGCCACGCAGATCGCCGAGGCGCAGGAACGTCTGGGCGCGAGCATCTCGGTCGACGGCTCGCTCGACACCAGCAGCGTGACGCTCTCGGCGCTCTCGGCCAACCTCGCGCCTTCGCTCGACCTCATGACGCAGATCGTCCGCGATCCCGCCTTCGCGCCTTCGGAAGTGGCCCGCGTCAAGGCACAGGCCGAAGCCGAACTGGCGCAGACGCTCTCCACCCCCAGTGCGCTGGCCGCCCGCTCGCTCGGCGCGGAACTCTTCGGCGCGCATCCTTATGCGCAGCCGGGCGACGGCCTCGGCAATGCGGCCTCGCTCGCCGCGCTGACGCCGGACCAGCTCAAGGCCGCGCACGACAAGTGGCTGCGCCCCGACCTCGCGCGCATCACCGTCGTCGGTGACGTGACCATGGACGAGCTGAAGCCCATGCTGGAGCGCGCCTTCGGCCAGTGGCAGGCACCGACCGCACCCAAGCCGATCAAGCCGATCGACGCCGCCGTGCCCAGCGTCGGCGCCAACCGCATCGTCCTGATCGACCGCCCGAACTCGCCGCAATCGGTCATCATGGCCGGGCGCGTCCTGCCGATGACCGGCAAGACTCCCGACACCGAAGCGCTGCAACTGGCCAACGACATCGTGGGCGGCGGCTTCCTCTCGCGCCTCAACAAGGACCTGCGCGAGGAAAAGGGCTGGAGCTACGGCGTGCGCAGCGGCGTGGCGCAGCCGGTCGGCCCGCGTTCGGTGCAGGTCGCGGCGCCGGTCCAGTCGGACAAGACGGGCGCGGCGATCCAGGCGATCATCGCCGACATGAGCGCCTTCCCGGCGAAGAACCCGGTGACGGCGGAGGAACTCCAGCGCGTGACCGAAGGCGCGATCCGCCAACTGCCGAACCAGTTCGAGACGGGCGCCGCCGTGCAGGCCGCGATCCGCAAGAACGAGCGCCTCGGCCGCCCGGAAGACTATTACGTCACGCTCGCCGCCAAGTACCGCACGATCGACGCCAAGGCGATCGGCGCCGCCGCCACGCAGTACCTTCAGCCCAGGGGCCTGACTTTCGTGGTGGTGGGCGACCGCAAGGTGGTGGAAGCGCAGCTCAAGGGCCTGGGCATCCCGGTCGAAGTGCGCGAGGCACCGGCGGCGCCCGAAGGCCAGGAATAATCCCCCGAGAATAAAAGGAGAGAACGATGTCGCTGCTCGGCGGAACCTACGAATGTTCGACCAAGACCCCGATGGGGCACCAGAAGGGCACGCTGACCATCGTGCCCGAAGGTGACACGTTCACCGGCCAGATCACCGGCGATCTCGGCACCATGGAACTGCGCGAGGGCCGGATCGACGGCAACCGGCTGAGCTGGAAGATGAAGATGACCTCGCCGATGGCCATCGACCTCGACTGCAAGGCCGAGGTGGAGGGCACCGACCTCACCGGCACGATCAAGGCCGGGTTCTTCGGCTCGATGACGCTGACGGGCACCAAGACTTCGTGACCTGAGCGTTTGGCGCAAAGAAAAGGCCCCGGAAAGCGTGCTGCTTTCCGGGGCCTTTTCTGTTCAGTCGTGCGACGGGATCAGCCCAGCTTGGCCTTCAGGATCTCGTTCACCACCTGCGGGTTGCCCTTGCCGGCCATGGCCTTCATCGTCTGACCGACGAAGAAGCCGAACAGCGCGACCTTGCCTTCGCGGTACTGGGCGACCTTGTCGGCATTGGCGGCGAGGATCTCGTCCACCTTGGCCTCGATGGCGCCGGTGTCCGATTCCTGCTTCAGGCCTTCGCGCTCGACGATGAAACCGGCATTGTCGCCGGTCTCGAACATCGTTTCGAGAACCTGCTTGGCGATCGAGCCCGAGATCGTGCCCTTGCCCACCAGTGCCAGCAGTTCCGCCGCCTGCTCGTGGCTGATCGGCGAGTCTTCCAGCGACTTGCCCTGCTTGTTGAGCGCGCCGAAGAATTCGGAGATCAGCCAGTTGGCCGCCTGCTTGGCGACTTCGGCGGGCGCCTTGCCCTGCGCCGAGGCGGTTTCGGCCAGCAGCGCCTCGAACCACGCGAAGGTATCGACGTCGGCGGTCAGCACGGCGGCGTTATAGGCCGAAAGGCCCAGTTCGCCTTCGTAGCGGGCGCGCTTGGCGTCCGGCAGCTCGGGCAGGCTCGCGCGGCATTCCTCAAGGAAGGCGTCGTCGAGTTCGAGCGGCAGCAGATCCGGATCGGGGAAGTAGCGATAGTCGTGCGCGTCTTCCTTCGAGCGCATTGAGCGCGTGGAGCCGGTGGTGGGATCGAACAGGCGGGTTTCCTGCACGATCTTGCCGCCCGCTTCCAGCACGTCGACCTGACGGCTCGCCTCGTGCTCGATCGCCTGCATGACGAAGCGCACGGAGTTGACGTTCTTGGTCTCGGTACGGGTGCCGAGTTCGTCGCCGGGCTTGCGCACCGAGACGTTGACGTCGGCACGCATCGAGCCCTGGTCCATGTTGCCGTCGCACGAGCCGACATAGCGCAGGATCGTGCGCAGCTTGGACAGGTAGGCACCGGCCTCGGCGGGCGAAGCCATGTCCGGGCGGCTGACGATTTCCATCAGCGCCACGCCCGAACGGTTGAGGTCGACATAGGACATCGTCGGATGCTGGTCGTGCATCAGCTTGCCCGCGTCCTGCTCGACGTGGATGCGCTCGATGCCGATCACCTTGTCGGCCGGGATGCCCGCCTTCTCGTCCGCCTCGATGGTCAGCGAACCCTCGCCCACGATCGGGTGGTAGAGCTGGCTGATCTGGTAGCCCTGCGGAAGATCGGCGTAGAAGTAGTTCTTGCGGTCGAAGCGCGACCACTTGTTGATCTGCGCCTCGATCGCCATGCCGGTGCGCACGGCCTGACGGATGCATTCGCGGTTCGGAACCGGCAGCATGCCCGGCATCGCCGCGTCGATCAGCGAGACCTGGCTGTTCGGCTCCGCGCCGAATGCCGTTGCCGAGCCGGAGAACAGCTTGGAGTTCGAGGTGACCTGCGCGTGGACTTCGAGGCCGATCACGACCTCCCAGTCACCGGTGGCGCCCTGGATGCGATAGGTTGATTCAGTCATCGTGTTTCGGTCCACTTCTGGGGCGACGCAGCAGCCGGTGCCGCTGCCTCGCCCCGTCATCTGTTTCCCGCTCCGGCACTTCACGCCGGGCAGCGGGTCGGTCGTCTTTTCTCTTCGGAGCCCGGTCGGTCAGCATCTCTGCGACGCTGTCGACCAGTTCGAAGAGGAACGACCAGCTTACCACCACTTCTCCGGCTTGGCCGCGAACTGCGCGCGCTGTTCAAGCGCGAGACCGGCGTTCAGCACGCCCTGTTCGTCGAAAGCCTTGCCGATGACCTGAAGACCCAGCGGCAGCCCCTCACGGTTGAGGCCGGCCGGGACCGACATCGCCGGAAGACCCGCGAGCGAGGCCGGGACCGCGAAGACGTCGTTGAGGTACATCTTCAGCGGATCGTCGACGTTCTCGCCAAGCCCGAAGGCGGCCGAGGGCGCGGTCGGCGCGAGGATCACGTCGCACTGCTCGAAGGCCTTGGCGAAGTCCTGCGCGATCAGCGCACGGACCTTCTGGGCCTGCGTGTAGTAGGCGTCGTAGAAACCGGCCGAGAGCACATAAGTGCCGATCAGGATGCGGCGCTTCACCTCGGGGCCGAAACCGGCGGCGCGGGTGGCGGCGTACATGTCCTGAAGGTTCGCGCCGTCCGGCAGGTCGCGCAGGCCGTAACGCACGCCGTCATAGCGCGCGAGGTTCGACGAGGCTTCGGCAGGCGCGATGATGTAGTAGGTCGGCAGCGCGTACTTGGTGTGCGGCAGCGAGATCTCGACGATCTCCGCGCCCGCATCCTTCAGCCAGGCGATACCGTCATCCCACGACTTCGACACGTCTTCGTCCAGGCCTTCGACGCGGTATTCCTTCGGAATGCCGACCTTCTTGCCCTTCATGTCGCCGGAAAGAGCGGCTTCCCAGTTCGGCACCGGCAGGTCGAGGCTGGTCGAATCCTTGGCGTCGAAACCGGCCATGGCTTCGAGCATGATCGCGCAGTCCTGCACCGAGCGGGCCATCGGACCGGCCTGGTCGAGCGAGCTGGCGAAGGCAACCACGCCCCAGCGCGAGCAACGGCCGTAGGTCGGCTTGATGCCGGTGGTGCCGGTGAAGGCGGCGGGCTGGCGGATCGAGCCGCCGGTGTCGGTGCCGGTCGCCGCCGGGCAGAGACGCGCGGCGAGTGCCGACGACGAACCACCCGAGGAACCGCCGGGCGCGAGCGCGGCATTGCCGCCGTCGTTGCGCTTCCACGGCGAGATCACGTTGCCAAAGTAGCTGGTCTCGTTCGACGAGCCCATGGCGAACTGGTCGAGGTTGAGCTTGCCCAGCATGCCCGCACCGGCGTCCCACAGCTTCTGCGAGACGGTCGATTCGTACTGCGGCTTGAAGCCTTCCAGCATGTGGCTGGCGGCGGTGGTCTGCACGTCGAAAGTCGCGAACAGGTCCTTCATGCCGATCGGCACGCCGCCCATCTTGCCCAGAGCCTCGCCCTTGGCACGCTTGGCATCGGTGGCCTGCGCGGCTTCGATCGCCTTTTCAGGCGTCGCGATGATGAAGGCGTTCAGCGCTTCCTGTGCGGCAGCGACGTTCGCGTTGAACGCCTGCGCCACTTCGACGGCGGAGAAATCGCCGTTCGCAACGCCGTCGCGGATCTGCGCGACGCCGAGTTCAGTCAATGAGTTTGAAGTATCGGGCATTATTCGATCACCTTGGGCACGCCGAAGAAGCCATGTTCGGCGGCGGGAGCATTGGCCAGAACGGCATCGCGCTTGTCGCCGCCGGTCAGCGGATCGGCATCGATCACGTCGTCACGCAGGCGCAGCGTATTGGGGATGACGGCGGTCATCGGCTCGACTTGCGAAGTATCGACTTCGCCAAGCTGCTCGACCCAGGCGAGAATGCCGTTGAGTTCGGGGACCATCGCCTCGATTTCAGCCTCGCTCACCTTGATGCGGGCGAGGCTGGCGATCTTCGCAACGGTTGCGGTATCGACCGACATGGCTTTCCTTCAGATTGACCGGCAGGGCGCACGCCGCGCCGGAATGTCAGGACCGGGCAGCTAGCACCCGTCCGAAATTGCTTCAAGCAGGGACGCCGCCATAGGGGAGCGTCCGGCAAGCGCCTTACTGGCCCGATTGGGCCGGTTGCGCCTGTTGTTGCGCCCCTTGCTGCTCCGCGACCATCGCATCGAGTTCGGCCTGGGTCTTGAAGTCCAGCAGGGTCACTTCGAAAACGAGATCCGAATTCGGCGGAATCGGCCCGCCGCCTTCGGCGCCGTAAGCCAGCTCCGAGGGGATTTCGAGGCGATAGGTGCCGCCCCGCTGCATCTGCACGAGGCCGTCCGCAAAACCGGGGACCACGCTACCGACCGCCATCGGCATCTGCTCGTTCTGGTCGAACACGGTGCCGTCCTTGAGCATGCCCTTGTAGTTCACCAGCACGTAGTCCTCGCGGGTGGGCTTGGCGCCCTGCCCTGCGGTCAGTGTGGTGACGGCCACCTTGCGGGCCGGTGCCGGAGCAATGCCGCCGGTGGTGGCGGCCGGTGCGGCAGCCCCATTGGCAGGCTTGTCCTGCGCCGCCAGCGGAGCGGCGACGGGCAGGACGAAAGCGAGTGCGAGGAGCGAGGAACGGAGGGTGACGATCATCCGAAGCGCCGCGATCAGTTCGTCGCGCCGCCCGGAGCGGCACCACCGGGGGCCACGCCACCAGGAACCGCTCCGCCCGGAATACCGCCCGGAACGCCACCGGGCGCGCCGCCCTGCATCTGCTGGAGCTGCTGCATCAGGCGCTGCTGCTGCTCGATCTCGGCGCGGCTCTTGAAGTCGAGCAGCTCGATCTGGAAGTTCAGGTCGGTGTTCGCAGGGATCTGGCCGACGGCCTTGTCGCCGTAAGCGAGCTTGGCCGGGATCTCGACTTCGTACTTGCCGCCGCGCTGCATCTTCACGAGCGCCTTGGTGAAGCCGGGGATCACCTCGTTGAGGGCCATCGGCACCTGCTGGGCCTGGTCGAAGACCTTACCGTCGGGCAGCGTGCCCTTGTAGTTGATGAGCACCACGTCCGCGATCGTCGGCGATTCGCCGGTGCCGGCGGTCAGCGTCTTGACGTGGACCTGCGGCGGGAGAGCGGCATAAGCGACACCGCCGGCGGCCAGGGCGACTGCGGCAACGCCGAGCCAGATCTTGCCCAGCGAGCCCTTGGCAATCGGCTGCAACGGAACGCGAGTGATCTCAGTCATGGTCTAGGGCCTCGTTCGGGTTCGCCCGGCGTCGGCAACTGCACGGCAGATGCACAAAGGGCGCGGATGGAATTTCCGCGCCCTCATGGCTCAAGCCGGAGCGGCATTCAAGCCGCAAGCCGAGCAATTTAAGATGTGCCAATCGCAATCGCGGGAAGGCGATCCGATTGAATGCGGCGCGGATTCGCTTCTCATGAAGCGAAAGCCCGTGCCGCAACCCCGCACTTCATGAGCGCGGGGCCGACCCCAATCTTACTTGGAGCCGTCACGCTCCATGCGCTTGCGCTCCAGCTTGCGGGCGCGGCGCACAGCGGCAGCCTTTTCGCGAGCGCGCTTTTCCGAGGGCTTCTCGAAGTGGCGACGCAGCTTCATTTCGCGGTACACGCCTTCACGCTGCAGCTTCTTCTTGAGAGCCCGAAGAGCCTGATCGACGTTGTTGTCGCGAACGAGAATCTGCATAAACCGACACACCTCACAAATCGAAGGTACGAATTCCGCATTCCGACGCGGAAGGCACCTTGAAAGAAAAAACGTAATGGTACCGAATCCCCGTGGGGTTCGGCTCGAAGTTGGGGGCCGCTAGCACTGCCAGCACCGGAAGGCAAGCAATCTTGGCCATCAATTGGCCGAAAAGCGCCCTCCACCGGGCGTGGAATGCCCCGGTGGAGGACCTTATACACCGATCCGGCGCGTCAGGCCAGTTGATCGACGATCAGACCGGCTGCCGAAACGGTCGCCGAAGTCGCAGCCGAAGCCGTATAGGTAGCGCCTTCGGCCTGCTGGGCCTTCAGGTTATCCAGGAAAGCCTGCATCGCGGCCAACGCCGCATCGGCATCGTCGGACTCTTCCGTTTCATCGGTCTCATCGGTCGAATCGGTTTCGTCCGTATCGTCCGTTTCCTCGGTTTCATCCGTCTCGTCGGTTTTCCCGACCGGGGCGCCGCCCGGAGGCGGACCGCCTGCACCCTTCGGGCCGCCCGGACCGCCCATGCCGCCACCGGGACCGCCAGGTCCACCGGCACCGTCCGCTTCTCCGCCGCCCTGCGACGGGCCCTGCGCGAAGAGCGCCTGCAAGGTGCTCGCCTGGTCCTCGGTCAAAGTGCCGTTTTCGACCTGGTCGGAGATCAGCGAATCGATCCGATCCTTCATCTGCGAAGGATCGAGACGACTCCCCGAAGAGTCCGTTTCCAGCGCGTCATCGATCGAATCGAGTGCCGATTCGAGCACGGAGGCGTCGCTGTCGCTAATCGACCCGTTGCCGATCGCGGTCGAGAGCTTGTCGTCCATGTCCTGACGCGGGTTGATGAGAGCGCTCAGCGCGCTCGTCGACGATGATATCTGCATCATTATGTCTCCTTGCGGAGTGGGGTCGCACCCAAGGACCTTTATAGAAGCCTCCGCAGCGATCCGGTCGGATGGAACGATTGGAAATCCGAGCATTCGCGGCTAAGGCGGCGCAATGCCCCAACCTTCCTTTCTAGCTGCCTCGCTCTTCGTGGCGTTCGGCGGCGGCCTCGGCTCCTGGCTTCGGTATCTTACCGGAGTGGCCTGGACCGCCGCGATCGGCCCGACCCGCGCCGGTGCGTTTCCCTACGGCACGCTGACCGTCAACATTGTCGGCAGCCTGCTCATGGGGCTGCTCGCCGGCTGGCTGCTACGTCAGGGCGCAGCGGGTGAGAGCACCCGCCTGCTCCTCGGCGTCGGCGTGCTCGGCGGCTACACAACCTTTTCCTCGTTCAGCCTCGATACCATTGCCCTCGCCTCGCGCGGGCAATTCGGTCTCGCGGCTATTTATGTCGCGATCTCTCTGATCGCGGGCTTCGCCGCGCTGTTTGCCGGCCTTTCCATCACGAAGGGAGTCGCCGCATGAGCCGCGACAATTCAGATACCGTTCGCCAGTTCACCGTCGGCCGCGACGATGCCGACATCCGCCTCGACCGCTGGTTCAAGCGCCACCTCCCCGAAGTGGGCTTCGCGATGGTCTCGCGCTGGGCTCGTACCGGCCAGATCCGCGTCGACGGCAAGCGTGCCGACGTGGACACCCGCCTCGCCGCCGGACAGATCCTGCGCGTGCCGCCGGGCGGGGAAGCAAAACCCGGCCTTGGCGGTTCGCGCCCGCGCCGCGAGCTGACCGAAGCCGAGATCGAACTCGCCGATTCGATGGTCCTGACGCAGGACCGTTCCGCGATCGTGCTCAACAAGCCCCCGGGCCTCGCCACCCAGGGCGGTTCGGGCATGAAGGAGCACGTCGACGGCCTGCTCGACGCCTATGCCGAAAAGGGCCCGCGCCCGCGCCTCGTGCACCGGCTCGACAAGGACACTTCGGGCGTCCTGCTGATCGCCCGTACGCCGGGCAGCGCCGCGTTCTTCTCCAAGCGCTTTTCCGGGCGCACCGCCAAGAAGATCTACTGGGCACTGGTGGTCGGCGTGCCGAGCATCAATGACGGCATGATCGAACTGCCGCTCGCCAAGCAACCGGGCACCGGCGGCGAGAAGATGCATGTCGACGAGGAAGGCGGCCAGTCGGCCCGCACCCGCTACCGCGTGCTCGACCGCGCCGGAAACCGCGCCGCCTGGGTCGAACTGCACCCGCTGACCGGCCGCACCCACCAGCTGCGCGTCCACATGGCGGCGATCGGCCACCCGATCGTCGGCGACGGCAAGTACGGCGGACAGGAAGCCTTCCTTTCCGGCACGATCAGCCGCAAGATGCACCTCCACGCCCGCCGCCTGATCATCGAGCATCCGGACGGCACCCCGCTGGACGTGACCGCTCCCCTGCCCGAGCACTTCGCCAATTCGATGGCCTCGCTCGGCTTCGAGGAATCGGACGGCGCCGAACTGCCCGAATCCGCACCGGAGTTCACCAAGGACGACGAGAAGCGCGCCGCCAAGGCCCACGCCAAGCAGTACCGCAAGGAACGTCGCGGTGAACGCCGCTCGCGCCGCGACGGCGCTTCGGAGCGTCCCGGCTCGCGTGGGAAGCCTTCGGGCAAGGGTTCCGGCAAGCCCGGTGCCAAGCCGGTTCGTGCGGGCGCCAAGCCCGGCGTGAAGGCAGGGCCGCGCAAGCCCGGCGGCGCACGTCCCGGCCCCGGCAAGCCCGCGGGTAGCCGTCCCCCGGCACCGCGAGGGAAGCGGTGAAGCTCGCCGTCTTCGATTGCGACGGCACCCTCGTAGACGGACAGGCACCGATCTGCGAGGCGATGGAAGCCAGCTTCGCGGCCTTCGGGCTGGTCGCGCCGTCGCGCGGGCTGATCCGGCGCGCCGTGGGGCTTTCGCTGCCCCAGGCGATCCGGCAGCTCCTGCCCGAAAGCGACGAAGCCCAGCAGGACGCCATGGCCGAGGCTTACAAGGTCGCGTTCCGCCAGGCCCGCGCAGAAGGCCGCGTCTCGCAGCCGCTGTTTCCCGGCATCGAGGACTGCCTGCGCACCCTTCACGCGCGCGGCTGGACGCTTGGCGTCGCCACCGGGATGTCCGATCGCGGACTCGCCCTCTGCCTCGAGGCGAACGGCATTGCCGACCTCTTCGTCACGCTCCAGACCGCCGACCGTCACCCCTCCAAGCCGCATCCGGCCATGCTGGAGGAGGCCCTGATCGAGGCCGGCGCCATGCCCGAGGAAGCGGTCATGATCGGCGACACCGTCTATGACATGAAGATGGCCAAGGCCGCCGGAACCCGCGCCGTCGGCGTCGACTGGGGCTACCACCACCCGCGCGAGCTGATCGAGGCAGGCGCGGAAAAGGTTGCCGAAGCCCCGAACGAACTCATGGAGTACCTGCTGACGTGAGCGAACAGGATTCTGCCCAAGACCCGGCCAAGACCCGCTTCGCGATCATCCAGCTCGTACGCATCTTCGGCGTCGCCTGCGTGATCGCGGGCATGGCGATCGGCGCGAACAAGTTCGACCTGCCGCTCTGGGTCGGCTACCTGCTGATCATCAACGGCCTGATCGATGTCTTCGTCGTGCCCAAGGTCCTCGCCCGCAAGTGGCGGACCCCGAAATGAAGCGCTTCTACAAGGAGGCCACGTTCGGCGCGACCGAAGGCGGTTGGCGCGTCCTGCTGGACGGCCGCCCGATCAAGACCGCCGGCGGCCGCCCGCAAGTCGTTCCCACGTCGGTGCTCGCCGAAGCGCTGGCCGCCGAATGGGCCGCGCAAGGCGAGCAGATCGACGCCCAGTCGTTCCATTTGCGCGACCTTGCCGACTTCGCGATCGATGCCGTTGCCGCAGACCGCGCGCAGACCGTCCGCGATGTCCTGCCCTACGCCGAGACGGACACGCTCTGCTATCGCGGCGACCCCGAGGACGCGCTCTACCAACGCCAGCTCGCCGTCTGGGAACCGCTGCTGGCCGAAGCCGAGACACGCTACGACGTCCACTTCACGCGCATCTCCGGCATCCTCCACAAGCCGCAGCCCGAAGAGACCCTGGCCCGCCTCGAAACCGCACTCGCCGCCGAGAACGACTTCGCGCTGGCCGCGCTCAAGATACTCTCCAGCCTCGCCGCCTCGCTGACGATCGCCCTCGCCGCGATCCGGCCGGGTGCCGACGCGGAGGCGCTGTGGAACGCCGCCAACCTCGAAGAGGACTGGCAGGTCGAACTCTGGGGCGAAGACTGGGAAGCCGCGGAACGACGCGCAGCGCGGTTCGAGGCGTTCACGCTGGCGATCCGGCTGGCGGAACTCGCTCGCGGTTAAGAACGAAGGGGAAAAGCAGGGGCCATCGCCCCTGCACCCCATTACTGTCTAGGTTACGCGGACCAACCCCGTTCGGCGCCCATGGCTGCGTCGGGAGACTTAATTGGCTGCGCCGCAGGGAGCGCACTACGGATAGGCGGCGCGCGGCGCTGACATTCCGAGGGTCTGGGGGATCATCCCCCAGGACTTCCCCTCTTCCAGCTCAATCCCCGCCCTTCACCCAGGCCGCGACGTCCTTGGCGACCTTGTTCGCCGCCTCGTTCACCGCCGGACCGACTGCTGCCGCTTCCGGCTTCACGCCCGGCACGACCGCTTCGAACCGCTTGGTGACGATCGGCCCGCCACGTTCGGTGCGGACCGCATCGAAGCGCACCACGACCGAGGACGTGGGGACATCATAACCCATGTCGAGCAGTCGCCCGCCGACCAGCGTCTTGCCGGTCACTTCGAATTCCACGCCCTCGACCACGAGCTGTCCGGTATCCGCCCGCAGCGTTTCGGCGAGCAGCGAGCGGAACTGGCGGCTCGGCTTCTCGATCCAGAACGCATCCTTGAGGTAGGACATCGTCGCGGCATCGATCCGCACCGGCATGCGCAGCGCATCGAGGCTGCGGTCCGCTTCGGGATCGAGCACGACGATCGCCTGCGCAATCTCACCGCTGCGCTGCGAGCCGACCGGCGCGCGGTCCTCGGGCGAGAGGCGGAACAGCACTTCGGGCGGCTTGGGCGCGAGGCTGATGCAGCCCGAGAGCGCGAGGGCCGCCACGGCCGCGAGCGCGCCGCCGAGAATCGGGGTCTTGTGCCGAAGCTTCATCGCGGTTCCCATCGTCGTTCTCGTCATCATGGCCAGTTCAATCATGGCTTATAGGTGGGCAGCTTCTGCCCCTTGATGAGCGCACCGGCGCCCTGTTCGTCGATCTTCTCGGTCACGCTGCGCAGCGCCTTGCTGGTCGCGCGCAGATCGCGGATCGCGGCTTCGGCGGCCGGCAGGGTCTGGTTCGAGACCTTGTCGAAGGCGGGCTGCGCATGCTGGAGCGTCTGGTCGAGCGTTTCCATCGACTTCTGCGCGGCGCCGAGCGTCTCGCGCAGCTGCGCGGCCAGCGAATTGCCCTGATCGCCCAGCAGGCTGTCGGCCTTGCCGGCCACGCCCTCGAAGGCGACCAGCGTCTTGGTGGCCTGGTTCAGCGTGCCCTGGAGTTCGGCCAGGGTCTGCTTCATCTGCGGCGTCGCGGCGGAGAGGTCCTTCGTCATCTTGTCGGTATTCTTGAGGATACCGGTGATCGAACGGCGGTTCTCTTCGGACATCAGCAGATTGAGATTCTCGGTCAGCGTCGCCAGGCGTTCCAGCAGCAGCGGCGCGTTGGACAGGATTTCACCGAGACCGCCACGCTTGGTCGGGATCACCGGCACGCCTTCCGGGCCGGGCTCGGTCAGCAGCGGGGCATCCTTCACGGCGCCCTCAAGCTGGATGTCGGCGACGCCGGTAAAGCTGCCCTGGATGGTCGCGGTGGTGCCGACGGTGACGGGCACCTTCTTGTCCACCTTGATGCGTACGCGGATGAAGCTGGGGTCCTTCGGCCACAGCTCGATCTCCTTGATCTGCCCGACCGGCACGCCCGCGTAATCGACGCCCGATCCTTTGGCGAGACCGTCGACCGATTGCTTGAAGAAGATGTCATACTCGTTGCGCGCGGTGTCGTTGATCCGCGCGATCCAGATGATGAACGCCGCCAGCGTCGCCAGCAGCACCAGCGTGACGGCTCCGACCCATACGTGATTGGCCCGTGTTTCCATGCTGTGTGCCCTATGCCCCGCTTTCAGTGGTAGTGTTCAGGGCAGGCGCCGCGGGGGCGGAACCGTCCTGCGCGACAGGCGCGTCATGCTTCATCGCAATATCTTCCTTCGCGCAGAGCGCGGCACGGCCGCGGGGGCCGTTGAAATATTCCTGGATCCACGGGTGATCGAGCGCCAGCAGCTCCGGGATCGTGCCCACGGCGATGACCTGCTTGTCCGCCAGCACCGCCACCCGGTCGCAGATGGCGTGCAGGGTATCGAGATCGTGGGTAATCAGGAACACCGTCAGCCCCAGCGTATCCGCGAGTTCGCGCGTCAGGGCGTCGAAGGCGGCCGCGCCGATCGGGTCGAGACCTGCGGTCGGCTCGTCGAGGAACAGCAGTTCCGGATCGAGCGCCAGCGCGCGGGCGAGACCTGCGCGCTTCTTCATGCCGCCCGAAAGCTCGTTCGGATACTTGTAGGCCGACTCTTCGGAAAGCCCGGCAAGACGCACCTTGAAGCGGGCGATCTCGCTGCGCAGGGTATCGTCGATCTCGGGATAGAACTGCTTGAGCGGCACTTCCACGTTCTCACCCACGGTCAGCGTCGAGAACAGCGCGCCGCCCTGGAACAACACACCCCAGCGCGAGCGCAGGTCGATGTCTTCCTCGTCGGTGGAATCGCCCATGCGGTGGCCGAGCACGGTGATCTCGCCCGATGCGGGCTGCTGGAGGCCGATGATCGAGCGCATCAGCACCGACTTGCCGGTGCCGGACCCGCCGACGACGCCCAGAATCTCGCCCTTTCGGACCTTGAGCGAGAGATTGTCGTGAATGACGTGCTCGCCGAAGACGTTGCTCAGCCCCTCGACGACGATGGGAAATTCGTCCGACGGGCGCTCGGCTTCCAGCGTTTCGCTTTCGAGATGCGCGGTTTCGGTCATTGCCAGCCGATCTTGGTGAAGAAGATCGCGAAGAAGGCGTCGAGCACGATCACGGTGAAGATCGCGGTGACCACCGCCTGGGTGGTGCGCGCGCCGACTTCCTCGGCGTTCGACGTCACCTGCATGCCCTGGTAGCAGCCCGCCAGCGCCACGATCAGCGCGAAGACCGGGGCCTTGAGCAGGCCGACCCAGACGTCGGTGATCGGCACGACTTCCTGCGTGCGCTGGAGGAAGGTCCAGAACGGGATATCGAGCGCGAAGTTGGCGATGAAGGCGCCGCCGATGATCGCCAGAACCGTGGAGTAGAAGCCCAGGAGCGGCATCATCAGCATCGCCGCCAGCACGCGCGGCACCACCAGTGCCTGCATCGGCGAGACGCCGATGGTGCGCATGGCGTCGACTTCCTCGGTCAGCTTCATCGTGCCGATCTGCGCGGCGAAGGCCGATCCCGAGCGGCCCGCGACCATGATCGCGGTCATCAGGATGCCCAGTTCGCGCATCGCGAGGCGGCCGGTGAGGTTGATCGTGTAGATCTCCGCCCCGAACTGCGCGAGCTGCACCGCGCCCTGCTGGGCAATGACGATGCCGATCAGGAAGCTCATCAGGCCGATGATCCACAGCGAGTTGATGCCCACATGCTGCATGTGGTGCACCAGCGCCGTGCCGCGCAGCCGCGAGGGATGGCGGATGGCAGTGCCGAGCGCCGAGATCAGTTCGCCCAGGAAGCCGACCGAACGGACGAAGCCATGCCCCCAGGCGACCACGAGATCGCCCAGTTCGCCTACGGTGCGCAGCAGCAGCGGCTGCACCGGTTCGATTTCAGGCTCTTCCTCGGGCACCTTGCCGATGGCGGCGAAGAGGCGCTTGGCCTGTTCGCTCTGGCCGACGACTTCGAGATTGTGCTCGCTGGCATAGCGGCAGACGAGCCAGGCGCCGGTCGTGTCGATATCGGTGACGCCCGACATGTCGACCCGCGCGAACGGGCCGTGGAGCGCCGCCAGCTTGACATCGAGATTGCCCAGCGAATGGACGCGCAACGGCCCCTTCAGCGCCACCGTCTGGACGCCGTCCTGGTCGTTTTCCGACAGAGTGAATTCAGCCCATTCCCGCATGTGCGCTCGTATTGGGGGAAAATGCCTGTACCGGCAAGGGGTTCCCCTGCCGCGACAGATTGTTGATTTCGCAAGGGTCGGTCTGGAAACATACCGTGGCAATTTGATGGCAGCCAGCCGCCCGGCCCTTACGCGTACTTGCGCGCGCGGGGCTCTGCTGGCAAAGCGCCGCGCCATGACCGATACTCCAGAAGCCGCGCTCGACAAGACCTTCGACCCCGCCCAGATCGAGGCGAAGTGGTTCCAGCATTGGGAAAGCGAAGGGCTGTTCCGCCCCGAGCGTGCCGATGCGCAGCCGTTCACCATCGTGAACCCGCCGCCGAACGTCACCGGCTCGCTCCACATCGGCCACGCGCTCGACAACACGCTGCAGGACATCGTGATCCGTCACGAGCGCCTGAAGGGCAAGGACGCGCTCTGGGTGGTCGGCACCGATCACGCCGGCATCGCCACCCAGATGGTGGTCGAGCGGCAGATGGAAGCCAAGCAGGACAAGCGCGCCAACTACACGCGCGAGCAGTTCATCGAGAAGGTCTGGGAATGGAAGGCCGAATCCGGCGGCACCATCACCGGCCAGCTGCGCCGCCTCGGCTGCTCGATGGACTGGAGCCGCGAGCAGTTCACGATGGACCCGCACTTCACCAAGGCCGTGGTCAAGGTCTTCGTGGACCTGCACAAGCAGGGCCTGATCTACCGCGACAAGCGGCTGGTGAACTGGGACCCGAAGTTCCGCACCGCCATTTCCGACCTTGAGGTCGAAACGCGCGAGACCAACGGCCACTTCTGGCACATCAAGTATCCGCTTTCGGACGGTTCGGGCCACATCCACGTCGCCACCACCCGTCCCGAGACGATGCTGGCCGACATGGCCGTCGCGGTTAATCCCGAGGACGAGCGCTACAAGGAGCTGCTGGCGCGCGGCGCCACCGTCACCCTGCCCCTCACCGGCCGCGAGATCCCGATCGTCGCGGACGAGCACGCCGATCCCGAACTGGGTTCGGGCGCAGTGAAGATCACCCCCGGCCATGACTTCAACGACTTCGAAGTGGGCAAGCGCGCTGGCTTCAAGGCCGGCGACATGCTCAACATGCTCGATGCCGATGCCAAGGTCTGCCAGACGCAGGACGGCCTCGTCCCCGCGCAGTTCATCGGCATGGACCGGTTCGAGGCGCGCAAGGCGATCGTCGAGTGGCTCGAAAATGACGGGCTGCTCGAAAAGGTCGAGGACCGCGTGATCCAGACCCCCTACGGTGACCGCAGCGGCGTCGTCATCGAACCCTGGCTGACCGATCAGTGGTACGTCGATGCGCAGACCCTTGCGGGCCCGCCGATGGAAGCCGTTCGCTCGGGCGCGATCGAAATCGTCCCGAAGAGCTGGGAAAAGACTTTCTTCAACTGGATGGAAAACATCCAGCCCTGGTGCGTCTCGCGCCAGCTCTGGTGGGGCCACCGCATCCCGGCGTGGTTCAGCGAGGACGGCGAGATCTTCGTCGCCGAAACCGAGGAAGAAGCGCAGGCGCAGGCAGGCAACAAGAAGCTGACCCGCGACGAGGACGTCCTCGACACCTGGTTCTCCTCCGCGCTCTGGCCTTTCGCCACGCTCGGCTGGCCCGATGAAGACGCGCCGCTGCTGAAGAAGCACTACCCGAACGACCTGCTCGTCTCCGGCTTCGACATCCTGTTCTTCTGGGATGCGCGCATGGCGATGCAGGGCATTCATTTCATGAAGGAAGTGCCGTGGAAGCGGCTCTACCTCCACGGCCTCGTCCGCGCCGCGGACGGCCAGAAGATGTCGAAGTCCAAGGGCAACGTGGTCGATCCGCTGGGCCTGATCGACAAGTACGGCGCCGACGCGCTGCGCTTCTTCATGGCCGCCATGGAAAGCCAGGGCCGCGACGTGAAAATGGATGAAAAGCGCGTCGAGGGTTACCGCAACTTCGCCACGAAGCTGTGGAACGCCGCGCGTTTCTGCCAGTCCAACGGCATCGTCGCCAGCACCTCGGTCGCTGCGCCTGCCGCGACGACGGCGGTCAACAAGTGGATCATCGGCGAAGTCGTCGAGACCGTCGCCACGCTCGACAAGGCCATGGCCGACCTGCGCTTCGACGCGGCCGCCAACGCGATCTACCACTTCGTCTGGAACCAGTTCTGCGACTGGTACATCGAACTGATCAAGGGCAGCTTCGATGAGGAAACCAAGGCCGTCGCCGGCTGGGTGCTCGACCAGATCCTCGTCATGCTCCACCCCTTCATGCCCTTCGTCACCGAAGAGCTGTGGAGCAAGATGGGCACGCGCGAGAACGACCTGATCGTCGCCGCATGGCCCGCGCCCGAAGCTTCGGTGGACGCCGAAGCCAAGGCCGAAGTCGAATGGCTGATCGCGCTGATCGGCAACCTTCGCGGCGCCAAGTCCGAACTCGGCATCGCACCGGGCGCGCGCCTGACCGCCTATGTCGCCGATCCCTCGGACGCGACCCGCGCGGTGATCGGCCGCAACGGCACCGCGATCGACCGTCTCGCGCGTCTCGATGCGATCCACTTCGAAGCCGCTCCCGCCGGTGCCGCCATGCAGGTGGGCGCGGGCGACGCCACGCTGGCGATCCCGCTGGAAGGCGTGATCGACATCGCGGCGGAAAAGGCCCGTCTGGAAAAGGCGATGGCCGCTTCGGTCAAGGAACGGGACTCGCTCGACAAGCGTCTGGGCAACCCGGCCTTCGTCGAGAAGGCCAAGCCCGAGGCCATCGACAAGGCGCGTGCCGATCATGCGCACCACTCTGCCGAGGCGGAGCGTCTGGCTGCGGCGCTGGCGCGGTTGGGATAAGAAAAGGGTAAAGCAGGGGGTCATCACCCCCTGCACCCCCAATACCGTCATCGGCGCGCGCGCAGCCACCTTGCGCGCCCCTTGTCGCCGCAGGCTATTTGTCTCCCGGCTCGCAGTGGGCGCAAGACGGTTAGGCCGGGCGCGACGCAGACATTCCGAGGGTCTGGGGGATCATCCCCCAGGACTTCCCTCTTTTCCGTTTTCCTACAATCCCTACATCTGACACGTTCGTGCGCGTGATCATCCCGCTCATCTGCACGAAAACGGCCACAAAATGACACCTTTCGACACGAGGTGACTTTTTCTCCCCAGGACCGTGTAAACTGTGTCAAGCACGCCCCTCCAGACTGCATTCGAGAATACCGTGACGCTTGCCCTTGCCACCACCACTCCCGGCGAACCTGAAGTCTTCGCTTCGCTTCAGGGCGAAGGCGCCAGCATGGGGCGGCCGAGTACGTTCGTGCGGCTCTCGCGCTGCAACCTCGCCTGCGAGTGGTGTGATACCGCCTATACCTGGCGCTTTTCCGGCGATAACCGCTTCCACCGCGACGATCTGGCCTTCGAGCGCAAGGCCAACCAGGTCATGGCCGAGGAAGCCGAGGTGGCCCGCATGGTGGCGGATCTGCCGCCGGACCGTCTGGTCATCACCGGCGGCGAGCCGTTGCTACAGGGCGCGCAGTTGGCGCGGATGCTGGCGGCGCTCGACGAGGCGCGGCCGGGAATGCATGTGGAGATCGAGACCAACGGCTCGGTCGCGCCGCATGCCGGCCTCGATGCGCGGGTGCAGCAGTACAATGTCAGCCCGAAGCTGTCGCACAGCGGCAATCCGGCGGAACTGGCGCTGGTGCCCGAGCGGCTCGATGCCTGGGCCGCCGATCCGCGTGCGTACTTCAAGTTCGTGGTGGCCGAGCCTGCGGATGTGGATGAAGTCCGTGCCCTGAAGGAGCGCCACAATATTCCTGCCGAGCGGATATTCCTGATGCCCGAAGGCCGCTCCAGCGATGTCATCCGGCAGAGGTCCGGTTGGCTATCGGACATCTGCACGCAGGAAGGCTATCGCTTCACCGACCGCCTCCACATACACATCTGGGGCGACACGCGGGGAACTTGAGGGGCACATGAACGAGGCATCGCCGATCCCACACGGGGAAACCGAACCCGAGGAAGCGCCCGCTCCCGCAAAGATGGCGCGGATGAAGGGCGATCTCACGCAAGATCCGATCCTGAGGACGCTGCTGGTGTTCTCGATCCCGATGCTGATCTCGAACGTGCTCCAGACGCTCAACGGCTCCGTGAATGCGATCTGGGTCGGGCGGCTGCTCGGTGAGAGTGCGCTGGCGGCGACAGCCAATGCCAACATCATCATGTTCCTGCTGATCGCACTGGTCTTCGGCTTCGGCATGGCGACCACGGTGCGCGTCGGCCAGCATTTCGGCGCGCGCGACATCGATGCGGCGCGCAGGACTTTCGGTTCGGGCGTGGGCTTCTGCCTCGTGCTCTCGGTGCTCTGCGGCCTTGCTGGCTGGTTGGGAGCCGATGCGCTGCTCCACGCCCTCGGCACGCCGGGCCAGAGCCGGATCGAAGCGCTGGCCTATCTGCGCGTGATCTTCGTGACCCTGCCGCTGGGTTCGCTCTCGCTGATGGTGTCGATGGGCATGCGCGGCGCGGGCGATTCCAAGACGCCGCTCTATGCGATGATCCTGACCGTGGCGCTGGACGTGATCCTGAACCCGCTGCTGATCATCGGCCCCGGCCCCCTGCCCACGCTGGGTATCGCCGGGTCCGCGGCGGCGACGGCCTTTGCGAACTTCGCGGGCCTCGTGTTCCAGCTCTGGACGATCTACCGCAAGGACCTGCCGATGCGCCTGCGCGGTGCGGAACTGGGCTATCTGATCCCGCGCGGCAGCGAGCTCAACTACGTGATCCTGAAGGGTCTGCCGATGGGCGCGCAAATGCTGCTGGTCTCTTCGGCGGGCCTCATCATGGTCGGCCTCGTCAACCGGGAGGGTCTGGATTCGGCGGCGGCTTACGGTGCCTCGCTGCAACTGTGGAACTATCTCCAGATGCCGGCGATGGCGATCGGCTCGGCGGTCAGCGCGATGGTCGCGCAGTCGCTGGGCGCCCACGATCACAGCCGCGTGGGCAAGGTGACCGAAATCGGCCTCGCCACCAACCTGGCGATCTCGCTGCTGATGGCCACGCTGATCGTAGTGTTCGACCATCCTCTGCTGGCGTTGTTCCTGGGCGGAGACAGCCCGGCCATGCCGATCGCGCGGCACATCCAGTTCGTCTGCACGGCCTCTTTCGTGATCATGTCGATCACGATGATCCTCACCGGAACCTTGCGCGCCTACGGAGCCGTGGTGATGCCCTTGGTCATCATGTTCCTGGGTCTCTATCCGGGACGCCTAGGCTTCTACTACCTTGCCTATCCGGTGATCGGCAGCGAGGCGCTGTGGTGGGCCTATCCGGTCGGATCGGTGCTGACCGTGGCGCTGACCCTTATCTATTACCGCTGGGGCAAGTGGCGCGCCGCGTTCGATCTCTGAGGCTTATCTTCCTTGCGCACGCCAACGCTGGACCGTGCGCAGGACCATCTCCTCCTCGCCGCCCGATGTGCTCCACAGTTCGGTGAAGGAGGGATCGGCGGAAGCCGGGCGCTTGAACTCCTCCAGATCGTCGAACGCGGCGCGGATCGGGATCGCCACGCCCTCGCCGCAGATCACGCACTCGCGGTTGCGCAGCGCCGGGATGGAATCGAGGAAACCGCGCGCGCCTTCCGGCATCGCGGCGCGGACGAAGGCCTGATCGCGCTCGTTGTTGAGGCGCATCGCGATGATCGTCCCGCATTGCGAGAGCACGCCTTCGGCTAGGTCGGAGGGACGCTGCGTGATCAGCCCCAGCGAGATGCCGTACTTGCGCCCTTCCTTGGCGATGCGCGAAAGGATGCGGCCTACCGAGGAGCCGTCTGCGTTCTTTTCGCTGGGAACATAGCGGTGGGCTTCCTCGCAGACGAGCAGGATCGGCCGCGTCCTTTCCTCGCGCGCCCAGACTGCGAAGTCGAACACCATGCGGCTGAGCACCGCCACCACGGTGCTGGTAATGTCGGAGGGCACCCCGGACACGTCGATGATCGAGATCGGCCGCCCGCCCGAGGGCAGGCGAAACAGCTTGGAGATGAACTCCGCCATCGTGTCGCCCACCAGCATGCCCGAGAACAGGAACTGGTAGCGCGGATCGCCCTTGAGTTCGTCGAGCTTGTTCTTGATCCGCATGTAGGGCGCGCTGGAATGGCCCTTGTCGAGCTTGCCCATGTGGTTGTTCAGGATCACCGACAGGTCGGAGAGCAGATAGGGGATCGGCGAATCCACGGTGATCCTGCCGATCTGCTCGGCCAGCCGGTTTCGCGAACGCGCCTCCAGCAGGCACTTGCCGAGGATCTCGCAATCAAGTTGCCGCTCGTCGCCCTGCGTGGTGACGAGGATCTCGCAGTGCTCCTCGAAGTTCATCAGCCAGTAGGGCATCTGCAGGTTCGAGACGTCGAGGATCACGCCGCTATTGCGGAAAGCGGCGGCATATTCCCCGTGCGGATCGACCATGATGACATGGCCTTCGGGCGCCTGCTCGCAGATCCGGTGGAGGATCAACGCGGCGCTGGTCGACTTGCCGGTGCCGGTCGAACCGAGCAACGCGAAATGCTTGCCCAGCAGAGCGTCGATGTAGAGTCCGGCGCGGATATCCTTGGTGGGGTAGACGGTGCCGATCTGGATCGCCTGCCGCCCGTCGCTGGCATAGACCTGCCGCAAGTCGTCGGTGCTGGCCGGATAGACGAGTGCCCCCGGCGTCGGATAGCGCGTCACCCCGCGGCGGAAGCCGTGGATGCGGGCGGTCAGGCGCTCCTCCAGGCCTTCGCCGAGAAAGTCCGCCTCGGCGACGATGCCGCCGGGCACAGTGGCGTCGCTCTTCTGGTTGCGGATGCTGGCAAGCAGCCAGCCCCGGCCGACGCGGACCTTCACCTGACTGCCGACCTGTCCCGACATCGCGACCGAGGGATCGCCGTCCTGCCCGGACTGGTTCAGCCGATCGAGGTCGAAGGCGATGCGCGCGCCTGCGCCGGAAATTTCGAGGATGACGCCGATCGGCTCGCGACCAATCTCGCGTTCCGCCTCGCCGCCCACCATTCGCATTTCGTTCATTGCGCCCCCGCGGCAAGCCATTACCCCGAGGGAGCTAGGCACCCACGGTTAATTTCCGGCTAAAACCGCGATTAGCGCATCGCGAAAAGGCGGCCCGCAAGCCAGCCCATGCCGACCGAGACCATGACCGCGAGCAGACCGTAAGCGAAGCCGTAGTTTTCGGAGAAATTGGCAATGGCCCGCTCGAACCCAAGCTTGCGCACTTCCACCTGGCTGCTCGCCGAGGCCACCACCCGCCCGCGCGAAACCGCGTAAGTCTCGGCAGTGTACGTGCCGATCGGCACTTGCGAAGGCAGCCAGATGCGGGCCTGATAGAGCACCTGCTCGCTCACTTTCACGCCGCCCTCTTCCTCGCGGTAGAGGCCGCTGCGGCGGTTGAGATCGACGAGACCGTCGGAAAAGCGCGTCTGCTCGGCCGGGTCGATGGCGCCGATCGGCGAGAGCTGCAGCCACTTGAGGCCGAGTTCGTAGATCGCCGCAGTCTTGTCGTCGACGATGTCCTTGATCGGCCGGGTGGAGGCGAGGCCGTAATAAGAGGGTGCCGAGCGCAGTTCCGTGCTGTCGGCATTGATCCAGACGCCCGCCACCTTCTGCTTTTCGCGCAGGACGATGGACTGGGTGGGTCCTTTCAGCACGACGACGATGTCGTAGTCCTGCGCGGCGCGGGAACCCTCCGGCGTCAGGATCGCCCCGAAAAGCAGCAGTTCGGTGCCGGTGAAGCCCTGCCGCAGATCGACTTCGTGCTGCGAGATTTCCGGCACCAGAATCGGATCGCGCGCGCCGCCAAGCAGAACCGCCGCGACGAGCGCGAGAGCCGGGGCCAGAGCGGGTGCAAGCGCGCGCCTCACAGGGGAGAGACCGTATAGATCTCGTCGGGCCGGTAGCCGAGGCCGATCGCCATGCGCCCGGCCACCAGCAGGACGATGATCGCCAGCACCAGACGCAGCTTCACCGGGCTGGCCTTCTGGGCGAACTGTGCGCCGAGCTGCGCACCGGTCACGGAACCCAGCAGCAGCAGCGAGGCCAGCACGATGTCCACGGCATGGGTGGTCATCGAATGCATCATCGTCGTCGCCATGGTGACGAACAGGATCTGGTAGAGCGAGGTCCCGACCACGACATTGGCGCTCATGCCAAGGATGTAGAGCATCGCGGGCACGAGGATGAAGCCGCCGCCCACCCCCATCAGCATCGTCAGGATGCCCGTGCCGATGCCGAGCAACATCGGGGCCAGCGGGGAGATATAGAGTCCGGAGCGATAGAAGCGCCAGCGCAGCGGCAGACTGGCCACCATCGGATGGTGCCGCCGCTTGCGCGCGGCGATGGGAATGCCGGAACGCTCGGCGCGGATCGTCTGGATGCTCTCCTTGGCCATCAACCCGCCGATGCCGCCGAGCATCAGCACGTAGAGGATGTTGATGACCGTATCGATCTGCCCGAGCCGTTGCAGCAGGCTGAACAGCGCCGCGCCGATTCCAGTGCCAATGATCCCGCCGACGACCATGACCGTGCCCATATGATAGTCCACGCCGCCGCGCCGGGTATGGGCGAAGACGCCGGACACGCTGGCGCCGGTCACCTGGCTTGCCGCCGAAGCTGCGGCCACCGTTGGCGGGATGCCGTAGAAGATCATCAGCGGGGTCGTCAGGAAGCCGCCACCCACGCCGAACATGCCCGAAAGCAGGCCGGTGAGCGCCCCCAGGCCAACGATGATGAGACCGTTGACGGAGAGATTGGCTATGGGGAGGTAGACATCCATTCCACCCCTCTCGCTACCGCAGCACCGGCAGCGAGGAAAGCGGCGAATCAGAAACCTGCGGATAGAGTGAGCGCCGGTCCCGAACCGGGATCGGCATCACCGGCAACCCGGAACCGCCAGTCCACCGCGGCCCGCCCGAACAGGCCTTTCCCCAGCGGCAGGGCCAGGCTTGCGGATGGCCCCGCGTCCAGCCTTCCCGCCCCTTTCTGCGCGCCGCCCCAAAGTCCTCCGCCAAGCCGCGCTTCGGCTTTGCCCAAAGAGAACAGCGCGCGGTCGACGCGGAACTGACCGTCCGCGAACGGCGTCGCGAACCGGCCTGCCACATAGCCGGCCTGCACATAAGCTTCGCCCCGCAGACCGCCCGGCAAGGCGAAGTACGGAAGCTGGGTAACGGCCATGGCGACCGGCTGGATTCGCCTCGCCCCGCCCTGTTCGGTCAGCCTTCCTTCCAGCGCGGCAATGACCGGCAGACCCGGAAGCGGGCGTGCCGACACGCCCAGTGCGGCTGCCGTTTCGCGCATGACGGTGCCGAGTGTCGCGGTCGTCCGCATGTAGCCCGTCCATTGCCGCGCGTCGCCCGGCGAGAGGCGATAGCGCAGGACCGCACCGGCCTGGCTCGCCCCGTAAGTCGCGGGAAGCGCGCCATTGGCAAGCGGTCCCGTGCCATCCTGCCGAAGCAGTGCCCAGCTATCGACGGACCAACGCCGGGACCGGGTCATCGGGGCGATCACCGGGACCGGCGAGGCGCTCGACGATGGATAGGGCTGCGCGGCGAATTGCGAGAACGGCGGCAGTCCCGCCGGTAGCCGCGTGTCATCCGGGATTCCCGCAAGGAACCGGGTCGGACCGGTTGCGAAGGGAAGTTCGCCGGTCGCGCCATAGGCCGCACCCGAAGGCGCTTCCGGCAAGGCCCGCTCTTGCCCGGAATACCATCGGCGCGGACTTTCCACCCTGACCGGCACTTTCACGAACACCGGATACGGCACGTTCTGCCCCGGCATCGGGCCATAGGCGGAAGCCGGATAAAAACCCGCACCGGGCGGCGATTGCGGCCCCGGCGCCATGTCTGTCTCCCGCAATCCGGCGCTCTCGGTGCCGTCTGCCGAAGACAACCGCATGGCCTGCACGCCCGTGCCCGCCATCGGCAGCGGATTGTCCCAGGCCGAAATGCGCCCGCCCATCCAACCCGCGAGCACGGCCAGCAACGCCACCAGCGGCTGCCCGCGAAGCCGCTGCACCATGCTCATGCTGCCACTCCGCCGGCGGCGGGATGTGCATCGTGCCGGGTCTTGTCCCAGGTCACCTGCCCGCCCCTCAGCGTCCGGATGTAGGATACCAGGGCATCGCGTCCGGCCATGATCGCGATATAGTTGGCCACGGGGATCCGCAGGACGGCCCACACGCCTTCCAGGACGCCATACTCCCGCGTCGTCAGCGCCGCTCTCAGGAAACTGCGCCAGAGCAGACTGAACAGACCCGCGGCGATCATCCACTTCAGCAGAGGCGGTCCCGGCATCGCCGGGACGTCCCACCCCAAGGCGCGCGGAATGCCGAGCACGCCCTCGACGACGACAAGCGCATAGCTGCTCGCGAGCACGATGGCGGTCAGCGGGCCGCGCCGGTCGCGCAGCGCCATCCAGGTGTCCGCCATGCTGCCACCCCACCCGAGCCGCTCCCAGCCCTGAAATGCGATGCCATGAATCCAGCGCGTCTTCTGGCGCACCGACTCCTTCAGTCGCGCCGGGAAATAGGCCCGCGTGGCCACGAGTTCGCCGGTCTCGTCCCGCACCCTCAGAAAGCGGGAACGCCCACCCTCGCGCGAGACAAGCACGCCCAGCTCATAGTCCTCGGTCAGGCATTCCGCCGCGAAAGGCCCCGGACTGCCTTCGAGGCGGCGGCCGACAGCAATACGTTCGAGCATGTCACGGGAAAACCCGCATCCCACACCCGCCGCCGGAATGGCCGCGCCCAACGCATCGCGCACGACGAGCGACTTGGTATGGGCCTCGGTGAATTCGTCGACATAGTGGCCGCCCACCCAGCGCGAAGCCGGTTGCGGCTCGGGTCGTACCGGAAGCTGCACGAAATCGGCAGTGGCCAGCGCCGCGTCGATCACCGCCAGTTCCGCCGCGTGCACCATGTCTTCCGAATCATGGAGAATCACGCAGCGGAAGCGGCTGCCGGACCGAAGCTCGTCCTCGTTCAAGGCACGATAGAGTCGGTTCAGACAGTCCGCCTTGGTCGTCGGCCCCGCCCGTTCGTGGATGACGATGCGCACCCTGGGGTCCAGCCCCGCGCCCTCCATCGCCGCGCAGACAGTCGCCGCGTCGTTGCCGTAGCAACCGATGTAGAGAGTGAAATCGTCCTGGCGCCAGGCTGCGAGAGCGTGGCGGATCGTATGGCCGATCACCTGCTCTTCCTGCCAGGCGGCGATGAACACGGCCGCTTTTCCCCGAAGCGGTGCCGCCACGGCGTCGCTAGAGATGCGGGTGGTCCTGGCCCGTCCGGAGAGCCGGAACCACAGCCAGCAACAGTCCATCGCCAGTTCGTCGGCCGTGCCGACCAGTACCCAGAACCCTGCAAAGAGCAGAAGTTCCTGCTCGGCCATAAGCAGTACGCCGAGCGCCTGCTGAATTAACTCCGCCAATCCCATCTTAGCCCCCGCCCTGGACCGGATCGATTCCAACCCGAAGTTACCGGCAGTCGCCCGAACCGACGATTCCCGGGAATTTCATCGCGAGAGGCGGGGTATGGTCATCGGCAGGGACGCACCAATGAACATGCGTCTATTTCACAAAGTTAACTAACTACCGCTTTACTTTGGCAAGCCACCGACCTCCGGAAAGAGGCCGGTGGCAGAACGATCACCAGGCGCCGATGTTCGGCATCGAGGCCCAGGGTTCGGCAGGATCGAGGCGACCGTCCTGGAGCAGTTCCACCGAAATCCCATCCGGTGTGCGGATGAAGGCCATGTGTCCGTCGCGCGGCGGACGGTTGATCGTCACACCCGCATCGGCCAGCGTCTGGCAGGTCGCGTAGATATCATCGACCTGGAACGCGAGATGACCGAAATTGCGGCCGCCGGTATATTCCTCGAAGGAGCCGTCCTCGGCGGGCCAGTTATAGGTCAGTTCGACTTCCGACTCCTCGCCCGGCACGGCAAGGTAGATGAGCGTGAAACGGCCCTGCTCGCTCGAAAAGCGGCGCGTTTCCTTGAGGCCGATCAGTTCGAAGAAGCGGATCGTCGCGTCCGGATCGGTCACGCGGATCATCGTGTGGAGGTACTTCGTCACGGGATTTCCTTCAATTCATCGCACGTATATAACGGTTCATCACGGATACAGCCGAGAAACGGCATGATCCGCGGGACTTCAGGGAGAAGCCGCGATGACCCACGATAGCCCGGAAAGCCCCCGTCACTCCACCTCCTTCTTGCGCGACTCCACGAACCGGCGCTGGCTCGCGGCTTCCACGATCCTGGCCGTCGGCCTCGTCGGCGGCGGCTATCTGCTGGGCGACGGGATGCGGCGCGCGCACCGCGCCGACCGCTCGGTCACCGTGCGCGGCCTTGCCGAGCGGGACGTGACCGCCGACCTTGCGACATGGACGATCGCCTATTCCTCCACCGCTGGCGACCTCGCAACGGCACAGTCGGGGGTGGAGAACGACACCCGCCGGATCGAGGCTTTCTTCCGCGAACTCGGCTTTCCGGCCGACGCCCTGCAACCGACCGGCGCGAACGTCCAGCAGAGCAAGGACAACAGCGGCACCACCAGCTTTACCGTCCGCCAGCGCGTGACTCTGCGCAGCCAGGACGTCAAGCGGGCGCAGGATGCGGTGAAGCGCCAGTTCGAGCTGGTCCGGCGCGGCGTCATCCTGGAGGAAGGCTCGGGCATGGCCTTCACCTTCACCAAACTCAACGCCATCAAACCGCCGATGGTCGCCGCCGCCACCAAGGATGCACGCGCGGCCGCCGAGCAGTTCGCGCAGGACAGCGGCGCCGAGGTCGGCGCCATCAAGAGCGCGACCCAGGGCTACTTCACGATCGAGGCGCGGGACGGCGATTCGGGTGGCGGCTGGGGCGTCTCCGATACGCCCTACAAGAAAGTCCGCGTCGTAACGACGGTCGATTTCTACCTGAAATAGAAGGATAAAATATCCCGCCGCAGTGCCGGAACGGCTCGGCTCAGGAACCGTGAAGACCGACGGCGGCCGCTTGTCGGCGGGACCGGGGCCTTCTATAATCGGCGCGACGCATGCTAGCGAAGATCAGAAACCTGCTCGGCCGCGCCCCCAGCGCCCGCCTTCCCGAACTGCCCGCCGGACAGCGCGTCTATGCAATAGGCGACATCCACGGGCGGCTGGACCTGTTCGAGCGCCTGATCGAGGCGATCGAACGCGACGACAGCCAACGAAGCGGCAGCCGCAGCCTTATTATCCTCCTCGGCGACCTGATCGATCGCGGACCGGACAGTGCCGGGGTGCTGGCCGCCGCCCGCGAGCTAGCGCGTCGGCGCGATGTCGAATTCATCCAGGGCAATCACGAGGAAATGCTGCTGGTCTCGCGCGACAAGCTGGACGGGTTCCGCAGCTTCCTGAAATTCGGCGGCCGCGAGACAATCCTGTCCTACGGATTGGATCCGGACTTCGTGCGGGAAGCCGAACTCGAAGACCTGCACCGCGCGGCGATGGACGCCATCCCGCAGCAGGATTTCGATTTCATCGACAGCTTCCGGAAGATGATCCGTCTCGGCGACTATATCTTCGTCCATGCCGGCGTGCGTCCGGGTACACCGCTGGAAAACCAGCTCGGCCACGACTGCCGCTGGATTCGCGAGCCGTTCCTCAGCCACAATGGTGAGTTCGGGGGCTTCGTCGTCCATGGACATACGATCACCGAGGAACCGGCGCTGCGCACCAACCGCGTCGGCATCGACACCGGCGCCTACATGCACGGCCGCCTCACCGCGATCGGTCTGGAAGGCAGCGAGCGCTGGTTCATCCAGGCCTGCGAAAGCGCAGACGGCATTTCCGTGCAGGTCGCGGCCGAGGCCTGAATTCATCCAGGTTCAGCCCCATGTGGCTTCGTCATTGCGAGGAGGCGAAGCCGACGCGGCAATCCAGCGGCGCCTGGGCGCCACCCCTGTCATCCTGTCATGAAAACGCACCGGGGAGCCTGTAAGCCGGGTTCTGTACCTGGCGTGGTCTCCCCACGGGGGGACCTTACGCCGCGGTGGCAGCCATTCCTCTAGGCGACGCATTGCTGCGCCGCTCAAGCGACCAACCCGGGCTGCCTGGGTCCGAAACAGACCCGCCGTTCAAAGACGGCGCGCAGCCCCTATTCGGTCTTGCTCCGGATGGGGTTTGCCATGCCGCTTTCCGTTACCGGAAGCGCGGTGCGCTCTTACCGCACCCTTTCACCCTTACCTGCCGCGAGGGACGAACCCTGTTGGCGAGGCGGTCTGCTCTCTGTGGCACTTTCCCTAAGCTTCGTCGGGCCTGAAAACCCGACTCGCCCGGCGGGCGTTACCCGCCATCCTTGTTTCGTGGAGCCCGGACTTTCCTCGCGCATCCAGAAGATGCCCGCGGCTGCCCGGCTCCCCGGTGCGGGCGGTCACCTAGCACGACCGTTGTCCCGCTCCAACAGCAGTTCCAACAGAATTGCGCCGATTTCTCCATCGATCTCGCCATCGATCAGATCGGGCCGCCAGCGGCGCTGGAACGCGGCCACCGCCGCCCGCCCGTCGGAGATATCGTAGCCGAAGCGTTCAAGCGCGAGATAGAAGGCACCCGGGTTGTCGTAGAAGAGGTTCATCTTCGCCGCCGGGATTTTCAGCGCCAGCCCCAGTTCGCCCAGCCGCGCCCAGTCGAAATACTCGCCGGGGTCCTGCTTGCGGGCAGGCGCGATGTCGGAGTGGCCGACCACATTGCCGCGCGGGATGTGGTTGCGCTTGACGATATCGGCGAGGAGCGGGAGCAGCGCTTCCATCTGCGCCTCCGGGAACGGACGATAGCCCCATTCATGCCCCGGATTGACCAGCTCGATCCCGATCGAGGCGGAGTTCACATCGGTCACCCCGCGCCAGTACGAGCGCCCGGCATGCCAGGCCCGCTTGCTTTCCGGCACGAGCGAGGTGACGATCCCCGCCTCGTCGATCATGTAATGCGCCGAGACTTCCGCCGCCGGATCGCACATCCGCTCCAGCGCTTCGGCGGCCGACTTCATGCCGGTGTAGTGCAGCACGACCATCGAGATCGGCAGCTTGCGCTCGTTACAGTTGGGCGAGGCGACGGTGCGATTGACCAGCCAGCGGTTCATCGTCCTCTCCCGCCCCTTTCCGTCAGGATCCCGGCAGAACCGCGCCGAGGACCAGCGCGTCGTCCGCCAGGGCATATTGCAGCTTGCCGCCCTGACCGTGCGCGAGCTGCTGGATCATGGCCGCCGGAGCCGTGCGGCTGGAAAGATCTCCCTCCGGCAGCGCCCCTTCGAGCGCGCGGCCGATGTCGCGGTCGAAGGCGATGCGCGGACCGGCGGCGCGCACGACGATCTCGGTCACGCCGTCGCGGAATTCCGCCGCCAGTTCCAGCGTGCCGCCGCGCGGCAGGGCCTCGATGCCGATCAGGCCGAAGTTAAGCAGCGTCTTCACCGCGGGCTTGGGCAGCATCTCGCTGGCAAGCGCCCAGTTGAGCACGATGCGGGCATTGTTGGCCACCAGCGCATCGATCAGGGCGCGGGCCTCGCTGACCGGCACCATGTCTCCGAAGCCCCCCGCCGCACCGAAGGCGAGGCGGAAGAACTTCAGCTTGTCGGCCGAGATCCGCGCGCTCTGGTCCAGCAGCTCGAAGCAGCGCTGGCGCATGTCGGGGTCCTTCTCGTCCGCGAGCAGTTCCAGCCCGTTGGTCAGCGCGCCGACCGGGCTGAGCATGTCATGGCACAGGCGCGAACATAGCAGGCTGGCAAGTTCGAGCGAACTGGTCGTCATGGATCGGGGACTTCCGTTTTCAGTAATCATTCGGGCGAGGCATTCGATTCCAGGCCATTAGCAGCCGTTGGTTCAACGATATGGCATGTGATCGGCGAAAATCCATTCCCGGTATCGCGCCAGAAAGCAACCTGCCCGTCCGCGATGATCGCCCAAATGCGCGAATCCCCGGTGGAATGTTCGCAATCCGTGGCGGACGGCACCGGATGGCCGACCGGATGGGAGTGATAGTAACCCAGCACGTTCGGCCCGCCCATCCGCGCCGCACGGTGGGCGGCGAGCAGCGTGGCCGGGTCGATCTCGAAATGGTGGGTGGGCTGCGCCGCGACATTGGCAGCGGGTATCGCGGCCTCTATCCGCTCGCCCTCTCCTGTCAGGATGCCGCAGCACTCCTCCGGATGGGCGCTTAAGGATTCTTCATGCAATCTTGCGATCACGTCACTTGTCACTTCGACATTCATCCCCAAATCCTACAGACAATGGGGGCTCACGAAAACATCATCCAGGGTTTCATCGGCAGCGAGGGCGGCCGCCTGGACAAGGCACTGGCCGAAGCCAGCGGACTGTCGCGCGAACGCATCAAGGCGCTGATGGGCGAAGGCCGGATATCGCTGGCCGGAAAGCCCGTCTCGCAGGCCTCGCTCAAGGTGGCGGGCGGCACTGCTTTCGCGATCGACGTGCCCGCAGCCATACCGGCCGAAGCGGTGGCGCAGGACATTCCGCTGAACGTCGTGTTCGAGGACGAATACCTGATCATCGTCGACAAGCCCGCGGGCCTCGTCGTCCATCCGGCGGCAGGCAATCTCGACGGCACGCTGGTCAATGCCCTGCTCCACCACTGCCGCGGCCAGCTTTCCGGCATCGGCGGCGTGGCGCGGCCGGGGATCGTCCACCGCATCGACAAGGACACCTCGGGACTTCTCGTGGTCGCCAAGACCGACAAGGCGCACGAAGGTCTGGCCGTGCAGTTCGCCGACCATTCGATCGCACGCGCCTACCGGGCCATCGTGTCCGGACGGCCGATCCCGGTTGCCGGGACGGTGCGCGGCGCGATCGCGCGTTCGAGCGTCAACCGCAAGAAGATGGCGCTGGTGGAGGATGGGCGCGGCAAGCACGCAGTAACCCATTACCGGACGCTGGAACCGCTCAAGAACGCGAGTCTTGTGGAGTGCCGCCTGGAAACGGGACGCACCCATCAGGTGCGCGTTCACATGTCGTCAATCGGACATTCGCTACTGGGGGACCCTGTATATGGTCGTACACCTTCAGCGATTCGCCCGATTCTTCAGCGACTCGGTTTCACCCGACAAGCTCTTCATGCCGCGGAACTTGGCTTCGTCCATCCCGTTACAGGAGAGAACGTCCATTTCGTCAGTCCGCTACCCGACGACATGCGGACACTGATCGATGAACTGCGACACTGAAATCGGATTAATGTGCTATCTTTAAAAGGTGGCCCCAAGCTAAGACGCCTCGCAAGGGTCTTCGACCGCGGGCCGACCGGAAAGGACGGATATTGTGAGCAAGGAACGTAATCTCCCGGCGGTGCCGGCACTGGGCGGCGAGCAGAGCCTCAACCGCTACCTGTCCGAGATCCGCAAGTTCCCGCTTCTTGCGCCCGAGCAGGAATATATGCTCGCCAAGCGTTACAAGGAGCATGAGGATCCGGCGGCAGCCGGCCAGCTGGTAACCAGCCACCTTCGCCTCGTCGCGAAGATCGCGATGGGTTATCGCGGCTATGGCCTGCCGGTGTCGGAACTCATCTCCGAAGGCAACATCGGCCTGATGCAGGGCGTGAAGAAGTTCGAACCCGATCGGGGCTTCC